>OODG01000031.1_pt1 | contig 77455 bp, 78 predicted proteins | sample 1671621 | NCBI WGS metagenome assembly OODG01 (sample SAMN06348175, study PRJEB24527) | human gut metagenome | biome: human gut; feature: ankylosing spondylitis patient; material: feces | host: Homo sapiens | place: China | collected 2015-10 | reverse complement strand
TGCCCTCCGGGGACAGGGGGTAGCAAAAGCCCTTGAGTTCTTCGATCTTTGCCATAATGTACTTCCTCCGTTTAGTATTTTATGATGATTGGATCAGCGGCCCAGGACTTCCCGCATGGCTTCAATGGTGCGGGCATTTTCCTCGGGGAGGCCGATGGTGATACGGACAGCCTGGGGAGCCCCCTGGGAAGTGAGGGGACGGATGATGACACCTTTGCGGAGCATGGCCTGGAACACCTCTTCCGCATCCCGCTGGAGGTCGATGTAAATGAAGTTAGTCTGAGTGGGATAGTAGGGAAGGCCCATCTCCTCCAGAGCGGTGTAGAACTGCTGGCGGCCTGCGGCGTTGTTGGCCAGAGTCTTTTCAATGAACTCCTTGTCGTCCAGAGCCGCCATGACGCCAACCTGAGCCATGCGGTTGACGGGGAAGGGTTCCCGGGCCTTCATCATGGCCTTGACGATCTCCTCGCTGGCAATGCAGTAGCCGCAGCGGATGCCTGCAAGGCCCATGACCTTGGAAAAGGTACGCATGATGATCAGATTGGGGAAGCGATCCAGCAGAGGGATGGTCTGGGGATAGGTGGGGTCGTCTGCGAAGTCGTAGTAGGCCTCGTCCATGAACAGCAGCACCGTCTCCGGCAGCTTCTCCATAAAGGCCAGCAGCTCATCCTTGGGGATAAAGCGGCCGGTGGGGTTGTTGGGGTTGCACAGGAATACCAGCTTGGTCCGGGGAGTAATGGCGGCGGCGATGCCCTTGAGATCGTAGCCGCCCTCGGCGGTCATAGGTACCTTGATGAGCTTGCCGCCCATTTTGGTGGTGATATTCTCATAGGCGGGGAAAGTCAGTTCCGCGGTGACCACTTCATCTTCAGGATTAATGAAGGTGAGACCCAGCATGGTGATGACAGCGTCGCCGCCGTTGTCGATATACAGCTGAGAGGGACGTACCCCCAGATAACTGGCCAGTTTTTCTCCCATGGCAGTGCACAGGCTCACAGGATAGCGGAAAGCGTTGGTACGGATCTCCTCGATCATGGCTTCAATGGCCTTGGGAGAGGCACCCATAGGGTTCTCGTTGGAGGCCATCTTGATGATATCCGTAATACCCAGCTCCTGCTGGACTTCCTCGATGGGCTTTCCGGGAATGTAATCCTTTCTGGCCAGAATGCACTGTCTTGCTACTTTTTCAATCATAATACACACCCACTTTGTTTTGCTGAAATATCAAAATTTTATTGGTTCACTTTGCGTTGCGGCAGGCTGTTAAATGGTCTGCTCTTTTCAAGGTCGGGAAATATCATTATATATTTTGATGTAAGCATCATAATACATTAAAAAAAATAATCATCTGCGTATGTACTGTATCACAAATAAAATAAAAGTGCAATGTAGTCAGTTGTTTTCTATGTTTTCAATAGAAATGAAAAAAGTTTTTATACAATTTTTACAAATAAAACAATATATAAGGAAAGAAATAGGAAAGAAAAACGGGGATGTCTCAATAGGGCTTTACATTTTTTCAGGTGGCTGTTACAATTTAAAGAAACTGTCGTATGTTATAATGCGGCGGTTTACTGACGGAGAGAGAATACGGAGACAGAGCGGATATGGACATTGGAAAGTATGAGCTGCTTCTGAAAGCGGTGGAGCTGCGCAATCTGACCAAGGCTGCTACGACGCTGGGCTATACCCAGTCCGGTGCCAGCCATATTATCAGCTCCATTGAAAGTGAGCTTGGCCTGTCCCTGCTGCGGCGGGACCACAGCGGGACCCATTTGACAACGGAAGGAGAACTGTTGCTCCCGGCCATCCGGGAGATGGTCTCCTGCGGAGAGAAGATCCAGTCCATGGCCCAATCCATCTTGGGCCTTCAGGCTGGCGTAATGCGTGTAGCGGCCTTTACCAGTATTTCCCTGCTGTGGGTGCCTCAGATCGTGGGCCGTTTCCACACACAGTATCCCAACATTCGGGTGGAGATCATTTCCGGGACCGGCAGTTATCAGGAAATGGAGGAATTTCTGCTGACGGCCCGGGTGAACTGCGGCTTCGTGCGGATGCCGGTAGACCCGGCGCTGCAGTGCGTGCCTCTGCTGCGGGACCCCCTTTTGCTGGTGCTGCCGCCGGATCACCCCCTGGCTGACCAGGAGGGGCCGGTCTCTTTTGCCCAGGTGGCCCGGGAACCCTTCCTGATGCCTACCGACGGCAACAATTATGACATCACGACCCTTTTCAAGCAGTTCAACATCGAACCGCAGATCGCGTTTACCATGCATGACGATCTGTCCCTGCTGGCTATGGCGGAAAATGGTCTGGGCTGTACCATCCTGCCAGCCCTGCTCATCAATAACTATCCCCATAAGGCGGTAGTGAAACGGTTGGAGACAGATCCTTCTCGCCTTATCGGCATTGCCACCAGGGCCAATCAGACCCCCTCGCCCCTTACGACGGCGTTTATCGACATGGTCTGTCAGATGGTGCGGGAGTACATCCCCAGCCAGGACTGCCTGCTGGACTGATTACTGTATGGACACATAAAAACCAGGGCCTGCCGCATTTTGCGGCAGGCCCTGGTTTTTGGCAAGCAGAAAAATAAGGGTGATGTGGGATAGAGGATCGTGCTTGTGGGCATACTTCATCCGGGAGGTGAGCGCCTGTGAACAAAAAGCCGTGTTCCCAACCGCCGGGACGGAAACCCGGCTGGCCCGATGGGCCGGACGATGTGATCAACAAGTACGGGACCTATGAGGTCCAGGCTACCTGCGGCACGGAAAACGACTTCCCCATGATCGCCCAGGGATTGCCCAAGCAGGGCGGAAAGCCCGGAAGAAAGCTGCCCAGAAGCGAAAAGAACAGGGAGACCCTCCAGCCGGAGGAGTGACAGTCCCGGGACCACAACGTCCGGAGGCCGTCCCTCAGGCAGCAGAAACGGGGAGAGGACGGAAATGCTCCGTCCTCTCCCCGTTGCTTGTCAGGGCTCCCGGCTGGTCTGCTCCAGGGGGAGATACATATCGTACCAGGTGACGCCGCCGTGGACAGAGGCGGCTACGCCCAGATTCTTGAAGCCGAAGCTCTCGTAGTAGGCCACCTTGTGCTCCCGGCAGGTGAGTGTCACTGCCAGCCGATGCTCCCGGCGGGCCTGGAGGATCAGGGCGTTCAGCAGCTGCCGGCCATAGCCCCGGCGCTGGAAGTCCGGGTGGACCGCCAGGCTGAACACCGACTGATAGGGGCCGCTCTCCCGGTGGCAGCTGGTGTCGGCAAACATCTCATCCACAATGGTGGGCTGGTCAATAACAGGGCCCATGGCAAAGCCTACCACCTCACCGGCCAGCTCCCCCAGCAGCAGGCAGTCGGGATAAGCGGCGATCCGCTCCTCCATGGCCCGGAGGGTAGCGGCCTGTTCCGGCGGGAAGCAAGCGGCTTCGATCTGAGCGCAGCGCTGCGCGTCCTCGGGCTGGGCGCGGCGGATCACCAGAGGCATCTGCGTTTGGACGAGCTCCTGGAGAAATACGTCGCTCTCGCAGATCCTGGCTCCCACATTGCCCATGTCCAGCAGATTGGCCTTCTGGATCTCCTCTGTGTTGGAGGAGCAGCAGTCGGAGAGCACCACCACATGGTAATCCAGGGAGATGGCGTCATAGCAGGTGGAGCGGACACAGTTGGGGGTAGTGGTGCCGGAGAGGAGGACCGTGTCTACTCCCAGACGGCGCAGCAGCAGGTCCAGTCCTGTGTGGAAAAAGGCGGAGTAGCGGGGCTTGATGATCTCATAATCCCCCTCCTGACGGTTGAATTCCGGGGGATTTTCCACAGAAATAGGGCCGGTGCTGCCGGGAGTCAGGGGCTTGCCGCCCTGGGCCCACACGGCGTAGCGGGTGTTTTCCACATCACTGCCGTCGGCGCGGTAGGCCCGATTGACGAACACCACAGGGATACCAGCCTTCCGGCAGCCGGCGATAAGCCGGGCACAGGCGGGCACCGTGGCACGGGCACCCCGGATGCACAGGGGAGATTCCGGGTTCAGAAACCCGTTTTGCATATCAATGACCAAAAGGGCGTATTTCACAGCAAAGCCTCCTAATTGTAAATAGAAAAAACAGTCAGATCAAAAACCACTCCGCCACCAGGACCACCAGGCAGCAGACCACAGCTACCTGGAAGAGACTGCCGCCGAACCAGGCCAGCAGGCACCCTGCGATCAGAGCCAGAAAACCCGCCACAGGGCTCTGGGTGGCGTCGATAATGGCGGGGAAAGTCATCACCGCCAGGGTGACATAAGGGACATAGTAGAGGAAGGAACGCAGGGTACGGCTGCGGATCTCTCCCCGGATCAGCACAAGCGGCGTCACGCGGATCAGATAGGATACCGCCGCGGATACCAGGATATAGAGCCAGATACTCATGAGGCAGATTCCTCCTTTTCCTCCTCTTTCACCGGGAACAGCAGCGCTGCCGCCAGGGAGATCACCACAGTGAGAATAATGGTCTTAACGCCGGAGGAGAGACCCGCCAGAGCCTGCCACCGGGCGGCGGCATAGCTGAGGGCGAAGCTCAGCAGCACCAGCCCTCCGACGATCTTGCTGCGGCGGGAAGGAGGGACGATGATGGCGATAAACATGCCGTAGAGGCCCACGCTCAAGGCGCTGACCAACCGCAGCGGCAGCACGTTGCCCACCACGACGCCCAGGAAGGTGCCGATACTCCAGCCGGGAATGGCCACCGCCATAGCGCCGTAGGTGTACCAGGGGTTCAGCCGTCCCGGTACGGCGATGGAAATGCCGAAGATCTCGTCGGTGATGTCGAAGGCGATCAGCATCCGATGGCGCAGGGGGGTGTCGGGGGAGAGCTTCTGGCTGAGGGAACAGGACATGAGAAGATACCGGGCGTTGGCCACCAGGGTCATGATGGCCACCTCCCACAGTCCCGCCCCTGCGGCTACCAGAGAGAATACCGCGTATTCTCCGGCGGAGGCGTTGTTGGTCAGGCTCTCCACAAAGGCCTGTAGGGCGGTAAAACCGGCGTTGCGGGCGGCAATGCCCAGAGTAAAGGCTACCGCGAAGTAGCCCAGGGCAATGGGGATGCCGTCCCTCATTCCGGAACGGAAGCAGGAGCGATTATCATGCAAAGTTGTCACAACCTTTTTTACAGCAGTCCGGGGAGTATTATACCCCATTCCATCCAATAGTCAACAAAAACCGATGGTATCCGGCAAAATTGCCGGAGGGGGGCTGCCCCATCCAACGGCCACCGGCGGGGCAGCCGGGGGAAATACCTACAAGGCCTTCCATTAAAAGAAAACCGCTGTCCCCACAGGGACAGCGGTTTTGTAATGCAGGAAAAACCAGGATCAGCGCTTGCTGAACTGGGGAGCGCGACGGGCGGCCTTCAGACCGTATTTAAACCTTTCTTTCACCCGATTTTCCTTGGTATTCCGGGCTTTTCAGGCCCTCGCCCAAAATGTTGCCCCACTTTTTAATCATAAAATGGGGACACAAAATATGCTGTTTTATTGTCGAAAGGCGGCATTGACTACGCCTACCAGTTCTTCAGGTTTATTATACTTCACCTGTGCATAAATGTCCATCGTTGTCTTGCTGTTTTCATGCCCTGCAAGGTATTGGACTGTCTTTGGATCAACGCCTGCGTACAGCAGGTTGGTGATGTAAGTGTGCCGCAGCTGATGTGGGGTCACATCAAAGTCAATGGCATATACCAACCCCGGATTGTTCTTCTGGTGGCTGCCCGGGGTAGGGGTCACAGTGGTTTTGATGCACTGGCCATTGACATACTTATAGTAGCTGTGAGGTTTTGTCGAGCGAACGGTTACATACTTCCAAACCCGCTGAAACTGGGAGTAGGAAAGCGGTTGGCCTGTTCGATCCGCAATCACATATTCAGATATGGTGGTTTCCTTGACCTTTCGCAAGCAGTCAACCAAACAGCCAGGAATAGGAATATCCCTGCGGGCTGCTTTGGTTTTTAAGGTCGTGGAAACCACGGGGCGGTTATGTTCCGAACGCCACGCCCTTCGCACGGAGATATACGGTGTGGGAACGTCCAGAAATATGCAGTCCCATTGCAGCCCCAAAATTTCTTCCCGCCGCAGACCGGAGTATAGAGCAATCATAATAAATGTATATGGTGGAAGCCCTTTAACGGTATCCAGGAGCAACTTTGTTTGCTCATCCGTCAAGGCTTCCTTTTTCTTTGACTGCTTTCCTCCTTTCGCGGAGATCCCCACACAGGGATTATAGTCGAGTAGTTGGCTGCGCTCTGCTGAATAGAATACGCACTTGATAAGCATATTCACGGTGCTGTAAAGCCCCGCCGATTTTGTGGTGAGCGGGATCAGCGCCAGCCGAATATCATCTGCCGTCACATCTGACAGATACATAGCACCCAACGGCTCAACTATGTACTTGTTCATACTCATCGTGTAGCCTCTTAAGGTAGCCGCTGAAATCTTTGCCGACTGCATCAGCAGCCACTTTTCACAGTATTCCGCCACCGTAGGGTGTTCTTTGCGGAATATGGCTTCTTCCACTTGCCGACGCGCTTCCTGTTCCTTTTGGTATAACTCCTCACAGGTTTCGGCATATAAGTCCACTCTTTTTCCATCGGCGTCTGTGATTCGTGTTCTGTAATATTGAATCCCTCGCCGTACAACAGTTCCGTACTTCGGAACACACTCCTTCTTCTTTGCCATATCATCATTTCCTTTCTAATATAATATGTAGGTCGCCCCCCATCTCTACTTTTATCAGAAATCAGCAGCACCCTCAAAGGTGCGATCAGAGGAAACGCAAAGGGCGAGGAAAACTCCTCGCCCTTGCCGCTGCTTCTTATTTTATTGTGCGATCCCATATTCGTCATCCCATACGGCAAATGCGCCGTTCAAAACTCCTGCCAATTCGTCGGGACGGTTGTATTTGACCTTCGCATAAATGTCCATCGTGATTTTGCTGCTCTCATGTCCGGCCAGATATTGAACCGTCTTGGGATCAACCGAGGAATGGATCAGATTGGTGATGTAGGTGTGCCGCAGCTGATGCGGGGTGACATCAAAATCCAGACTATAAACCACATGACCATTGTTCCGGGCCTTTTCCCCCAGCTTGGGATAAAGCATATAATTCACATATTTTCCGTCCACCAGTTTGCGAGCCTTTCGCGGCTTTGCTGTTCTGGTCACAATATACTGCCACAGGCGTTTGAACTGTGTATAGGACAGTGGATCGCCGTCCTGATTGGCAATCACATAATCTGAGGTCGATTGTTTCTTCGCCTCTTTCAAACACTCGGCCAGACAATCCGGGAGCGGAATGTTCCTCTCCGCAGCTTTTGTTTTTAGCTCTGTAAGGATGACTGGCCTGTTATGTTCTGTGTGCCATGCCCTTCGCACCGTCAAATAGGGGGCATCGGTATCCAGATATACGGAATCCCATTGCAGCGCCAGGATTTCTTCCCTCCGCAATCCGGCATACAGGCCAATCATGACGAACACATAGGGCGGCAATCCCCGAACAGCATCCAGAAGCCGCTGGGCCTGTTCATCGGTCAGTGCCTGACGTTCCTCCTGCGGAACACCGCCGCCCTTTGCTTTGAGATAGATGGTCGGGTTTGTATCAATCACATGGCTTTCTTTTGCTGCCCGAAAGATGGACTTATAGAGAATAACCACCGACTTGTAGACCGAAGCTGATTTTTTGGAAACCGGGACGAGGGCCACTTGAATATCGTCCAGTGTTACCTCGGCCATTCGCTTCTCGCCCAGTTCCTTGATAATGTGACGCCGCACCTTGGACGTGTAATCCGTCAAGGTAGTGGCACGCACATGGACGGACTGCATCAGCAGCCACTTTTCGCAGTATTCCGCCACTGTGGGGGATGTGCGCCGGAAGGTGGCGCTGTCAACCTGCTCCAATGCCGCAAGTTCTTTTTCGTATAGTTCCTCACGGGTCTTTCCGTATAGAATAACACGCTTTCCCTCCGCGTCCTCAATGTCTGTTTTGTAATATTCATAGCTGTTTACCTGAACCCTGCTGTATCGAGGGATTCGCTTTCTTTTTACTGCCATGATCTTCACCTCCGAAAAAAATAGTGCCAGCGCTGTATCTTTGTTTTATCAGAACGGCTCTATTTCCTCAAAGGTGCGTTTTTCCCGCTCGCACATTGCGGTAGGTATCTTTTCGCTCCACCGGCTTTGCCCGATGGGTGCATTTTGCAATATATTCCTGGAGTCCGGCAGATGTAAAGTAGACGCAGCCATTGGGTACATATTGAATATAGGAAATCAATCCGCTGTTTCTGGCTTCATCCAAAGTAGTCAGGCTGATCCCTAACAGTTTCGCCGCCTCTTTACGGGTAATCAGTTTTTCCATATTCAATGTTCACCTCCGATCTGCTTTCTTTACAACCTCATAGTCATACCCCACATTCTGTCCGCAGTAGGTGCAGACATCTCTTTGTGCTTGGTGCGGATTGACCCTCCGCAAATAATAAGAGCCTGTGCCATAAAAATTATGGGCGCAGGCAGGGCAGAGGCACATGATTAAGTTTTTGGGAATTTCCTCGATCAGCCCTACACTGACTGCAAGGGCGCGGTTGATTCGCCGGATGTGATATTCGTCCAGCCTGCCGATGTAGGATTGCAAACGCCGTTTGTCAATGGTGCGAAGCTGTTCCAGTAAAACAAGGGATGGGAGTTCCAGACCGTTTTCCGCTTTGAGCAGATAATGAGTGGGCAGCTTGGCTTTGGCATCCACCTTACTGGAGATTGCTGCCACGACAACGGTAGAGCTATATTTGTTGCCAGTGTTGTTCTGGATAATCAGAACCGGGCGATAACCTTCCTGCTCGGAACCGATTCCCCGGCCCAAATCGGCATAGTACATATCGCCGCGCAAGTATGTCCTGTTCATATTGTAGACCTCCTTTCAAAAGACAGGCGCTTTTCTGCCTATGTAGAGGCCATACAACAGGACAAGAGAAAGGCCGGGAAAACACATGGAGTTCCTCTTATTTCACTGACTGTCCTGCTGCATGACCATATTTTCTACACAATCCCATTTGTCCTCGACACCCCGGATTGTCTTGGGAAGTCATCAAACGGCTGGCAGCTCACCAGCTCCACGGGGAATCTCACCCCTTGCGTGGTTCTCACGCAACCGCCCCCATTGCCTGCGACGGATCACGGCAAAAAACCGCTTCAACGCTCGGACGTTAGGCTGGACGGGAGTATCATTATCCCTGCTTCCGGTCATGGCCGATACCGGGAGCCACCCGGTACTGGCAGCCAACTGTTTCTCGCTTCCTGTCATGTAAATCAAGCCAAAGACCGTCATATCATTCGTTTGGTGGTGTCTTGCTGTTTTGCATGGCAGATCATCGCGCAACCGCTGCCTGGGCTTTGACTTTCGCCAAAGAAGCAGGAACGTATCTGATGAATGTGTATGCGGTTTTCAAGGTGCCGTGAGGGGATAAAAGAACCTCTCACCCTTTTTGCCGTTGGGTGAGAGGTTTGCACAACGTTATTCCAAAAGTTTTTTCAGTTTTTTGAGAATCCTGGTTTTCCGAACATGGATGGCATTGCGATACACACCCAATTCTTCAGCATACTGCCGCTCTGTCTTTTCCTCAAAGAACAATGCCTGAATCAAAGCCTGCTCCTCTGGGGCCAGCATTGCCAGGGCAGTATGTAGCTTGTCCACCTCCAGCTTATGAAGCACTGTGTTTTCGACACTCTCCTTATGGGCGAACTGCTGGGCATTTTCATCCATCAGCCGGTCTAAAGAATCCTCTCGGCTGGGAATGACCTGTATCACCTGCCCCTCCTCTCCAAGAACAAACCGTTCGGTTTTCAGATCGTTCTCAAAGTAACGCATTTTTCTATCGCCCTTCATATAGGCGGTATATACTTCATCCGTGACCTCAACATATTGGCCGCGAACCCATATTTTCTTTTTATTAGCTCCCACGCTGTTTACCTCCGATCAGTCTGAATTTTGAGAAATTCAGACTGATCGGGGGACTACGGCACCGTGGGCATATATCGCGGAGAAAAACAAAAAAGCACCTGCATGGCGGGGCTATTCCCCACACAGCAAGTGCGTTTCTTTTTAGTTCGTATAAATTATGGCATGACAGTTCATGGAAAGGGGCAGACGGTTGTAATGGGAGCGCAAAACTTTTTTTAACCGTGTACCCTTAAAGAGTGTTCGGCCTACCTCACTAAATCAAACTCGCTGCTCCGAATCAGCAGCGCAATGTTGGTATTCCAGCACATAAAAATATCCCTCCTTGCTCAAACGGAACTTGAAGGGAAATAATGTCTGGGCATGGGTTTATCGCCCGTCAAGATACCGTTTTTTTTGACGGGCTTATCAGCATTTCCCATTCATATTAACAGAAGGGCCTCGCATTTCTCTGTAAAAGCGCTTTAATTGCAAACGAATTTCCCGACGTTATTCGACAAAAAACAGCCGTGGTATTTACCACGACTGCTTTTCTATAAAGGTTTTACTGCAAAAACATATCCCAGGTTGGATACCGTTTGTATGTAAACTGGATGTTCCTTGTCCTGCTCGATCTTCTGACGGATTCTGCTGATGGTATTTGTAACGGCGGACAGATAGCTTTCACTATCTTCGTGCCAGACACTCTCAAATATCTGTTCCTTGCTGCATAGCCAGCCGGGGCGCTGCGCCAGAAAAACTAAAACACCATACTCATATCTTGAAAGCCTTACATCTCTTCCGTCGCGCAGCACCCGTCGCTGATGAAGGCGAATTTCCAATCCTGGATAAATCAGTGTAGAGGAATGGAATGGATAGCCCTTATGATTGCCATCATTCTCCCACATCATCAATGGATTCTCTGTTGTTGCACCATTATCTTCGGTGATTCGGGCGATGATTTCAATTTTTTTCACTGCTATCCCTCCCTGTTGTGTAAAACTATTAAAATGATATTTAAACTCCGCTTCCGCTGCACTTTCGTGTATGTATTGTATTCAAGTTACAATATTGTCTTAAGTGCATTTACCAACACATCAACATGCTCTTTCTGCAAAATCAACGGAGGCAACAGTCGAATCACATGAGAACCAGAGGGAATTACGATAATCCCCGATTCCTGTAAAGCATTTATGTAGGGTGCAGCAGAGACAGACAGTTCGATTCCCTTCATAAGCCCTAGCCCACGCACCTCTTTGATCACCGCTTTTTGAGCAGCCAATTCGGTTAATGCCTGATCCAGATAGGTCGTCATCGCCTTTACGTTTGCTAATATGTCATACTTCTGATAGAGCTGAAATACTGACATAATAGCGGCTGCTGCAAGAGGATTGGAACCGTAAGTTGTGCCATGATCGCCTGCACGTAATACACCGGTCGCTGCCCCTCTTGTTCCAATTGCACCTACCGGAACTCCGCACCCCAAAGCCTTTGCCGAAACCACAATATCAGGAACAATGTCATACAACTGATACGCAAACATATTCCCGCTTCTGCCCATGCCACATTGAATTTCATCCGAAACCATAAAAATTTCGTTTTCATCGCAGAGCTGTCGAACTCCTTTGATAAAGGAATCTGTGGCAGGATAAATACCACCCTCGCCTTGTACTGTTTCCATAAAAATTGCACAGGTATTTTTCGTAATCAAGTGTCTGACACTGTCCAGATCATTGAAATCAGCAAATTTAACATGAGCAAGCATAGGAGCAAAAGGTTCCTGATAGGCGGTTTTCCCTGTTATGGATAATGCCCCCATAGATCTGCCGTGAAAGGATTTTTTCATGGCAATGATCTCTCCATTATGATTTTTATGCTTCAAAAAATGATATTTCTTAGCAATTTTAATTGCACCTTCGATTGCTTCCGTTCCAGAGTTGGTGAAAAACACCTGCTCCATACCAGATGCCTGATTGAACAGCTTTGCAGCTTCAATGGCCGGAACATTATAAAAAAGATTAGACGTGTGCAACAGCTTCTCCATCTGTTCTTGCAGTGCATGTGTGTAATTCGGATCGTGATATCCCAGGGCACACACACCGATTCCCGATCCAAAATCCAAATACCGTTTTCCCTCTGTATCATAAAGGTACATACCTTCGCCATGATCCAATACAATGGGATAACGATTATATACAGGAACAAACTGCTGATTTGCTTGTTCAATATAAGGATTCATTTCAGTCCTTTTCCTCCTCTACTTCAATTTTAAAAACATTGATAACGTCCACATCCGGACAGCAGAATACAATGGAGCCATCCGGTTGGCTGGGAAGTTTTCCTCCATATCGCAGAATATCAATGTAAGGGAAGGCCACATGCATGGCCATTGGACAGAGATTGCCCCTTTCGGTGTCAAAGTCAAAGGTGTCTCCAATTCGATGACCACGGTGACACCCCATATGACCCTTTTGATCAATTAAACTGATTTTAATTTTAGGCTTTTTCATCGTTAATTTCCTCCAAAAATTGTTCAATGGGAATTCCCTTGTATTTGTCGGTATTATGCAGGTTAGCATAAATAATTTTTTCAAGTTGCCGCATTGCAATCTGCACGCTCTCTAAAAGTTGTCCCGATTTCATGTAATGTCCTACTACAATTGCCATAAAAATGTCCCCTGTACCAGGAAAACGTACCGGTATTTCTTCATAAGAGATCAGTACACACGAATCTTGAGGAGATTTTTTTACCACGGTAAACATTTTTCCATCGATGTTACAACTCGTAATTACAATCGCTTTTGCACCAAGTACATGCAGTCGCCTTGCAATCTCCTCAATCTCTACATCGGAATAAGTGTTTTTTATCACGTATTCCGCTAAGAAGCATGCCTCTGTGATATTGGGAACAATCACATCCGCAATCGAACACAGGCGCTTCATATAAGTGACTGCTTCATCTGACACACCGTTGTATCGCTTTCCGTCATCACCCATAATAGGGTCAACAAAAATCGAAGCGCCGGATTTTCGCTGTTCTTTACAGTATTCATACACCAGAGATGATTGCCTTTCTGACACAATAAACCCTGTGCAAATTGCATCGAAAGAAAACATCAGATCTTTCCATACCTGAAGGCTGTTTTCCATATACTCTGTTGTGTCCAGAATATCAAATCGTCCATAATCCAGAGTGTTGGAAACAAGTGCAGTCGGCAAATTGAAAGTTTCATATTGTAAGTGAGATAAAACAGGAATCATAACAGATAAGGCGACTTTACCATATCCCGCCATATCATTAATCAATAAAATTTGAGTTTGTTTCTTATCCTCCATAGTCAGAGTTCCTCAGTGATTGAAAAAACATAGCCTGCACAGTTCTTTTCCTGACTCTGTCCGAAAAATCTTCTGTAAGGTAGTTTCTATCGTGTTTTTCTCCAGATTATCTTCATAAAAATTCACCAGAAAATCTGCTTCGACAAGGATCTGATAGTCAATCCCATTTATATCTGTGTAAGTATGATGATGGCCAACTAAGTAGCAAATGCGTTCGATATCTGCTTTCTCAAGCCCCAGCTCTCCTAACATTTTTTCGGCATAAGCGGGGCCTTCCCGCTCTTGTAGTTTCCCATTACACATCCCATACTTTTCTTCTGCCGGTCGTATACCTATATCGTGTACCAATGCTGCACATTCGGTTAAAAACAGGGTGTGCTCATCCAACTGTTCCATACGACCAATCATTTGTGCAAAACGATGCACTTTTATAAGATGCTGAATACGCTGGGGATCATTGCGGTTAAAATGAATCATTTTATGTGTTAACATGTCAATAATATTTTGCTGATACATAATGTCCTCCTATTTTATTTCTTCCTTCAAACAAAACTCCATCAATTCCTTCCCGCTATCGGTTTGAAAAATTGACTTCATATACTCTGCTTTTTTCTGATCCGGTCTACTCTCGTAACAGTTCACAATCAGATCAGCTTCTATCAGAAGTTGCAGGAGTTTGTTTTTAGGTTTATCATAGTCATGATGGCAATTTACTAAATCTATGATTTGGGGAATGTATGAAGGCAGATAGTTAGCCGACTCTAAAAAGCGAGTTACAAGAAGGGGGGCCACCCGTTTCTGATTCGTCTGGCTGGCATCCCCGTCAAAGTGTTCTTTGCAATATTTAATTGCAATATCATGTAATATAGCTGCCGCTTGTAAAACTTGCTGGTCTTCCACAGGGATTTTTTCTTGCTCACCAAATAATTTTGCCAGTGCATAAACTTTGAGAATATGTTGTGTACGCCTGCAATGGCCCTCTTCATAGCACAATACACTGTGCAGGAGATGCGTTTCATTGTTTATCACGTTGACAAGCGTCCTTTCCTGAAATTTTTGGTATATCTCTTTATAAGAATAAAGCATTTTTCATTAACCGCATGTTGCGCTTGCAACATGCGGTTTGAAATGCTATACTTTAAGTCAGGAAAGGAGGACTTATATGCAGCTTGATTTCAAAAAACTTTCTCTATTCCCAATATTTCGAGGAATTCGAGAAGAAGATCTTCCAGCTATGTTAACCTGCCTGGGAAGTTTTCAGAAAGATTATCAGAAAGATGAAATTATTTTTTTAGAAAGCAACGAAGTTAGGAATGTTGGCATTATATTGTCTGGAATTGTCCATATGGTAAAGGAAGACTCCGAAGGCTACCAAACGCTTCTTGTTACAATGAAAGAAAATGAACTTTTTGGAGAATCTTTTTCTTGCGGAAGTCATTTGGATGCGCGTGTCAGTTTCTTTGCCGCTGCTCCCTGCACAGTTCTGTTTTTGCCTTTTCATAAAGTCATTCATTCTTGCAAAATGAGTTGTACCTTTCATCATCGGCTGATTGAAAACATGGTTCAGTTAATTGGAGATAAAAATGTTCAGCTGATGCACAAAATTGAAATCATTTCCAAAAAGACGCTGCGGGAAAAAATTATGGCATACTTACAACAACAGGTTATGGAACATAGTAGCAGGCAATTCACCATCCCTTTGGGGCGACTTGAATTGGCTGAATACTTGTGTGCTGATCGTAGTGCGTTGACTCGGGAGTTATCCTATATGCAAAAGGATGGTTTGATTTTTTATGAGAAAAATACATTTGAGATATTATGAGGAATTACAGTTATTAACTTTAAGGGGTAATGATAAAGTAGCGGGTGAGTAAATGACACTACAACAACTAAAATATACAGTAACTGTTGCTGAAACAGGAACTTTTAGTGAAGCGGCAAAGCTATTGTTTCTTTCTCAGCCCAGTCTCACAAAATCCATAAAAGAGCTTGAGAAAGAAATGAAAATTACGATTTTTGATCGTACAAATAAAGGAATATCTGTCTCAAAAGAAGGTGAAATCTTTCTGGGATACGCAAGGCAAGTATTAGAGCAAGCCGCTTTACTTGAGGAAAAATACAAAAATCATGCGGGTGGAAAACAAAAATTCCGTGTTTCAACCCAGCACTATTCCTTTGCGGTAAATGCCTTTGTTGATTTGATCAAAAAATATGGTGGAAATGAATACGATTTTAGTTTGAGGGAAACACAAACATTTAATATTATCGAAGACGTTTCTCAAATGAATAGTGAAATTGGCATCTTATATTACAATGCATTCAACCGGATGGTAATTGAAAAACTATTAAAATCAAATGACCTTAGATTCACGCAATTGTTTACTGCAAAGCCGCATATTTTTGTTAGCTCTCGCAATCCACTTGCCCAAAAATTATTTGTTAAAATGGAGGATCTAACTCCATATCCATATCTTTCTTATGAACAGGGAAAACATAATTCGTTCTATTTTTCAGAAGAAATTTTCAGCACCGAAATTCGTTCAAAAAATATTCGCGTCATGGACAGAGCCACACTTTTTAATTTGTTGATTGGTCTGAATGGATATACGATTTGCAGCGGTGTAATCGATCGAGAACTAAATGGGGAGAATATTGTCGCAGTGCCATTACAGGCTGAAGGAGAGATGCATATTGGCGTAATTACGCATAAGAAAGCGACTTTAAGCAGGTTGGGGGCATATTACATCGAGACATTGAAAAAATATACCGACAATAACTGATATTCAACCGCCTTGTTATAATTTTAAGTTATAGCAAGACGGTATTTTTATATATTTTACAATGACACAACATTGTGGTGTAATTATAGAAAATCAAAACAAAGTGAGGTAGCGACAATGTATAAAGAAAATGCACCATTTAGATATGATTTCGTTGGAAGTTTTTTAAGGCCTACTGGCCTTAAAAAAGCAAGGGTCGATTATACGACAGGAAACATTACAATTGATGATTTGACGCGAATCGAAAATGAAGAAATCGAGCAATTGATTCGGAAACAAAAAGCCGCTGGTTATCACGTTATTACGGATGGTGAATTTCGGCGCAGTTATTGGCATCTTGATTTTATGTGGGGGTTCCAGGGTATTGAACAGATTGAACTGGACCACGGCTATTTCTTTCATGGAGAAGAGACTACACACGGTTCTATTGCTATTACCAGTACCATCAGCGGCGAAAAACATCCTTTTGTGGAACATTTCAAATTTGTAAAACAATTCGAGGATGAAAATACTGTCGCGCGGCAGACAATTCCTGCTCCAGCACAGCTCTATGCAGAATTATTCCGTGAAAAAAACGGAGAAAATACAAGGCGATACTATCCTGATGATGAAAAGTTAATCTGTGATATTGCCGCTGCGTATCGGAGTGTGATTGAGGACTTGTATAAAGCGGGGTGTCGGAATATTCAATTTGATGACTGTACTTGGGGAATGTTCTGTGATAAGAAATATTGGCAGGTTAGACAAAATGCAGAAGTCGGACTAAAGAAAACTGCTGAAAAGTTTCTTTACCTGAACAATCTTGCGCTTGATGAAAGGCCGGACGATCTTGTCATTACAACCCATGTTTGCCGTGGAAACTATCATTCGACTTGGGCTTCGTCGGGTGGTTATGAACCTATTGCGGAGATCCTGTTTGGTCAGGAAAATGTAGATGCTTTTTATTTGGAGTTTGACGATGAACGATCCGGTGGATTTGAACCACTGCGCTTTGTCCCTGAGGATAAAAAGGTGGTGCTTGGATTGTTGACTTCCAAATCTCCAATGCTGGAATCGGAAGAAGCCGTGATTGCCCGCATACATGAAGCTGCACGATTTGTGCAGATGGACAACCTGTGCCTGAGTCCGCAGTGTGGATTTGCCTCCTGTGAGATTGGTAATAAACTGACAGAAGATGAGCAGTGGAACAAGCTGGCTCATGTAAAGCAGATTGCAGAAAAAGTTTGGTAAATCTAGTGACGGCTACAAAAATCAAATAAAAACTGAAAAATAGCTATAAAATCCCTGCTTATCATTATAATAAGCAAAGAGTTTGGCGTCATGTTGCGCATGCAACATGACGCCAGCTGTTTTTATGGTACTTTTTCATAGTGGTTATACGCTGGATTCAATATAAGGAGGACAATATATGGGATATCATGTTACCGATATGCAACTAAATGCATTATTTCAGACATGGCAAACTAATTATCATATCTATGTGCCCCGCAATTTTTCCGGCGGCGGGCGTTTTTCTGATACAGATTGTGTTCGCTACGGTGAGATCAAACATGCTGATGAAATCGTGTTTGATAAAAAATCTGATTATTCCTTTAAGGAAATTCTGACCCCTATTTCCCAAACCCTGTTTTTCTTTACAGAAGGAGAAACCAAAGAAGCAGATGCTCCCAAGAAAGGAGCGGTCATTTTCCTACGCAGTTGTGATCTCCATGCGCTCAAGCGTCTGGACGATATGTACCTGCACAACGGCCCTGCTGATTACTACTATCAGCGCCTGCGGGAAAATATCAAAATTGTTCTGATGGGCTGTGCTCACTCTTTTGAAAACTGCTTCTGCGTCAGCATGGGCACCAATGTAAGCACCAATTATGACATGAGCATTGATTTCCAACCCGATGGTACCTACCTGGTAGACTGCAAGGATGAGACATGGGCGAAGCAGTTGGAAGCTGCGGAGGCCCCTCGGTTGGAGGTTATTCCTAGCCATGTGGAAGAAAACAATGTCACCGTGCAAATCCCGGAACATCTGACCGCAGAGGTGATCAAAAGCACCATGTGGAAGGAATACGATAGCCGCTGCATCAACTGCGGACGCTGTAACTTTGTGTGCCCCACCTGCACCTGCTTCACCATGCAGGATCTCTTTTATAGTGAGAACGGTAAGGTAGGAGAACGCCGTCGTGTCTGGGCCTCCTGTATGGTGGACGGCTTTACCGATGTGGCCGGAGGCGGCAGCTACCGAAAGAAGAATGGTGAGCGGATGCGCTTCAAGGTCTTGCACAAGGTGCTGGACTATAAGCAGCGTAATGGCTATCACATGTGTGTGGGCTGTGGTCGGTGTGATGATATCTGCCCGGAGTACATCTCTTTCTCGGGCTGCATCAACAAATTGGATAACGCTATGGCGGAGGTGACCGAGCAATGATGAAAAATGATTATATCCCTTTCCCCTCCAAAATTTTGGAGGTCATTCGGCACACGGAGATTGAGTATACCTTCCGCATGGAATTTCATGGAGAAGTCAAGCCGGGACAGTTTTTTGAAGTTTCCATTCCCAAGTACGGTGAAGCTCCCATCTCGGTCAGCGGCATTGGGGAAAACTTTGTGGATCTGACCATCCGACGGGTGGGCAAGGTCACCAATGAAGTGTTTGAGCACTATGTAGGCGATACCCTTTTGCTGCGCGGCCCTTATGGAAATGGATTTGATGTATCCGATTATATGGGCAAGGACATTATTGTCATGGCTGGCGGTACGGGCCTGTCTCCTGTCCGAGGCGTAGTAGATTACTTTGCCAAACATCCGGAGCAAAGAGGCCATATGACCCTGATCGCAGGCTTCAAAACGCCCCATGATATTCTCTTCCGTGATGATCTGAAGCGTTGGGAAAAGAACATGGACGTCATCCTTACGGTAGACTGTGCAGAAGAAGATGTAGCCTGCCATGTAGGACTGGTCACCCAGTACATCCCTCAGATTCAACTGGGCGATGTGCAGAATACCGTGGCCGTTGTGGTCGGCCCTCCTGCCATGATGCGCTTTTCTGTGCAGGGACTGCTGGGCATTGGCCTGCCGGAGGAAAATATCTGGATCTCTCAGGAGCGGAAGATGTGCTGCGGCTTGGGCAAATGCGGCCACTGTAAGATTGGCGATACATATGTCTGCCTGGATGGGCCAGTGTTCAACTATACAAAAGGAAAATTCCTGGTGGATTAAGGAGGGAAAACATGGATATCAACACAAAAGCACTAAAAAAGAACGCATTCCGCGTCACCAAGGAGCGCGGAATGACCGCCTCCCGCATCCGTGTCCCCGGCGGCCATCTGGATGCCAAATATCTGAGTCAGATTCAACATATTGCAGAAACCTTTGGTAATGGTACGGTTCATATTACCAGCCGACAGGGATTTGAGATTCCTGGTATTCCCTTTGAAAAAATGCCGGAGGTTAATGCAGCCCTTCAAAGCCTGATCGATGGGCTGGACATCAATCAGGACGAGGCAGGTCACGGTTATCCCGCCTCCGGTACTCGAAATATCACCGCCTGCGTGGGCAACCGTGTCTGTCCCTATGCTTGCTATGATACCACAGCCTTTGCCCAGCGCATTGAGAAAGCGGTGTTCCCCAATGATCTGCATTTTAAGATTGCTCTGACCGGCTGTCCCAACGACTGTGCCAAGGTTCGGATGCACGACTTTGGTATTATGGGTATGACAGTGCCTCATCTGGAACCTGATCGTTGCGTCAGTTGCGGAGCCTGCGTAAAAGCCTGCAAAAAGAAGTCTGTAGAAGCTCTGACACCAGTGAACTTCCGTCCCCAGCGGGACGCACGGCGCTGCATCGGCTGCGGTGAGTGTGTGCTGGCCTGTCCCAATGCCGCATGGACCCGCAGTGACAAAAAGTATTATCGACTCACTCTGCTGGGCAGAACGGGTAAGAAGAATCCCCGCTTGGGCGAGGATTTCATCAAATGGGTGGACGAGGACAGCATTATCAAGATCATTCTCAACACCTACGACTATGTGAAGGAGTACATTGACCCCAACGCGCCCGGTGGCAAAGAACATATAGGCTATATCGTAGACCGCACCGGCTTTGAGGAGTTCAAGCGGTGGGCCTTGCGCGATGTTACCTTGCCGGATATCGCAGAAGTTATGACACCCATGTACTGGAAAGGTGTGAAGTACTGATATGCGCCGGAAAGACAGAGAAATTGTAGGCGAGGAAATTGAAACGATTCTCCAAAAAGGAGAATATGGAATTCTGTCCACGGTTGGACAGGATGGAAAACCATATGCAGTTCCTCTCAGTTATGCCTGGAAGGATGGGCTGATCCATTTGCATTGTGCTGCGAATGTGGGAAAAAAGCTGGAGAATATTTCTTACTGCTCAGAAGTCTGTTTTGTGGTAGTTGGTGATACCACAGTGCAGCCCGAAAAATTTGGCACTTTGTATGAGAGCGTCATTCTGACCGGTCAAATGATGCCGTCAAAGGACAAGCAGGCCAGCTTAGTTGCATTGCTTGAAAAATACAGCAAAGATTTTTTGGAAAAAGGGATGCAGTACATTCAAGCAGCATGGGACAAGACCGGTGTGTATGTTATTTGTCCGGAACAAATAACTGGAAAAGCAAAAAGGACTCCGCAGCACACTAAGTTATGATTTTGGGCAAAAGCATTTAATTTGGTTTTCTAAACGGTTAATTTTGTAAAAATATTTTGCCAGTGTTGGCTGTATCGTGTTAGCACTGACAAAGGAGGTGCTCTTTTGACACAGCTTAAAAGTATATGGAAAGGATTTGGCCTGTGCTTGGCAATATCTATTCCTTGCTGGTTTTTAGGGAATTTGTTTCCCATTGTTGGCGGACCTGTTTTTGGTATTCTGACAGGAATGCTGATTACATTGTTCTTAAAAGATAAGTCCCGTTTGCAAGATGGCATTACCTTCACATCAAAAAAGATTCTGCAATATGCTGTGGTGCTTTTGGGGTTTGGACTGAATTTATCAGTCATATTGGAAACAGGAAAGCAGTCTCTTCCAATTATTTTGGGAACAATCAGTACATCTCTGATTATTGCATTTGTGCTGCACAAGGTGCTGAGAATTCCTGAGAAAACATCAACTTTAGTGGGTGTAGGATCATCCATTTGCGGTGGTTCTGCAATTGCTGCCACTGCACCAGTTATTGACGCGAATGACGAAGAAGTGGCCCAATCCATTTCAGTGATCTTTTTCTTCAATATGCTCGCTGCATTGCTCTTCCCTACGCTGGGCGCACTGTTAGGATTTTCCACAACAAGCGGAGAAGCATTTGGAATTTTTGCAGGTACCGCAGTGAATGACACATCTTCAGTCACAGCAGCTGCTTCTACTTGGGATTCCCTATATGGACTTGGTTCGGCTACATTGGATAAAGCAGTAACAGTGAAACTGACCCGTACATTGGCAATCATCCCTATCACACTTGTATTGGCATTTGTGCGTGCTCGCAAGTCCAAATCTACAGGTAAGCAAGTAAAACTGTCCGCGGTTTTCCCGATGTTTATTCTGTATTTTGTTATTGCCTCTGTCATCACAACGATAGCTTCTTCTTTTGGTGTTCCGGTAGAGTTCTTCTCACCGCTGAAATCTTTGAGCAAGTTTTTCATTATCCTTGCTATGAGTGCTGTAGGACTGAATACCAACATTGTAAAACTTGTAAAAACCGGTTCAAAGCCTTTGCTGCTGGGTTTTTGTTGTTGGATCGGTATTACGGCAGTTACACTTTCTTTGCAGCATGTTCTGGAGATTTGGTAAATCGGAATACAATTCAAATACAAACTGAAGAGTTGTTTTAACAACATACTTTTTTTCATATTGGAAATATTATAGCTGAGAGAGGTGATACCATGAATCGCATATCGCAATTAAAACATTATCTGAAACGGCTTGGAAATGGCGAAGACCTGGAACTTGTTCGTGCAGATTTCAAAAAAGAATTTCAGGATGTAGCAGCTGAAGAGATCATGCATGCTGAACAGGAATTGATACAAGAAGGGACACCGCTGTCTGAGGTTCAGCGCCTGTGTGATATTCACTCCGCCTTGTTTCACGGGTCTACAACGGAAGAACATACAGTTCGTGATGCTCTCTTGCAGAAAAAGGCGCAGGAGGAATTGGCAAAAAGAGACTCTTTTCCTAAAAAAGATTATTCCAACAAGACAGTTCTTGCTGCTGCCCTTTCAGAAATACAAGGACATCCTCTTTATACATTCAAAAAAGAAAATGATGCTCTCGTTGTACTAATTGAGAAATTTAGGGAAACAAGGGATGAAAATGTTTTTGAGGCAATCCGAGAGGTTTCCGTGCATTATGCCAAGAAAGGCGACCTCCTATATCCGCACCTGAAAGTCAAGTACGGTATTTCTGGTCCGTCTGATGTAATGTGGACGGTAGATGATGAAATCAGAGATGAGCTTGCCGCACTTGCCAAAGAAACAGTGCGGGACGCAAAGTGGGACAGCCGTTTAGATGCTGTACTAACGCGCACCGCAGAAATGGTGTACAAAGAGCAAAACATTTTGTTTCCAATTTGTGCAGTGAATTTTACGGAAGATGAATGGTTTGAGATTTATCATGATTCCAAAGATTATGCTGCTTGTTTAGGAATTGAGCACACAGTATGGGAGGCTGGAGAAAAAGGCATTCCCCGGAGAACAGCTTTGTCAGGTGATGAGATTGTTCTGCCTGGGGGACATATGACTTTGGAGCAGCTGACAGCATTGCTTAACACCATACCAATGGAGATCAGCTTTATCGATGCTGAGAATATCAACAGGTTCTTTAACGAAGGACCGAAGGTATTCAAGCGGCCCGGTATGGCGATTGACCGCGAGGTATTCTCTTGCCATCCGCCTAAAATTGAACCTATGGTGCGCTCCATTATTGATGATTTTCGCAGCAAAAAGCGAGATAGTGTTCAAGTTTGGATGGAAAAAGGCAATCGAACCATGCTTGTTGCCTATCTGGCTGTGAGAGATTATAACGGAAATTATCTTGGAACGGTTGAACTGGTACAGGACATGGAGTTCGCAAAAGAACATTTCCAAAAATAACTTCCGCTTATTTTAACTGCATATTTATTTGGAAATACGTCTGAATTTCAAATTTAGCATGAAAGAGAGGAGATTTTATAATGGACAATATTTATATTGACGAGAAAATGTTGATTGGTGAAATCGTAACACAATATCCTGAAACCATTGAGGTTTTGATGGAGGTTGGTATGCACTGTTTGGGGTGTCCCGCATCTCAGGCAGAATCTTTGGCGGATGCCTGTGCCGTTCATGGGCTGAATCCTGCGCCGATTATCAACGCATTGAATGCAAAGATTGCTGAATGTAGGAAGTGAGGTTATCAATGAGCAAATTTTTAGGACCTATTCACTACTGGCTGTATGACAAAATTGGAAACCAGGAAAAGCTGACTGCGGCTATAGCAAACTATGCGGAGGGTAAGGGGCTGATTGCATCGTCCGCTCCGTATGTAAAGGAACTGCCTCCTCTGGAGTCTGTGATTGATGAAAACAACATCCACGGATGGCTTCAGGCACAGATCACCGATGCAGAAACCAGATATGCAAAGCTGATTGCTGCACTGGAATGCACCGATGAATTTGATTTGACCGAGGTGTTAGGTGTGGCTTTTGAATTTGGGAAAGACCATGCCGTAAGCGCCGATACCGATGTGATGGGCGTGTACGAAGCCTTTGAAAATTTCTTTGTGAATGGAATGCCGTGTGATCGTGTGAATGTTGTTGTCGCTCAGGAGCCGGACGCACTCTCATGGGAAATGACTCAAGACATTCACGCTGCATATTGGGAGAACGGAGACTGTTCGACCTATTATGCGATCCGCAAAGCTGTCATGGATGGAATGCTTTCTGAAAGCAATTTTGATGTTTTCATGAGCAGCCCCTACCAGTACTCTATCCGCAGGACATAACTCGATGCAGTCCAAGTTTAAGCGCAATATGATAGGATCGTTCAAACTTTTTGTGGAGGAAAAACGCATCTTTTCATTCTTGCAGAGTATTTAAGGCTTACATGACAATTTTAGTAAAAGGAGCGGATATCCTTGGAGTGCATGGAGCATAAAAGCATGGCTGATAAAACACTAAAAGCAGCCTTATACAATGCGGATCTCTGTCCGTGCTTAAATGTAAATTGCGATCTGTACAAAAAATGTGATGAATGCATGAAACGGCATCATTCATCTACGAAGTACCCGCTAACCGCTTGTGAGATTTGCCATAAAGATGGCTGCGAAAAGGTAAATCCCGCAAATTATCAAAGAGACAAATAATTATCGTTTAGGAGGAATTTATGGAACACAATAAGATGTTTTGTTTTCAATGTGAGCAAACAGCTGGCTGCACGGGCTGTACCGGCAATGCAGGTGTCTGCGGAAAGACAGCCGATGTGGCTAATTTACAGGACGAGTTAACCGGGGCACTGATCGGTCTTGCTCGGGCTACCGATGGTGATACCCTGGCCACAGCCTCGACATGGAAGACCCTGATTGAGGGTTTGTTCACAACAATTACAAATGTAAACTTTAACGAGGAGACCATCCGCGCGTTGATCCAGCGTGTTCATGCAGAGAAGGAAGCTCTGGTTCCCATGTGTTCTGAGTGTGGCTCTCCGTGCGGAAGAAACAACGATTATGATATGGCGCAGCTGTGGAATGCAGATGAAGATATCCGCAGCTTAAAGTCACTGATTTTGTTTGGTATCCGTGGTGTTGCCGCATACGCATACCATGCAATGGTGCTTGGTTATACAGATGAGGCATTAAACCGCTTTATTGCCAAAGCACTTTTTGTGATTGGTGAAGACTGGAATATGGAGCAGCTTCTGCCGGTGGTGTTAGAGGTTGGTCAGTATAACCTCACCTGCATGGAACTGCTGGACAGGGCAAACACGGAGACCTTCGGCCATCCGGTCCCCACAGAAGTGCCGCTTAAGGTGGAGAAGGGTCCCTTCATCGTAGTGACCGGGCATGACTTGTTGGACCTGAAACTTCTGCTGGAGCAGACGGAAGGCAGGGGGATCAATATCTATACCCATGGCGAGATGTTGCCCGCCCATGCCTATCCGGAACTCAAGAAGTATCCCCATCTGAAAGGCAACTTCGGAACGGCCTGGCAGAATCAACAGAAGGAATTTGCGGATATTCCTGCTCCTATTCTGTTCACCACCAACTGCTTGATGCCGCCCAAGGCAAGCTATGCAGACCGGGTCTTCACTACGGAAGTGGTGTCTTATCCTGAGATGGTACACATTGGGGAATACAAGGATTTCACTCCGGTGATTGAAAAGGCTTTGGAACTGGGCGGGTATTCCGAAGATCAACAGTTTACTGGTATCAACGGCGGCAGCACTGTCATGACTGGATTTGGTCACGAAACAGTACTGGATGTTGCTGACAAAGTGGTCGAAGCGGTAAAAGCCGGAGCTATCAAGCACTTCTTCCTGGTGGGCGGCTGCGATGGGGCACGCCCCGGTCGAAACTATTATACTGAGTTTGTGAAAAACACTCCGAAAGACACGGTAGTGCTGACCCTGGCCTGCGGAAAGTACCGCTTCAACGACCTGGATTTGGGCACTATTGGCGGACTGCCTCGACTCATGGATATCGGCCAGTGCAACGACGCATACAGTGCTATCAAGATTGCTGTGGCTCTTGCGGAGGCGTTTGAATGCGGTGTCAACGATCTCCCGCTGTCCATGGTGCTGTCCTGGTATGAACAGAAAGCGGTGTGCATCCTGCTGACACTCCTGTATCTGGGAATTAAAAATATCCGTCTGGGACCCAGCCTTCCCGCTTTTGTTTCCCCCAATGTACTCAACTATCTGGTGGAACACTATAATATTGCTCCCATTACTACTCCATCGGAAGATATGAAGCAGATGCTGCAATAATTTGTCTATCACGCTAATAAACATCCTGACTTTTGATATGTCGTTCAACTCATCTGAAAGAAGGCATGTCAATGATATTCACAAATTCTGTTAATATAACATGTGAACAAGTAATAATCAAATATTTATTGATGTCGAGTACACTATTCCAACTCATGGTTGACTAAAAGGATTGACCAGAAATTTTTGTTGAGTTTACACCAACAAGGATTTCTGGTCAATTTCTTTATAATATTTTCTGTTTGATCATCATGTGTACATCACGGTTCGTTCCATCCTGTTCTACGGGCGTTAACAATACTTCACATGCACTTTTAGTTCTCCATAATTTGAACTACCATGCCATTATCAAACTGACGTGATCTATTAAAATTAAAAGAGGGGTGAACTAAAAGTGCAGAATCAATATGAAATGCTTGGAGAAATCATAAAGAATGCCCGCACAAAAGCAGATATGACGGTTGAGGAACTGGCCAACCGGGTGGGTATTTCAGAAAGATTTATATATCGAATCGAGAATGAAGGGAAAAAGCCCAGTTACGAAATCCTGTATAAACTAATCCGTGAATTGGCGATTGTCCCGGATCAGATATTCTTCCCTGAAAAACAGGTCGAGGATTCTGAAATGGAAACGATCATCCGTATGTTGCACAACTGCGATGAGCGGTCTATGCAAATCATCAAGGCCACAATAAAGGCTGCACTGGAAAGCCAGCCGAAAGAATAGTATGTACCCAGCCGTTTTGCGGCTGGGTCTTTTCTTTTTGGTCAGTTAATACGCTGGGGTTCCATACCCATAAATCTCATAATAACCAACCGGGTAACTGTTCTGGCGGCAGCTATCGCCGGAGTTCCCTTCAATGGTGTAGACACGGCCATTTTCCACCTTCTCCACGATGCCCACATGGTCGGAAGAACCATCCTGGCCGCCATCATCCCAATCGAAAAAGATAATGTCGCCGGGGCGCGGCTCATAGCTGTTGTCCTGCCACAGTCCCCGCTCCTGGAACCACGGCACACCCTGAGAGGCACAGGCCGCAAACTTCGGAATGACGCCCGCCTCGATATAACCGCACTCGTTGGCACACCAGCTCACAAAGCAGGCGCACCATTCAACACGAGAGCTGAAACCGTACCAGCTCCAGTACGGCTCACCGCCGACATTCCCCACCTGAGAGAGCGCCACGGTGACGATCTCGCCGTCACCTCCGCTGATGCCGTAGAGGACTTGTGACCAGAGAGGGTTGTTTTCATCAGCCAGAAGCTCCGCCATCTGTTCCCGCTGATCCTCATTGAAGCCGAAGTGATCGGCCATCTCCTCGGCAGTTTTGTGGCTGACGGTGATATAGAGGTATGTCCTCGTAACTGTGGTTTCTGTTTCCACGATATTGCCGTTTCCGTCATCCGAGGTTTCAATCACCGTTTCGCTCTGGGTGTCCGTACTGGATGAGATCTCATTCATCTCCCAAAAGATGTCCTTCAGGAGCTGCTTCTTGGTATCATCCATTGTGGCGACTTCTTGGGCAGCATCCGGACCAGTGGTTGTCTTGACGGCATAAACCGCCAGAACCTCCTTCCACACGGCACGGGAACCGGACATCTCCAGAACATCATAGCTGTGGGATGCTTTGATCTCATCCAGCCTGTCCTGATAGTCCGTGTTGATTTCCCGCACAGCGGTCTGCATGGTCTGCCCGGTGCCGGAGTCCTCACCAGAAAAGAAAATGCCAAAGCAGGAGCCAAGAATCATGCCGATCAGACAAATGACGATTACCACTACCACCGCGATCCATCCTCCGGCAGCAATGGCCGCAATCAAAGCCTTTGTCGCTGCAATGATGGCTTTCACCGCTGCGGCTGTGGCGTGAGCCGCTACCTTGATGGCGTGGGCTGTGGCAATGGCTGCTGCACGGGCAGCGTGAGCCGCAGCTCTGGCGGCTCTGGCTGTGGCAATGGCGGTCTGCTGGGCCGCCTTTGCCGCCTGCTGGCTGGTTTTGATGCTGGCCTTTGCGGTGGTTTCCGCTGTTTTGATAGATTTGCTGGTAGCCTTTACAGTGCCTTTGGCGGTGGATGAAGTCTGTTTGATGGTCTTTCTGCTTCGATCCACCGTCTTGATACCTTTTTGACCGCGATCCAGCGTCTTAATGGCGCTGCGCTCCTGATGAGCGGCCTTAACCGGCTCAGAAACAGTATTCGCCGCCTGTCGCCCATTCCAGTGACCAGCAGACTGCCCGGTTTGTTGTGCCGCCCTCTTTTCTGCTTGTTTTTTAGGCTGTTCAGCGGCAAATTTCCGCTTTTGGATATTCTCCTTGACCTTAGAGAGATTCTCTTTGGTGGTCTGTACTCCCTTGCGGCCCTGCTTATCAAATTGGTGGACTGCCTCATGGGTGGCGCTGTCCACACCATAGGAAACACGATCAGCCGCATATTCACCGGGGGAATTTTCCTCTGCATACAGCCCATGTTCTGCCTTGTCTTTGGTGCGGATAAATGCCTGTTTCATTCGCTCGGCAGCTACGGCACCTTTATCCAGTGCTTTTACATCTTTTATGGTGGTCTTTGTCTTGATACCCTTGCTCATGGGGGTCACCTCCTTTCCGGGGCAGGGCAGCCCTTATTCCTCCAGCAGCTTTGCCACCACAACCATCCGCCCGTTTGTCTGAGAATACTCGCAGGTGGAAAGGGTGATGAGCTTGTCGCCGTATTCAGCGGATACGCCGGTGTCATAGAGGGCCAATTCCTTGCATTTTGCAATGTACTCGTCAAACTGCTCGGCACTCTCCGCCCGGACAAAGTGGTAATACTTGAATCCATCCTGAGAATAGGCCACCGTCTTGAAGGCGGCAATCACTTCATATTCTCCAAAACTCTCCAGTGTATCAAAGTGGATGATCTTATGATCTTGGTAGAAATCCTCGTCCTCGTATTTGCAAAGGTCGGAGAACATGGAACCGTTGTTCATGTGGTGGCCGTACAGAACCAGATTATCAGATATACCGATGTCGCAGTTTTCCTGCATATACGGCACACCGTAACTGCTGTACGACTTGTCAAAGGCGCGTTTGAGATAGAAGTTCGGATTGTCCTTTGTCTGCATGATGGGATAGTCAATCTGCGTCCCTTCAATGGATACCCAGCCCACCAAATCGCTGTTCTGGGCGTACACATCGGCATACTTTTCAAAGGCCGTCACTTTCTCCTGCACCGGCTCCTGTCCGTTTTCCAGCTCCGGGGCAGACAGTTCCGGCTCCTCTTTCACCAGCTCCGCCACAGCGTCAAAGGCTTCGGCACTCTGCTTCTGGTCGAGATATTCCCGGCAGAGCATAAAGCCGGAGAAAAGGAAAAGGGCGGCACAAAAGGCCGCCCCAGCAATCATCACTTTGGTTTTCATTTCGTTTTTCATGTTTGCCCTCCTGTGTTTATCGTGCCGGTTCCGCCTGCTTTCTGACGGGCGGAAGTTCACGGCAGTATTCGGGATAACGGATTTTGATACCCTCCATGAAGTAGGGCGCAAACTCGCAGCAGAACAAGTCCTCCGGGGAAAAAGCGTTGCTCTGCTCCGGGTCGATATAACCATTCCAGAGGTTAAAGGCCAGACGGCACACCCGGACGGTGCCGCTGGTCTGCCAGCCGCGGTTCATTCCGTCCGGCTCGATGCAATCCTCCTTGAAATTGAACATCTGATGGATATTGGCCCGCGTTTCCGGGGCAATCCCCAGCACATAGAAAAAGGAACGGTGGTAGCTGTCATTGTGCCGGGACTTGTCCATCATGGACAGAAAGAAGTCCCGGTGTTCCTCAGATGCAAAACGGATATTTTTCGTATTCATCACATTGCCTCCTTCTCGCCGCCGAATACACCCTCGCCGGGTTTTGTGGTCATCAGTTCATACAGCTTGGTGTCGCGGGGGAATCGGTTGATAAACGGAACCAGGGCGCTGCCATACCGGATCAGGCCACAGCCTGCGTCAGCGTTGGTAACATAGCTCATCTGTTCTTTGGAGATATTGAGGAGCTTTGCCAGCTTTTCACGGTCAGAGGCCGCTTGATTGAGCATGACGATAAACTCGGAGTTGGAGAGCATGGTGCTGGCCTGTACGGAATCCAGCAGATATTCCACGTTCTGGGTGATGGCAGTGGGATATGCGCCGCGCTTACGGAACTGACGCCATGCAGAGTTGAAGAACACGCCGCTTTGCTCGTTCTCAAACACCACATGGAACTCGTCAAGAAACACATGAGTGCGCTTGCCCCGTTTCCAGTTGAGGGTAACGCGGTTGAGGATGGTGTCGGTGATGACCAGCAGGCCGGTGGGCTTTAATTGCTGCCCCAGACCGCGAATATCGAACACCACCACGCGCTTATCCAAATCGACGGTGCTTTCCCGTCCGAAGATGTCCAGCGAACCGGTGGTGAACAGCTCCAGAGAAAGGGCAATATCCTTTGCCTTTTCCTCCGGCTGTTCCAGCAGCTTTTCGCGCAGATCGCAGAGTGTGGCAATCCTGCCGGTGCGCTCTGCGTCTTGATACACCAGGGCGGTACAGCGGTCAATGATGGACTTATGCTGCGGCCCCACGCCGGTCTTGTCGATCTGCTCGATGAGGGACATGATGAACTGAGATTTTTCCACGATGGGATTCTGCTCACCATAGCCCTCTACCATATACATGGCGTTCAGACGGTCTTTGCCACCCGCAGCCATGTGGATCACGGAAGCCATATCCTGACCCAGCGCACTGCATAACGCTCCAAATTCATTTTCGGGATCACAAATCAGAATATCGTCGTTGGCATAGTCCGGGTGCAGCATCAAAAAGGCAATCAGCTCTTTGGCGCTGAAGGATTTACCTGCACCCGGTACACCCAGAAGAAAAGCCGACTGGTTCAAGAGGTTTGCCTTGTTGCACATAATGAGATTGTGGGAAATGGCATTCTCTCCGAAGTAGATGCCGCCCTTGTCCTGAATCTCCTGCACTTTGAAGGGAATGAACACCGCAAGGCTCTCGGTGGTAAGGGTGCGGAACGCATTGATTTTGCGCGCCCCAATGGGCAGCGCGGTGTTCAGGCCGTCGAGTTGCTGGAACTTCAATATGGCAAGCTGGCACATATGCTTGCGGGCCACAGAGAGAACCGCCTCAGTATCGCTGTCAAGCTGTTCTTTGGTGTCGGTGGTGATGACCAGTGTGATAACTGCAAACATCATTCTCTGGTCGCGGGTGGTGAGATCGTCCAGAAACTCTTTGCTTTCCTTGCGCTGCAATTCCATGTCATACGGAATCACCGCAGAAAAGTTGTTGTTGGCGTTCTGGCGGCGCTGCCAGTTGGTGATGTTGGTTTCCACACCCAGCAGCCGGTTTTCCACCTCACGGACGGCCTCATCGGTGGGAACCGGCACAACGTCGATGGAGAGCATCATGTTCCGGTTGAAGTCTGTCAGCTCCGTCACCATATTATCCTTGATATAGCTGGCGTAATCCTTGAGGAACAGGACGCGGCAGTATTTTTCGCCCAGCTTCAGATAGTCGCTGTTCTTCTCGATCCCGTCCGGGCAGATATAATCCCGGAAGTCATGGCCGCGCTTCATCATCTCGCGGGCATTGAACCGGAACTCCGCCTCCTCGCCCTGGCGGTAGAAATCGTGCAGGATGCGCAGGCGCTCAGTGGCATCCAGATCCACGCACTTGGAACCCAGCGCCGCAAAATGGGAAACAAGGTCGGCACCCACGCGGGCAAAATAGGCGCGGGCTTCCTCAATATCCTTTTTCACCACGGAAATGGTGATATACTTCTCCTGCATAATGCCGTTGGCTCCCGTGGCCTTATCCAGCAGCATCTGATTGTACTCTTGGCGATACCTGTCACGGAAATCGCTGCACATAGGCATGAGTACAGACTGTTCAAAGTTGGCACGATTCTGTCGGCGGTTATTGATGGTGATTTTCGTCACCGCGCCGGAGTCCAGAGAGTTCAGCAGTTCGGAATAGGTCAGGAACATGGATTCCTTGTCCTCACGGCTGGCCACAAGATAGTTGATGTCGGTGAACTTATAGGTCTTGGTGAACTTCGTCCCCACAAGAAAAATGCCGTCCGGCCAGATACGGCGGACGGGGATCACATCCTGCACTTTACGCGGGACGTTGTAGCGTTCCTTTTCCTGTTTGGCCATTGTCTTGATGGTCTTAATCATGCTTTTCCTCCTTTCGCTTGCTCAGGGATTTCGGATGGTGTTTGCGCTTTCTGCCGGAGCTGCCGTTCTGCGCTTCCTCGATGATTCCTTTGAGGGCCGCATAGTAGTAGTTGCAGTCATGGAATTTGAGTTCCTTCGGTTCCAGCATCTCCGAGCGCAGCCATGCCCAGATGAACTGCTCCGCCGTCATGCCGTGATAGGTGATGAACCCCAGCAGGGCAAAGGGGGCCGCTCCCAAAATACACATCCAGGAAAGGGTTTCCACTCCGAAGTAGGGGCGCAGGATAAAGTAAAGGCCCACGGCTACACCGCAGGCCAGTACCGAAAAGATGAACTGCCGCATGGACAGCCCAAAAAACATACTCTCCGTGTAATTACGGATTTCTCGATTGATCTTGACTTCCAAAATATCTTCCTCCTTTACAAGCCCATCATCTCACGCACCACGCGGTCTGCCATCTTGACCGCGCCCACGAGGACGAGCATATTAAACAGCAGCTCCCCGACATAACTCCAAACCTGTGTGACAGCCGCCGCATTGGGGTCAACGGCTGGCGGAGATGCGGCAAACAGAGAGAAAATGATGCAGGCCAGCACGATGATGGCCCCTTCCAGACAAACTGCCGCATAGCTTTTGATGAAGCTCTTGCCCACGTTCTGGCTCGGCTCTCCGGCGAAGGTGGACAACGGCACCGGCGCAATGGCTGTGTAAAGATAGAGCTTAAAAAACCGTCCGTAGACGGTCATAATCATCACGAAAGAAAGCACGGTAATGAACAGGCCACCAATGAGCGTTACCGCCCAGAGGGGGATGCTTTCAAAGAAACCGCAGCTTTCTACTGCGTCAATAATCTCCTGCGGCAGAACGGTCTGCTGTGCAGAGCCAAAGCCCGCCGCGTTCATAATGGTGCTGACCATTCCCTGCACGATATTGAACAGGGCCATCATCAGTTCCAGTCCATAAGTCACAACACCTTTTGCAACGGCAAATCGGATGAACAGCTTCAAGGCGTGTTCCGGCTTTTTGACCTCGGCAAAGCTACCGCAGGTTTTCATCACGCCCACCACAAAAAACAGTACCAATAGAGCCAATCCAATGGCGCGCACCGCATCATGGATGTTGACAATGACGCTCCAAATGGTGCCGCCTTTGAATTGCTCAGGGCTTTGTGTGATAAGCTGCCAGATCTCCGACAGATACTTATTCCAGGTATCCAGCGCATTTTGCAGATTTTGTACTACCCAGTTATCGGACATCGAAAAACCTCCTTTCCGGCGAAGTCAGGGGCAGGCCGCAGCCGGCCCGCCCCCAGACTGCCGTTTTGAATCAGCCGGTAATCAGGGTCAAAATCTCCTTTGCAAAGGTGATGATAACGCCGCCTGCCAGAGTGAGGAAGCCGTTGGCGCGCTGGCTGGGATCGTGGGATTTGAGGGACAGACCGATCTGCACGATGCCGAAACCCAGCAGGATCATACCGATGGCGCGGATCAGGCCAAAGATGAACTCGGACAGATTGTTGATGACCGTCAGCGGGTCGCTGGCGGCAAATGCCGTGGTGGTCGTGCAGCAGAGAATCAGCACCAGAGCCGCATAAGCGGAGAGGGCGCGCTTGCTGGTTTTGCCCATCGGCAGACGGCGGGTTTCCTTGTTCTTCATGTTGGTTTTGTTAAACAGCTTCATTTTGCAGTTCCTCCTTGAATTGGAAAATTTGCTTCATATCTTCGTCGGACAGAAGTTCAAAGGTTGTTTCCGGCTCCTGCACATTGGCAAGATCGGCGGGTGAAAGGCGGCTGACCGAAAGACCGGCCACGGCGTATTCCGTGCCTCCATGCGTATAAGCAGGTGCGCCGCCGTCTGTGGTGTGCTTGATATTGGGATGTTTCAGCAGGTCGTATTTTTCATCCATCAGCGGTGCTTCGCCTCGGATAAAGAGCAGCGCCAGATTGTTGTCCAGCATACGGACTTCATCCGGCGTCAACAGTTCACGGCCTGTCAGTTGGTTGTTGGTGGAATAGCTGCCGGAATGCCCGGTGCTTTTGCCGTAGGTGTCCAGCCAGAGGGTGCTTTTTCCCAGATAGTTCTCGGAGATCAGCTTGTGGGTGCTGGTTTCATTGCCGCCAAGATACAAAAATTCATCGCAGTTGCCGATGATGGATTCCCACTGTTTTTCAAACAGCGCCTTCAGCTGTGCGATGTTCTGGATGATGATGGACACCGAGATATTGCGGGAACGCATGGTAGCCAGCAGCTTGTCGAAATCGTCTGGCAGGCTCACATTGGCAAACTCATCCATGAGGAAATGCACCGGCACGGGCAGGCTCCCGCCGTGTTTCCGATCAGCCGAGTAGAACAGCTCCTGAAAGGTGCTGGCGTACAAAAGGCTCACCAGAAAGTTGAAGCTGGCGTCGTTGTCCGGGATCAGCGCAAAGAGCGCCACTTTTTTCTCTCCCATGCTGGCCAAATCCAGTTCATCCGTAGCGGTCAAGGCCGCAACAGAGGAGAGGTTGAACTTTTCCAGCCTGGATGCCAGCGTGATCTGAATGGATTTCAGCGTCTTGGCCGAGCCGGAACGATAGTCCTTGTAATACTTCACCGCAATGTGATCGGGTGAGCGCATTTCCAGCCGGTCAAACAGCTCGTCCAGCGGCGATTGGTAGGAATCATCATCCTCCCGCACCTCACCGGCCCGGAGCATTTCCATGACCATCGGAAAGTTTTTCTCATCCTCCGGCGCTTCGTACCAAAGATAAAAGCACATCGCCAGAAGGAGCATGGAAGCTGCCGTATCCCAGAAAGGGTCGTTGGACTGGCTGCCTTTTGGCGTGGTGGCCTTAAAAAGATTCGTCACCATCTTCTGCACATCGTTGTCGTTTTTCAGATAGGAAAAGGGATTGTAGCAATGGCTTTTCTCCATGTTCAAAAGATCAACGATGCGGATTTCATAGCCTTGCCGTTCCAGCAGGGTGCCGCAGTCCCGGAGCAGTTCTCCCTTACAATCCAGCACGAAAAACGAGGTGTTGGCTTGGCACAGGTTGACTTTGGCATAGAAGCGGCTCTTGCCTGCGCCGCTGCCGCCCACCACCAGGGTGTTCAGATTGCGGCGGTGCTTCCTGCCATCCAGCCCCATGCGGACGTGCTGCGTGAAGATGCGGTTTTGAAATGGGTCTTTGGCCCGGTACTTTTTGTTCACGGCTCTGGCGTCGCCCCATTTGGCCGAACCGTGTTCTTCGCCCCGTCTGTAATTGCGCCGGGATGAGAGGTAAATCCCGATCCCCATCCCATAGGCGGCAATAAAAATGAGGACAGTTTTCACACTGTCCTCACACCACATCAATTTGAATGGATTGTTCATTGCCGCAGGCAGGCCGTTTACGATCTCCGCAAGGCCACCGGAAACCGACGGCGCAATCAGCAGGGCAAACCAGATGACCGGAAGCAGCCCCAGCGCATAAAGCCACGGGCCGCCTGTTTTGTTATCTGGCTTCATCCCGGCGCTTCGCTTTCTTGTCTTTTTGTGCAGGGGCGTCAATGGTTTTCAGCAGCACGTCCTCCACCGGGCCGGGGTCGCGCTGTTCCTCCAGCATATCGTTTCGCAGTTCATTGAGCGCACGGATCATAATGCCATGCTCATAGCTGTCCAATGTGAGAACAACCTTATCCTGTCTTTCCATCACTCAAACCTCCTTTACCGCTCCGGCTCCTTCTGCTTGGTGTCGCGGGTCAGCCCCATCGCTCTGGCCATGCGCCCGTTCAGCGACTTAAAGGCTTCCCGCATATCGCTGAGTGCTGGCGGAACATCTTCTCTGGGGTCTTTGCCCTGGAACACATTGTTCAGACGGGCGATGTCGTAGTCTTTGGTGTCAACACCGTACCGCTTGCAGAGCATATAGCTGACAGCGTAGGCTTTGTAGCCGTCCGCTTCTCTGGAATATCCCTCATGGCTTCTGGTGAGCTGGACATTGGCAACCTCCAGCGAAACACAGCGGAAGATGTCGGGGGCGTCCATGCCTTTCTTGACCAGGATGGCGTTTTGCTCTGCGGAGAACACAGCGCCGCGTCCCTGGGGAAGTTCCTCCACCGCTTGGATCGGCACCGGAGAGCTGGCGATCAGCCCTTTCAAAAGCAGCCGGTCATCATAGGTGACCTGGGGCTGGTACTGTTCCCGCGCCGAGGTCTGGGAAATATCATAGACCTCTTTGGCATAGAAGTTCTGGCCAACAGAGCCATCATCCCTGCGGTACGCCTTGCCCGGTTCCAGAATGATGATGGGCAGCCGCTTTTCCTCCTCCAGAATCTCAACGCCCTGAGCTGTCCACTCCTTGTAGCCGCCCACACGCTGCGCCTGGGGGCATTGTGCGCCGATCAAAAGGGCATTGCGGGCAGAGTGGAATGGGAACCGGCTCTGGATGTCCAGATACGCCTCCATGTTGCCTTTGCCGTCCGCAAAGTCCGCAAAGATTTTGTCCAGAGAAGCATAGGCTTCCTTGCGCTGTTTCTCCTCGCGGATCTGCCACCACTGGCGCTTGGGGCGTTCCTTATGCTCCTCCTGCTTGCGGGGAGCCGCTTCTTTTGGGGGCTGTTGTTCAAACAGATCGTCAAAGTTACTCATAACCACTTACCTCTCTTTCGTTTTCGGTTTCTTTTTGGGTTTGGGCGGCTGGTGCTGTGTGGTTTTCTGCGCCGATTTTTTGGATACAGACGGCTCCTCTGGCTTTGCCGCTTCCGCTTCCTTCTTCCGCTGGGCCTGAATGTCCCGCAGCTCCTGGCGGACAGACGGTTTCTCCGGCCCGTCAGAAGTACCCCTTGCGGACTTGCTGCTGTTCTCGGAGATAGGCGCGGACGGATGGGATTTTTCCGCCGCCGGGGTAAAAGAATCTGTTTTCTCCGCCGCAGGGTGTTCCGGCTGTGTCTGCTCTTTTTGCGTGGGTTTCTCCATCAGCTCATCCAGCAGCTTATCGTCTGCACTCTTTTCCGGGGCGGCCTGCTCCGGCGCTGCCGGTTCACTGCCGCGCTGCTCGCGGGATTTTTCAATATCCTCCTTGATGGATGCTGTATCCACCACGGTGAGATTGAACTTCTCCACGATCCGGTTTGCTCTGGCCGCATCATCCTCGAACACCAGAATGTCGATGGTGTTGTCGTTCTTTTTGACCGGGATAGGCGCATAGAGGATGCCGTATCCTTTGGCCTGCCGCGCAAACTCCGGGGCATCCTCTTTCTTGATGGTGTAGACCGTCATGGGGCGCTTTTCCCGCAGCATGGTTTCAATGCGAGCCTTGCCTTTGGTCTTTTTCTGGTCTTTCAAGACCGTGTAGAGGGCGGCGGCCAGATTTTTAGCCGCAGAGCCTGTAATTTTGAGGGCAAATTCAGCCCCCTCCAAACTCATTCGCACAACCTGTTCCGCCGCATCACCTGAGTTATACATGAAAAATCATCTCCTTCCGGGAGTACCCGTCCGGCCTTGTTCCGGCTCCTGACGGGTTCCTTGTTCGGCCCGCGCCTCCTCGCGGGCAGCTTTGATTTTTTCCTTAAGGGAAAGGGAGCGCACAGCTATATCCTCACATAATCTCACATCCCTTCGCAGTTCCTTGATCCGCCCGGAGAGGACGGCGATGTCTGCCTTGATCTGCTCTTGCTGTTCGGGAGAATCCAGCACCGCTTTAGTGCGCAACTTGCGGTACAGAGCTTCTCGCTGTTCCACATCTGCTTTGAGTTCGGCTTCCATCTCTGTCCGGTAGGCGGTAAGCTGTTCCAAAGTGTCAATGCGGTGGCGGGACAGCAGCCGCGCCTCATCGGTCAGTTCTTTTGCCCGGATCAAATCCTCTCGGCAAGCATGAGATACCCGCCGGGGCTGTCGGTTTTGCTTTTTAGGGAATACCCCCAGCAGATAGCAGTAGTGAAAATAGAGGGCGCGAACGCCGGTCACTTTTCGGGCCTGCTTCCAATCGCCGTGAAGTCTGCACCGCTGCGGCTTCGGCCTGTGTGTCCTTTGGGGATGGTTCTGTGCCAGTATCCGCCTGCGGATGCTTTCCAGAGAATATTCCTCGCCCAGATTCCGGCACAGCTTTCTGCCGTTCTCTCTGCCGGGTGCGCGCAGGGTAATGTCCTTGCCCACCTTGATGTCGTACCCCATCTGCTTCAGGTGATAAAAAAACTGCCGCTCCGTCATCGACTGACGAATGGCAGTATCTACATCCGCTTTGATAAGGCTCAGATAGGTGGGACGGCCTTCCTGTTCGGCGCGCCATGCGCCATAATTCTGGGACTTCCCACGCTGGGGATTTTCAATCACGGACAGTCCGTACTCCCGGCACAGCCGGTCGGATTCCTGCTGCATATCATAGTAGTCCTTCTGAGTGCGGTGGTACTTGATGCCGTCCACAAGGGACACGGTGTTGACCACAAAGTGATTGTGCAGGTGATTGGACTTATCCAGATGGGTGGCAACCACCACTTGATATTTTTCACCCCACAGCTTTTTGGCCAGCTTCAACCCGATCTCATGGGCAGTCTGCGGATCTGCTTCTCCGGGTGCAAAGCTCTGGTAGCCGTGGTAGGCCACGGTGCCGTCCTCCTTGCCGAACCGCTTTTTGACAGCCATCATCTCATCGCGGGCGGTAGAGGGACTGCAATTTATCCCGGATACAAACCGCTGCATAATGGCGGCTCCTTCGTCATGGGCTGTGACCGCTCCCGTCTTTTGCTGCTGAACGGCATACTCGATCACATCCGATAGGCCCTGTGCGTCGCAGCCCTCCATGTTCGGCTTTTCATAGGCGGCGGGGTTTTCGGTCTTGTCCGGGTTCTCTACATAGATGACTACCTTTCCCAGCCAGCCGCCCACCCGCCAGATGGATGTTGTGGCCACAGCCTTACTCCATCGCCCTGGGCAGGATGACAGCCTTTGTGATGTCCCGGACAAGCTGGTCGAATTTCCGAACTTCCTCGTCATAGCGGCGCTCATCCAGGATGCCCAGCACATGGGCTTTCTGTGCGATCTGATTGAGGTTGTTCCCCACGCTGTGCAGCTCCCGCATAAAGTCGAAGTAGTCCGGGGGCGGCGCGTCCTGGGGAACCACACCGCCGATCAGGTGGCGCAGATACGCTTCGCGGGAAAGTCTGCTCTTTTTCACGCGCTTGTTCAGGGCCTCGGCCTCCTTGCGATTGAGGCGCACCTTGATTTCGATATTACGATTGCTCATCGTGATCCTCCTTCCTGATATGGTTGATCTGCACCAGGCACATGAGGGTGACACCGCTCAGGCTGCCCAGCAGAAAACCAATGACAAAAAACAATCCTTCCATGAAAACCTCCAGTCTGCAAAAGAGGGGTATTAGGGGGCGCTCCCCCTAACAAGCTGCCGTTTGTCCCCAAACGGCGATGCTTGCTGGTACATACACATTCCATTCCCCTGCGGGGAATCCTTCACGGCTAAAAAAGAATCTCACCGCTCGCCCCGGTCACGGCTCCGGTCTTTGGTGCGGAATGTCACGTCCTTGAAGTGGTCGGCGTCCAGGATATAGTCGCCGTTTTTCCAGTTGTCCGAGGCGATCTGCTGCGCCTCCTCACGGCTCTCCGCTTCCACCGCGACGGTCATCTCCAGCGTTTCGGTGATGGTCACTTCGTACTCTCTCATCGTTCATGCTCCTTTCCGTTGCTGCACCGAATGGGAATCCCAAGCCGGTGACAAAGGGTGTCATTCACGTCCTTACCGGTGGGCGGCGGGCGGTTTTTGACCTCGTATTCTTTGGGAATGACCGCCATGATCGCCTTCGTTGCCAGCCTGCCGGGGCCATCGTTGTCCAGATGCAGATAGATGGTTTTAATGGGCGGATGATCCTCCAGAAACCGGGTGAGAGCAACGGGCAGCTTGCTTTCCGCCAGCACCTTTTTCGGCTGGTAGATCCCAGCCAGGGATAGTAGATTGTGCCGCCTCCAGTCAATGCCGTCCAGCTTGCAGAGGGTCGCATAGGACATGACATCAATGGCGGATTCACACAGGTGTACCGCTGGATTCTCCACGCAGGCGGGCAAGGCAAAGGAATAGTGTTTATCGCTACCGCTCAAGTCACCGTGAAAACGCCCTTCACCGATCCCGCGCAGACAGCCGAACCGTGCCTTTCCGTCTTTGTCAAAGCCTACGAAAACGACATTGCTGTGGCCCTTGTTCCGGCTTTCATAAAGCCTTCCAGTCTGGATGCAGTAGTCGATCACCCCTGGGTCGATTCCTCTTTTTTTGAGGTAGTCCACCATAGCCCGGTTATCGGGCGCGGCCTGTGGTAAAAGCAGATGCTTTGGCTTTTCCTCTTTTGGCGCAGGCACAAAAGAAGGCGGCTTGATTGCCGCCCTTCCGGTGATGGTTTCCATCGCGTCCATAAACGAATAGCCATTGACCTTAATAAGATAGTCCAGGGCGCTGTATCCGCCGATGCCACGGGAGAACCAGCACCACTTGCCGTTGGAAATCCGCAGGCTGTCATGGGTCTTGGTGCAGTAGACATTACCGGACACATGGACAAGTTCCTGCGGTTCACAGGTTTGCAGGTAGGTGAGCAAGTCCACCTGCCGCGCCCGTTCAATCGTTTCCGAGTCGTAATAAGGCATAAAAATAGCCCCCTTTCCATAGCCGTAGATTTGCCGTCCGCTTGGGATGGCTGACTATGTAAAGGGGGCTGGCATGGAAAAAGCCGACTGGATTTCTCCAATCGGCTTGATTTGCAAATTTTTCTGCTGAAATATGTACGGGTATCAGGTATTTATACAAAGAGACTTCCTATGTATAAAGTCATATTAAATCTACAGGCTTGTCTCACAGCAAGATTTTTTACGATTTCCGGTATTCTCCGATCCTCGGACCTCTTCGTGGTAGAAGTAATCCACGACCACCGGATGACCAGGCTGTGCCCGGCCGTATGGCAGTTCGTTATCCACAAAGGGACAGCCGTTTTCTTGGGCCAACTGCTCTGCACGATCTTCCAGGGAGTGAAAATAGCTTCGATCTCCCTTATGGTAAATGGCATCGTAGAGAGGAATCAGGTGAGGATATTTTTGGTCGATGTAGTCCAGAATCTCCTGCTTGAAGCCGCCCCGAAGATTTAAGTTTTCGAGCCAAACAAGATCACACTGATTTTTGACTCTCTGGAAAATCGCCTCACAATCCGTAATGCCCGGGAATACCGGCGCAATAAAGCAGACGGTGCGAATGCCTGCGTCGTAGACCTGCTTCATAGCGGACAGTCTCCGCTCTATGCTCACTGCGTTGTCCATGTCTGTCCGAAATTCCTCGTCCAGCGTATTGATGGACCAGGAGACCGTAACCTTCCCCATTTCTTTGAGCAGATCAATATCCCGCACGACCAGGTCAGACTTCGTACAGATGAGTATCTCCGCCCCGCTGCCTTTCAGCTGTTTCAATAGCTTGCGGGTATTTTGAAACTGTTCCTCCTGTGGGAGATATCCGTCGGTCACCGAGCCGATAACCAACCGCTGTCCCTCATACTTCCTGGGATTTCGAATTTCCGGCCAGTGCTTCACATCCAGAAAAGTACCCCATGGCTCCGTGTGGCCGGTAAAGCGTTTCATAAAAGAGGCATAGCAATATCTGCAGCCGTGGGTGCACCCTACATAGGGGTTTATCGAGTAACCGCCAACCGGCAGGCTGGATTTGGTCATTATACTTTTTGTCTCCACATCCCGAATCAAGATGCCGTTTTCTATTACTTCTGCCATTTGCTCTGCTCCTCCAGTACTTTGTGAAACGCTTCGGGCAATTCCTGGATCATCTGCTCCTCTCCCATAATGGGAAGCAGGTCTTCCTTCATAAAGACCGGAATATCTAAATCATGGGCCTGCTTTGTCAAGTTTCGCACCCACTCTGGTTTCGATACGGATTTTCCTTTTCGGCGTCCGGTTTCCGTACCGATAACCACCCATTCTATTCCAGTAAGATTTACCGAACCAATGTCATCGAACATAGGCTCAAATGTGACATGATAATGTCCCGCGCGAATATGCTCCCGCAGTGTCGTAATTCGATTCTTTTCTTTGCTGGAAGTAACAGTCACGCCGAACCAGGCGTTGTCCAGATGAGTGTAGAAATCGATTTCTTCTGGCCGTTTGGTCAGAAACAGATACTGGTGCTGAGGGTTTCCCTCCATCTTGGCGAACACCTCGTCCCGCCACGCTGGTCTCCAACCGGAAAAATCACTCATACCGGTGAGCAGAAAAATCTGTGGCCGGGCTTTTTCCATCAGCCGCAGTTTTCCAGGGAAGTATTCCGGCTTCTCAAAGTCATCAATCATGTGAAACCGCCGTACATTATTTCTGGCATAGCAGTAACTACAGCCGATAGTACAGCCGATAACCAGATTCATGTTTTGAATCTGGGATTTAATGCACACCGCCATTGGAATCCCCCCAGTCGTTTTCTGCCTCAGCCTTCCACAGCCGGGGCCACTTTGCCGAAGCCGTTCCAAGCATAGAGTCCCTTCTTGCTCTCATCCCCCAGGAACTTATCCACCTGGCAGATATGCAGGATGTGGTCTCCCACTTCCAGGGACTGCTGCAAAGTCGCAACCATTGCAAGACGGGTATCTACAGGAATCTGAATGTGGCTGCCCTCTACAGAAGTCATCTCAATGTGGTTTTCCTCCACCTTGTGGCTGGTGGCACCTGTGGAACTACCGCAGGCCATCACAGCCTGGGTTAGGCTCTCACCCGGAACGGTCACGATGACTTTACCGGTCTCCCGAACCCGTTTTCCGGTGTGGGATTGCTTTCCGGCGGCAAAACCAATCATCGGTGGATTAAAGGACAGATAGGACACGAAACAAATTGGCGCCAGATTCGTGGTGCCGTCCTCGTTCTGGGAGCAAATCAGGGTCAGGGGGTTGGGGGATGTCAATGCGGTGGCCTCCATGATGTTCCGTTCTTTCATAATTTAAAACCTCGCTTTCTAGGATTACTGTAATTGACAGAGGAGTTTTCCGTCGATATAATTATTATACTTAGAATAAAAAAAGGTTCAAGTACGCAGAATGTTTGTACTTAGTATGAAAAATCATACCGATAAGGAGAAGGATGTTTTTATGAATAAACCTATGACTTATGAAGAATTTCAGGAAAAGGTCAGTGACATCATTCTAACGGAAAGCGGAAATTGTCCGGTCACTCCAGTCATTCAAATGCTCCAGGGGAAATGGAAACTCCAAATCATCTATGAGCTGTGCATTCAGTCCCCCATGCGGTTTGGAGAACTCAAGAAAATGCTCAAGCCCATCACGAACACGATGCTCACTAACGCCCTGAAAGAGTTGGAAGAGGATGGACTGGTACACCGGGAGCAGTACAACGAGATCCCACCCCGAGTAGAATATTCTCTGACAGAAAAGGGCCAGGATCTGCTGCCTGTTTTCTATGCCATCTCTCAGTGGGGCATGAAATATATTCCTTAAGTAAGTTGACACTTACACTTCTATGCAGAGTAAAGAAGATTTGCAATGGATTTATCCTACAACATAAAAATGATACATAAAAAGCGGTATGGACTTCTCCATACCGCCGAGCAAATTATTCTGTTTTGAATGCTCCTATTTTCTTCAGATAGGAAAAACCATCCGTGTGACCTCGGAAGTAGATGTGCTTGCGCTCCATGTTGTCGGCCCGCAAATACAGCCGGAAATACTGATTTAAGATTTCATGTTCCTGAGCGGTAAGCTGTACCTCACCGTCCCCCTCCAGCAGCTTCTCGATGAAATGGTGCTGGTGTTTCAGTTCGCTCATCTGCTGTTTGAGGTCGGCATATTCCTGATCGGTGGCAGCCAGCTCAAGAACCATATTGCTGTCGCTCTCATCGTATTCTTCTGAGATGCGCTCTATCATCGGAATATATTGATCGCTCATTCACGCTCACCTCGTTTCCGTTTTTATTATACTATACCCACACAAAAAAATAATATCAAATGTGCGATTTCATTCTTTTTCTGCAAGGTTCAGAACCGGCTTTCCTGTACGCAAAGCATATTTTATTGCATCAAAGGCTCCACCAAAATCGCGATAAACATAGGCCAGAATTTTATCTGCCTGATCTACCATCCAACGATTTCTTTTTTTGATGGCTGCCTTATAGTGGACTCCCATCAAATCCATCGGAATGATAATATCATCAAACCTGGATTCGTAGTAATCCGTATCCCGGTTAATCTGATTGGTCATGTAGGGAAGCACCAGATTTAGGCGAATATTCAAATGTGGATACTTCTTTTTCACTCTCCATACGGCTGCCTCACACATTATATCAAAATCACCCATGCCGCCGGAATAAAATACATACTCATCTTCTGTCTGTACTATGTCCGATAAAGCCTTGTCTATCTCTTGCTTGACAGAAGATAAGAACACCTCCCGATGACCGGCAAAAGTGCATACGGTCATGAAAATCACCTATTTCCATAATCACTTGGTTTATATCCGTATATCACGGATATAGATTATTATAATGCGTTCTCTCCGTGGTTACAATATGCTTATGCAAATTATTGAAGCGAAGGGGGCGCGATATGGAACTTGATTATAAAGCAATTGGCAAACGAATCAAGATTGCCCGTATCAAGGCAGATTTAACGCAGGAGCGCCTTGCCGAACTCATTGACATCTCTCCGACACATCTGAGTAACATTGAAACCGGCACCACCCGCGTTAGCCTGAACACCATTATCAGCATTGCAAATGCACTGTCCGTTACCGGTGACGATCTTCTCTGCGACAATATCATCATGGCAAAAGTGCAGTTTGAAAAGGATATTGCGCTGTTGCTGGAAGATTGCGACGAGTATGAAATCCGTATCATCAAAGATATGATCGGTTCTTTGAAAGATACCCTGCGGCGGGATGCAAACCTCCGCACAGCAGACAGAAAAACGCACTAAAACAACAATGGCACCATAAACCTCCTTATATAGCCAACAATTTGTTCCGACGGGAACCGGCTATGTAAGGGGGGCTTTTTTATTATGTACGCACCGATTGGGGTAGTTCCAATCGGTGCTGAGAGAGCTTATCGCTCCAGACCTACAACCTTTCTTGCGGGTGGTTCTTCGCCCTCATCGGGAGCCTCGTCGATCAGCGTTTTGTCCTTCTCATCCATATTAAGCAGGATGTTCAGTTCTTTCAAACGTGCGGTTTTCTCTGTCAGCTCGTCCTCACGGGCAAATGGTGTGGCCAGTTCGGTGCGGGCATTTTCAAGCTGCACTTTGGCTTCCTCCAGTTTGGCCCGTTCCGCGTCAAGGTTTCCTGCCAGATTCTCCAGCGCGTTGTCCAGGCGGGTGATGTTGCCGAACACATCCGCACCCAGCGTCACCGTATGGGACAGGGTGCCTTTCAGCGTGATGCGGTACTCATTGCTCATCCCGTCATAGGCCAGCACCATAGAGAAGCCCCGGTACTGCCCCAGAAGGACAGCATCGGAGCCGGTCATCTTCGTGCAGACGTCGATGATCGCCTTGCCTGCATCCTCTTTTTCGGCATAGTGTTTGCCCTCCACCTCCATGCCGCAGAATCCCTCCTGCGCTTTTGGATGGGCTTTCGCCAGCTCCACATCTTTTTCATAGCCTGCAATTCTCTCTGTCAATCGGGTAATCTCTGCTGGATATTTGCGGTGTACCAATTCCTCCAAAGCATACACCTGATTCAAGTGGCTGGCCTTGAGCATATTCAGCCTTGCCACCTCCATATCCAGATTGCATTTTTCGATGATAAGTGGGTTGCCGGTGGCCAGCGCCTTGATCTCAGAATAGCTCAGGGCGGTTTCGTCCACATCATCCGCCACGCGGACAGGGGCTTTGCTGGTCATGATTTGAGCAATAAATTTCTGCTTGTTCTCGACGAGCTGATACAAATAAGCATCAAATGTTCCCTCGGTTACATAGCGGAAGATCTCCACCTCCTCATTTTCGTTACCCTGACGGACAATTCTTCCAAGCCGCTGCTGAAGGTCGCTGGGCCTCCAGGGGCAATCCAAATCATGCAGGGCAATCAGTCTATCCTGGACGTTGGTTCCGGCACCCATTTTCTGTGTGCTTCCCATGAGAACGCGCACCTGACCGGATCGTACCTTCGCAAAAAGCTCTTTCTTTTTGGCTTCCGAGTCCGCTGTGTGGATAAAGGCAATCTCCTCCTCCGGGATGCCAGCGTCCAACAGCTTCTTTTTTAGGTCGTCGTAAACGCTGAACGAGCCGTCCGTGGTAGGTGTGGACAGGTCGCAGAATACAAGCTGGGTGGAGCGTTTTTCTTTCGTCTGTTCCCAGATACGATAGACATTGCGGGCGCAGACAGCCACCTTACCATCCGGGTCATCCGGGGCCAGCGGCTGAATGAGCCGCATATCCAGAGCCAGCTTTCTGCCGTCATTGGTGATGCGGAGCATATTGTCCACATGGGGATCGACGCCGCCACCGCGGATTTTTTCCGCTCGTTCCGCCAGCCCTTTTATCATCTCCTTTTGGATTTCCGAAGGCTTGATTACCTCGGTGTGGAAGTTGGCTTTTGGCACAGGCAGGTGCAGCATATCTGCCGTCTGAATATCAGCCACCTGTTTGAATACGCTCATAAGCTCCGGCAGGTTATAAAACTTTGCAAATCGGGTCTTGGCGCGGTAGCCGCTGCCCTCCGGCGATAACTCTATGGCGGTGACGGTTTCTCCAAAGTTGGATGCCCAATCATCAAAGTGAATCAGGCCCATTTCCTGCAAAGTGCGGTACTGCAAGTACCGCTGGATGGTATAAAGCTCCACCATGCTGTTGGAGATGGGTGTGCCGGTGGCAAAGATTACGCCGCGCCCGCCGGTCAGCTCGTCCAGGTACTGACACTTCATAAAGAGGTCAGAACTTTTCTGAGCCTCGGTCTGGGCGATGCCTCCTACATTCCGCATTTTTGTCATCAAAAAGAGGTTCTTAAAATAGTGGCTCTCGTCAATGAAGATGCGGTCAACACCCAGTTCCTCGAATGTTACCACATCGTCTTTGCGGCTCTGGTCGTTGAGTTTCGCCAGCTTCGCCTCCAAAGATTTACGGGTACGCTCCATCTGTTTGATGGTGTAGCGTTCCGCTTTCTGTGACTTCGCCTGTTCAATGCCGAACAGAATCTCGTTGATCTGCTGCTGGAGAATGGCCTGCTGGCGCTCGGCGCTCATGGGGATTTTCTCGAACTGCGAGTGACCGATGATGATGGCGTCATAATCTCCGGTGGAAATGCGGCTGCAAAACTTTTTCCTGTTCTGCTTCTCAAAGTCCTTCTTTGTGGCAACCAAGATATTGGCGCTGGGGTATAGCTGCAAAAACTCAGCCGCCCACTGTTCCGTGATGTGGTTTGGAACCACGATCAGCGACTTGGTGCAAAGCCCCAGCCGCTTCATCTCCATCGCCGCTGCCACCATCTCATAAGTTTTCCCGGCGCCCACTTCGTGAGCAAGCAAGGTATTTCCGCCATACAAAATGTGCGCGATGGCATTGATCTGATGAGGTCGAAGGGAGATTTCCGGGTTCATCCCCTCAAAATGAATATGCCGCCCATCGTACTCGCGGGGGCGAATGCTGTTGAAGCTTTCGTTGTAAATGCGGCACAGACGCTCTCTGCGGTCAATGTCCCGCCATATCCACTCCGAAAATTTCTGCTTGATGAGTTCCTGTCTGTCTTGGGCAATGGCGGTTTCCTTCTTGTTGAGAACAGCTTTTTTATTGCCGTTTTCATCCTCGATATAGTCGAATACCCGCACATCCTTCTGATTCAAGGTCTGCTCCAGGATGTGATAGGCAGTCATGCGCTTGGTGCCGTAGGTGGTGAGTACCTTTACATTGCCCCGGTCAGAGTTCTTTTCCGTGATGGCCCACTGGCCGGTAACTTCGGAACGAAGGATTTTGATGCGGTTCCGGGCGTAGTATCCGGGGGTAAGCAGTTCTTCCATAAACTGCTGATAGACGTCGATAGGCACCCAGTTGGCACCGATGCGGACACCGATTTCCCCAGCGCCCAGATCTGCGGGCTGCACCGCTTCCAGCGCCTCCACCTGTCTGCGGGCCGCTTCCTTCTGGCTGTCCGGGGCAGTTTCCAAAAAGGCTTTGGCCATCCTCAATTTCCGACGCACGTTTCCTGAAAGATACTCATCCGCCGTCACGAGGGAAAAGGCTTGCAGACTGAGGGAATTTCCCCGCAGCTCATCCGGGTTTTCCGGGCCTTCAATGTTGCGAAAGATCACGCCGGCAAGCTCGCTCTCAAGTTCCTCCGGGGATTTGCCGGACAACTCGGCCATATAGTCCATGTCCACACAGGCTTTTTCAGAGATAGACACCGCCAATGCTTCGCTGGCAGTATCCACGCTGGTGACGGCCACATGAGGACGAATGGTGCGCTTGGAGAACATATCGGCTTTTCTTTTTAGGTTGCCTTGCTCGTCCAGCACCTCCAGCGAACACAAGAGGCAGTAGCTGGAGTCCTCGGAAAATGCCAATTTGTTGCCCCGGCTGCTGATAAGCCCATATTTGGCTGTAAAGCTGTCATAAAGGGAGTTGAGCTTTTTTTGCTCCGCCTGAATGTCCTCGTCCGGGTATCCTTCGGTCTGATACTCAATCAGCCTGCGGACACATTCCCGCAGCTCGATCATCCCTCGAATACGGTTTTCCGCTGTCACGGAAACCTCCATCGGGTGCATCAGACTGTTTTCCCGGTAGTACACCTGACCGTCCACAATCGTGTAGCTGAAATTCCGAACGGTAGGGTCTGCGGGGATGGAGCGATCTTCTTCGTCCGGTTCCTCCAGTTCATAGGGCTTGATCTCGGCCTGAAGGAACTGAATGGCCTCGGCAAGCTGCTCCGACAGCTCGGCACCTTCGCGGGCTTTGCAGGCGCTGTCCATTCCGAATCGTGTGGATTCCATCACCATATCGCCCAGAACCATTTCCGGGTGCTGCACAAAGTAGCGGTTCATGCGGATGCCGTTTTCATCCGTGTCCAGTTGCACCCAATCCTGCTCCAGATCGGTGATGTGATCTCTTTTTTGCAGGAACAGAATATCGCTGGTGACTTCCGTTCCGGCGTTCTGCTTGAATGTGTTGTCGGGTAAACGAATGGCTCCGATCAGGTCGGCGCGCTGGGCGAGATAGCGGCGGACAGCGGAGTTTTCCTTGTCCATCGTACCTTTCGACGTGATGAACGCAACAATGCCGCCGGGTCGTACTTTGTCCAGGGCCTTTCCAAAGAAATAATCGTGGATCAGCCAATGGTGTTTGTCGTACCGTCTGTCCGTCAATTTGAAGTCTCCAAAGGGGACGTTACCGACGGCCACATCAAAAAAGCTGTCCGGCATCTGCACCGTTTCAAAGCCATTGACGGAAATGCTTGCGTTTTGATAGAGCTGCTGGGCAATCCTGCCGCTGATGCTGTCAATCTCCACGCCATAGGCTTTGCTACCCGCCATATCAGCCGGAAGCAGACCGATAAAATTGCCAGTGCCGCAGGCCGGTTCCAAGATGTTGCCTTGCTGGAAACCCATCTGTGCCAGCGCCTTGTAAATCCCCCGAATGACAACGGGTGGCGTGTAGAATGCGGTGAGGGAACTGGCTCTGGCTGCTGCATACTCGTCCTCATCCAACAGGGATTTGAGTTCCGCATATTTGCTGTGCGTTTCCTCAAAGCATTGCGGCAGCCCGCCCCATCCCACATAGCGGGAAAGGATTTCCTGCTCCTCCGGTGTGGCAAGGCGTTCTTCCGCTTCGATCCGTTTCAAGCAACGGATGGCTCGGATGTTTGCGGCAAACTTTTCGCCCGGTGTGCCGTGGCCCAAAGCGTCGCCCATGATGTGGAAATCATGGCGCTGTTCTCGTGGAATTTCCGGGTGCAGGGGCGCAAAGGTGACGCGCTCACGGCGAATCCGTTTCGGAGCCAGCGTAGCCGCTTCTTCTTTTTGGGGCTGTGACAGCTCCGGGCCACCTGTCATCTGGCTTTCATAGTTGTCAATGTCCTGCTCGGTGAGCCATTCCGGTTTTTCCGGCAGGGCATCATACAGTTCCCGCATTTTGGTGATCTGAGCTTCTACGCTGCCAGCCCACAGATGTTTTTCCGCCCGTCCGCCAGCGCCCAGATAATAGTCGCAATCCGCTTTCAGACGGCCCAACAGGCGGTAATCGTCTTGAGATACGCCGATGGATTCCAGTTCTTCCTCCGATACGGAAATGAGATCGTCGAAAGTGAGATCTGTCAACTCGTTTTGGATGAGTGCCTCCAGACTGTCATACTGCCTGCGCTCCAAAAACTGTCCGTCCAGATACCGCTCTACACGGTAATTCACCAAATCCACGTTCACCTGGATGGGAATTTCTTCATCTGTGACCGTGGTATAGGCAATCCCCACCTTTTCCAGATCGCTGAAATCGGCGGGGCTGTCATATGCCATTTCGCAGAAATCGTTGATCAGCTTCTTGGCATCATCCAGAGAAACAGGTTCTGGCTCCTCAGACAAAAACTCTCGCTCGATGAAGTCGGCAACGTCCTCGTTGTTGCCTTTGCCGCCATGGGCACGATACTCGGCAAGACCGATCTCAATCAGTTCATCAGATACCACATACCCGGCTTCATCCAGATAAGCTCTGATTTCCTCTTGCTGAACCTGCTCCACGGTGAGGGGCTGGGGCAGCTCGTCGATCTGCTCCATGCAGAGTGCAACATCTGCCGTGATTTCTTCTTCCGGGTCTGCATGGTCGAGGAAGGATTGCAACAGCGCATGGATTTCCTGCCTCTGTGTTGTATTTTGGAGCTGATGGGCGATATTCTCCACCGCCTGAGCATCGTCCTCTCCGTAGCCCATACGGGAGCCGTCAAATCCCCCCATGAGGCGCAGCACCTGGGCGGCCAATACAGGGTAGAGGTCGGCTGTTTCTTCTTTTTGCGGTGATTCCTCTCTGGGCGGCACCGAGAATACGGGCGCATTCTGCGTGGCAGAAACCGTCATTTCCGAGGAGTCGGCCACCTGTTGAATCCTGTCCCGAACCTCCTGGGGCATTTCTTCGTCGTAAATTTGCACCGTGCGATCCGGCGCAATGTGGGCAACCGTGCGATAGTCCCCGTCAACTTCTTCCAGCCGGTTCCAAACAGTCAGCCCATTTCCCAGATGCCCGAACCCTAAATCGTAGGCTTTCTGCGGTTCATGCACAGCCTGCGGCGGCACCGGCTCCTTTTTCTCTGCAAACAGGGTAAAAGTGCCTTGACGGTATGCGGTCAGATTCTCAAATGCCCGTTGCCGCAAATCATACATCCGGTCATCCTGCGGGGTGGCCTCCCAGACTGGAACCATCATCTGATAGATTTCTTCCACGCGGGCCGGGTCGTCGAGCTGCGGCTCAATGAGCTTTACACCTTCCCAATAATCAAAGCCATACGGATAGGGGTGGGGCTGCTCCTGGGGAACATTCTCAAAGAAGGTTCGGATGTTCTGTGCGAGCTGGTGCTTCTCATATTGGGGCATGGCGGCCCGATCATCATCACTCAGAAACCGCCCCTGGGCGATCATGGCGCTCACGCGCTTCTCCACCGCATTCCATTTCAGTTCCACTTTGGCATAGGGTTCTGAAAGACTGCCGTGGCTGAAATGAACGCCCTTGCTGAGCTGATAGGTCACATCATCGTTTCCACCGCTGTGTCCGCTGTATTCCCCGTGATAGTGCTTTAAGAAATCTTCTCGTTCCTTCCGGTCAGAGTGGTTGCGATAAAAGGAGTACACCGCCAACCGATAGTCCGTGCCGCCCTTTCCACCGCGCAGGAGATTGTCGATCTCATCGCCGGAGATGAAGAAACGCCGCTGGGGATCATATCCCTCGGCGGCGGTAAAATGCAGCGGCTCTCGTTGTAAATCGGCAAGCTGTTCCAGCAGTTTTTGTGGACGGTGGAAATGGAACCGGAGAAGTTCACGATTCTCTGCGTATGCCTGGACAAACTGCTCCAGCTCATCCCGTAAGTTTTGCAATCCCTCTGGATGGCCTAACAAATCGCTTATGGCCGCACTTTCTTCTGGAAAGCCTTGATGGGTGTTGTAAATGGCGTTTATGGTGGGAAGAAATCCTGCATCGGCGGTTCCTTCCGAAAAATCCTGTCGCAGATACCATAGCTGGGCGGCTCGTTGCTGACGCTCGTACCCGTCAACCCGGTCAAGTTCACTCTGCGGCATATACCGGCCCAAATCCAGAAGTTCCCGGATGCGCTTGGCTGCCTGTTCCCAGGGGATCAGCGTGGCTGCTGTGCGCTGTGCAGTTTCACCCTCTGCCACATGAATGCCTTCGGCATTGTACCAAATGGAATACTTCCGGCTATCCAGGTAAAAGCCAGCACCATTTTCACCATAGTGTTCCATCAGGAACCGGGCGTTGTCCTCCAGCGGTTTATCCTTCTTGAAATAGGCACAAATGATGAGGCGGCTGTTCTGATCGTTGGCTCCAATGCACAGCGCCTCGTCAATGACCTGCTGAGAAAGCTCCTGACGTGGAAAGAGAAAACGCTGCTGTTCGCCCTCGGACGGAGTAGAACTGCCAAAAGAGGAGAAATCAAAAAGGGACATCTGCTGGCTCTCCTGAGTGGGGAGCTGGCGGATGTCCGTCTGAATGAAATATTCCTTTTTGTCAATGAGCTGTGCTGTCCATCTGGCTACCAAATCACACGAGAACACCGATTCTTTTGTGCGGGAAAGGTAGGAACCCTCCCACATGAGAAGCCCGTCCTCCTGCGGCTTATAGCCCAGACGCTGACCGTCTGCGATGATCTCGGTGTACCTGTCCTGATAGGCGGACTTGAGATAATCCGCCCGTTCCTGCTGGTCGCTGTGAACGGAAAAGAACAGCTCGATCTGCTGCTTCTTGTATTTGAGGTCGTCATCCTTGTTGGCAATAACAGCCATGATCTGCTTTTCATCAAGAAAAGCGGGCAGCTCCTGGCTGTCCGCTTGCTCCGTATCGGTTAGCTGTAAATCAGCTCCGTGAGGATCGTTTCCTCCGCCGCGTTCCGAAGGTTGTTCATGAGCTGCACCCACTTCATCGGATCGCGGGCCTTCAGTTCCTCCGTCACGCCCTCGGTCTTGGCCATCTGCGCCACTACCTGATCCATCCGGGAGAGTGCCGTCTGCTCGATCTCCGCCAGATGACTGTTCAGTTTCCCGCTGGTCAACAGATTGGTGTAGGTGATCCTGCGGTTCTCCTTCAGGAACTTCCGGCGCAGTAATGCGTATTTCCCAAGAGCCACTTCCGGCTCCTGCGGGGGCAGAAGATTCGGCAGGTTGTAATCGCCCTGCCTGCTGTATGTGATCTCGGCCATATTCATTGCTCCTTTCCGGCTGCTTGGTTTCCTGTTCAGTTACAGGATACCGATTTTGCTGTGCGGTTTCAAACGTGCGATTTTCTTTTTGAGGTTGTCTTTGCAGGGCAAGGGCCGTGCGGGCAATTTCAGAAAGGCACATCTGAGAGATGTCCCCGGTAGCCACGCCCAGGGCGTTCAATGTTTCAGGCGTATTGAAATTCAGCACGTCCCGAAAATCATCGTGCTCAAAGTATTCGGACGGATCAAGGCCGCAGCGCACCACCAGCATATATCCGATGCTGGTCTGCAACGCCCGCCGGTACATCACTTCCACATTGTACTCGTCCAATTCTTCCAGAAAACTGCCTTCGGTCAGATGGGACAACTCAGAAAGATAATCGTGGATATTGTCCTCTACCGCATTGTTAGCCGCAGAGAGAAGTGCTGCTCCCAGATTGTCCTTCTGCTCCAGTTCTCCGAAGCTGTTTTCCAATGCCTCGATGATGTCCGGCGCATATTCCGGGCGTACTGTCCACAGGGGAACGGGCCGGGAGAACCGGCCTTTATGGGTATCGGAAACATCAAAATAGTATTTCAGTCGCTGTTTGCCGCTATGCTCACCGTCAAATACGGCAATTCCGTTTGCGCCCCGGTTCACCCAGCGTCCGAACCGCTTGTTCCATCGCTCGATCTCCAGGACGGCGGTAGCGTCCGGGCGCTGGGCATAGACAAGCAGTTGTTCATCAAATGAAAGCCGGTAGTTGCGGCAGGCAGACATAAGAAATTGCTGCCATTCTGCCGGAGCTGTGACCTTTCGCTGTGTTTCCTGATACAACTCCGTCAAGGCTTTATATCGAATCGCCATCCGGCGCACCTCCTTTTTTATTTTTCGATTGCTGCGGCCTGCCGCTGCCGGGGAATGGAAAACCCGTAGACTTTGGCGATGTCGTCGCCCAGCCTGCGGGTCACTCTCGTTATATCGGCGCGGGTCGCTGTGCCGCGATACAGTTTTTCTTTCAGAAGTTCAATCTGAGAATCAGTTGCTCCGTCTTTATAGACACGATAGAGATAATGGTTAGTGCCGTCATGGTGGATGGCGTCGCACCGCAGATCGCCCAGCCGATCCACATACCAAGTGGAGTAATCCGTGTCGGAATACAGGCAGTCCCGGATGTTGCCGCTGGAGATTTCCTTATACCCCATGCGCCGCCCATTCCACAGGCCCAAGTCGCCTACAACCAAAATGGGCTGGGAAAACTGCACATTGAGGTTCATGCGCTCATCGTCCAGATAATGTCCATTGATTTCATACATCAGAGAGATACGTTCATCCTCGGACAACTCCGGGTATTCTGCTTCCAGATCGGCGCGCCAGTCCTCATAATCCAGAGCATAATTGCTCCAGATAATGTGTTTGTCCTCACTCATCGGGCATCACCCCGATCTTTTTGTTTGGGACGGATAGACTGGCCCTGCTCATCGTAGTTTTTGGGGTCGGCGGCGGGTGTCTGCCAGCCAAACATGGAGCCTGCCAGCATTGCGGCCTCCTGTGCTTTGGTAACGCCAGCAGCATGGTTTGCGATCTCCGCCACCTCCTGATTGGATTTCCCTTTGATTTGCATATCCGAAGGCAAATATCCTTTTTCGCCCCGTGTAATGACAATCAGCTCTCCGCTGGAAGGGAGAATGCTCAAGCAGTTGGGCGGCAGAGAAGAACGCAGCGGAATGACACTTCCGTGGGTTTTCTCCAAACGTTCCGCAAATTCACAGATATGATAGAGGGCGCTGGGATAGCCGCCGCTGGTTTCAAAGTGGGTTTCGTCGATAAACCGGCAGGTACGGTCACGGGTTCCTCCGCCGCCAGTGAAAATGCGGATGCTATCGCCATCCGGGATGCGGAAGATCTCCTTGTAGCCAGGGGTGATAAATCGGATGCCCTGTTTGGCCTTTTCCATGTGGTGTTCCAGGAACCGGCCAACATAGGCATAGAGGTAAAAATTATAGTCCCCATAATTAGGATTGCACCGCAGCATATAGGTGTGCTGGTCGGTTTTCAACTTGAAGCCGTACTCGGTGCAGTAGTTGCCCACCATCTCGGCTTCTGGGCGCTGCCGACAATAGCGGATCATACTGTCCCGGCTGAAAAGCAGCTCATCCTTCTCCCGCAGGCTGTTGACCACTTCATCAAACTCGGCCATGAACTCATCGGTCTTGTACTCTCCACGATGCTCAAACCATGAGGTGAAAAAATCTTGACCAGCACCAAAATCACCACGCAGGTGGCCGATACAGCCGGTCTGTGCCTCGATCTGGCTGCTCTGGCTGTATGAGTACATCCGTTCCTGCGGGGTCATACTGATGATTTCCAGTTCCATTATCTCTCACGCTCCTTCTTTTTTCGTTGTATAGAAGGCTGGCTTTTTTCCTTCAACTCCTTTTCCCGCGCCTGCCAGTATTCGGGATGATAGGATTGCAAACTGCGGTTGATGACTGCTTCATATTCACCGGGACGGAAATACTGGTTGACGGGAGCCTGATACAGCTTTTTATCCATCAGTTCCCGCAGAGCTACCGGCCCGTCACAATCCTCCTCATAGCAGAGCCATGCTCCCTCCACAAATCCACATTTCCGCGCTTCTTTTCGGAACGCCTTTTCTGCCAGCTCCTGACGCACCATAACGCCGCCATGTCCCGCTGTGCTGACGGAATACGCGCCAGGGCAGAGGGTTTCACAGGTCTGGATTTCGCCCCAGGGGGAATAACCCGGTGCTTCATACACACTGGTATTTCGCCGTTGTTCCTCTAGGCATTGAACTTCCTCTTGCGCCCGTGCTACTAAATCTTTCTGTGCATCAAACAGGGTGCTGAAATAGTGACCCCAATAGTAGTCTGTCTGATCTTCGCATTTCCAAGTAACAAACTGCTGGGGAGCTGTTGAATGAACTCCCAGAACAAATTCACTATCACCTACATGACAGGAATCCGTGATGACATATCCTTGATTGATACGCACATCCATCGTTCATCATGCCTCCTTTTCGCCTTTGTTCTGTTCTTTTTTCGCCCGTTCCTGCTGAACGGTCAGCAGCCTGTGCTTTGCCCATGCGGGCAGTTTCTCCGGTTCCATGATGCCGAGAATGTCCATCCGCTCATACCGGCTCTCTTTTCCGGTATAGAGGTCGATGCAAAAGCAGGCAGAGTATCCAATTTGATAACCTCACTTTTGTGATTTATCTTTGTATCACCCCCTTTCATCGCAATAAAAAGAGCGGTAGCACTTCTGCTACCGCTCAGCAACTGCGTCGAGCGCACCAACCGTTCAGAATGTTGATTCATCTTTAGAAAACTGTTTTCTGCTGTTTCTCTAAGTTATAAAACGTTTTTTATAAGTTTGCGTCATTTTAAAGCGTTTATTATTTCTCCTATATCTCCATCGACGCAAATTGCCTGCTTTTGAATTTCTTTCGGGCAGTATGCCTCTGACAAATTGATACAAGTGTAGGTTGCCTTGGAATTTTGATAGGTCATTCTCCAAAACGGATATTTGATGATGACCGGTGTATTGCTGCCTACGCCCAATTCCAGAAAGAGAATATGCTGCCCCTCATGGCGGGAAAGGAAGTCCTCATACCGCCGGGCGGCGGTGTGCCAGCCTTCATCCTCCACAAAGGTATCATCCGCCCGCAGATTCATGGACATGGGCGCACCGCAGACTGGACAGCGAGGGATCAGTTCGCTGGGGATTTTTCGATCCTTTTGTTCGGCCACCATCTTTTTGACAATGGTTTCGTTATCATAGGTCTTTTGGTGGCAGGGCCTAGAACACTGCCACAGGCCGTAGTCACCTTGGGTATAGAACAACCGCTGCTTGTCAAATCCTGCCTTCTGGAAACAATGATCCACATTGGTGGTCAGCACAAAATAGTCCTTTCCTTGCACCAGCTTCAAAAGCTCCTGATAGACTGGTTTCGGGGCGTCCAGATAGCGATTGATATAGATATATCGACTCCAATACGCCCAATGTTCTTCCAAGCTGTCAAAGGGATAAAAACCTCCGGAATACATATCGCGGAAGCCGTACTTCTCGATAAAATCCCCGAAGTATTTCTGAAAGCGTTCGCCGGTATAAGTAAACCCCGCGGAAGTGGAGAGACCTGCCCCAGCCCCGATCACCACCGCATCCGCCGTATTTAGTTCCTGTTTGAGCCGTGCGATCTTATCGCAGCAGGCGCTTGTAGATTTCATAGTCTCTGTCCTTGAAAACATTGAAAATCACCTGGATTTTGTCTGGATTTTGCCGCTGCCATTCTCCCACCGTTTGTATGGCAATTTCTGCGGCCAATTCGTTCGGAAAATGAAACTCGCCTGTTGAAATACAGCAGAAAGCTATGCTGCCAAGCCCAGTTTCCGCTGCCAGATCCAAGCAGTTCCAATAACAGCTGGCCAGCAACTCCTTGTCTGTTTTGGTAACGGTTCCCTGGATAATGGGACCGACGGTATGCAGTACATAGCGACAGGGCAGGTTGTAAGCTTTCGTGATTTTTGCGCTGCCAGTGGGTTCTTCCTCCTGTCCGGCCATGAGGCGGGCACACTCCAAGCGGAGCTGCACCCCTGCATAGGTGTGAATGGCGTTATCGATACAGCCGTGACAAGGAACGAAGCAGCCCAGCATCTGGCTGTTTGCTGCGTTGACGATGGCATCCACCGCCAGCGTGGTAATATCCCCCTGCCAAAGATACAGCCCGGGGCAAATCGGCGTCAGGTCTTTCAGCCTTGTCACACCCCGCTCTGTGAGACGCTCTTTCAGGTAAGCGTCCTGCACCCGCAAGAAATCCTCACGGGCCGCGACGGGCGGACGCACATTCATCAGGCTGCGCAAAAGCCGCCTCTTTTCCCCAAGGGAATCCGGCACCGGGATCTCTTCATATTCTTTTCGTTCTGCCAGCAGATCGCAGAGCAGAAAATTCAATCGCTCGTCCTGTGTCATCCTCTCATCTCCGTTCAATCGCCCTTGCGGGGCATATTTCAAAGCAATTTCCGCAGTGCAGACAATGTTCCTGCTGGATGACCACAGGCTTTCTCGAAATGTCGATACACTTCTGCGGACATTTGGAGTAGCACAGTTTGCAGCCAATGCATTTTGCCGTCACAAAATAGCCGGTTTCCTTTGCTTGTGCGCCGCCGAAGAAGAAGCTGGCCCGTTCAATAGGAAGTTTGGAGAGATCAAACCATTCTCCGGTTCCCTCGTAAATCTTGAATACTGTAAGCGCGCTGCGGGAGCGCATATCGGGATAAATCTTCTCCATATAGGGATTTTTACGGAACAGGTCAGGCAGCCTATCCGGCCCGATCTCCTTCGCCTTACCCTGCACGGACACCGCCACGCAGGAAAGGGTATCTTTGCCCTTCATGGCGGTAAAGGCAATATGTTCATTGGCTTTCAGCCGATCATAAAAATTCTTTCCCTTTGCCGTCAGGAAGTAAAGGCCGCTTTCATCATAATCCATGATGTCAATAGCACAGGTGACAGGACGTCCCTGGATGTCCACGGTGGCAAAAACGGTAGAGTGGATTTTCTCCACGATATATTGCAAGTAATCTTTCGTCTGCATAAGGGGCCTCCTATTTCTGCTTTCCCTTTAAGATGGGGGTAAGACGTTTGTAAAGCAGCATGGTGACAATGCTGATCCCAATTCCCTTCAGCAAATTAAAGGGAAACGCATTGAACAGCACAACATCCAATTTGGTCTTAATGAAAGGAATAAACTCGCCAAAAGAAGCAATCAGTTGGTCGAGCGGCATAAACGCTTCAAACACAGGAAGTAGGATAAAATAGTTGACAACGGTCGCTACAACTCCCATGATAACACTGGAAATTAGACAGGCAAGTATTGCTGTTTTCTTTGTTTTATGGTGTTTATAGATAAGCCCGGCAGCTACAACGAAACTACTTCCCATGATAAAATTTGCAAGTTCACCGATACCACCGGTAGAGGAAGTGAGTACCTGCAAAGCATTTTTGACAAGTTCAATCAATACGCTGGATACAGGGCCATATGCAAAGGCTCCGATCAGAGCGGGTAAGTCCGATAAATCCATACGTGCAAACGACGGAGATAGCGGAACTGGAAATTCAAAAAAGGCAAGCACAAAGGCGATGGCAGAAAGTACAGAGGTCATTGTGAGCATACGCACATTCTGAATGGATGGTTTCTTTTGGATCGTAATAGTTCTCTCCATGGTTCTCCTGCTGAGATATGATTTGGATTAAGAACAAGCCCCGCAAAATCTGGCACTTGCGGGGCTTGTTCTTGTCATATCCTCTTTCATCCGGACTTTTACCGTCGGTAACGGAATTGCACCGTTTCGGCTGCTCTTGCAGTTCGCAGACTGTCACTGCCGGTCAGGAATTTCACCTTGCCCCGAAGATATTTGAAAAGGTCTTCTTACAGGTCGTACTCTTTGGGCGGGTTGCCGGAGAAGTCAGCGATTACCGCATGGGCACCCTTCAAATAGAACACTTCAAAGATGGGGTTGGTAGCTTCGCCGTACTGCCCCTTGACGATGGGGTTCTGGATGCACATCTCCTTGGCGGCCATGTTATTCTCGAAAACGGCCTCGCCGTTCAGCCGAATCCACGCATAAGCCGGGCTAGAAACAGAAACCTCGATGTTGGGGTTGGCCTGCATATCCTTGTAGACGTCCTTTTGGTTGTTAGTGCAGAACCACAGCTTGCCGTTCATCTCGCCGGCAAACATGAAGGGGCGGCACTTGGCCTTACCATCACGGCCAACAGTGGCCAGATACTGCACGGGATTTTCCTGCAAAAACTTTACGACATCGTTCATAATGAATACCTCCTGATTTGAATATGGGTTTTGGGGATTGCAACTTTTATCTTGCAAGATTATAATAATTCTGCAAGTGTCAATTGTAAAGTAAGCACTTTATTGTGCCGTAGTTACCAAAACGAAACTATTGGAAGGTGTGATACCATGCAGCAAATGAAAGAATTACCTGTCTGTCCGGTAGAAACAACGCTTATGCTGATCGGTGATAAATGGAAAGTCCTAATCCTGCGCGACCTCATGCCGGGAACAAAGCGGTTCGGAGAACTCAAAAAGTCTATCGGCAGCGTTTCTCAAAAAGTTCTCACCGCCCAGTTGCGGGATATGGAAGAAAAAGGGCTGGTTAGCCGCAAAGTATATGCTGAAGTTCCGCCGCGGGTGGAGTATAGCTTGACAGACTTAGGGAAAAGTCTGAAACCCATTCTGGATGCCATGTGGACATGGGGCGAGAACTATAAGGCGCAAAACATGTGAAAAGATGACGGGGCAGATTCAAAAATCTGCTCTGTTTTTCTTTTCCGACATGATGTAGTCACTTCCCACATTTCGCAAAAACGCTTTGATTTCCTGGATGGATGCAAAGTCCTTCTCAATACAGGTCAGGTATCGCACAGAATCCTGCCATTGAGAAAGAGGAAATTTGTTTGCTTCCATCCTGCACAGGTCTAAAAGAGCCGCCCTCCGCAGAATAGGAGAAAGATTCAGGTCTGAAATAAAGCACCCTCGCCGTGCGGCAAGGATGTCCAGCAGATGCAGTTCACTCATGGCAACACCCGCTTTCCTCTGCCTCCTTCAAAAGTGCCTCTACCAGCTTACCGCTGCGAACCTTGTTCCTCTCCGCAAGCACTTTGTTCTGAACGCAAAGCACCGCCCGGATATTGGGGACAGTAATACCGGGAATTTCCACCATTTCCTCCGGGGTGATCGTTAGAAGCTGCACCGGCGAATATCCCGCCTGGGCAAAGATACGGAATAACCGTTGTTCAAATCGTTCTCTCATCGCAATCACGCTCCTTTCTTTTTGGGATATGTAAAGGGGCGGCCCCGCAAAGCCGCCCCCGCTGGATTACTTCTTCCGGCTTTTGATCTTGAGAAAGATCAGGCCGCCGAGAATAAAGAGTACCAATCCTACCGCAATGATGGTTTTAAATTCCATAGTCAATTCCTCCTGTCGCAAATTTTGACCGCTGTATTATTCAGCGGATTCTTCGTCCTTCCGGCGCTTGCTCACATAGGCCGCGATACCCAGAACAGCAGCACCAGCGGCGGATACGCCCATCAGAGTCATCCACAGCCACGGCTTGCTCTCGTCGCCGGTTTTCGGCGTATCGCGCAGTTCGTTGTGCATCTGTGCAACGGTGGTCTTATCCGCAAAGATGGTCACCGTCTTATCAGCAGGCAGCACATAGTTGGCGCTGGCGCTGTCCGATACCTCCGATACGGTGTAATCGCCCACGCGCAGACCGGTGATCTCAATCTTACCGGTGCTGTCGGTCTTGAATGTCTGGTCGTAACCATTGGCACCTGTCACGCGGAAGGAGAATCCTTCCACCTTGCCATCGCTGGATGTCTTTTCAATCCGCAGGGAGCCGGTCTGTGCCGCGTTGACAAAGCCCTTTCCGGCTTCATTTTCCACTTCGTAGATTTTGCCGTTCTCGGTAATCTCCACATAGTAGGCGTTTTCATCCAGCAGATACCCCTCCGGCGCTTTGGTTTCCTTCACGAACACTCCGCCGTAGAGGATATGGGACATTTCATAGATGCCGGTGCTGGTTTCCTCCAGCTTGCCCAGCAGTTCGTCGCCCTCATCCAGTTCCTTGTTGCCGTTGGTATCCCGATACACCTCAAACTCGGCTCCGGTCAGCTTGTTGTCCGGGTAATCCTTATCCACTTTGGTAAGGCGCAGGTCGCCGTAAACCTGTTCGTTGGCAAGGGAGATCTCCACAACCTGTTCATCTTCCTCAATGGTAACGGAGATGATCTCATCGGAGAGGACAAACCCTTCCGGGCTTTCCAGCTCTTTCAGCACCCAATTTCCATACGGCACATCGGTGAAGGAGAAGCTACCGTCATCCGCAGAGGTGGCGGTGGTAAGGGCGTTTTCTGTCGTAAATTCGGTTTCATCACTCTTAAAGAGTCCGATTACAGCCCCACCCAGGCCAGAGCCGTTCTCGTCTGTTTTGAGGCCGTGGATTTCACCGCGAATCAGCTCGTTGGTGATGGCCTCGCCGTCATTTGCAGCAATCTCCACCACAGCAACAGACGGCCCGCCGTATTCAAAGGTGAACGGGAAGGTTTCACCATTCAGCAGATAATGGCTATCCGTGGACAGTTCCTTCAGATAGAAGCTGCCAAAGGGCAGGTCAGTAGCACAAGTGGCCTGACCGTTCTCACCCACAGAAACGATCTCCAGAAGCCCGTCTGCCGGAATAACGGAACCATCCGCTGCGGTAATATCCTCCTGAGCGTACAGGCCAAAGGTGACGGCGGAAATCTCGCCATTCATACCGATGCCGAAGGCTTCATCCTGCTCCAGCAGCTTATTCAGAGTGACCTGTACTTTCTGGCGCTGGTTGTAGAAGCTGGCGGAAGTTTCGGTGATCTCTACCTCCTGGCCTGCGTACACCAGCTCCACGTTGGTGACATTCTCGCCGGTATCCACCATGCCGTAGGGGAACTCGATTTCCTTGACCTGGAACTTGCCCAGATAGAGGGGCTGGCTCTGGGCTGTGCCATCCTCGCCGGTGGTAATTGTGTCAACTACCTCGCCCGCAGAATAACGCAGAGTACCATCCAGCGTGTAAACGTCCTCCAGCGCCGTGATCTCAAACACCGCACCGGACAGGCCGTTTACGTCATACACGGGCTGATATACCCCGTTGGATTCCGTGACGGTGGAGAACACCTCGCCGGTTTTGCTGACCTTGATGACGCCTTTCTGCGCCATATTGGGTTTGGTGACTTCAATGACCGTCACGCCGCCTTCCTCGCTGGAAACATCCTCGGTCACATCAAAATACACCGGTGTGCTGTCCAGCACATAGCCATAGGGGGCCTGTACCTCAACCAAAGAGTAGCCAGAACCATACTCCAGCTTTTCGGGCGTTACCAGGTAGCCCTCAGAATTGGTGTAGAACGTATCAATCGTGGTCGGGGTCGGATAGGTGAAGGTCATTTCCACCTTGCTGCCATCGGGACGATAAATCTGGAACCCGGCTCCTGCATAGGGGATGGTAACGCCAGTTTCCGCATCCACCTTGACCACCTTGATGAAGCTCTCAAAGTTGGCGTTGTTGATGAGATAGCGGTAGGTCTGGCCGTCCTGAGCAATATACACTTCAAAATCGTCCATCAGCTCACGGCCTTCCCAGCCTTTCGTCTGATGAACGATATAGGTGCCATAGGGCAGCATCTTGGACTGTGCAAAGCCATTCTCGTCACAGGTGAGAACGTCGCGCTCAGATTCCTTTGCAGCGTCATAGCTGTCTGCGGCTTTGAGATAAATCTGGAACTCCGCACCGGTTTCCGGGGTTTCGATCTGGGTTTCTCCATCGTCGGTATGCTTGATGATGGCGATGTCGCCCTTGATAACCTGCTCGGTCACATCGTTGGCGGTGTCGTTCAGCTCGATCTCATACAGTTCCGGCTCCGCACCTACCTTGTGAATGGTGGAATCCAGCAGATACCCCTCGCTGGGGTTGATTTCACGAATTGTCCAGTCGGAATCACAGACATAATAATCCGTGGTGAACTGACCGTTCTCATTTGTGGTATAGCTGTCGATAAGGGTGTCGCCCTTATAAAGCCCATAGGTTGCTCCGGCAAGAGAACCGTCGCCCTGGGGCGCGCCGGTTTCCACATCGCTCTTAGTTACTGTGACACGGAACTTTTTCAGCACATTGTTCACGCTCTTGTGGGTGACTTCGTTCCAGGCAATCGTGGCGCTCTGAGCCTCCGGCACCACATAGCGGATCGGCGTATCAACCTCCTCCAGTACGAAGTCGGAGCCGATGAGGACGTTTTCAAACCTTGCCACACCGCTGGAATCGGTCACAGCGTATTCATCTACCGGCAGGCCGGAAAGAGAAGTTCCATAGAGATGGAAGGTCATTCCCTCCACCAGACCGTCCTCGCTGGTCTTTGTGACCTCCAGACTGCCGCGTTTCAGCACGTTGTTAAAGTTCACGGTGGCCGTCTGGCCGCTGACGATGGTCACGCGCTGAGTAGCCTGGGGTTCGTATTTGTCAATGGACTGCTCGGTCACGGTATAAACGCCGGGATTGAGGTCGGTGATGTCAATTTCACCCGCCGAATTGGTTGTCTTGGTGGCGCTGTATCCCTCGCCGGTGATCGTGAAGGAGATGCCCTCTACCTTGCCGTCCTCGGAAGTCTTGATCAGCTTCATGTTGCCGGTTTTTACTTCCAGATTGAGATAGCCCACCATCTGATCGGAAACGGTAGCTCCATAGGTGGCGAAGTCCTGCGTACCACCACCGGATACGCCGTCCGTCCAAACCACAACGCCGCTGCGCTGGGCGGTGATCTTCTCCGCTTTCACCGTCACAGAACCTTTGATAGCCTGATTGGATGTGATGATGAGCTGGTTGCCGTTCACCGAAAAGGTCAGCCCGGTGGTACTGCTGGTAAAGGTGTAATCGCCCAGCACATTGTTGGTGTCTGTCAGGGTGACAGAATACTTTTCGCCGTCCCATTTCAGTTCATAAGCTCCGGCATCCGGGGAGCCGCTGAAAAAACTGGGCAGCATGGTGTGCCGCTTCACGGCGCTCTCAATGGCGGAATACTGGCTGAAAATCTGGCTGCGCAGCGGATGACTGGCGCTGATATATTCCGCCACGTTGTTTTTTCCCTGTGCATTGGCATCTACATGGTTAAACTGGCTATCACGCTCACCGACAACCGTTTCCCAAACAAGAAGCTGGGTAGCGATATAGCCCGCCATCTCATTGGCATCATCGGGATTGTTGCTGTTCCACGAAGTATCGGCGTTGCCCTGCCAGCCGTAGGTCATGATCCGCCCGATATATTCCTTGATAGTGCTGGGCGGAATGGTGGGGTTCAGATTGGACGGGTAGTTGTCCCAGAAATCCTCGCCCCGGCCCGTGTACTGGTCGCCGGATTCCACACCGATACCAGGCTCAATGCAATAGATGGCTTTTCCGGTGAAGGAATCCTGTGTGTGAACAGAAAAGCTGTCGTTGGCCTGCGTAGACCAGCCGCCCAAGAAATTAAAGGCAGGATGGCCCCATCCGGCCTTGTTGGGATCGCTGGCGCGGGGAATATCCACCATATAGGTGGTCATGGTTTCGCCCGCGGCAAAGGCCGTAACACCCGTCCCAGCGAACACTCCAAAGCACATCAGGAGCGCCATGAGCAGGGACAAAGGCTTTTTCAATGCTTTCATCTTGTTACCTCCTGAAAATTGTCCGAAAAAAACAGCACATCGTTTCTTGATGTGCTGTCGTTCGGCTGATGATTATTGGTTACTGTCTAAAAAAGAGTGGTACGCCGCTTTTTCTCCATGTCAGCCTTTTACAAATACGGCCTGTATCTTTTTGAAACAGGCTGCCCCAATATCTTCTTTTTTGGGTTGTTTAGGCTGTTTGTAGGGGGTGAGGTGTGGAGAGGGGGGGACGCAAAAACTCGTTTCCCGGCAAATAGGCGCACTTTTCCCTTGTGAGTGGGATTTATCGTTCTAAACTGCGTTGACGTCTGCGGTAAAGTTCCAGAGCTTGAACGATGGTATCCTCGATCTTCTGCGCGGGCGTCCCCGGCGCAAAATACTTGCTGATCCGCTCTTTCGGAATTTTGATTTGTTCTTTTTGATTTGGCTTTTCCTCCTTCATAATGGCGACAAGGGCATCTTTGGCAAGCCGCTCATCACCGGTCTTGGCTTCGGACATCTGCCGCATTTTGATTGCCTGGGCATGAGATGGAGTGCAGTCCATTTCCTCCATGATAGCAAACAGGTCTGCCTGTTCTTCTTTTCGCAGGTAGGACAGTTCCACCGCAGGACGCATGGCGATTTGCAGCACTTCCGGCTCTCGCAGAACAGAATTGTCTACCAGTTCCAGAATATCCGGGATAAGGTGGGTAAGGCGAATATATCTCTGAATTTGTGTGTTGCTATCAGGTGATTTATCTGCCAATGCTTCTCTGGATGTTTGTCCCAACCTCTGTCCCAGTGGGACAGAGGTTAAATCTGTCCTTGTCCCAGGCTGTCGCCGTATGGCGTCTAGCTTCATCTTATAGGCAAATGCTTTTTCCGAGGGCAAAATCTGCTCTCGTTGCAGGTTGGAATCCACCATGATGATCGTGGCCTCATCGTCGGTGAGGTTTCGCACAATACAGGGGATTTCCGGGAGCTGCGCCAGCTCCGCCGCCATTTTCCTGCGGTGTCCGGCTACCATTTCATAACCGCCGCCCTGCTTGGGGCGTACCAGCGCAGGAACCAACACGCCGTACTGCTTGACGCTCTCCGCCATTTCCTGCATGGCCGCGTCCATCCGCACTTTGAAAGGGTGATCTGGGAAATCGCTGATCTCTGAGGGGTTCAGGTTGACGACTTTCTCCAATCTGGCCTCTGCACGGCTTTCCTCGGTGGAAAAGAGGTCATCGACTGAGGGCAGATTGAAGTTTAGCGCGTTGTTTCTCGCCATCCGACTGCACCTCCTTTGAAAATTCCGCATAAGCCTGAGCTACCTTGCTGCCATTATCATAGGCGTAGATGCTCTTGCCAGCGGCGCTGATTTCTGCGGCTTTGATGGCAACGGGAATCTCGGAACGATAGATTTTCAAAACACTCCCGTAGCTCTGCCGCAAGGTTTCGGCTGTCTGCTTGGCCAGATTGGTGCGCCCATCCACAAGGGTCAGCAGTACGCCGTCCACCTTGAGGGACGGGTTGATCTGCCGCTTGACCTTGCCAATGGTTCGCATGAGCTGGGTCATGCCTTTGGCCGGAAGATAGTGGGCCTGCACCGGGATAATCACGCTGTCTGCCGCTGCCAGCGCATTGATCGTAATCATACCGAGGGACGGCATACAGTCGATCAGAACTGTATCATAGTTCTTCTTGACTTCATTGACATAGGTTCGCAGCGTGAACTCCCGGCTCATGGCGTTTACCAAGCTCATTTCCATAGCCGACAGCTCAATGTTGGCTGGCATAAGGTCAACACCCTCTTTGTGGTGCAGGATGCCCTCATCCACAGAAAACGGCTCGTCGCGGATCACCTTCTCCATGATGGTTGCAAGGGTGGTCTGCAAGCTGTCCTGATCCTGCCAGCCCAGGCAAGTGGTGAGGTCGCCCTGGGGGTCTGCGTCAATGAGCAGAACCTTTTGCCCCAGGCGGGCCAGACCAATGCCCAGATTCACCGTTGTGGTGGTTTTGCCTGTTCCGCCTTTCTGGTTGGCCAATGCGATGACGCGGCCTTCCTTCGGGCGGCTTCTCTGTTCCGGCATTTTCATGTCCTCCTTTTTGATAGATTTAGCTGTCCGTTGGCAAGACGGACAGCTATGTATGCGGTAAAATGGGCATGAAAAAAAGCCGCCTATTCTATGAAAAGAATAAACGGCTTGATTCAGTCGGCACAATATGTAATTTTCAGATTCTCTTGACAGGGGCGCACATGACTTTAAGCAAAAGATCATCCACGCAGCTGGTGTCCCGATTTTCCCGCAGCAGGGTGTTACGCAGATGATTCAGGCTCTGGATCACAATGCTGTTTTCGGCAGGGGTGAGGGTTATCTTGAATTTTTGCTTCCTCATAGTGCAGTCCTCCTTTTCGCCTTCATTGTATCTGTTCAAAGATGTATAGCGCAAATGTGCGAGTATTCACCAGCTTTAAGGGTATTGGATGCTATGAGCAAGAAAAGATAAACCGGATTCGATTTGGTCAAATCCTGACAAATCAGGCCAGCCCTTTCAAAAGAAAAACCATAAAGAAAGGCTCCTAAAATGAGGGGCAAATGACAGGGCAAAAGCACCTCGAAAACGGCTCGATTTTGGCTCTCGGTTGCCCCATTTTTTAATCATAATGGGGTCAAAAAAGGCTGGTTGCCCCATTTTTAATCAAGAAAAACAGGGTCAGAACAGTTCAAATCCTGCCAGAAACAGACAAACTGAAACAGAAGATGTGAAATGGAAAAACCCCGAAAAACCGCAGTTTTTCGGGGTTTTTGAGCATTTTTGAACCAGTTTGAAACGCCAATCAGCGCTTGGAGAACTGGGGAGCGCGGCGGGCTGCCTTGAGGCCGTACTTCTTACGCTCCTTCATACGAGGATCGCGGGTGAGGAAGCCGGCCTTCTTCAGGACGGGACGGTTGTCCTCGCTGGCCAGCAGCAGGGCACGGGCAATGCCGTGGCGCAGAGCGCCGGCCTGACCGCTGACGCCGCCGCCGGTGACGGTGGCGACCACGTCCACCTTACCCTCGCTGGCGGTGGCCACCAGGGGCTGACGGACGATCATCTTCAGGGTATCCAGACCAAAGTACTCATCAATGTCACGGCCATTGATGGTGATGGAACCGGTGCCGTTGGGGAAAACGTGGACGCGGGCGACAGAGGACTTTCTGCGGCCGGTGCCGTACAGATAGGGCTTCTTAGACTGATACATGTTCCTCTACCTCCTTAATCCATGGTCCAGAGCTCGGGCTTCTGGGCCTGATGCTCATGGGTGTCGCCAGCGTAGATGTGCAGGCGCTTGAGGGAATCCTTAGTCACGGTATTCCGGGGCATCATGCCGCGAACCGCCACACGCATGGCCAGCTCGGGCTTCTTCTCCATCATATCCTTGTACTTGGTCTCCTTCAGGCCGCCCACCCAGCCGGAGTGGGTGCGGTACATCTTCTGCTCCAGCTTGTTGCCGGAGAGAGTGGCCTTGCCGGCGTTGATGACGATGACGTTGTCACCGCAGTCGGCATGGGGGGTATAGGTGGGCTTACGCTTGCCGCGGAGCAGGTCGGCGACGATGACGGCGGTGTGGCCCAAGGGCTTGCCGGCGGCATCCACGACGTACCACTTGCGGACAATGTTGCTCTTATTTGCCATAAAAGTGGACATGGTTGCAATCTCCTTTTCAGCGGTGTTCCTTCGATTACGAAAATACAGGAAATCGGAACTCCTGCACCCTCGTCATCGAAGGAAGCCTTGTATTTTGACGCGAAATCAGGTACAATGCCATATCGCGAGCAGATATATTTATAGCATATATTCCGCTGATTTGTCAACAACATTTTAATTTAGCTTATATAATGCTCTTTATATCTCTCTGAATCTCTTATTTTCTCTTGAAATCTTACTTTCGATTTTGCAAAAGAACGCGGCGCAGCAGCGCTTTGAAGGAGGCCGTGCCATGCAGCACATCTTATCACTGGTCCGCCGGTGCGTGGAGGACTACCATATGATCGACCGGGGGGACACCATCGCGGTAGGCGTCAGCGGGGGAAAGGACTCGGTGCTGACGCTGTGCGCCCTGGCCCGGCTGCGGGAGTTTTATCCACAGCCCTTCGATGTGGTGGCCATCACCATCGACAGCGGCACCCCGGGGATGGACTTCACCCCCATCGCTGACCTGTGTCGGGAGCTGAATGTCCCTTACCACCGGGAGGAGGTGCCCATTTACGAGATCGTCTTTGAGCACCGCAAGGAGAAGAACCCCTGTTCTCTCTGCGCCAAGTTCCGCCGGGGAGCTCTCAGCACCACCATGAACCGCCTGGGCATTGAAAAGATCGCCCTGGGACACCACCAGGATGACGCGGTGGAGACCATGGTGATGTCCCTGTTCCTGGAGGGCCGGGTCAGCTGCTTCCAGCCGGTGACCTACCTGGACCGCACCAAGGTCACCCAGATCCGGCCCATGCTCTATGTCCAGGAGCGGGAGGTCCGGGGGGCGGTGCGGCGGCTGAACCTGCCGGTGGTGGAAAATCCCTGTCCCGCCAACGGCTCCACCCGCCGGGAGGAGATGAAGGTGCTCTTGCGGCAGCTGGAGGACCGCTATCCCAACCTGCGGAAAAAGATCTTCGGCGCCATCCAGCGCTATCCCCTCTACGGCTGGAGCCTGGAGGAGGACCAGCGGTAAGGACAGATAAAAGAAAAACAATGGCCCACATGCCTTCTCACAGCATGTGGGCCATTGCTTTACAGATGGCGGAGCATATCCTGGTAACGGGAAAAACCGTCCTCAATCTCCTGAGGATAGCGGTAGCCCAGGTGAGCTGCCACCAGAAGGGCGGTTTCCCGAAACAGCCTGCAGGCTGCGGAGATCGCCTCCTGAAAGTGGACATAGTTACCATCACTGTAGATCTGCGTATACGCGGCGTAACTATCTTCCGGAAGATACCTCTTGAGATATTTGTTGAGCTTGCCGCAGGACAGAGAAAAATCGGTGCGGCAGCCCACATACCACGCCAGCATCTGCTCCAGCATGCTGCGGGTAAGGGAGTGGTAGGTGGTCATGGCAAAGGGGAGCTCATCCCGGGCAATTCCCTTCAGAACATCGCACAAGCTCCAGAAAAACTCGTTGCAGCAGCCATAGAACCGCTTTTCTTCCGGGGGTTTTACATGAAAATCCACATCGCTGGGCGGCGGCAGCGGCGGCAGGCACCCGACCTTGTCCAGCAGGGGGACAAAGAGCTTGTTGCGGTTGCGTCCGCTCTGCAGGCAGGCGGCCGTCTCCACGCCGATATCGATGCGGTTCCCGTCGTCAAAGATGAGAAGCCAGGAGTAGCTCTCCTGAGAACGGCCCCGTATGCCGAAGCGGTCGCCATAGCCAAAATCGTCGTCCTGTTCCTGCCGGAGCATGATGCTGCCGAACTGGTTCAGCCAGGTGGTGTCTGATAGAAAGCTCCCTGTTTCCGTTACCACATACATGACGTCAAAATCCTGATACCGATCTTTCGGAGCAGCGGGGTTGGCCCGTGACCCCTTCAGATAAGCGGCCAGGACCCGGTCATTCTCCCGGGCGACAGTGAGGATCCGCTCCATCATTTCCTGTTCGCTGCGCATAGTAGCCTCCTTTGCGGCTTCAGCTGGGCGACGCCGGATGCCTCCGGGCTCAGCGCTCTTTTTGAAATACGTGGATGCGGAAGTCCACCTGGCAGTCCAGCTCCTGGAGCTCCGCCAGCCGGGCCTTGCCCGCTCCGGGGGTCTTCCAGGCGTAGGGGGTCATCTGGAACAGGGCCTGGATGTCCGCCTGGGTGGGGAGATGGACGGTGTAGCTTACCGGAACGATCTCCCGGTAGGCAAAGCCCTCATAGGGAGTTTCCTTCTCCTCGTTGGGGTAGGGTGCGTCGTAGAGCACTTCCTTCAGCTCCCACAGATGTTTGGCGGCGGGGACCACATACATATAATATCCGCCTTTTTTCAGCACCCGGCGAAACTCCTCAATGGCCAGGGGGGAGAATACGTTCAGCACCAGGTCCACGGCCTCGTCCGCTACCGGCAGGTGGTAGGCGGAGGCTACCGCCAGATCCAGCTCCGGGCACCGTTTGGCCCCCTTCTGGACGGCAAACTTGGAGATATCAAAGCCCGCCACGTGGGGCGTTTTTCCGGCAGACAGCAGGGCCTCCCGAATCCCCTGGGTGTAGTAGCCCTCACCGCAGCCCGCGTCCAGCACCACCGGTTCGCTGCCGGTATGGGCCACCGCCAGCTGCTCCAGGGCCTCCCGGAGAGGTGCGTACCAGCCTCTGTCCAGAAAAGCACGGCGGGCAGCTACCATGGCCTTGTCATCGCCGGGAGCCAGGGAGTGCTTCTGCCCCACCGGCAGCAGATGGACATATCCCTCCCTGGCCCGGTCAAAGCGGTGGCCCTTGGGACAGCGCAGACCGCCGGGGACCTCCCACAGAGGCCCGCCGCAGAGAGGACAGCGGAATATGGTCATAAAGCGGGCTCCTTTCTCCCTTTTTCAGGGCTCGATCCGGGTGATATCGTGGATCCACTTCCGACTGTGGAAGCGGATGAGGCCCAGGGGACATTTGCAGAGGTTTTCCGCCTGCATGGCGATGCACACCAGAGGTACCGGGGCGTTGAATACCAGGGCGGTTACCGCCATCAGGGGGATGGCCACCAGCCACAGGGGCGTGATGTCGATGATAGAGGCGGTCCGGGCGTCGCCTCCCGCCCGGAGAACACCGGTGATGTTGGTGATGTCAAAGGCCCGCATGGGCATAAATACGGCGTAGACGATGGCCATAGAGGTGGCGGCCAGGGTGGCGCCGGTGGAGAGCTTGAAGAGGGGGAAGAGGACCGGCAGGAAGAAGGTGGGCAGCAGTCCCAGCAGCAGCAGAGCTACCCCGCCGCCGATCATCAGGGATACCAGCAGCAGCGTCCAGCTGATCTCGTAGACCTTCTGATAGTCGGTGCCTGCGCCGATCTCCTTGCCCACAATCACGGCGGCGGAGGCGGCAATGCCGAAGCACACCACGGTGGAGAGCTTATCGATGTTGCCGATGAGGGCGTAGGCCGCCAGCATATCCTGACTGTTGTCCATGTGGCCCATGATGACGGTGAGCATGGAGGTGCCCAGGCTCCACATGGCCTCGTTGGCTACCACCGGGGTGGAGTACTTCACGAAGCTGTGGAAGATGAAGGTGCCGGGCCGGAAGATACACCGGGGCTTCAGGGGCAGGCGGCGGTTGAAGAGGGCAAAGCCCATAGCCACCAGGAACTCCACCACCCGGGAGGTGAAGGTGGCGATGGCGGCGCCGGTGACGCCCAGGGCAGGAGCGCCGAATTTGCCGAAGATCAGCACATAGTTGAGGAAGGTGTTGACGCACATGGAGATGGCAAAGAGGAACATGCCGAAGGCAGGATACTCCGTACTCCGCTGGACCCCGGCGTAGATGCTGCTGATGCCGTTGAAGATGTAGGAAAAGCCCACGATCTGGATGTAGGATACCGCCAGGTCGATGAGGGCCTGGTTGGGGGTGATGAGGCCCAGCACCTGGGCGGGAAAGAAGAAGGTGATGAGGGCAATGGCCGTGGCAAAGCCGGTGACGGCGTAGAGGGCCACGCCGATACAGCGGTTGATATTGTCGATGTCCCCCCGGCCCCAGTACTGGCTCACCAGTACCGCAAGGCCGCTCTGAAAGCCGAAGATCACCACCTGGATGATAAAGATGGGCACATTGGCGGCGGTGACGGCCGCCATCTCCGCATTGCCCAGAAGGCCTACCATAAAGGTGTCGGCAAAGCCCAGGGAGGTGGTGATGAGGTTCTGAAGGATGATAGGCAGACTCAGCCGCCACAGACGGTGGTAAAAGCCGGGCTCCCGGCGCAGACTGCGGATGACCATAGGAAAAACGGACTCCTTTATATAAAGTGGTATATCGGGGGTTCGTTACAGCATGGGAAAGCGGTTTTTCTGGTGGGCGCGGAGGGCGTTGGCAAAGGCGTCGATGTCCTCCCGGGTGGTCTCCGGGCCAAAGCTCACCCGGATGGTCCCCGCCGCTTCTTTCTTGGAAAGGCCCATGGCGGTGAGGACGTGGCTGGCCTTACCCTTGTGGCAGGCGGAGCCGGCGGAGATGCAGATGCCCTGCTCCCCCAGGTCGGAGACGATATTCTGGCTGGGATAGCCGGGGAGTGACAGGGAGAGAATGTGGGGGGCGGTTCCCTCGCCGATCCGGATGAGACCGGGGATATCCGCCGTCCGCTCCAGGGCGTAGTCCCGGCAGGCCGCCATGTGGGCGATATCCGCCTCCATAGACGCCTTCCGCCGCCGCACCGCCGCGGCAAAGCCGGCGATCTGGGCGGTGGGCTCTGTGCCGGGGCGTAGGTTCTGTTCCTGGCCGCCGCCGTAGAGGAGGGGCCGGGGGTTCTTCATCCTCCCACCGATGTACAGGGCGCCGATGCCCTTGGGGCCGCCTACCTTGTGGCCGGAGAGGGCGATCAGGTCCGCTCCCAGAGAGGCAGCGGTAAAGGGTACCTTCAAAAAGCCCTGGATGGCGTCGGTGTGGAGAAGGGTGGGCTTTCCCTTCAGGGCTGCGGCCACCTCCTCCACCGGGAAGCGGACACCGGTCTCGTTGTTCACCAGCATCATGGACACCAGGGCGGTGTCCTCCCGGACTGCCGAGAGGATCTGCTCCGCTGTGATGCGGCCGGCGCTGTCGGGCTTCACCAGAGTGACCTCATAGCCCTCCTGCTCCAGGGCCTTGAGACACTGGAGGACGGCGCTGTGCTCCACGGCGGTGGAGACGATATGCTTGCCCAGACGGCGGTTCTGCCAGAGGGCGGCACGGATGGCCCAGTTGTCCCCCTCGGTGCCGCAGGAGGTGAAAAAGAGCTGCTGGGATTTGGCGCCCAGAGCCTTCGCCACCGCGGCGCGGCTGTCCTCCACCAGATCCCGGGCCGCCCGGCCCAGAGGATACTGGGCGGAGGGGTTGCCGAAATCCTGGGTCAGTACCGCCAGCATCACTTCCGCCACCGGGGCAGGTACCGGGGTAGTGGCGGCGTAATCCAGATAGTGCATAGGGGCCTCCTTGTCCGCCGGCAAAACTGCGCCTTGCCAGGGCGGGGAATGTATTATATAATGAAAAAACCGGCTGGAGGCCCCAAAGGGGCCCAAAAGCCCAGTAACTTATTATTATATCTGTTATATATACAAAAGGCAAGGGGGACAGGTATGAAAATCGGGATCTGCACTCTGGGGTGCAAGGTGAACCAATATGAGACCCAGGCTATGGAGCAGGAGCTCCTCCGCCGGGGCCATGGGCTGGTCCCCTTCGAGGGGGAGGCCGACGCCTACATCATCAATACCTGTACTGTCACTGCCGTCAGCGACAAGAAGTCCCGGCAGATGATCCGCCGGGCCCGGAAGCTGAGCCCTGACGCCGTGGTGGCGGTATGCGGCTGCTACCCCCAGACCCACCCGGAGGACGTGAAGGGCCTGGATGTGGACCTGATCTCCGGCACCGGGGACCGGATGAAATTCCTGGACCTGTTGGAGCAGGCGGTAAGGGAAAAGGAGCCGGTGGTGAGCATGGATGAGGCCCTCCGCCGCCGGAATTTCGAGGTGCTGCCCGCCGGGGGCATGGCGGAGCGGACCCGTGCCATGCTGAAGGTGGAGGACGGCTGCGTCAACTTCTGCTCCTACTGCATTATCCCCTACGCCCGGGGACCGGTGCGGTCCCTGCCGCTGACGGCGGCGGCGGAGCAGACCCGGCAGCTCAGGGAGGAGGGCTACCGGGAGGTGGTCCTCACCGGCATCGAGATCTCCTCCTGGGGCCAGGACCTCCGGGACGGTACCAGCCTCATCGATCTGCTGGAGGCGGTGAGCCGTGAGGCCGGGGACATGCGGCTGCGGCTGGGGTCCCTGGAACCCCGGACCATCACCGAGGATTTCTGCCGGAGGGCGGCGGCGCTGCCTAACCTCTGTCCCCACTTCCACCTGTCCATGCAGTCCGGCTGTGACGCCACATTGCGGCGGATGAACCGGAAATATGATACCAAACGGTATAAAAAGAGCGTAGAATTACTGAATGTATACTTTGATCGCCCCGCCATCACTACGGATCTCATTGTGGGCTTCCCTGGAGAGACGGAGGAGGAGTTCGTAACCACCCTGGATTTTGTCCGCGCCTGCGGCTTTGCGGAGATGCACATCTTCCCCTATTCCATCCGGCCCGGCACCCCGGCCGCCGAGATGGAGCAGGTGCCCAAGGCGGTGAAGGAGGACCGGGCCGCCCGGGCGGCGGCGGTGGCGGAGGCGCTCCACCAGGAGTATCTCTCCGGCTGTGTGGGAAAAGTGTACCCGGTGCTCTACGAGCAGCCCTATGACGGCCGCTACCACGGCCATGCCCCCAACTACATGACCGTGGCGGTGTCCGGCGAGGATCTCCACAACAAGGTCGTCCTTACCCGCATTACCGGCGTGGAGGGGGAGCTTCTTACCGGGGAGCTGCTGCGGGAGGCGGAAAACAGATAACACACCCCAGGGAGGAGAACGCCTGTGTATAACTTTTTTGCCTATATGGCCCGGATGAAGTACATCACCCGCTGGTCCCTCATGCGCAATAGCGTACCGGAGAACATCCAGGAGCACAGCCACATGGTGGCGGTGCTCTCCCACGCCCTGGCGGTGATCCGGCGGGAGGTGTTCGGCGGGAACGCCGATCCGGAGGCCTGTGCCTGCGCGGCGCTGTTCCACGACGCCACGGAGATCTTCACAGGGGACCTGCCCACCCCCATCAAATACTTTGACCCGGAGATCCGTCAGGCCTACCACCGGGTGGAGGACGCAGCGGCGGAGAAGCTGCTGGGCCTGCTGCCGGAGGAGCTGCAGGGCGCCTATGAGCCGCTCCTGCGGGAGACAGATGCGGATACGCGGAAGATCGTGAAGGCGGCGGACAAGCTGGCGGCCTATCTCAAATGCCGGGAGGAGCTGGCGGCGGGGAACAGCGAGTTTGCCGACGCGGAAAAGGAGACCCTGGAGGCCCTCCGGGCCATGGACATGCCGGAGGTGGAGTGGTTCCTGGAGAACTTCGCCGGGGCCTTTGGACTGACGCTGGACGGTCTCCAGCGGGGCTGAGCCCCCGCCGGAGACAGCCTCCGGCTCCAGAGGAACAACATGCCGGGACGGTCCCGCGGCATCCCTTGGGGCGGAAAGAGGGGGTTGTCCGTGTAACATGAGGCCAATTTTGGGCCTTTTGACGAAAAAACCGAAGAAAAAGTGCTAAAAATCACCAGAAAACTCTTGCCATCCCGTCAATAATGTGATACTATCTAACCGTTAGTGTAGTAAACCAGAGTGGACGTCAAGTCCGCTCTTTTTCTTGACCTAATTTGCTTGAGCAAAATTTCCGGGGCCCTGGAAACAGGGGAAAAGCGAGGAGTACAGTATGGCGAAGGTAACAGAGATCGTAGCGGAATTGGCGGCCCCCGCCATCGCGGCGGCCGGCTGCGAGCTGTGGGACGTGGAATATGTCCGGGAGGCCGGGGAGTGGTTCCTGCGGCTGTATCTGGACAAGGAAGGCGGCGTGGACATCCAGGACTGCGAGGCGGTGAGCCGAGTAGTCAGCGACCTGCTGGACGAGGCGGACCCCATCGAGGGCAG
>OODG01000030.1_pt1 | contig 77807 bp, 75 predicted proteins | sample 1671621 | NCBI WGS metagenome assembly OODG01 (sample SAMN06348175, study PRJEB24527) | human gut metagenome | biome: human gut; feature: ankylosing spondylitis patient; material: feces | host: Homo sapiens | place: China | collected 2015-10 | reverse complement strand
AAGACCCGCTTTTCTGTATTTTTTCTTCTATACGGGACACTGCCATCGAGAAGAAGATCGCTGCTTACTGAAGTTTCAAAAGATAGAGATATTCCGGGCGGCCCCGTCGGTTTTGGGAGGGGGCGGTCCTTACTTCAGCCAAGCCCTCCTCGGTTAGCTGTTTGAGGATACGATTGGCGCTTCTTACCGTTACCCCCAGACGGTCGGCAACACTTTGACTGGTGACCGGCTGGCCGGATTCGATGGTGGCCAGGCGGGAAATGGTGCGGAGAGAGATTCCGGTTTTTTGGGAAATATCCAGATAATAGGAGGAACCATCACGCCGGTTTACGCCGGAGTTGGCAGAAAGGAGGCCTTTGCTGCCAAAGACCTGGTACCCGCTGTAACCTTTCCCGTGGCGGATAGCCTCTGTCTGGGAGGCAGAGGCACCGAAGCGGGCCTCCTGCATATCGCTGCCTACGCCGTAGCCGATCTGGACGTCTTCCATGTGGTTTTCTGTCAGGTACTGCAGCAGGCCGCAGTGGGACAATCCTCCCGTTATACGCAGTACCGTTCGGAATGTGGTGAAAGCCTCGTAGCCCTGCGGACTGTTTTGTACGATAAAGTCTCCGCCGCAGTCTCTGGCGAATAGCAGGAGCAGTTCAAAAAGCTTAGTATCCTTCAGACGCTGGGAATCGTCGGTGACCGGGGAAGAGAGGGAGATCTTTACCACGGCGGGGCAGGTTTCCTCCCGCTGTGACAGCTGGACGCGACTTACCAAGTGTTCTACTGCCTGGCGGATATGCTCCCGACTGGGAAAAGCGTGGTAATAGGGGATGTGGTTGCTCTGCAGGATCTTTTCCGCAAAAGTATAGCGGGTCACCACATAATCGATTTTATCCTGGGTATAGAGCTCATGATAAATTTTTTCCAGTGTAGGGGGGATATCCTGGAGGCTGGAAATGATGTAGGGTTCATCACCTTCGCTGGCAAGAGGAAAATGACAGAAACCGGTATCGCCCAGAAGTTCCGAGAGGAGGGCATGGGCGCTGTCGTCATAAACAAAGTCAAAGAATACCCGTGAAAACTGGATGCCCGGATGTTCTCTGGCCATTTTCAAAAGCACCTGGCAGATACCCAGCGCATCCAGATCCAGAGTTTCCACATATGGATAATCCGGGCAGGCGTTGCGGATATAAGCGGTCAATATCTGGCCGCCGGTAATGAATCCGTCCATACTGTCGCGAAGATCCATAAAATGTGCAACAAGATCTTTAGGGCTCTGGATGGGAAGATAGGTAAAGTAAATATCAGGAAAGCTGCCGCCGATTTTTTCTTTCAGATAGGACAGCATAGGCTCATAGGCTGCAACTGCGATTTTCAAAGCATCATCTCCTTGGCGGAACAAAGGCGGTTATGTATTGCAATATATTTTATTGTACTCTATTTTGGAATAAAAGACAATCTCCTTTATATAAGGACATGCTGCCTGCGGACTGCGGCGCAAAAAAGGACATCTGAGGAATTGATGGCTCGGCTACAGAATATTTGTCAAAATACTAAAAAATTGAATAAAACTTCGTATAAACAAACGAAAATCAAAAATTACTCCAGCGGATATTGACACAGACAGATTACTGTGCTATTTTCGAATAAAGACAACGTCTTTAAATATGTCCTAAAAGGAGGCCGGTTGGATTGGAGAACTACTTTGATTTTGCAAATGGATCAACCCTGTTTTGGCTCTGCGTCCCTGTGATTGTCTGCGCGGTGGTGCAGGCACTGCTGTTCCTGAGAAAGGCTTGGCGGCGAGGTTTGGAGCTCGGCATGACGAAAGGTGAGATGAAAAAGGTTATCACCAGCAGCGCCGTATTTTCCATTGTTCCTTCGCTGCCCATCGTTGTCATGATGATGATGCTCATTCCTGTCCTGGGCAAGTATATTCCCTGGATGCGTCTGTCCGTTATTGGAAGTGGTACCTATGAGTACATGGCGGCGGATTTCACGGTAAAAGCTGCCGGGCTTTCCGGTTTGACAGACCCGGGCATGAATATGAATATTTTCATTACCATCGTCTGGGCTATGACCTTGGGCATCCTGGTGGGGCCGCTGTTTATTGTGCTCTTTTTCAAATCCTACGACAAGGGGCTGAAAACCCTCTCCGGGAAGAAGAACAGCTTTATGCCCTTCCTGATCAACGCCACGTTTTTCGGTATGCTGTCCGTGTTTATCGCACCTATCGCCATGGATGTTTCTGCACCCCTTGGGATCTTGACTTTCCTGTGTGCAGGTATTGCGGCGATGATCATGAATTTTGCTGCGAAAAAGACGGGCGTCAAAACAATACGCGATTTTTCCTTCCCGCTGAGTATGCTGACAGGCATGATTTGTGCCGTCTTGCTGCAATTCGTACTGTAATAGGAGGCTGCTATGGATACATCTGAAAAGATCACCGCTGTTGAAAATACCGGTACAGAAGAACAGGATATCCGCTATTTCAACTCCATTCACCGCTTGGGAAGAATCTCTATGCTCATTACCCTTGCGGCCATGCTGGCAGTCCCTATTGTCAGTCAGCTGGTGACTGGCGCAGAGGTGAGCTTGAGCCAGTTGGGAATGGCTCTGCTGAGTGTAGGTGCGCTGTTTGTCCCGCTATCTATCGTGGAAGTCATGTCCTATGCGCCGTATCTGGGGGCAGGAGGTACCTACCTGGCCTTTATTACGGGAAACATCGGCGGTATGAAGCTGCCGGCTGCTATTGCAGCAGTGAACAACGCCAACGAAAAGCTGGGCAGCAAAAAGGCCGAGGTCATTGCCATTCTGGCGGTAGGCGCTTCCTCTATCGTAACGACTACTGTGGTGTTCCTGGGTATGCTGTTCCTCAGCGCCATGCTGCCGATCCTGCAGCATCCGGTGCTGCAGCCTGCCTTTGACAACATGCGGCCTGCCCTGATCGGTGCCTTTGGTGTGCCCTTTATCATCAAATCCATCAAGGAAGCGGTACCGCCTCTGGTCATCGCCTTCCTGGCAGTGGCGATTATGGGCCTTGCCACATTCTCTACCTATTCTACCTATCTGATGCCTGTATTCATGGTCATTTCCGGCGTATGTTCCTACTTTATGTATAAGAAGGGCTGGCTGGGGAAAGCGAGCGATAAGTAAATGGATTTTATAATAGCAAGCCGGGATATAGAGCAACAGATCATTGCGGACCGGAGGTTTCTCCACCAGCATGCGGAGGTAGGCTTTGATCTTCCGGAAACCAGGGCATATGTAATCAGCCGCCTGAAAGAGCTGGGGTATTCGCCAAAGGAGATGGGGCAGGGGATCGTCGCTCAGCTGGGAGAGGGAAGTCCCTGTATTCTGTTGCGGGCGGACATGGATGCACTGCCCATGGAGGAAGAAAATGATCTTTCCTTCCGGTCAGAAAATCATGGAAAAGCCCATACCTGTGGCCACGATATGCATACCGCTATGCTGCTGGGCGCAGCGGCGATCCTGGCCCGCCGGAAGAAGGAACTGCACGGTACAATAAAGTTCATGTTCCAGGCAAATGAAGAGGGGGGACAAGGCGCCAAGGCTATGGTTGATGCAGGCGTCCTGGAAAATCCGAAAGTGGATGCCGCCATTGGAATGCACACGGCGGCTGCCCGGGATTCCGGCTCCTTTTACTATGCAACAGGGTCTACAATGGCCTCCAGTGATGGCTTTACTGTTGAGATCACTGGAAAAGGAGGCCATGGCGCAGGGCCGCAGTTCTCGATTGATCCGATCAACATTGCCTGTCACATCCACCTTGGCCTGCAGGAATTGATTGCCAGAGAGGCGCCTCCTGCGGAGGTGACGGTCCTTACCATTGGTTCTTTGCATTCCGGCACTGCGGGAAATATCATACCTCAGACAGCGACGATGCAGGGGACACTGCGTACCCACTCTGAACAGACCAGAACAAAACTGAAGCGCCGGATGGATGAGGTGTGCCAGTATACTGCCAAGGCTTTTGGCGGAGAGGCGAAGCTGACATTTTCGTTTGGAATACCGGTCCTGTTCAATGATGCTGGCATGGCGGAAACGCTGGCACAGACTTTGAAAACGCATTTTGGAGAAGATTGCGTACATAAGATCGACATGAAACTGGCGGGATCGGAGGATTTTGCGGAACTTTCTCTCCGGGTCCCATCCGTGTATCTGTCTATTGGCACAGGTCATGAGAAGGATGGTTTTCCCTATGGTCAGCATCATCCAAAGGTTATATTTGACGAAAGCTGCATGAAAAACGGTGCTGCCGCATATGCGGCGTGTGCCTGGGAGTGGCTGGAGGCTGCCAGAGAGAAGTAAAAGTAGCAGTTGTGCATCTGCGGCGCTTTTACCATGCAGAAAACACAAAAAAGGTAGGACAGCATATGCTGTCCTACCTTTTTTATTATAGTGTCCGGCATCCCTGCAGCACCGGTAGTATGGGGGTATCAATCATGGGGGAGGGACATCTGATGAGAGGAAGATGTATTGAGCAGGTCCTGATGCCTTTTTACCTCGGCTTTCCATGCGGCCAGACCCGGAGCAGACGGGTCGTCCAGGATCTCCTGAGGTGTACCGCAGCATGCAATACGTCCCTGAGAAAGAATGGCTGCCCGGTCAGAGAGGAGGAGGGCTTCCCCGATGTCGTGGGTCACCAGCAGCGTGGTGAGGGACATTTTGCGGTGGAGATCCCGGACAAGATCCTGCATGGCATGGCGAAGATCCAGATCCAGACTGGAAAAGGGCTCGTCCAACAGCAAAAGCCGAGGCTTCACCGCTATTGCCCGGGCCAGGGCGACCCGCTGCTGCTGGCCGCCGGAGAGAGTATGGATCATACGTTTTTCTGTGCCGCTGAGGCCTACAGCTGCCAATAGTTCCCTGGCGGTTTCGCGGCGTTCCTCTTTGGGGACACCCTGCATACGGAGGCCAAACGCCACGTTGTCCTCTACCGTCAAATGGGGGAAAAGCCGCAGATCCTGAAACAGAACAGATACACCCCGTTTTTCCGGCGGTATCCCGGCGGCATTTTTGCCATCCAGGAGGAGCTGCCCCTCTATCATGGGAAGAAGTCCTGATATGGTTTTGATAATGGTAGTCTTGCCGCTTCCGGAAGTCCCCAGAAGAGAGAAAAACTCTCCGTCCTTCAGGGCCAGGTCAATGTGATGGAGGACGACGTGTCCCTCGTAACCCAGGCAGGCCTTCTGCAGTACAAATCGATTCATAGGATTCCTTTCTCCGCGGCGCAGCGGTAGTGGCGGCTCATCAGGCAGGAAAAGCCGCCATATACCAGCGCCGATATGGCTACAAAAGCCAGGGAATAGGCGGCGGCGTGGAGACGATCACCGCTTTGGATAAACGGTACCACGATCATGGCAAAGGTCTGTACCTGCCCGCCTCCGATCATCAGTGTCAGAAAATATTGTCCGAAAGAGACAACGAAACCCAGCGCAGTGACAGAAAAAATAGCGGGGATAAGGAGGGGGAGAGTCACCTGCCGCAGCACGGCGGAGGGGGAGGCGCCTAACGTCCGGGCCTGCTCTTCCAAGCGGGTGCCCAGACTCCCGGTTATATCGGTAAGCGTCCACACGGTATAGGGTAAGATGACGATGCAGTGGGAGAGGATAACCCCACCCACGGTGTCAATGATCCTTATACGGGTGAACAATGTCTGCAATCCGATAAAGTAGGCGGTGGAGGGCAGAAGGACCGGCAGCAAAAGCAGTGCCCGGACGAAAGTTTTCCCGGGAAAATCCAGCAGAGCCAGGGCACGGGCGGCCGGGAGGGAGAGCAGTGTGGTCAGCGCCGCGCTGGTCAGAGAGAGAAGGATACTGCTGCCAAGTATAGACAGTGTGCTGTCGGAAAAGACGGAGGCAATTCCTTGTAAAGAGAAGGTGCTGGGCAAGATTTCCGGCCAGGCCCAGCGGGCTGCGCATGCACTCATGAGGAGAAGCAGCAGTGGAAGAGCCAGGGCAAGGAGCCAGAGCCACAGGACGAATTTTTTCATCTCAGATCTCCTTTCCCGCAGCAGCGGCACGCCGGAAAGCCAGTAGATACAGTATGGTCAGAAGACCGCCGAAAGCCAGCATCAAGGTGTTGTATACCATGGCGTAGGGGCGGTCAGCCAGATTCGGAGACAGGAACGCAAGATATGCCGTTACCGGCAGAGTGCGCGGCAGGGTAGCGCCCAGCAAAAATGGCAGTTCATAGGAGCCAAAGGAGTAAGCCAAAATGATAAGGAAAGCACTGCTGACAGACGGTCGGCAGAGGGGAAAGATCACATACAAAAAGGTTTGTCGAGGGCTGGCGCCCAAAGTGCGGGCGGCCTCTCCATACCGGGCGTAGACCCGGCGCATCAGCAGCAGGACGACGCTCATCACGTAGGGGGCCTGCTTGAGAAGGTAGGCCAGGATGATCCCTACCCCCAGCCCGTCCTGTACCAGCAGGGGAAATTCCCCGGCGTCGGAGATCAGACCGGCGGAGCCGGCCAGTCGTGAGAAGAAGCCGGTCTGGGAAAAAAGGGTGATGATAAGGAATGCCGCTACGGTGTGAGGAAAGGTAACGGGCACTTTAAACAGAAAATGCTCTCGCGTTCCAGTGCAGGCCAATAACGCGCTGACCCCCACCCCGATCCCCGTGGAGAGCAGGGCCGAGGTGAGGGAGAGATAAAGACTGTAGAGCGTTGAGGAGAGGAGAGTGCCCTGGGAGAGGACTTCTCTATAGTAGGACAAGGTAGGTTCGGTCAATCCTGCGGCAGGGAAAATGCCGAAACTCTGTAAGACACCGTCCGCAAGGCCAACGATAAAGAGGAGCATCAGCATCAAGACCGGCAGAAGAAGCAGGTAGGGGTAAGCTTTTTTCATTTTCCCGGCACTTCCTCCAGCCAGATCTCCTCAATGACAGGCACCAGTCCGGCAGAAAGCTCCGGCAGACGGTGAGTCAGCAGCTCCTCCTGGGAGAGAGACCCTGCGCCGGTGTCAATGGCGGAAAAGACAGCCAACTCCTCCTCGGAGAGCCGGTCCATGTCCAGTACCGGCAGGGCGCCCCAGACGGTAGGTTCCATTTTGGAGGCCTGCATAGGGATGGACAAAATGGCGTCAGCCAGGCACAGGGCACCGGGAATGTTGCCGCTGTTGCCGGCGATGGCCACATAGTTGGTGTTGCCAATGGTGCCGTTATCAAAGACGAAAGCCTGGCAGGTATCGGTATACTGGCCGCTTCCCATCATGGAGGAGACGTGGTAGGGGTCGTAGCTCATAGAAAGCAGGAGCTGTCCGTCCATAAACATGGCGTCGGCCTGGGCATCGGTGGCAGGGAAAGTACGGCCTCCTTCCCAGAGGTAGGGATTGAGTTGTCGGAGGAACTCCATGGCAGGAGCGATAACGGAGCGGACCTCCTCTTTATCCGCGTCACCGTCCAGAGACGCCACTGTCTCATAGCCGCAAATTTCATAGATGATATTGCGGACAAAGGCACTGCCGGTAAACCCCGGAGGGGCTTCGTAGGTAAATTTCCCGGGATTTGCCTGGCAGAAGGCGAGAAGCGCCTGTGCGGAAGTGGGCGGGTCGGGCACAACAGCGCTGTCACAGATCAGTACCAGCTGGGCCTTGGCGTAGGGAGCCTCATAGCCGTCAATGTCCATGCCAAAGTCGGTGGTGACCTCGGGAGAAGTGGCGTCTACATAGGTGTTGAAGTTGGGAAGATACTGGCAGAAGGGGCCAAAAAGAAGCCCGTTCTCTTTGGCGGTGGCAAAGTTCTCACCGTTGATCCAGATCAGATCGATACTGCCGTTGGTGTTTCCGGCGGCCTTATCACCGGAGAGTTTATTGAGGATCATGTCGATGTCCATAGCTACCCGCTCTACCGTGATATCGTAGGTTTCCTGGCAGTAGGGGATGAGGGTGTCGTCGATCCAGTCGTTCACCAACTCGTTTCCGCCCCAGCCGTAGAAAGTCACGGTGGTACCCGCTGCGGCGGATAGGACAGAATCCCACTGTTCATAGTCTACAGTGATATCCTCCGTATTGACCGTATCATCCGTATGCGAGCAGCCTGCACTGAGAAACAAGATGCCCAGTGCCAAAAGAAATAAAGCATGTCGTTTCATGGGTGGGCCTCCTCTTCCATTTCTTTTATGATGCGGTGGGCGTCTATCAGCCTTTGGAGGATAGTGATGCCGATCAGTCCGGCATAGATCCAGGTGAGAACAGAGAGGGCGCTTGGGAAAAGCATCATGGCCGTGAAAGCCAGGAAGCCCTCGGTGCGTTCCATCAAACCAGCCTGGTAATAAAAGCTCTTTTTGCCCTTTTTAGGGGTCAGCATGCCGGTGGTAAGAAATACGGTCATGGAAATCAAAATGGCAGACACCAATCCCAGTAGTGGCAGCAGACAGTCGGGCCGGCGGAGAGCGAGCCCCCATACGATGGACAGCTCCACCAGCCGGTCACTGATGATGTCCATCTGCGCACCCCGGACGCTGCTGCGGCCGGAACGGCGGGCCATCTCTCCATCTACAGCATCCAGCAGGCCGGAGAGCCACAGGAGGGCCACAGCAATCATTGGATGCTCGCTGTAGAGTACCGCGCCGCTGGTAATGCCCAGGATAAAAGCCAGGGCTGTCACCTGATTGGGAGTCAGCCCCAGCCGGAGCAGAAGGGCGGCGATGGCAGAAAAAAGACGGTTGGTATATTTTCTTGCGTGGGTGTCTAGCATGATGGGTTCTCCTTCGCTTTGACGTTGGCCACTCGGTTGCGCCAGGTGCGCGTTCTGCTGGGGCCGAAGAGAAGTTCGAGGACATGTACGGTCTCCAGACCTTCGGAGCGGAAAGCATCCAGGCATCCCTCGCAGAAGCTGGTGACCGTCATACCTTGGGGAAATTCCTGTATTCTTCTGCGGCGGATCGACAGACTTTTCTCTGGGTCCGTAGCAGGCATCATGTGATAATTGCCGCAGCAGATAGTTTTCTCCCGACAGTGCCGGGGCTCTGTCACTGTAACACTAGCCATCTGCAGCAGGTGACGTACCGCCTGCTGCACCTCTGGGAACTTGCGGGTAGGACAGGGGTCATGGAGCACCACATCCTGAATCTGAGGACAAAGATCCTCGGGCTGGATATATTGCGTCATGACGGGCCAGAGAGAAATGATCTGAAAACCAGGGAGGTTCTGAAGTTCTAAGGTACAGTTGGGGCAGGCAGTGTAGATCCGCTCTACACCATTTCGCCGCAGCATGGTGAGAAGGGCCTCCTGACGCTTTGCCAGGCGCTGGGGCTGAAGATAGTGGGTGGGCTGCCCACAGCAGGCGGCGGCCAGCCCGATCCCGTGCTCTGCCCGGCGGAGGATAGTCATAATATGGGAAATGATATGTGGTTCCAGTTTCATCAGGGCGCATCCCGGCCAAAAGACAGCGGTACTGCGGCTGCAGTGCATCATGGGAGAGCTGAAGGAGACGGCCTGATGAACGGCCATACTCAGCTTATTCATGGTTCTCCTTCTGGGCCTTTGCGGTCTGACGGTCATTATACATCCGTTTGATGATCATAACAGCGATGCTCAGAGCGAAGATACACAGCAGGGCAGTGACGAAGTACTTGACGCCGCCGGTGAGCATGCCGCCCACATAGGAGTAGATAATGGTGGCAGGCAGCTGACCGATACCGGTGGCTACCAGGAAGGGCAGGAACTTGATGGGGGTGAGGCCGGCGAAGTAGCTCACCGCGTCAAAAGAAACGAAGGGCAGCAGTCGGCAGATGAGGATCGTCCGGCTGCCGTATTTTTCAAAGTAACCTTCCACACTGGCCAGTGCACCCCGACCGGCATATTTTTCCACCGTATCCCGGCCCAGAGCTCGGGCAATGTAGAAGCACAGCACAGCGCCCGCCATGGCGCTGGTCCAGGAGAGGATAGCGCCTTGCCACCAGCCGAAGATGGCCGCATTGGCGAAGGTGATCAGGAAGGCGGGGAGGGGAGCGAGGACGGACTGGAATACCATGAGCAGGAAGGATACGATCATGGCATAGGGCCCGTAGGAGCGGATGAATTCCACCACCGCATCTACGTTGGCAGAGCCCAGTACGGCGGAGATCTCGTTGACATAGTTCTTGACAGTCGGGACAAAGAAGTACGTCAGGCAGAGCAAGATCAGTACAAGCAGAACGATCAGACGGATCAGAGACCTGCGGTTAGTCTTTTCCATGGTTATTCTCCATTTCCTGTTGTTTTTTCGGGAAAATACGTTTGCTCAGCAGAGAGGTGACTGCCAGCAGCAAAGCCAGAAGTCCGAGGGCGATCCAGAAGTGGGGGGATGTGGTATCCAGCGCCTTGTCGCCGATATTGATGAAGACCAGCGTGCCGGGGATGATGCCTATGGCGGAACCCAGCAGGTAAGCAGCCAAGGAGATATCCGTAAGGCCAAAGGCGTAATTGATCAGGTTATATGGGACAGCTGGGATCAGACGAAGTACGATGAGAAGGAGAAAGCCGCTGCGCCCGCTGTTGGCAAAAAGCCTCTGCTGCCAGGCGGGGGAAAGCTTGCGGCTGAGAAATCCCTTGACTTTTTCGCGTCCTGCATAACGGGAGAGAAGGAACATCAGCGTACAATTGAGCATCGCCCCAAGAAAGGTGTAGACGCTTCCCCAGAGCAGACCGAAGAGAAGCCCGCCAGCCAGAGCAAGGACGGCTACGGGAAAAAAGAATACCGGCAGCAGCGTAAAAAGAAGAATGTAGCCCAGCGGAGCCAGGGAACCGCTGGGTTCCAGGAGTGCTTGCAGATCCTGGGGGGAAACTGCACGGGCACACCACCAGGAGAAGGCCAGTAGAGCGGTAATAAGGAGCGCGGCAATGATGACCGCTTTTTTGGTTTTAAACACGGAGATGACCTCCTTCCTGGGGATATGGGCGGCACTTTAGCTGACCAGTCGGTGCAAGTGTGACGGTCAGGGTAATAATCACGCCGGATCCGGCTTTTACGGAGCCTGCGCCTCCGCGGAGGTATGAACGCCTGAAGCGGCCGCCTTACGGTGTAAGGCGGCCGCAACGGAGGAGAATAGTTACTCGATCCTCTGGCAGGCACACTGGTATTGTAGAGTGCGTTGCAGTTGAAGGTATTTGTAAAATAGTACATCTCCAAGCCAGTGTATTCTCCTGGACGAATAGCTGTCGTATCGATGCTGGCTTGAAGAGAAAAGCTCTGCGTAATTTTGCTTGTGTTTCTGGTATAAATAGCAAAAATCTATATGCTAAATGATAGTACCATTTGAAGGTCATAATGTCAACACTTCGTTTTATACTTATATTGATATATAAAAACAATATGTAACAAAATTATTTGCCGATTCTTGGCTAAAAATAGAAAAATATTTTAGCGAATATATATTGACAAAATAAATAATTAGAATTATTATTGTGACGCTTATATATAAAGCAAATAAATATTGGGAGGAAAACTATTATGAAGAAGTTTCTTGCTGTTGTTTTGTGTGTAGTGTCCATCTTGGCATTTATGACTGCCTGCGGAAACAATTCACAGAACAATCAGGACAACAGTTCCAGTGGCAACAACTCTGTTGCGAATGATGGCATCACTGCGCCGGAAAGCGATGTGGAGATGCAGTATATGAGCGTAGAGGATGCTGCCGGTGTGCTGGATACAGATGGCTATCTGTTCCTGGATGTACGTAAGGCGGAGGACTATGATGCTTCTCACATTCCCGGTGCTGTGTCTGCGGATATGGATGCCGCCAAGAACGGCGACTTTGATGCGGGTGTAGCTACCATGCAGGCAGCAACGGATGGTGTGGATGATACCCTCATCGTCATCTGCTATTCCGGCAAGTCTTATGCGCAGGCTACTACCAACGTCCTCTCTGCTCTCGGCTATGACATGTCCAAGGTTTATACCCTGGAGGGCGGATTTACTGCCTGGACGGAGACGTACCCCGATAACGTGGAGTAAGATTTTCTACGGTAACAGCGAACAAAAAGAAAATAAACGCCGGGTTATCATTTGATGAACCCGGCGTTTATTTTATCGTGCAGCGGTTTCTGTGGTGCAGGATAATGTAACATTAGAAGTATACAACGGCTGTAAGGAGATATTGGCAGCATAAGAAAAGCAGGGGAGTGCTGAAAGAGATTAAGGGCTTGGAATGATATGGTATCGCATCTGCCGTGCCTTAAACCAACAGTAGTGACCATCATCCAGATCCTCAGGCGTTGCATTTTCATCGTCGATCAGGTAGATAAAATCACCTTTTCGGAGCAGCGAGGCGCTGTACCAATAAATGTCACATTGCTGCGGATTACGGATTTCTGCGTTACAGACAGCATCCCCCGCAAACCATATTTCGATCCGACAACCCCATACGCCGTCAAACAGAACATATATGCTGTCATCCTCCTGGTGAAATGCCAGAATGTAGGCGTCATGGAAGCAGCGTGAGGCGAACATAAGGTTTTCAAGATCGTCATTGCTGGTCACGTCAACATATGCGTGATAAACATGCTCTGCGTCCATCTGAATACATCTTTTCAGAGAAGTGGTATCCAGTGCTATTTCATCTGAAGAAAGATCGGGGGACTGGAGGAATGAAACGCAGCCTTGTCCTTCGGAGTCCAGTACCCAGTCGGATTGATCTGCCTCCACGATCAATATGCGGGGATCTAGCCTTTTGGATTTTTGGGGAAAGAGATAGTGTTTGACCAGACAGGTCTTGTCCTCGTTAAGGACGATATAAAAGTAATCGCTTGGATTTTTCCTGGGCTTCTTGAACAGCCCTCCCGCCTGAGGTTTACAGAAAAAACCGAATACCACAGAGGTGTAAAATCCGCCGCGGTCTTTCCTTACAATAGCATACAAGGCCTATCCGTCCTTTCCTGATAAACTATAGCCTGCCATTTTTTTATGACCTGGGTATATGACCATTTTATTATACCATATCTTTATGTTAAACAAAAATATCAGACAATACATCAGAAAAGCAGCTATGCCGCCAGCGGGATCACCCCGCCGGCGGCATAGCTGCTTTTCAGATTATGGATATGTACGGAGTATTTGAAGGAATCTTACTGCATGCTGACCCAAAGGGCGGGACGAGTCCCATGGCCTGCATTTGTGCAGTCACCGTAGAGAATTATTGTCCCCACATCGCTCATATCCGCAGCACGGCCGGCTTCACCACCGGGGGATCTCAGGAACCACCATTCCGCAACGCCTTCGTTATATGCGATCCGGCCCTCGTTATACTCATCATCAATGAAATATTCGCTGTCGGGATTTCCGTTTTCCAGCTGACCGCTATCGCCAAAGTATTTGACTACCTCTTCAATGCTCAGCAGAAACACCTTGTCCTGAGTATCTTCTCCGCCTTCCACATTGAACCACTCATTATCAGGCGTAGTGACAGCTGTCTCAATAATTTTCTGCTGCTCTTCTTCACTGAAATTATTGGTAATAAAGTCGCTGTTGAGATAACTGCGAATATCAGAATCAGCCCAGGTGATTTCGGTGCAGGATTTGTGATACGGTCTGAACTCAATAATATCTTCTGTCAGCAAAAGGGCATTTCCATCCTGTACGTCAAGGACTTTCCAGGTATAGTTACCAAATTTTACATCTTCCTGCCCAACAGTCAAGGTTGTGAGATCAGTTGCGGGAGTGTTCTCTGCGGGGTCCTCTGCGGGTTCAGATGTATTTTCGTTTTCATTTTCGGAAACGGTATTCTGATTATCTTCAGCCTGTCCATTGTTGCCCTGTCCGTTGTTTGACGAGTTGTTCTGACAGGCAGCCAGCATAAGAATCATCATTGCTGCCATTAATACAGCCATTACCTTTTTCAGTTTCATTGCGATATCCTCCTAAAATATAAAAGTATTTGATAAAATATTGCTTAGTCCAGTGTGATCCAGAGAGCCGGACGCAGGCCCTCTCTTTTTTCTGCAAAATATCCGCCCACTTCCAGCATGCCGCATCTGGCTACCATTGCGGTAAACTCAGGCTCGATACCCGGAGAGCGGAGCCACCAGCGTTCATTAGCATCTTCAAATTGAGCGATCCGGGCCTTGCCGTACTCGTCCTCAATGCTGTAGCTGCTGTCTGGATTTCCGTTTTCCAGCTGGCCGCTGTCGCCATAATAGCGGACGACTTCCTCAATGCTCAGCAAAAATATTTTATCTTGTGTGTCGGGCCCGCCTTCTGTCCCAAACCATTCATTGTCCGGGGTGCTGTTTGTTACCTCGATGATCTTGCTTTTTTCCTCATCAGAAAAGTTCTCGTTGTAAAAATCTTCGTTGAGATACTTTCTGATAGAGCTGTCTGCCCAAACGATAGCTTCGTATTCTTCATTAAAGCGGATCATTTCGAGTATGTCTTCTGTGATCAATAAAGCTTTGCCATCCTGAACATCCAGTACTTCCCAGGAATAGGGACCAAATTGTACATTTTCTTGTCCGACGGAAAGATCATCCAGGCCCGAGGAAGTATCGGACTGACATGCAGTAACGGTGAGTATTATGACCATTGCCGCAATAGCTGCTGCGATTTTTGCGGGTTTCATCGTAAAATTATCCTCCTAAAACCTCTGTAGTAAAATAAAATGCTACGCAGTTTTGACCCAAATCACAGGCCGGATACCGAATTCTGTTTGCACGAAGTAACCGCCAACCTCGATGATCCCTTTATGTGTTACAACGGCAGCGAACTTCGAAGAGTTTCCGGGGGAGCGGAGCCACCACCATATATTTTCATCGTCGTACTGAGCGATTCTGTCACGATTGAATTTGTCATCGACATTATAGTGATGCTCCTGCTGGCCACCAGTGAGCTGGCCGCTGTCACCAAAATACTTTACCGCTTCTTCCACGCTCAGCAATGATACCTTATCCTGAGTATCATTTCCGCCCTTGGTATCGAACCACTGGTTATCAGGATTTGGATTTGTCACCTCAATGATTTTTGCTTTCTCTTCCTCAGAAAAAGAATTCTCGAAAAAATCACCATTGAGATATTCCCGCAGGGAACAGTCCTCCCAGGTGATGCTTTCATACGTTTCGTGATAGACGGCTTTTTCAATAATATCCTTTGTAATAAGCAGCGCTTTGTCATCCTGAACATCCAATACCTGCCAAATGTAGGGGCCAAATTGAACATTGTCCTGGCCGACGCTCAGGCTGCTCAGATCTCCGGTTGGCTCTGATTGGCATGCAGTTATTATCAGAACCATCATTGCTATTAGGGATACAACGGTTATTTTCTTTCGTTTCATCAGCAAGTCTCTCCTCAAACACACTTCTCATTTTTTATGTAATACAGAAGTTAAGAAGTCTTGACCCAAACAGCGGGCCGAAGACCATGTTGCTCCTGTACTTCATAACCACCTACTTCAATCACACCTTCATTGGTTATAACAGCAGCGGATTTTGCATGATCCCCTGGTGAACGCAGCCACCACGTTGTATCTTTCCCTTCGTATTGCGCGATCCGTGCCTGGTCAAATTCGTCGCTGATGCTGGTTCCTCCTTCTGATGAACCGCTTGCCAGCATGCCGCTGTCACCGTAGTAACGGACCACATCATCAATACTCAACAAGAAAAATTTGTCCAGGGTATCGCCTCCGCCGCTGGTACCAAACCATTCATTTTCATAGGTTCGGTTCATAACTTCAACGATTTTTGCTGCGTCCTCATCACTGAAATTTTGATTCAGAAATTTGTTGTTCAGATAATGTCTCACATCAGAACCACTCCAGTCAATGCTTCGCTGTGCATCATTAAATGAGATTTGATCGATTACATCTTCAGTGATCAGAAGGGCTTTGTCCTCCTGTACATCCAATACTTCCCAAGTAAAGTTTCCAAATCTAATGTTTTTTTGCCCTGTGGTGAGTTTGCTGAAGTCTGTGGGTATGCTGGATTGACATGCACTTATTGAAAAAATTAATAAAAAAGCAAGACATAAAAAAAGTACTTTTGTTCCGCCAATCTTCAAATTTCCACACTCCTAAATACAAAATTCTACAAATCGCAAAGCGGTTCCATTCTATTCCTGCTCTTTCTAAAAGTCCAATTGCAATTTTATATTAAATTGATGTTATCTATTAAAAATTACTATTTAAATAAATTATGGAATTGTGCTTTAATGTTCGAAATAATAAGGGGTCATATATTGAAATCTAAGAACTCAGATATGGGTATCATAATTTGCAAATGCCTGAAATGATCCGATTTAGCGGTGGTGGAGAGCTGGGGGCAATGTGAGATGAGGTAATAATTTGATGGAATGATGTAGACTTCATGTAAAAGTATGTTATAATTCTTTTAATTTTTAAATTTGAGGAGAGGCTTATGGAATTTGTTTGTAGTGTCTGCGGTCACCGGGAGCCGGTGACAACTAGAAAATTCCGCTGTGATTGCGGCGGCCTATGGGACTTGCATAATGATCTCCCCCAATTTACAAAGGAGGGGATTGACCGTACAGAATGGAATATGTTCCGCTACCACAATTATATGGCTCTTGAGAGTGATGACTGGCGCAGTATTACAATGGGGGAAGGAATGACTCCAATCATTCCATTTGCTGAAGATCTTTTGTTCAAGATGGACTACCTTATGCCCACACTCTCCTTCAAAGATCGGGGAGCGGCGGTCCTGATTGCCCATTGCAAGGCAATCGGTGTAGATCAGGTAGTACAGGACAGCAGTGGCAATGCCGGAAATTCTGTAGCGGCCTATTGCGCCAGAGCTGGGATTCACTGTGAGATTTTTGTGCCAGAGGGGACCTCTCCTAAAAAAATCGATATGATTCGTGCTCACGGAGCCGTATGTAATGTAGTTCCGGGTGATCGCGATCATTGTGCGGATGTATGCAGAGAAAAGGTTATCAAGGATGGGGCGTACTATGCGAACCATGTATATAACCCTTTTTTCTATGAGGGGACAAAAACATATATATATGAGGTACTTGAACAGCTTGGGCGTATTCCGCGCCACATTCTGATTCCGGTTGGCAATGGGACGTTATTTCTTGGTGCGCTTCTTGCGTTGGAACATCTGCTGAAGAGCCGTGTGATTGATGTTATGCCCACGATAATTGCGGTCCAAAGCGAATATTGTGATCCTCTTCTGCAGGCTTACAGGCAGGGGAGGGAACTGCCTGTCTCTCTGTCGCCGAAACGCACGTTAGCAGAAGGGATTGCCATTGGAAAGCCCATGCGTGGTGCGGAGATCCTGCGGTATGCCAAGAAATATGATATCCGATTTGTTCATGCACCAGAGGGTCGCATCATGCAGGCCAGGGCGGAACTTGCGGCAAAAGGTATATACTGTGAACATACTACGGCTGCAAACTATGCAGCGTACCAGAATTACTGTGAACTGTATGGCCATGCGGATGACTGCCTGATTACCATGTGTGGGGCAGGATTGAAATCAGACCATTAACAGATACCCGATGTTTGAAAGCGCTGTTGATCTGTATATCGTTTGTTCTGAATACTTAAGGGGCGGCAGGTTACTGCCGCCCCTTGATCTTTTTTTGCACAGCGTGAGTAAGAGAAAAATAAAGAAGTTAACAGAATAATTCTAGCTTGTGCACTCGATAGACAAATAACAATGCGTTTTGAAGTAAAATTTATAAAAATCTGTATTTTATAAAAAGAAAGTTCCATTTGATTTGTGCCGGCAAATATAAAATTTCATCAATTATTCCAGTTGCTAAAATATACTTGCTAGTATATATTAAATAAAAAGAGCAGCAATCAAAAATATATGAGGTGATATTATGACTAAAACAGAAGAGATATATGGCATCTTAAGAGAAAATATTATGGCTGGAAAGTACACTCATGGAGAGATCCTAAACGAGTTAGATATTGCCAACGTATATAACGTCAGTAAAACTCCTGCGAGAGAAGCGTTGTCTTTGCTATGTCAAGAAGGGTATCTTGTCAAATATGCCCGCAAAGGCTACATTGTTCGGGAACTTACGCTGCAGGAGTACGCATATCTGATGCAGTACAGGGTGATCCTGGAGACTGCTGTTGTCAAAATGATTATTGCGCAAGTTGAGGACAAAAAAATACTTGCTTTGAAAAACAGTCTGCCCAGAGGACATATCCCTTACCTGAAAGCCAACAATGAAAATGCCAGCTTTCATATTGCGTTATCAGAGTTAGCCGGGAATATTTTTATTACCGATGCGCTGAAACAAGTTCTATGCAAGAATGCCCGGAATACAGGGATCAATTGGTATAAGCAAGTAGAGTCGGATTTTCATGCCGATCATTTTAAATTGCTGGATGCCTTACTGAAAAGAGATGTGAAGCAGGCGGTAGATTTGATTGTAAAAGACGCCACACAGAGCGATCTGGTGAGTATGATCGACGTGATCAAGGATTAATAGGTATCTGCGTGCAGAATACAACAATATGGTGGATCGAATGAAAACATTGTATTTCAATGGAAACATTTATACCGGTGATGATTTTGTAACTGCCTTACTGGTTGAAAATGGCGTGATAATGAACACGGGACGCGGTGCGGAACAATACGCGGGCGAAGCAGAGCGGATAGATCTCCGTGGAAAAACGGTGATTCCCGGTTTTAATGACAGCCATCTACACTTGTATGGGCTGGGAAAATATCTCAGATCAGTCCAGCTGTCTGGGTGCAGAAGTATAGAGGATATTATTGCGAGCACCAGAGCGTTTATTGCGGACAACCAGATCCCTCCAGGAAAAGTTGTGACAGGCCGGGGGTGGAATGAAGATTATTTCTCGTTGGAGAGAAGATATCCCACAAAGGAAGATCTGGACAAAATATCTTCTGAGCATCCCATAATCCTCAGAAGAGTGTGTGGGCATATTGCTGTATGTAACTCGTTGGCATTGAAGATGGCAGGGGTAGGGCACGATACACAGCCCGTACCTGGTGGCCAGATCCTTCGGGATAAGGAGGGAAATGTCAACGGAATTTTTACCGAGAATTCCATTGAACAAATAGAAGCGATCATTCCGCCGCCTTCTGTTCAGGATATCAAGGATGCCGTTACCGCCGCAATGGACTGTGCGGTATCTTTTGGTATTACGTCTATTCAAACAAATGATGTTAATGATGATTTCCCTTTGATCTATGCTGCTTACCATGAGTTGGAACAGGAGGGAAAACTGAAAGTTCGCGTGTCGATGCAGAACTGTTTTACATCAGTAGATGGATTCCAAAATTATTTGACACAGGCAGAAACAAAACAGAGCAGTGACCTGTACCGGCCAGGGCCGCTGAAACTGTATGCTGACGGTTCACTCGGTGGGCGAACAGCGCTTTTGAGCGGGACATACAAAGATGATCCGTCTGCCAGCGGAGTTCAGGTGATGCCACAGGAAGAAATGGATACGTTTTTCCAGTTGGCAGAGAAAAATGGGATACAAGTGATCGTACACGCTATTGGCGATAAAGCTGTCAGGATGGTGGTTGATGCGATCAAGCATACCGCTTCTCCGGGCAATCCATTAAGGCATGGCATTGTGCATGCGCAAATCACATCGGAAGATATTTTAGAAGAGATCCGGAAAGAGAATATCCTGGCATTTGTTCAACCGATATTCCTCCATTACGATATGCACATTGTGAGGGAACGGGTTGGTGAGTCGCTGGCGGCGACGTCCTATGCTTTCCGGCAGATGGCGGATAGCGGTATCCATGTGTCTTTTGGTACAGACTGCCCGGTGGAGGAGATCAGCACGTTCCATAATCTGTACTGTGCTGTTACCAGTCAGGACCTCAATGGGTGGCCGGAGGGTGGATTCTATCCCGATGGGCGCTTTCCGGTCCGTCAGGCAATAGATTGCTATACCTATGAGGGGGCATATGCCTCCTTTGAGGAAGGGAAGAAAGGAAAACTGCGCATAGGGTATGCTGCGGATTTTGCAGTTTTGGACAGAAATGTTTTTCAGATCGATCCCAATGAGATACGCGATACAAAGGTCCTTCTTACGGTGATGGGGGGAAAGACAACTTATCAAGCGGATGAATGGGAGGCGCCTGAACCACGATGATGCTGATAAAAAATGCGAGTGCTTATATAGATGGCAGAATGCAGTCTGGTACAGACATTCTGATAGAGAAAAAGAAAATTGCAAAAATAGGGAAGGATATTTCCGCAAATTCTGCTGAAATAGTGGAGGCAGAGGGGAAGTTTGTTTTTCCAGGTTTCATTGATCCGGTGACAAAAGTCGGTACATTTCAGAAAGGGAACCGGGGTAGTACAGAAAGTGATGAGCTCACCAGCCACATTACACCAGAGATGCATTCCCAATACGCAATTGACTATACCCGGGTAAATGAGCAGGCATTTTACAAGTGTGGCATTACGTCGGTCGGTGTCACCTGTGGTGACATGAACGTCATATCAGGGCAGATGACGGCGATAAAAACATATTCTGACTGCCATGCTGAACTTATTATCAGTGATCGTGTAGGATTGAGTGGCTCAGTTACCGACTTTGTCCTGCGTGCCCACAGCCATAAGGGGCTGTTGACAGATAAAGAAGCTGTTTTTTCACAATTGGAATCTGCCCTGAAAGATCTTTTTGGTAAAGGTAGGGCGGCAGAAGAACATACACGGCTTTTCATCAGTGTAGAGACTGCTGAAGAAATTCAGAGAGTACTCCTTATTACAGAAAATTTTCCTGTTGATTTGGTGTTGGTCGGAGCCTATCAAGCTCATTTGTGTTCGGATGCGATCCGGAAGGCAGGAGCCAGTCTCATTATAGGTGACCAGATGTATATGGCCTATAACGTATATCGTGCAGACTGCAAAGAAATTTGTGAATTGGGGGCATGCGGTACTGCGCTGACAACTATTGCCAGTATGCCCAGAGGGGCGTCAGTGCTGCTCTGGAATATCATTCACACGGTGTCGTCAGGGGTAGCGTGGGAAAAAGTGGCGGATATGGTCACCATAGAACCTGCCAAGCTGTTGGGGATCGATGAACGGGTAGGGAGCCTGACAACAGGAAAGGATGCAGATTTGGTAATTTGGTCGGGCAACCCCTTTCTCTGCTGCGATGCCAGAGTGGAGGCAACGCTGATAGAGGGAAAGATGGCGTATACATCTGAAGATTTTTGCCGGGAGATGGGAAGGGCACCCATGCTGCCCAAGGCCTGATGCTATAGATCGCCTGCTGCGGAGGATGTCGGAAGGAGCGATAAGAATATGCTGCTGATAAAGAATGCGAGAGCAGTCTATACAATGGCGGAAGGCATTTTATACGACTGCGACATTCTGATAGATGAAACAGGCAAGATTACGAAGGTCGGGACGGATATTCAGGTACAGGGCGCCCAGGTGCTTTCCGCAGAGGGGCTTGTTGCGATCCCCGGAATCATTGACCCGCATACTCATTATGGCCAAGCTGACTATATTACTGGAGAGACGCATTTGAATGATTATAGTCAGCCTATAACACCATCTTTTGATATCAAAAAAGGCATCAGAAAAGATTTGGGAGATTTTGACTGTGGTGTGAGGAATGGAATCACGACAGTTGGAATTTTGCCTGGAAGCGCTAATGTCATCGGTGGATATGCCATTGCGGTAAAGACATACGGTGACACTTTGGAGCAGATGATACTGAAAGATCCGATAGGGATGAAAGCCGCTTTTGGAGCAAACCCCAAGGGATGTTACGGCAGCAGGGGGATGATGCCATCAACAGAAATGTCTGTCGTATATCTGTTTGAGAAGATAATCCAGGATACCAGAGAGTACATAGACAGCGGGAAAAAACCCTATAATCAGGATTTGGAAAAGATGGTTCCTGTAATTGAAGGGAAACTTCCCTTGAAAATACATTGTGGAACGATAGATATTCCGGCCATATTATCGGTTTGTCAAAGGTATGGTCTGCGTTTTACCCTGGAACACGCTGTTGGCGCATCAGCTTATGTCAGGGAGATTGAGCAGGCGGGTTGTGATGTGATATTTGGTCCCACATCGCTGGGAGACTATGACGATACCGTCGCTGATTGGAAGGCGGCGATACACCTGATAGAAAAGGGAGTCAATGTTGCTTTGATGACAGACGGCCCTACCAATGCCGTCCATTGCCTTTTGCCGGAGTTGAGCGATCTTGTGCGGCTGGGTTATCCAGTGGAAAAAGCGCTGCGGCTGATTACCATAAATGCCGCGAAAGCCATTGGCGTAGGGGATCGTGTTGGATCGATTGAACCGGGCAAGGATGGCGATATTGTGCTGTTCCGTGGAATTCCTGCTTATGATGTGAGTGCCAATGTGCAGTATACGATCATAAATGGAAAGGTGGTCTATAAGGCGGATGAGAAGGTATCCTGATACACCGAAAAAACCGGAAGAATATTTCCTGCATGGTGAGTGCATTGTAGACGACTATATGTGGTTGGAAAATGCGGGAAGCGAGGAGACTCTGGGTTGGGTGGAAGCCCAGAATCGTTTTACGGAGCAATATTTCCAAGGAAATCTACGGGAGGAATTTCAGCGAACCAGGAAGTTTTTAAAAGAGAAGCCAGTTACCGCATCGCTGTCCAATATTACCCATGCTGCGGATAAGATCTATGCGGTCAGATATTTGTCAACCGGTGATTATGCTATTGTGCAGACGGATCGGTGCTTTCAAAAGCAGGAAGAGATCCCGTTATCCTTTTTGGATGAGTACCATTTTATCCCCGATGGTATAAAGGTTAATCCTGAAAATGAGGCTGTGGCCATTATCACAGGTATGGTGCCCGGGGAGAGCAAACCTGGTATATGTATCGTTGATTTGGGCAGGCAGACACTGATCCGGAAGATCGATAACATTTTCTTCGCATATTGGTTTCATGATGGAAAAACGATCCTATTGAGCGAAAGCGTTGTGGACCGGGGCGCAAACAGAACAAAAAATACTTTGAAACGATATAGCTTGGCGGAAGATTCTTTCACAGAGCTGTATGCGCATAAAGACAATTCACTGTTTATTCCCTGCCGGATTACAGAGGATGATCGGTATATTTTCTTTACAGTGGCGATCAATTACAGCAGAACTCAAGTGTTTTGCCTGGATACAGTGACCCAGAACGTGGAGGATGTTTCCGGAGAACCTGCCGGATTGAACTTTTATATTGGCAATATAGGCGGCAGACACTACCTGCAAAGTGACTGCGAGTATAAAAACGGTGCCATCTACTCTTTTGAATTAACAGATGGGAAGGTCCGGCAGCGCAAGCTTATCATTACAGATCCAGACAGAATCATGGACAGCCTTTTTGTTGGGACGGCGGCAATTGTTTCGAACCGAATTGTTGTGACCTATCTGGATAATGCAATCAACAAGATATATGTATATTCTGAGGAAGGCTGCTTTGAGCGGGAACTGCTGTTTGATGAGCGTTACTGCACTATAAAGCTTGTCGGGAAGAGCGATATCCCGGGAGATGAGTGCTGTTATTTTTCTGCGGAGAGCTTTACTTCACCGCAGAAGATATATCGTTATCTGCCTAAAGAGGGAAGGGTCCAGCTGTGCTGGTCGGCCCTGGAGAGAGATGGCAGCGCTTATGAAACAGAGCAGGTGTTTGTTCCGGCAAGGGATGGGACAAGATTAGCGGCATTTGTTGTACGCCGCAGAGACACCAAACTGGACGGCAGTGCGCCTGCACTTATTTTTGGCTATGGTGGGTATGGACTGAGTGTATTTCCCCATTTTAAAAATGGTGTAGTGGGGTTGGAAGTGCCGGATTGGCTGGATATGGGCGGTATCTATGTGAGTGTTACGATACGGGGAGGCGGTGAATATGGATCTGCCTGGCATAATGACGGGAAGCTCCGCAGGAAGAAAAACGCATTTCAGGACTTTATCGACATCACGCAGTGGCTGATTGATAACGGTTATATTGATAAAGACAGGATTGCTATTGCCGGATGCAGCAATGGAGGATTGCTGATGTCTGCTCTGACCACTATGCGTCCGGATATGTTTGCTGCTGTGATTGACAGTGTACCACATACCGATTTGCTGCGTTTTATCAATGACCCCACGGGACCAATGTACAAGACAGAGTACGGTGATGTAAGTGATCCAGAGGACTTTCAGTATTTGAAGAGCTATTCTCCGTACCATGCAGTAAAGCGAACACGATATCCGGCTGTATTTGTGCAAACAGGGGAAAAGGACAATAATGTCCCACCTTATCATGGGAAAAAGTTTGCCGCAAAATTACAGGAATGTCAGACGGGAGAAACGCCTATTTTACTGAAAGTCCTGAAAAATGGGGGACATAACAGAGGAACAGGGGAAGATAGATACGACACCTTTGCGCAATTTATTGTGTTCATTCGGGAACAACTGCGCATGGTAGAGGAGGTATGACCATGGCACTATTTCAGGGAACGTTTCGATCCAGAGTGATGGGCAGAGAGGTACATATGTCTGCGGCTCTGCCGGAAGAGGATGGCCCGTATAGAGTCTTGTATCTTCTCCATGCCTTGGGAGAGAACGATTCTGCGTATCTCCGATATACAGAGGTCGAGCGATATGCGATTGAGCACAATATTGCGATCATAATGCCCAATGCCGATAACAGCTATTATACCGACAGTGTATTCGGCGAAAACTACTTCACGCATATCGCATCGGAAATTCCTCAGGCAGCTTCCAGGCTTTTTCAAATTTCGGGTAAAAGAGAGGACACGTTTGTTGCCGGATTTTCCATGGGCGGGTATGGCGCTTTGAAAATAGGACTTTCTTTTCCAGAGCGCTTCAGCAAGATTGCGAGCATTTCTGCTCCGGCGGATCTTACGCTTTCCGGTCAATATGGATCCCCCTTGTTTGCAAAGATATTTGGTCCTGACAATCCGATCAAGGGCACGGAACATGATATCGAAACGCTGGCCGAGCGGATATGCCGGGATCAGAAGCCCTTTCCGGAGATCTATATGTGCTGCGGCCTGCAAGACCGGCTGCTGGAGGCAAACCGGATAGTGTCGGGAGCTTTGAGAGAAATGGGAGGTTTCCGGCTCCAATATCATGAAGCAGCAGGGGGACACACCCTGGATTTTCGGAATGAGCATTTACGAAACGTGATTTTGTGGTTAACGGGGGAAGAACAAGATGCTTAGATATGTTATAAAGCGTGTGCTGCTGGTGATCCCCACCTTGTTGCTGGTAATTTTTGTTGTTTTTGCAACGATTAATCTGTCTCCCACCAATCCTGCCCAGATCATGCTGGGGGCAGATGCGACGCCTGAACAAGTCGAAGCGCTGGAAACCCAGCTGGGGTTGAACAAGCCCCTACTGGAGAGATATGTGACATATGTTGTAAACATATTGAAAGGAGATTTTGGAAACAGCTGGTTTACAGGTACTCCGGTGTTCGACGAGTTGTTTGCAAAGCTCCCCTATACATTTAATCTAACCATTATCGGTATGGCCTTTGCGATTGCTATCGGCCTTCCGCTGGGTATCCTGTGTGCCATCAAGCAGTACTCCATGTTTGACCGGACGGTAAATGTTGTGGTCCTTATTATGGCGGCTATGCCAAACTTCGTTGTTGGTATCGGCCTTATGGTCCTGTTTGGTCTGGTATTGAAAGTACCTGGACTGCCAATCAGTGGATTTGGTTCTTGGAAAAACTACATACTTCCTATTCTGACGAGTCTTCTTGTCGGCTGCGTTGGGTCCATTCGTATGGGCAGAACCATGATGATACAGACACTGAAAATGGATTATATCCGTACCGCAAAGGCGAAGGGGGCAAATAAGCGGCAGATTATTATGAAGCATGCTTTGCGCAATGCGATGTTTCCGCTTATCACGCAGTATGGCATGTCTTTTGCCATGGCACTGGGCGGAAGCGTCATATCGGAGCAATTGTTCGGGATTCCGGGAATTGGAGCGGCGATCCTCACCGCGGTCAGCCAGAAGGATGTTCCCATGATTATGGCCAGCACACTTTTCCTGTCCACTATTTATTGCTTGGCCATTATTTTGATAGACATCATTAATGCCTCTCTGGATCCCAGGATCAAGGCGCAATTAATAGCGAAAGGGTAAAGCATATGAATACTGTGCGAGAGAACGTTTGCTATAAAAATGATACCCTGGAAAATCAGTATACCTTTAGAAATAAAGCAAAACAGTTTTGGCGGCGATTCAGCAGAAATAAGGCGTCTGTTGTAGCTCTTGTGATCCTGCTTTGCATTATCCTTCTAGGGGTGTTGGCTCCGTTTATTGTGTCGTATGAAGATGTTACTGTAAAGCTGGATGCTACACAGACACTGATGCCGCCAAGCGGGGAACATATTTTTGGAACTGACATCATGGGAAGAGATATGTTCGGACGTATCATCCACGGTGTCCGCTACTCGGTGAGTATCGGTATTCTTGTCGCTTTTTCCATCGTTGTAATTGGGTGTGTTGTGGGAATGTCTGCGGCGTATTTTGGTGGGGTTTGGGATACCCTCGTCATGCGCGCGTGCGATATCTTTATGTGTATTCCGGGGACACTGTTCACACTGACGCTGGTAATGGTATTTGGAACCGGCTTCAGTGCCATGGTCACGGCATTGATTATTTCCGGTATCCCCGGCTGCAGTATTGTGATGCGTTCCTTGGTGCTGAACATTGTACGGCAGGAATATATTGAGGCCGCAAAAGCAAACGGAGTGCGTCCTCTGAGAATGATCTTCAAGCACATCGCACCAAATGCCATGGGGCCGATTTTCCTGAACGCAGCAATGAATATTTCCGCTAATATCATGTCCATTGCCGGCCTTGGTTTCATTGGGGTAGGTATTCAGGAGCCGACTCCTGAATGGGGCACGATGGTTTCTACCGGCCTGCCCTATATTTTGCGGGCCCCCCACATGGTGCTGATTCCGGGAGCGTTCATCGCCTTGGTCTCGCTGTCGTTTAACCTGCTGGGGGATGGCCTTGCGGATGCGCTGGATCCCAAATTGAAGGACTGAGGGGGAGACTATGGAAAATTTACTGAGCGTTAAGAATTTAGCTGTTGAATATTATACTTCTGGTAGAACAGTCACAGTAAAGGCAGTTAACGGGATAAGCTTTGAATTGCCGCCAAGAAAGACGCTGGGATTGGTAGGAGAAACTGGAGCCGGAAAAACGACTACAGCGCTGAGCATCATGCGGCTGCTGCCGGAACGTACTTCTAGCATTGTGTCGGGCGAAATAAATTTCGCGGGGCGCGACCTTACAAATGCTGAAGAAAAAGAAATGGAGCTTATCCGAGGCAGCAAGATCGCCATGATTTTTCAGGATCCTATGTCCACATTAAATCCTTCTATACAAGTGGGAAATCAGATCCTGGAAGTACTGACGCTCCATAATTATTCCAATAAGAGCGGCAAGGAGCTGATGGAAAGGGTAGACCAGCTGATGCAGCTGGTGGGGATCCCTCCCGAGCGGAAGAAGAATTATCCCCATGAGTTTTCCGGCGGTATGAAACAGCGAATCGTCATTGCAATGGCTCTTGCGTGTGATCCGATGCTTTTGATTGCGGACGAGCCCACCAGCGCGTTGGATGTCACTGTGCAGGCGCAGGTATTGGCAATGATGGAGGAACTGAAGGAAAAGCTGGATATGTCTATGATCATGATAACTCATGATCTGGGGATCATCGCAAAGACATGTGACTATGTTGCTGTGATGTACGCTGGAGAATTTGTGGAGTATGGAACCCTGGAGGATATTTTTACCAGTAATCGGCACCACCCCTATACAGAGGGGTTATTTGGAAGTATCCCCAACATCAAAGATCAATCACCCCGGCTGCATCCTATCGCAGGATTAATGCCAGATCCCACAAATCTTCCCTCCGGCTGCAAGTTCCATCCAAGATGCAGCCACTGTAAAGAGATCTGCAAGACAACGAATCCGGAAATGGTTATTAGTGGCACTCACCATATACGCTGCCATTTGTATAAGGAGAATGAGGCATGAGTGAGTATTTACTGGAAACGAAAAATCTGTGCAAATACTTTGATGTGGGAAAAGGTTTGAAGCTTCATGCCGTTGACGGTGTTTCAATCAAAATACCAAGAGGGAAGACCTTGGGCATTGTAGGAGAAAGCGGCTGCGGAAAAACAACTTTGGGGCGAACGGTATTAGGACTGCTGAGCGCCACAAGTGGTGAGATCCTTTATGAAGGGAACGATGTTTCCAAGATGTCCGGCGAGCAGCTGCGCAATATGCGGCGGAAGATGCAGATCATTTTCCAGGACCCCTATTCCAGTCTTAATCCCAGGCACTCTGTATCCCAGGCGATAGCGGAACCATTGATCGTATTAGGGAAAATGCGAAATAAGCAGGCGCTGAAAGAAAAGGTCTGTGAGCTGATGGATGTAGTGGGGTTAGACAGGCGCTTTTATTACTCATATCCCCATGAACTTGACGGCGGGCGGAGGCAGAGAATCGGGATCGCCAGGGCATTGGCGTTGGGACCGGAATTCATTGTTTGTGATGAGCCGGTTTCAGCGCTGGATGTGTCCATCCAGGCACAGATCCTCAATCTTCTTATGGACATACAGGAAGAAAAGCATATCTCGTATTTGTTTATTACCCACAATCTTTCCGTTGTCAAACATATCTCCCATGAGATCGCTGTTTTGTACCTGGGCCAGTGCGTGGAGCAGTGCGAAACATCCGCATTATTTGAGAAGCCCTTACATCCGTATACAAAAGCCCTGTTGGATTCTATTCTGGCGCCGGAGATTGAAACACGAAATAAAGAATTTCATATTATTCGCGGAGAGATCACCAGCCCTGTCAATCCTCCGGTGGGATGTCGTTTTGCGGCAAGATGTCCCTATGCAGGCGAACAATGTACGAGGGAGAACGTTCCTTTTGAAGAAGTAGAAAAGAATCACTTTGTTGCTTGTATCCGGTGCAGAGAAATCAACAATATATGACAGAAGGAGAAGAAAAATGAAAACTGTAAGCAGAAGAATCCTCGTATCATTATTGGCATTGACGATGCTGACAGCGCTTCTGGCGGGATGCTCTGACTCGCAGGGACAGTCAGGGGCAGGAGCAAAAACCAGTATTACTATCATGTCCGCTATGCCCACAGATACCTTTGATCCCTTTCCTGCTGAAGGATCTACGCCTGAGACCCAGTATGCAGAGTCCCAGTTGTCCCGTGATGCGGTTGCCATGAACATGGTATACAGCCATCTGGTAAAAATCGGAGAAAAAGGTGAGGTCTTACCGGATATTGCTGAATCCTGGGACGAATCATCGGATGAGTATATCACTTTTACCATCAGAAAAGATGTCAAATTTTCAAATGGAGAGGCTTTGACAGCTGATGATGTCATCTTTTCACTGGAATCCTACCGGGAGAGCCTTTTTGGCTCCATGACGGTGCTGCCTTATACAACGATTGAGAAGGTCAGTGATACGGAAATCAAGGTAGGGAAGCTGTACCCCTATTCCAAGACACTGGAATTTATTGCCATGAGTACGCCTATTGTGTCAAAAGAAGCCTACGAAGCAGAGGGCGGAAAAGAAGCGTATCGCTATACGCCGGTCGGCAGCGGCCCGTACATCGTGGAAGATATCAACGATGCAGGTGATATTACCTTTAAGCGTAATGACAATTACTTTATGGGAAAGCCTGATTTTGAGACTGTGGTGCTGAGAAAGCCTGTGTCCAGTGCTGCTGCGTTGATTGAACTGACGGCGGGGACTTTGGACGTGCTGTTTAATGTGACAGCGTCAGACGTAAAGACTGTGGAGAACAATTCTGCGCTGACGGTATTGTCGGCTCCCGGTGCCAGTATATCATTCATGACGCTGCACGGTGAAAAGTATGCAAATAAAGAGTTTAGAGAGGCCATTTCTCTGGCAATTGATAAAGAATCCCTGCTGGGATTTGCTTTGGAAGGGGAAGGAACAGTAGCCGATAAGATCTTTACCAAAGAGTTGCTGGGAGACCTTGATTCACAGGTAAATCCTTTGCCTGGATTTGATCCTGAAGGAGCAAAAGAAAAGCTGGACGCATCCGGTGTAGACAAAAACGCGCAGTACTCTATTTTGACCGATGGTACAACATCGGTAGTAGCAAACGCAATAAAATCTAACCTTACTGCAATAGGCTTGACCAACGTGGAAGTAGAGACTGTGGACAGTCCTACCCTGTATGCTCGGCTGCAGCAGGGCCAGTATGAGATGGCATTCTGGAGCCTTGGAAGCTTTAACCAGGCCTTGGAAGATGCTGTGGGTGTGTTTTCCACAGAGAAAAAGCCGCCCAATGGTTCTCAGTATAACTGGATGTATGGCGGCGAGACGGAGGTCATTAACTCTGCTTACCAGCAAATCATTGCTGAAGGCGCTACCAAGGAACAGCGTGATGCAGGAATCGTGGATATTATCAATAATGTCCACGAGGAGTTCTTCATCGTCCCGCTTTACAGCGGAAATACCTTTGCGGTTGTTAACTCCTCCCTTGACTACTCCTTGGCAAACGCGGAGTATTCATTTATTTATGTAGGTGACATTAAGAACAAGTAATAACAATATTCCACTACACCCCGGCACCTTCGGGGTGTAGTGGAATCATGATATTGAGGTAGAATTTATGGAGAAACGATATATCTCGTATCTGTTTGAGCAGCTGCGGAATCTATCAGAGATCCCGAGTCCAACAGGATATTATACAGAAATGCAGGAGTATCTCATCCGAGAGGTAGAAGCTATGGGCTATGCAGCCCAAAAGTTCAACCGTGGCGGATTCCGGGTGGACTTGGGCGGCCAGGGCGACACCTTGGTGATTACATCCCATATGGATGATATTGGACTGTCTGTGCGTTATATAGACGGACAGGGGCGGCTCCACCTGAACAATATCGGTGGCTTGTATGCACCATACACGCTTTTCTCTAATGTAACGGTGATTACCCGTTCCGGCAAAAAATATACGGGAACAGTGCAGAAAATAAGACCGTCTGTCCATCAAAAGCTTTCAGCAGAAGAAATATTTGAAAGAATGGAATATGATACAAATATTGTCGTATATCTGGATAAATTTGTATCATGCCGTCAGGATGTGGAGGACCTGGGGATACACTGTGGTGATTTCATCGCTTTGCAGACGAATTATACCGTTACAGAAGATGGCTTTATCAAAAGCCGCTTTTTGGATGATAAATCTTGTACAGCGGTTCTGCTCACTTATATGAAGTATTTAAAAGAAGAGAAGGTAGAGCTGTCCCGGCACATTGTTGCCCATTTTTCTGCGTTTGAGGAGACTGGAAATGGTGGGTGCACAGGACTGCCCGACGATATTTGTGAAATGATTGCGCTGGACATCGGAGTAGTTGGTGGGGAGTCAGACGCACGGGAAGATAAGGTCAGCATATGTGTTCGTGATGCCAGAGGACATTACTCTCGGGATGTAGTAAACTTGCTGATCGAGCTGGCGGAAAAGAATACCATTCCCCATTCCGTCGATGTAAATATGCCCAGCTATGGGAGCGATACAAACGCCGCAATTGAGGCGGGGTATGACATCAGACATAGTTGTTTTGGCCCGGGGGTTTTTGCCACCCACGGATATGAACGTGCCCACAAGGAAGGGATCGTGGCAACATTGCAGCTATTGACTCTGTATGCTAAATAAATGAAGGTGGAATATGAAACTATCGGAAATTAGCTACCAACGAGTTACTTTAGAGGAATATTCCCGTATTATACATGCAATTTTGGAGGAATTTGATCAGGCGGAGTCTGCTCAGCAGCAAAAAGAAGTATATCTTAGATTTATTCAGCAAACAAAGCATTATCAGACGATGCGTGCACTGCTGAGCATACGCAGGTCACAAAATTCCGAAGACACCTTTTATCATGAAGAGGAAAAATACTATATCCAGCATAGTGGTCAATTCCGTATTTTAAATGAAAGTATGAAATCCCGTCTTTTACACTCTCCCTATAGGAAAGAATTGGCGGAGCTTACGCATCCTCTTATTTTTGCTAAGCTGGATAATGCATCCCGGATTTATTCCGAAGAAATTTTACCGTTAGTAAAAGAGGAAAGGCTCCTCTGTCAGGAATATTCCCGCATCATGTCTACAGCCAAGATTCCTTTCCGTGGATGTGAGTACACGATTTCTCAAATGGGAAGGTTCTGTGAAGACAAAAATCGTGAAACCAGGCGGGAAGCTTATGCTGCCCAAGGACGGTGGATAAAATCGACAAATGTTGAGGATATCTTTGATAAGTTGGTAAAAATTCGCGATAAAATAGCAAAAATATTGGGCTTTACTAGTTATACAGAAGTTGGATATCTGGATATGAACCGAGTTGGATATTCCAAAGCTGATGTGGCGAAGTTCAGGAAACAGGTGAAAGAAGATCTCCTTCCCGTTGTGATGGAGCTGAAAAAGAAACAGGCTGCTGATATTGGCGTAAGTGAGATCACACTGATTGATAACACAACAAAATTTATAGAGGGAAATCCCCAGCCGATCGGAAACGCAGACTATCTCTTTGAAAAAGGTCGGGAGATGTATGAAGAGATGTCTCCTGAGACACATCAGTTTTTCCATTTTATGCTGGACAATGAGTGCTTTGATGTTTTGAGCAGGGACAATAAGGCACCCGGGGGATACTGTACATCCCTGCCTGAATATAAACTGCCATTTATCTTTGCCAACTTCAACGGTACTGGTACAGATGTTGATGTGCTCTTTCATGAATGTGGTCATGCCTTTTTTGATTACATGAATCAAGATATCCCATATCCTGACTTGCAGAATACATTTATGGAAACCAGTGAAACCCACGCAAAATCTATGGAGTTTTTTGCACAGGGGTATAGTAAGTGGTTTTTCGGCGACAGGTATCAGGACTACGAATATGCGCATTTGTCGAAAGGCCTGGATTTTATTCCGTATGCCGTTATCGTGGACTATTTTCAGGAACTTGTGTATGAAAACCCTGATGATACGAAAGAAGAAAGAAATGCGCGCTGGAACCGTTTGATCCAGGAGTATGCTCCTTATTTGGCAGCGGATGACGTGGATTACTATAAGGAAGGCATTCGGTGGCAGTTTCAGTTACATATTTTTTCGGCGCCCTTTTATTACATTGATTATGCGCTGAGCCAGGCTGTAGCGCTTCAGTTTTATGCAGAAATTTCAAAGGACAGAAACACTGCTTGGAAAAAGTACATTTCCTATATCAAAACCAGTGCTTTTATGTCCTTTGAGGACGGCGTAAAAGCTGTTGGACTTCGTTCTCCATTTGAAGCCGGGGCGCTGAAAGAAGTAGCAAACGTCGTCCTGAAAGAGCTTTTTCCTGGAAATTAGGTTGAAAGGGAATGCATGGATGTAATGGGAAAGATGATGAAAATATTATTTTTAGGAAATAGCCACACCTATTTCAATGATATGCCTCAAATATTCAAAGAAATCTGCCAAGGCTATGGAATAGATGTTGATGTAACGATGCTGGCTTTCCCAGGGGTGACATATGGTTGGCATCTTAAGGAGCGGTATCACCTTAGATTTGCCTTGATGTATGGGGACTATCAGTATATAATTATGCAGCAGGCATCTCACAGCCCGTGTCCCAGCATGGAGGAGACATTGCGCGATGGCATGGAAATCATTGAGCTGGCTAGAAAGAATGGCGTAACACCCATACAGACCATACCGTGGGCGGAGAAACGATTTCCGCAAAACCAGGAAAAGATCAATAAGATCTACCAGGAATTGCATCGGAAAACAGGTGTGACGCTTAATCCTGTTGGCCACATCTTTGAAAAGCTGAAGGAAGAGCTTCCGGAAATATCTCTCTATTGGAAGGATGGAGAACATGCTTCTTACTATGGCTCTTATGTAAATGCTTTGACTACATTTTCAACTCTGTTTGATGAGGATATCATGCTTGCGCCGACAAAGGCACATAATTTGTATCCATTGGCAGAAGATGCTGGGGAAATCTGCCCTGGTGGTCCGATTATGGATAGAAAAGCCACGGAAATAATGGTAGAGGACAGGTATGCCAATGCCATTAAAAAGTGTGTAGAGCAGTATTGCAGTAAGAAAATAGAGAGTGCGTGCTAGAGTGCTGCTGATCTGTCGGCGACAATAGGGAGTGTTGTGCCGTAGACTTGAAAAAACAATATGAAAAGGAGAAGATATCATGCTCAAAACGAACAGGGAAGACCTGCCCATATTGCTGGTTCAGGGACAGGTACGCCACTCCAAGGGAAGTATGGCCTACCGTCATACCATCGATGGTGAGCCTTTCACTCTGCCGGGTACCGGCGGTATTACCCTCAATGCCAAGATCGGCGATCGATGTGTTGGTTGGGCTGCCGACCACCTGGAGCCCGGTGTAACTGCCCGAAATGAGAATGATGAGTATAATGCTGCGCTTCAGGGGCTCAGCTGTATCGGCAACACTGCCATCGTTACCAGCGGCGATGCCAAAGGCGCCCGGGGCTTTGTTACCGGCAAGCATGGTGGCTGTGAGCACCTGCTGTGCTGGTTTGACCAGGAGACCATGGAGAAAATGTCTATTGGTGACAAGATCGATGTGCGCAGCCAGGGACAGGGCATGAAACTGCTGGATTACCCTGATATCCTGCTGCGGAACATGAGCCCTGAGCTGCTGGAGAAAATGAACATTACCGAGGTGGATGGCAAGCTGCGGGTAGGCGTGGCCAAGATCGTGCCCGGCTGCATCATGGGTTCTGGCCTGGGGGCTTCCACATCCTACTATGGTGACTATGATATTACGCTGCATGATAAAAAGCTGACTGCTGAGTATGGCCTGGACAAGCTGCGCTTCGGCGATATCGTAGCCATCCTGGATGCGGATACCCGCTTTGGCCGCAATTTTGTTACTGGTGCTATTACCATCGGCGTGGTGGTCCACTCTGACTGCATCCTGTCTGGCCATGGCCCTGGAGTCACCACTCTTATGACATGTAAGACCTCCCTTATTGAGGCCGTTATTGATGAGGGTGCTAATCTGGCAGATTACTTTGTCAAATAGCTGTATGTAAATTATTGTCAGGAATCTTTACCTAATTTATTTTATACCTGAATTCATGTTGCACCTGTAAGAGGTAGAAAATATCTAGAAATGTCAAAGCCGGCATGCCCAATCGTGGGCTGCCGGCTTTGATATATTTTATCAGGAATTGTTATTACTATTTGTTTTTGTAGGGCTCCAAAAATGCGTGGAAATGACGCATGGGCAAGTTGTGGCCCCAAATGATTCGCATATTCGGAATATTTTCTCGATCCTCATACAAAGCCTTTACTGCTGCGATCACATAGTCTAAATGCTCCCGACTCAGTTGACTGCGATTGATAGCGAAACGGACTACATTAGCTACTTCAGCCTGTTGTTCTGGTGTCTTCAGATCATATTCCATAGAATAATCGCCTAGTTCCGACACACGTATTCCGTAGCGGCGGATCAATTCAAGACTGAAGCCTTCACCTGCAAAAGTTTCATGGCCCCGTTTTCCGCCAAAGAATTCATCCATATTAATATATACGGCATGTCCGCCAGCCGGCAGAACGACTCCCTTAATACCAGCCTGATAGAATCCCTGGGCCAGATATTCACATTGTTTTACACGAGCGTCCACGTAATCAAACCGGCAGCTCTCATAAAGACCTTGAGCCAGCGCCATGATATCACGACCGGACATCCCGCCATAAGAGTCATTACCATAGCAAGAAATTTGTTTTACCTTCAATAACACGCCGACATCTCTTTTTACAGTACCATCTTCGTTGAAATCTGAAAATTTTCTCCAGAACAGACCTTTATCCCGAAAAGCTAACATCCCGCCCATATTGGAATGACCATCTTTTTTGGCAGACATAGTGAATCCGTCGCAGTATTGAAACATTTCACTGGCAATCTCAGCAATGGTCTTTTCTGCATAACCATCTTCGTTCATTTTGATAAAGTAGGCATTTTCTGCCCACCGTGCCGCATCATAGATATATGGAATGTCATATTTGTGGGCGATTTGACTTACAGCCCGAAGATTGGCCATAGAAACGGGTTGTCCGCATACAGTATTATTGGTAATACAAGAAAAGATAAGGGGAACATTTTCGGGACCGACAGATTGTATGAGCTGTTCTAGTTTATTAAGATCCATATTCCCTTTAAAGGGGTTTTTTTCGTATGTTCCGCCATCGGGCACTTCGTATAATAGTTCTTTATTATATAAATTGCGCGGGACGGAACCCATCTGTTTGATATTGCCTTCAGTAGTGTCAAAGTGGCCGTTCGATGGAATTGTAAATACTTTGCCGGGGTATCGCTGCGACAAGATATTTTTAACGATTTCCATCAAAACAGATTCTGCTGCTCGACCCTGTTGGATGATGAATGCGTTAGGCCGCTCCATTTGTGCCGCTCCGCCGTTAAACAAGCCTCCTTCATATTCGCACAGGTATAGTTCATCCATCATTTTCTCAATATCCTGACAGTCTGTCCGGATAAGATCGATGGACTTTTTCCAATTGGCCTCTCCGCCTCGTTCAAAAATATCGCGGAAAGCTTCCAGAAGAACGTAGTAACCTTTATTTCGGCCATAGGATTCATCACCTAAAAACATAGTGGCCCATTGCTGGTCTGTCATAGCAGTTGTTCCGGAATCTGACAGCATATCTACAGTCAGTAAACCTGCAGGAAAAGCAAATTCGTTCCAATGGGTGGCATTTAAGGCGCGTTCCCGCTGCTCTGGTGTAACATCAGGGATATTTCTGCTTACGTACGTAAAGGAACGGGGTTTTTCTACGGGGAGAGCGTAATTGTTTTTTTCCATTTTTTACCTCCATGTGCGCATTGCGCTTTTTTGGAGATACCCCGGTCATCGGTAACCAGCTGCAACAACTGGTCTTTTCGACTGGCGGACAGTACCAGCACCACGATTTATCATGGTAATAAATATTTTATCATCATAATAACGATGTGTCAACAAATCCTTCCTTGCATGGAAAGAAAAAGTATGGTACGGTAAGAAAAAGGCAGGTGATTCATCGTGACAGAAGAATTGGCGAATCGTTTTGCAATATTAGTAGAATTTCTGGGTGGTGTACTTGGTTCAGACTACGAGATTGCGCTTTATGATCTTGATACTGAAGGGTATCCTGTGATCGCGATTGCTAATGGCCGCGTCAGCGGGCAGACGATAGGGAACCCGCTGCCTGAAAGCATACGGGAAAGGTTACACCAAGGTGAATACAGAAAGAGCGATTATATTGTTAATTTCACAAGCTTTTTGTGTGGGAGTAAAAAGAAGATTCGTTCTTCTGTAATGCTAATTAAGGACGAGGATGGAAAACCCTGTGGTATGCTGGGGATTAATTTTGATGATAGCCGATTTTTAGAGCTTTCTCGTCACATGATTGATCTTATTCATCCGCACGGATATCTTAGACAGCAGCTGTCTCCTATGGATACATTTCGTTCTTTAGCGAGTGATATAGAAAATTGTAGTGAGGGAGGGACTGCCCATAATGACATAATGGAGATGGCTGCTGAGATTTTTTCAAATGCTGCGAATTCATTATTTGCTGCTCCAGATCGCTTAACCCAGGAAGAAAGAATTTCTTTTGTAGCAAAGCTTAGGGATATGGGGATGTTTCGACTGAAGGGTGGGTTACAATATACAGCTGAGAAATTAGGCTGCTCTCAAGCCAGTATATATCGGTATCTTGAAAAAACAAAAGCTGTTGTGACAGATCAAAACCAAGTATAGACGTCGTTTACACTTATGTATCCCCATGTACAGTGTGATGGTGAATGGAATAATGTAGTAGAACCTCCTGCGAGATGCTAAATAAAAGCATGACGCAGGAGGATTTTAATTGAAGAGTACGTTCAGGTGAAATTAAAGAATTCTCTTGATAAAATATACCTGCTGGTATATAATAACATAAATAATAAGTACAAAAATGTATCTAAAGTGCTGAGGTAAAAAGTCTTAAAAATCTGGACAGAGAAACATGTCAATATAAATTTTTCAAAATTATATGAGGTGTTTTATGGTTGAATTTTTAGGAAAGCATAAACAATTCATATTTAAATGGTGCAGTATTGTATTAGGAAATGCCGTTTTGGCTTTTGCTGTTGCTGCTTTTGTGGTGCCTCACGATATTATAATGGGTGGCGTAACTGGAATCGGAATTCTACTTAATCGTATTTTTAACGTAGATGTTGCCCTAAGCGTTCTGGTACTAAACATTATGGCTTTATTATTAGGACTTTTTGCTTTAGGTAAGCATTTTTTTATTGCAACTGTAGCAAGCTCTTTTTTGTATCCTATTTTGCTGAGCATTATGGAAAGAATTCCAGGTATCACTTCTTTGACTGATGATATCCTTTTGGCGTCGCTATTTTCGGGTGGCTTGATTGGGATCTCTTTAGGGCTAGTGCTTCGCGTGGGAGCATCTACCGGAGGAACTGATGTAGTAAATCTTGTGCTCAGCAAATGGCTGCATTTGCCGGTTTCAATTTTTGTCTACGCTGTGGATGCTGTTATTCTGGGCGGACAGGCGATTTTTACTGAGCCGAAGAAAATACTTTATGGGTTGGCGCTGTTGGTTGTTGAAACAATAGTTCTGGAGCAGGTAATGGTGCTTGGACAAGCGCAGATTCAAGTTTTTGCAATATCTCAACGGTATGAGGAGATCCGCAATAAGCTTTTACTTGATCTGAGTGTTGGTGTAACAATGGTAATGATTGAGACAGGTTGTACCCAGCATCATCAGAAAGGAGTTCTTTGCGTAATTCCCCCCAGAAAATTGTTTGCTGCAAAGGAATTGATTCATTCTATCGATCCAGGTGCATTTATCACTGTAACGCAAATCAAAGAAGTCCGTGGTCAAGGATTTACATTGGAGCGCAGAGATTATGCTTTTGACAAATGACGCGGGAGAGGATTTTCTGCGCATTACTGTGGAACAAATAGCTGATAAGATATAGAAATTTGGAGTGGGGCAACAGGAGAAGCTGGCTGTCCTAGGGCTGCAGCATATGAAAGAGGGGTTAAAGTCCCAAAAATCTGGTTTTGTGACCTGCGGCTACCCTTTATAACAAAAAGTCCCTATCTGCAATTTTGCAGATGGGGACTTTTTGTTCCCTCTCTCAGCCGAAAAGTTACTCCGGCAAGGAAGTGTAGATCAATATTTGCAGAATTGCTCGCGAATAGAAGTCATTTCCTGGACGATGTCATCTACATCCAGAACCATTTCCATCATGCCCACCTGCTCATCATAAATGGCGGGGTCAAATTCGCCCTTGATCTCAGGCTCACAGACATGATATACCTTGAGTCCCAACGAGACTCCTGTCAACGGACCGGCATAGGTGGGGTCACCATTGGTGACTGTCTCAGCGGCGAGGCCGGAAGCTTCTCCTTCAGCTGCCCCCAGGAGAACAACGACGTTCTCAGGGCCATACTGTTCGGAAAACTCCTTGACCCGCTTCTGATTTTCCAGATCCATTGCACCAGCGGCCGTTCAGACGAAGCACTCAGTAGAGGAAAATACAACTTCTGCTCCGGCGCTCTCCGCGCAGGCCTCGATAGCCTGGCCGGGAATGCCGTCCCGATCACCGATAATGATCACTTTCTTGTCTTTTAAGATGCCCATATAAGCTCCTCCTTTCCTTCCAGGATATGTCTAAATCTCCCTGGCTGGGCGTGGCGGCTATATCACCCCACCCAGCCGGGATGCTGGGACGCGATCTTTTATATTCTGGTTTTGAACACTGTCTGCTCGCTGACTGGTGTAGCCAGAGCCTGCAGTGCCACACCTACCCTGTGGTAACGCAATTTCCACTGCTCTTCCCGAGGACTGTTGGGATCGCCCAAGGGGTAGGGGATCGAAATGGTGGGAACGATACGGTTGGCGCCCACCGTGGTGGATACCGGGATCAGGTTGCACATATGGACCACCGGGAACCCGGCCTTTTCAAACTCTTTTACCATCGTTGCACCGCAACGCGTGCAGGTACCTCAGGTGGAGCCCATGATAATGGCGTCTACCTTGTCCTTTTTGAAATAGGGAATCATCTCTTGGGCCATGCGCCGGGCCTCTGCCTCTGTCGTACCGGTACCCACGGTGCTGTAGAAGAACGAATGGAGACGACCAATGACACCCTCTTTTTCGTAAGCTCGCATGGCGTCAATAGGCATAATAACATTGGGATCGGCGTTAGCGGCAGCGGGATCGAAGCCAGCGTGAATGGTCTTGAATACACCGCTCTCCAACCGGTCCATGCCGGAAATATCGTAGCGGCCCCAGCGTGTGGCGGAAGCGGACTGAATCCGGTCGGGGTTGTCCACGGGGACGATGCCGCCGGTAGTTACCATGGCGATGGTGGCCTTGGACAGGTCTGCCACAGGAGGTGCGATGGGTACCAATTCCTTCTTTGGAATGGCCAGTTCGGTTTCATAGGGAAGGCCATTCATCTTCCGGATCAGCATCTGGACCGCCCGGTAGGCAGCTGTATTTTCCCGTTTATCCTCCAGGAAATACTCATGACGACAGCCGCGAGGGAAGTACCCCTCGGCTTTGGCACCCAAAGTGGGCTCGCCAGCCAGCACTTTATTGACGTACTTTACCATCTTTGATACGTCCTGACGCATTTTTACAGCGCCGTTGCCGCCTTCAAAAATGATGACATCCTTTTTAAACATCTCCACGCCAGGGTTTTCCACGTGCATGGAGGTTACAGCGGGAATGTCCAGTTTTGCCTGAATGGCTTTGCAGATGGTACCGCAGGCTACGCCGTAGCGGCCTGCCTGGAAAGCGGGTCCGGCAATGAACAGATCCGCCTGCTTGCCCTCCAGAAGCTGGAGGATTCGGTCCACAGCCTCATCTGTGCGGGAGCCAATGAAATTATCGCCGCAGACGATGGTGTAGGTCACCTGGGCATCCTTCAGGGCTCCGTTGATGGCCATGGTGGGACCTACAGTCCCTTCCACGATATAGGGCTCCTGATCTGCCTTTTCCTCGCCACCTACGCCGCCGAAGAACTGATTGATGTAGCAAATGACATGTTTCATAGATGGATGCACCTCCTTCTCTTAGTATTCCAACATGGTCTTGACAGACAGACCGGAGATATGGTCACCACAGAACCAGTTGTTGTCCTCCATAATGATGGAGCCGTCATCCCGGGCGGACTTGCCCAGTACCTCGTCGTAGCCCCAGGAGCCGGACATGCCGTCCCGGTTCATGGCCTCCAGGCAGCCGATCACCGTCTTGCAGGCGGGCAGTCGGGACAGCTCTGAGACGTTACCGGTGGATACCAGGGCGGTGAGTTTCTCGTCCAGGGTCACCAGGGGCTGGGAGAAGCCGTCACGGCCGGTACACTCGTTGGACACGCCTACCACGGGAATGCCGGCGTCCTCCAGGATCACCTGGCAGCGGACATAGTCCGTATCCGGGTTACCATAGCCCTCTTCCGTTACGATGGCGTAGTCCACGCCCAGGTTAAGGGCCATATTGCGTACCATGACAGCGGCCCGCTCCTTCTGATCCAAGGCTACGTTCAGCATGGACATGATCACGCCCACAAAGTTAAGGCTCTTTCCGTCCTCGGCAAAAAGCTCCTTGATGATGGGGAAGTTCTGCATCTCGTAAGTGGACCACTTGGAGGAGGAGGGCATAAAAGATCCGGAGATGATAGCTCCGTCCAGCACCTCGGTGGGGCTGACGAAGGTGGGCAGATACTTGTTCATATCCCAGCCGTAGAGGAGATCGTTGTAGCCCAAGGCCTCCATTTGGGACTGGGGCTGCATGACCAGGGCCACATTTGGCAGATCATTGCGCGCAGAGCTCCGCTTCAAGATGGGATCGAAGACGTACTCCTCTGTGTCCTCGGCAGGGAGGGCTTTGACGATTTTACCCAGATACTCCGCCAGCCGGTGCCCTGCCCAGCGGAGGGCGTGGTTGCACTTTTGCTGCTCGTGGCGCTCGAATTCCTCATCGGTATCGCCAACCAGGCAGATATTGACCAGCTTGGACCAGTAGGTGTGCTTGGCACCCTCGCCGCCCATGTCGATAACGCCGTCTCCGAAGGAGCCCCAGTTCTTGGCTACCACGGTGACGCAGCAGCCCTTGAGGGCCTTCAACTCTCCGTCTCCCGCAGGGACCACATCATCTGTGACCCCGGGAAACAGACAGCGGCCGTCCATACGGCAGCGGGGCTCAATGGTTTCGATGACCGGCACAATTCTGGTGTCATCGCCTGGCCTGGCAATGACAATATCCAGGTCAGTGATATGTTCGTCACAATCTTTCAGATAGGCGACAGCGGCATCCTTGTTGATGTAGAGAATGCCGTCCTCAAAAGCGTCCCGCTGACTCAGCTGGACGTCTTTGACATACAGATTTCCGATATTCAATTTCATCTGATGTACCACTCCTCACTTTCTGTTCTTACATTCTTTAACATACAGAAGGCGCGTACAGAGTAGTGGATGAGCTGTCCGCCTTTTACTAATCGCGATTATAATATTTTAAAAATGAATTGTCAAGTGACTTATAAAAATTTGGGGCAGGAGGGAGGGATACATGGGACCGTAAAACATAAAACAGCGGTACACTCTATGGTGTACCGCTGTTTGCTGCACTGATTATTCAGATTTTGCTGTAAGGAACTGAATAGCTGCCAACATGCGATCTGTCTGCTGCTGATTGGCCAGAGTGCCTGACTGCGCATCGCATTCCTCCAGCAGCTTCCGGAAGTAGCATATGGTCAGGTCGTTGATAAGGGGCAGATGCGCTGCCGGAAAGAAGCCCTCCTGGGCCAGAGGAGCCAGCACCTTCTGGTTACGGGCTTCCAGATCTCCTGCCAGCAGCATTTCCCGCACGGGACCGTCTGTGACTGCAAGTTGTCCGGGATAGATTTCGTAGTACCGCAGCACCGTCTCCGCTAAAGGTTTGCTGTGGGGGCGAAAAAATAGGTGATAAAATATCAGTGGATGGGAAAAAGCGTGGAGGCAGAAAACTTTCCATGTGTGTAGATAAATTTCATATGCGCTTTGTAGGTGAGGAATATCCGCTGCCAGCGTACGGCAGTAATTCTCCAGATAGCTCATGCTGGCCAGGGTGATCAAATCGTCCGCGTCATCAAAATATAGATACAAAGTGGCGCTGTTGAGTCCGACGGTCTGAGCCACTTTTCGGATGGATACCTGCTGAATTCCTTCCAGATCAATGATCTCTCTGGCACAGCGGATAAAATTGGCGGTGATTTTATTGCGCTCCTGCGGCGTATATCGGTTTCTTCCCATATCATTCAGGCACCCTTGAAAAAGGGGAGGCCGCCCTCCTCTGGATAGATCTGCTAGTTACTTTTATAATATAGATTATTAAAAAAATCAAGGTGAATTCTTTTATAGTTATTTTATATAGATCAATAATTGCGTTTGACATTTATTCCGATTTCCATATATAATATAATCGCGTTTATGATAAGTGGATGAGCGCTTTTACTCCCGTCTGCCCGCCTTTCAATATGATTGTGAAAGGAGTGCTTGCGTGAGGAGAGAAAAGGTCAATATGGTATTTCTGACAGCGGCGGCACTGGTTGCAGTGACGGCGCTGTGGGGGCTTTTGCGCCCGGAGCAGCTGGCGGCGGCGGCAGGAGTTCTGTTTCAGGGCATCACCGGCGGCTTTGGCTGGTTTTATCCTTTGGCAATGACTCTGTTTACCGGCTTTGCTGTTTGGATCGGATTTTTCAGTAAATATAAGCACATGCGCCTGGGCCCTGATGATTCCCGGCCGGAATATAGCAATACCGCATGGTTTGCTATGCTGTTTTCCGCTGGGATGGGCGTGGGGCTGGTGTTCTGGAGTGTGGCGGAGCCTCTGCAATTCTACGTGGAGCCTCTTGGGGCAGAAGGAGGAACAGCGGCGGCAGAGGAGTTTGCCTTTGCCAAGGCATTTCTCCATTGGGGGATCCACCCATGGGCCAACTATGCCGTAATGGCCCTGGCCCTGGCTTACATGCAGTATCGGAAGGGCCAGCCCGCCCTGATCAGCTCTCTCTTTGTCCCTGCGGTAGGCGAGAAGCGTACCAGAGGGGGCTTGGGTAAATGTATCGATGTGCTGGCTCTTCTGGCCACTGCTGGCGGGGTGTGCACCACTCTGGGGCTCGGTGTTATGCAGATCAACTCCGGTATGAACTTTATTTTTGGTATTCCTGTTACCACAGTGCTGGTGGTGGGAACAGTCATCGTCCTCTCGGTGATTTATGTGGCTACCGCTGCAGCAGGGGTGGAAAAGGGAAGTGCGCTGGTCTCCAATGCCAACGTGATGATTGCCGCCGCAGTGGTAGTATTTCTTTTTTTGGCGGGCCCTACGGTGGATATCCTCAACAATTTGACCGAAGGAACCGGTCTCTACCTCTCCCGCTTTATTTACGACAGCTTTGCTCTGGGTGCTTTTGAACACAAGGAGTGGTACAGCAGCTGGACCATTTATTACTGGGCTTGGTGGATTGCATGGGCGCCTTTTACCGGCTCTTTCATTGCGAGAATCTCCCGTGGCAGAACGGTAAAGGAGCTGATCGCTGGAGTCATGCTATTGCCGGCAGCAGCCTCCATGGTATGGTTTGCCGTGTTTGGTACCCTGGGAATGGATTTAGGTTTGGATTTTGCCCGGGAAGCTGTTCAGTCCGTATCCACGGCGCTGTTTACTGTCCTGTCCCAATATCCTCTGGGAAAAATCCTTTCTGTGGTCATGCTTGTCCTTGTGTGCACCTTTTTTTGTGCCAGCGCCACGTCTGCCACTATTGCTCTGGGCATGTATTCGGAGCACGGCACGTTGAACCCCTCCAATCGGAGCAAAGTCATCTGGGGAGTTCTTTTGGCGGCTTTGACTCTGTCGCTGATGCTCTCCAGCGAAAACGGTCTGGACATGCTCAAGACCCTTTCCATTGTCGTTGGATTCCCCTTTGCTGTTATCAAAGTGCTCTCCCTGGCCTCTTTCCAAAAGGCTCTGATGTCGGAGGACACCGAAGCCATTGATCAGGCATATTCCGACTCCCGCAAAAAGGAACCGAATACAGCCTCACAGCAGTATGAATAATACAATAATTGCCTGGACCCGGCAGGCCCCGGAGGTGTGGGACGAGCTGCAAAATACTGGCACTTATTATGTGCGGGAGGCGTATATTCGGAGCAAAAACGGTCCTATCTCCGACTACTATATGGAGTTGTACCGCTGGTATACCCTTCGCTGCCGGAGCTATCTTGCCATCCCGGAGGGATTGTCCTATCCTATCTGGCTGGCGCTGACAGAGGAGGCAAGGCTTCCACCGGCAGAGAACACCATCTCTCTGACTTTGGAGATCCCCCGGGATCGCTTGTTCATTATGGACTATGACAAGTGGGGCTACCGGGTGAACCACTGGTATATTCCAGTGGACGCGGAGGATGAGCGCCGCTATAACGAAGAGCTCAAGCGCTGCGGCATTGACAACGAGGCACTGCTGATTATGACGGACAAGGGAAATTACTACCCCATGATCCGGCAGAAGATCATCCGCAGCTGGGACCGGCTTTTCACAGGACCTTCCGCCAACCCCGATGCCAATGTAGGTACTGTTTGGGAGATAAAAGCGGATTGGGTCAGAGAGGTGGAGATCTATGGCAGATAATGGGGAAGCAGTGACACTGTGGACGGCTCAGCGGCAGGTAGTCCTGGATACGCTCATCCGTGATGGCGTATATATGGTGAAGCGGACCTATATTGATGAAAAATATCAGGAGACCGCGTGGATCTTTCAGGAGGCCTATCGTTTTTTCCGGGAGGTAGCTTCCGGGATTCTGCCGCCGCCAGAGGGAGCTCAGTCGGGGATCTGGCTCTATCAGGATCTCCGGTGGGCCGGAGCAACTGCAGATTCTCTGCTGTTGCGGCTGGAGGTGCCGGTGGAGCAGGCCATCTTTTTCGACCTGCGCCTTTGGAACCGAATATTGAATCTTCAGTTTCTAGGAAAAGATCTGCAGGAGGAGCAGGCTTTTGCCCGGGAACTGGAGCGGCTGGGTCTGAAAAGTACCATGCCGCTATTCCAGACCCCGTACTATCCGCTGCAGCGGCGGGCGGTCCGGCAGAGTTGGAAGCGGTTGTTTGAGCCGCCTTTGCCGCCGGAAACGTATCGGCAGGCGGCTGTGTGGGTACTGGAAAAAGAGTGGCTGAGAGAGGTCAAATATCCGGAAGGAACAGCTTGATTTCAGTTTTCTAGGTAACTTCGGAAGCGTAATGTTCCATCTCGGTGTCTCTATATATGGGAATGAAAGGCCAGCCATTGGTAGATACCAGCGGCTGGCCTTTCATTTTCTTCAGACTCAGGGATGAAACTGCGTGACCGCAGTGTCCGTCCGCTCATGAAATGCCGCGAAAGACGGTGATGAATATTGATCAGACCAACACGAATCATGACCAGAGCAATCCTCCAGAGCATGTGTATATGCAAAGTGTAATCTGGAGAAAAGTAATCGCTTCTGCTGATTGCATATGGCAGTATGACGCTTCACGATATGGTGTCAGCTTTCTGCCTTCGAGAGCATCATCCGCTTCAGCGCCGCGGCTGCGGCGCTGAGGCATTTTGTTTTATCTTCCAGCAGGATGATTTCCCTTTCAGGTTTCAAGCCAATCACTTCGATGGGGACGATCGTCTTCTGTTCGAGATCCCGCTTGGCCATAAATTCCGGCACGAAACCAACTCCAAGCCCTGCTTTGATCATCGGCAGTATCTGGTCGGAGGTGGCCAGATCAATATCCGGTTGCCACTCCAGGCCATAGGGGAGGAACAAGTGGGAGTAGAAATCGTAGGTTTTTGCATGCCGTCCCAAACTGACGATAGGGTAAGTAAACACTTCGTCTGGAGTGATCCGCCGCTCTTTAGAATAATCAGAGGATGCCGCAGCGACAAGAAGTTCTTTAAAGGCCAAAAGGGGAGTGCTCTGTATGTCGGGCAGGAAATCGATGGGGGAGGTGACGACAGCCAGATCCAGCAGCCCCTTGCGCAAAGCCGCTGCCGTGCTGGAGGTAGATCCGTTGGTGATGTGAAGGCGGATGCCCGGATATGCCGCTCTGAATTTTGCCAGCACGTCCAACAGGACGCCATACAGCGCGGTTTCCGTAGCCCCGATCCGAATGGTGCCTGTGCGCATCTTTCCAACGCCGGACAACTCGTTTTCCGCCTCTCGCAGCTGAGAGTAGGCGATCTGCACGTGGGCATACAGCTTTTCACCCTCCGGTGTGAGGGTGACGCCCTTGTTGGAACGCGTCATCAGCCGGCAGCCAAGCTGGCTCTCCAGGTTGTTCATATATTTTGTGATGTTGGGCTGGTTGCTGTGCAGGATCTCTGCCGCATGAGAGATACTGCCATACTTGGCCACATAATAAAAAATCCTGTAATAATCATAGGAGACTTTGTCCATGTGCTTCCTCCATACACGATCCGTATATCGGCCATGTAATATATACTTTTTACATGGTGATGAAATGATTATATTCTATGTGAATGGAAAAGTCTATACGAGGAGGGTGCGAGTATGGAAAATTTCGCAATCTGCATTGGCCGCGAATATGGCAGCGGCGGCAGGGAAGTGGGGGAAACACTGGCTCATAAGCTGAATATCCCGTGCTATGACAAACTGCTGATCAAGCAGGAGCTGGCAAAAGACGGCGTCAGGGATGGTGTCTCGGACCAACTGGACGAGAGACTGCCTGCAGCGATCCTGTCGGGCAATGCGTTCGCGGATACAGTGGCGATCATGCAGAATTTTTACTTTTCTGATGGACAGGCCGCTTATGCTGTGCAGAGGACTTTGAAGCGGCTTGTGGCGGAGCAATCCTGCGTAATAATCGGAAGATGCGCATCTGTATTCTTGTCTGGTTTGCCGCTGCTGTCGGTATTTGTCTATGCGGATGATGCCGATTGCCTGCACCGCATTGAGGAAAGAAACCATATCTCGGAAGAGGAGGCGCGCAAGCGTTTCAAGCAGATCAACAGGCTGCGCAGACAGTATTTCGACTTCTATTCTGACACGGGGTGGGGAAAGCCGGAGAGCTACGATCTCATGCTTTCCAGCAGTGCTCTGGGAATAGAAGGATGTGTAGAGCTGATCCGCGAGAGTCTCTCCTACAGAAAGGCGGTGTGTTCTCATGAATAAGGATTTGACCGTCGGGAAGCCATCCACGGTTCTATGGCAATTCTGCCTCCCGCTGTTTGGAAGCATTATCTTCCAGCAGATCTATAATATTGCCGACAGTCTTGTGGCCGGGAAATTTGTAGGTGAGGACGCCCTTGCCGCAGTGGGCAACAGCTATGAGATCACGTTGATTTTTATTGCCTTCGCTTTTGGGTGCAATATCGGCTGCTCTGTGGTTGTATCACAGCTCTTTGGCGCCAGACAATACGGTGAAATGAAGACCGCAGTTAGGACAGCGATGATCGGGAGCGCTGTGCTGTGCCTTGTCCTGATGGCAGCCGGCATTTTGGGTAGTGGGACTCTTCTCGCATTGATTCGTACGCCGGACAATATTTTTTCCGATTCCAAGCTGTACCTGGATATTTATGTGTGGGGGCTTCCGTTCGTCTTCTTTTATAATATCTCCACGGGAATTTTCTCAGCCCTTGGCGACTCCAAAACGCCGTTTTGGTTCCTTGCTGCGTCATCCACGGCCAACATCTTTGTCGACATCCTCTTTGTAAAGGCGTTTGGTATGGGTGTTGCAGGCGTTGCATGGGCGACCTTTCTTTGCCAGGGGGTCAGCTGCCTGCTGGCGCTGCTGTTCGTGCTGAGACGACTGCAAAGCATTCCCACCGACGAGAAAGGTGAGTTGTTCTCCTTTGAAATGCTGAAAAACATAGCCGTCATAGCGGTTCCAAGTATCATGCAGCAGAGCTTCATTTCTGTCGGAAATATCTTGATACAGAGCGTCATCAATGGATTTGGTTCCAGCGTGATGGCAGGATACTCCGCAGCAATTAAGCTGAACAATCTGGTGATCACTTCATTTACGACGCTGGGCAACGGCATCTCCAACTACACGGCTCAGAACCTCGGAGCTGGCAAGCTCTCGCGGATAAGGGATGGCTTCCGTGCCGGCATGAAAATGGTATGGCTGCTCTGTATCCCTCTATTTTTGCTGTATATGTTCTGTGGCCGGACACTGGTTTCGTTTTTCATGGACGAACCCTCCTCCCAGGCCCTGCAGACCGGGATTGAAATTTTGAGAATTCTTTCCCCCTTCTACTTTGTCATTTCGGTGAAGTTGGTGGCGGATGGCATCCTGCGCGGTACCGGAAGGATGAAGCAGTTCATGGTGGCAACCTTTACGGATCTGGTGCTGCGGGTACTCCTTGCGTTTCTTCTCCCGCAAACGGCGCTGGGTTCCTTGGGTATCTGGTGCGCGTGGCCCATCGGCTGGTCGATTGCCTGCTTCTGCTCCGTGGCCTTTTACAAAAAGGGTGAGTGGATACGGGCGGATTCCTGATGGAGGTCCCCGCCTCTTGTCATTGAGTTTTTGACGGGGTAGTACCATCTTATGCAGAAGGAGGCTGGTAGCTATTGCTATGGCCAAAGGAAGGGTATCTCTGCTGCACGCTATGCTTTCTGGGGACTTGCTGGAAGGCAGTGGGAAAACCGATTTGCCTTAAACATCGTTTTGCCAGAAAAAAGCGTTGATGTGTGTTCGTGATCGTTCATCTCGCCAGGGACACGCTTCCCATCTCTCGAGAGAAGAAAAGATATTCCGCATTTCATCATTCAAAGGATAGAGATATGCTTCTCCTTCATGAGAAATACTGCCAAAGAACAGCTCCCCATGAGAAAAGAGACACAAATCCGAGAACCAAGGAATAATCTCCCCGGCGGGTTGACCAATTGCTTCCTGAAGGAAAATATCCTGATATAGTGCACAGAGCGCTTCTTTTAGGCCTTCATCTGCATGATAGAGGTATCTACCCATTTTTGTGCTGCCTCGGCCATAGCCAAACCAGCGGTCGGAGATCGTGATGCCAACCAGCCAAGGGTGCAGTGCGGTTTTATACTTTTCCCACTCATTCCTCCTCTCCCAGGCCTGAGGAAAGCGAGGAGAAAGAATAAGATCAAAGTAGCTGGAAAGTGTCAGTTCATCAACAGACGGCCAGCAGGCTTCCAAAAGCTGTCGAAGCTGCAACACATTTGAAGAAGCGCTATTTCCTCGTTCAGGGCCAAAATATTGAAGCCATTTCACCATTGGATCACCTCTGGGGGAGTTTATTCTTTTAACGGTGCCCAGCCCGGGCGTATAGAGAGCGGACAGAGTGATACTGTCTGCTGATGTCGAGGGTGGGAAAAGGCGGCCTGGGCCAGTGCGCTTATTCCAATTTATCTGAAATCAGAATGTGCAGGGAAGGTCGACTATTCGAAAAACCGCTTAGTTGATCTTCCCCGTATATTTCATCCTATAAAGGCAGTCCGTTTTCTCTTTTGTTGATGTCTCGTATAGAAATGGCAAGGTTCAATAGCATTAGCAAAAGGATGGATACGATTAGAACAAGAATGACTTTTTTGCGGTATGCTGGCATGCCCGGTGCTATGTGGGTGATGGGGAGGAAATTAAAATAAGAAAGAAGGCAAAGGCTGCAGACTGCAACAGAAAGACCGTATACGATCCAACGAAATTTCTGCCCACGAATTTCATGGTATGTGAAACGTGTTTGATTATATCCGGAGAGAACTTCCAGCAGAGGTAATAGACTGTACAAAAGCAGTAATTCCTGAGAAGACAAAGTAATCATCTTAGGAATCAAGAAGATGGCACCTAGAGCAGCTGATATAAGGAAGCTAAACACTTTTTTCATATACTCACCTCTCAGAAAACAGTTCGACTGTGGTGACTCAATTAGCGCACTGAAAAACCACTTTTCTCCTGATATGCTGGGAAGATAAGTCTGCTAGCTCGGACAATCCCTTATGCTCTTGGATGTTGCATCCGATCATTTGTTCAAATCTATTGTAATACAGTTGCTGTAAAATAACAATTTTAATTTCTGATGGCAACACCTTTCTTGCGGTTGCAAACGAAAATTCACCCTCACCGTTTCGGCTGATGATGACAAGGGGACGTTTTTGTGGTAAAATAATTACCATTCAAAACCATGCGGGGAGAGTCCAGGGGTAGGGAAAAGGCGGCATGAAGCGGACGAGACGGCATGGTATTGAGACGGCGAATGGGACGCGGTATACCGGCTGCCGTCCTGTTCTCTTTTGGAAATGTGTGACCAGAAGAAACGCTGTTGCGGCTGAGTGCGGCGGGAGAAATCAAAGTCATTTTGATTGAACCTTTCCCATCAGCCCGGGAAGAGAGATTCTGCTCAGCGGGATACAGGAAGCCCGATGACGAAGAAAAGGGGGAAAAGAACTATGAAACTGATGAAAAAGCGGCCATTTGCATTGGCGGTCTGTGTGTTCCTTATGCTGGGCCTTCTGTCAGCGGCAGCGCTGGCGGCAGATTCCGGCTCTCACATCTATGTGGGCGGTGTGGAGCTCACCGGCAGTGCGGATGCGCCTGCTTACGCTATGACGGATGAGAGCGGCAAAGTGACACCTGGCGGCAGCGAGGATAACTATACTATCAAATGGGATGGCACGACACTCACGCTCAATGGCGCCAACGTACTTGGTGGGTACTCATACATCGATATTTACGGTGATCCTAACTGCTCTGCCATTTACCGCGACGGTGCCTTTGAGATTGCAATTGTAGGGGAGAATACTGTTACCGGCCCTGACTCCGACGGTGACCTCAACAACGGCATCGCTGCCATGGGCGACCTCACGATCTCCGGCAGTGGAAGCCTTAAGGCCACGGGCAGCTACGATGGAATCTCCTCCCAAGGCGGTAACATGACTATTCTCAGCGGCAAGGTGATGGCCGAGGGTGGGTCCTGTGGCATCGCTACCTATGAAGGCGACCTTACCATCTCCGGTGGTGAGGTGACAGCTACAGCTACCGGCAGCTATTTCCGTGCTGCCTCTGAGAGCAGTCTGGCCTACGGATGCTATGTCGAGGGTAATTGCACCATTTCCGGTGGCAAGGTGACGGCCACAGGTCATGCTGCTTCTTCCTACAGCACTACCACATGCGGCATCTTTGTCTTTGGAGATGACGGCTTCACCGTCTCCGGTGGAGAATTAACGGCTACCGCCACTGGAGAATACGGAAACAGATTTGGCATCGATTCCTTCTGCGGGGCTGTCATCAAGGGCGGAACAATCACTGCAACCGGGTACTATGCCGGTATCTTTACCCACAGCCGCGATGACGGTGATATCATCATCGAAGGAGGTACCGTCACCGCCACCTCCGTTGATGAGGACGGCTATGGCATCTATGCCCGTACCAACATCATCATCAGGGGCGGCACAATCAGCGCCACCGCTGCCGAGGATGGAGGATATGGCGTCTACGTCAAATTTGGCAACGTTGCTATCAGTGGCGGCACAGTCACTACAACCGGCAAAGTGGCTGGCTTCTGTTCCGAAGAGGGCGATGTCGTCGTTGTTCCCCAGGAGGAACAGCAGATTGCCATGACTGCAGGTGCAGATAAGGACACTGCAACGGCTGTCGATGGATCGCCCTTCCAGGAAGAAACTGACATCAGCGATTTGCTGAGTGGTATGAAATATGCCCGCTCTACCTCCGGTGCCGATGAACTGTCCTTTACCGACGTGGCGGCAGACAGCTGGTACTACGATGCGGTGGAGGATGTCTGCGCCGCTGGCTTGATGAGCGGCACCAGTGATTCCACGTTCAGTCCCGATGTAGCCGCGTCTCGTTCCACGGTAACCGAAAGCCTCTGGCGCATGGCGGGCAGCCCGGTGGTCAACTACCTGATGGACTTCACGGATGTTGCCCCGGAGGCTGGGTACGGCGAGGCCATCCGCTGGGCGGCCAGCGAGGGTATCGCGGGCGGCTACGGTGATAAACGGTTTGGCCCTGATAACACTATTACCCGGGAGCAGCTGGCTGCCATGCTGTGGCGGTACGCGGGCAGTCCCGAGACCGTCGCTGACTTGAGCGGATACGCGGACGCTGCCAGCATCAGTGAATGGGCCCGGCAGGCTATGGCCTGGTGTGTGGAGCAGGGTATTATTGGGGGCGAAACCACGTCTACCACCCTCGACCCTCAGGGTGAGGTTACAAGAGCCCAGGTGGCGGTAATGCTGCAGAAGTTTTGCCAGCTGGAGCTGTGATATGATTAAGGAAAGCGACGAGACGGAATATGATCTCCGTCTCGGCGCTTTTGATAACACAGTCATGTTTGCAACAACAATCTACTGGAGGCAGAAGTCGGGAACAGGTTACCGAGAACTGAAGAGAGGGATATCCTAATGCCTACGGCGGCGTATGTTTCGCGAAGTGAGGCTGCAAGGTCTTTACCTCACTGGGGCTGAAGAATGGCGTAGATGCCAAGACTCGGTCTTAGATACTGGACCGTTTCTGCTGCGGCTCCCGGCTAGGCCCCCTTTGACTTCCTCCTGTATGAACGGGCGGACGATGCCCGCGGGGACCGTCTGTTCTATCGTGTGGATGTGCTGTGGGAGGAGATGCTGGCCTTGGCGTGTGGGACGTGGTGAATTTGCTGGAGGGCTACGTTCTGACAACCCTGGTGTCAATGCTCATGTGACATGAAGTAACATCTAAAAATTTGGTGGACTGTAGCCCACTATCTGAAATAAAACGGAGCAGATTTTAAATCTGCTCCGTTTTTCTTTAACCGTTTTGCGCCTTATATCCTTCGCCCCACGTCCACATAGCGTCCAGAATGGATTTCAGGCTTTTCCCAAGCTCGGTCAAACTGTATTCTACTCGCGGAGGAACTTCGGCATATACCCTTCGACTGACCAGCCCCTTTTCTTCCATATCCCGGAGTTGTGCTGTCAGCACTTTCTGCGATACACTTCCAATAGACTTTTTTAGTTCTCCAAATCGTTTTGTCCCAGGCATGAGGTCACGCAGAATCAAAACTTTCCACTTATCACCGATCAGCATAAGTGTTGTTTCTACCGGGCAGGCGGGTAATTCTTTCGCTTGTTGCATGGTATCACCGCTTTCTATTGGTTTCCTTTTGGTAACTATAGCACAATAAAGTGCTTACTTTACAATTGATACTTACAAAATTATTATAATCATGCAAGATGAAAATTGCAATCTTCAAACGACATTTCTATATCAGGAGGTATATACCATGAACGAAGTCGTAAAGTTTTTGCAGGAAAATCCCGTACAGTATCTAGCCACTGTTGGCCGTGACGGAAAAGCTAAGTGCCGCCCTTTCATGTTTGCTGGAGAGATGGACGGCAAGCTGTGGTTCTGCACCAACAATCAAAAAGATGTCTACAAGGATATGCAGACCAATCCCCATGTTGAGCTATCTGTTTCCAGCCCGTCTTATGCGTGGATTCGTCTGAACGGTGAGGCTGTTTTCGAGAACAACATGGCTGCTAAGGAGATGTGCATTCAAAATCCCATTGTCAAAGGACAGTACGGTGAAGCCTCTAACCCGATCTTCAAAGTTTTCTATCTGAAGAACGCTCATGCGGTGATCGCCGATTTCTCTGGCAACCCGCCCAAGGAGTACGATCTGTAATACGAGATAGGCCCTTTTCTGCGTGGCAGTATCGGTACGGGGGAAAGTGAAAGAGATTGGTCGGGACAGACTGTCAGATCTGTTTTGTAAAAATCCCTATATGGAAAAGATTTATCCCAATATATGCTCCCGCAGCGCTCTCACGGTGTTCAAAATCCATGAAGGAACCGGCGAATGGTTCGACCTGTCCAAACTTTCGATAGAACGGGCCTGCTTTTCCTGCGGAGGCGCACAGATAAAAGAAAATGGCTGCTTTGTGACAGGCAGATGTATCGGCTGCAAATTGTGCTATTCCAAATGTCCGCAGGAATGCATTGATATCACGCAAAAACCGGTGGTCATCCAGCAAGAGCACTGTCTGCACTGCGGAAACTGATTTGAACTCTGCCCTGCAAAGGCCATTGAACGGAGGCTGTGACATGACACAGGAACAACGGGTAGACTTTATGATTCGCTATCTGCTGGACGAAAGAAAAGCATACCGAGACATTGCACTACATTTCAGCCTCACAGAAAAACAGCGGCTTCTGCGCAGCCTGATGAATGTCCGCCCGCCTGTCCCAATTCGCGAGGATTTCTTGAAAGTGCAGGACGCTTATCTTGGGGAGCGACTTGCTGAACGGGGTGTGGTAAGGCTGAAAGATCTGACACCGGTACGACCCAGCCTATATATCTGGCAAGGTGATATCACCACGCTGGCAGCCGACGCGATTGTCAACGCGGCCAACAATCAACTGCTGGGCTGTTTCGTCCCCTGCCACAGCTGTATTGATAACGCGATTCACACCTATGCCGGGGTACAGCTGCGTTTGGAGTGCGCCCGCATCATGGCTAAGCAGCGGGAGGAAGAACCCACCGGCCAGGCGAAGATCACAAAGGCATACAATCTGCCCTGCCGCTATGTGCTGCACACCATCGGTCCGATCATCGATGGGGCCGTTACCAAAACAGACCAGGAACTGCTGAGAGGATGCTACCGGTCCTGTCTGGAGCTGGCAGTAGCCAACGATTTGCACAGCGTAGCTTTCTGCTGCATCTCCACGGGAGAGTTTCATTTTCCCCAAGAGCTGGCTGCGGAAATTGCTGTCCAGACGGTACAGACATGGCAACAGCAAAATCCGGACAAAGTCGAGGTGATTTTCAATGTGTTCAAGGACATCGACTGTGCGATCTATAAGCGATTGCTGGGATAACCTCGCACGGCTCAAACAGGAACTGGAGACAGCGGACGCAATCGCAATCGGGGCTGGAGCGGGACTTTCCACTTCTGCCGGATTCACTTATACCGGAGAACGCTTCTACCAGTATTTCGGGGATTTTATCGCAAAGTATGGCTTCCGTGATATGTATTCCGGCGGTTTCTATCCCTTTGACACGTTAGAGGAGTACTGGGCATACTGGAGCCGGTATATCTACATCAACCGTTACTTGGATGCACCAAATCCGGTTTATCAGAATCTTTTAGAGCTGGTGCAGCACAAAGACTATTTTGTGCTGACCACCAATGTGGACCATTGCTTTCAGAAGGCTGGATTTGACAAGAAGCGTCTGTTCTATACCCAGGGCGACTACGGTCTGTGGCAATGTTCCAGACCCTGCCACCAAAAGACCTTTGACAACGAAATCGTCGTCAAAAGGATGGTAGCGGAGCAAAAAAAACAGAAAAATTCCCACTGAACTAGTACCCCGCTGTCCTGTTTGCGGTGCCCTCATGTCCATGAATCTGCGGGTGGACAATACCCTTTGTGGAAGATGAAGGCTGGCATGAGGCAGGAAAGCGGTATAAAGATTTTCTCCTCCGCCACCTGGGACAGCATATTTTCTTCCTGGAATTGGGTGTAGGTGGCAATACGCCGGTCATCATCAAATATCCATTTTGGAAAATGACTCTTCAAAATCCTAAGACAACTTATGCTTGCATTAACTTACCGGCAGCCTGCTGCCCGAGAGAAGTTCAAAAGCAGGCAATTTGTATTAATGGAGATATTGGGGAAATTTTGACTAAACTTCTATAAAAGGCTGCCTTTTATTCCTCACCTGTGTCAATTAAGTTGCTGGTATATTTGGTTTTTCCAGATAGTACATCGTCATAATAGCTTTGCTTCCAATCAATGTATGCAATATCTTCTTGCAGATTTTCCATCTTCTTCATAAGAAGGTCACGTTGCTTTTTCAGGATTTCTTTCCTTTCACAAATGGTAGATTTCCCCTTTAAGCAGAGGGAAAGATAGCGCTTCATATCCTCCAGACTCATTCCACAACGTTTTAAGCAGGTCAATCCCTTGATCCATTCGATATCATGTTCGTCAAACACTCTGTAATTATTTTTGTCACGTTTTACATTGGGAACTAACCCTTGATTGCAATAAAATTTTAGTGCCTCATAAGTCATCCCAACTTTCTGACAAGTCTGTTTCATCGTGTATTGCATAGAAATCACCCCACAAATTTTGAAAAAGCTATTGACCGGTAGTTACAACCGGGTGTTACACTCTGCATGGTAACACAAAATACGCGAAACAACAATTTTTCTTTAACCAAATGAAAGTGGAGGTAGTAAAGATGGAACAGATCACTTTATATAATGGAGTAAAAATGCCAATGGTAGGGTATGGCGTCTATCAAGTATCGAAAGAAGAATGCGAACGCTGTGTACTGGATGCACTTGCCGTGGGGTATCGTTCAATCGATACGGCACAAAGCTATTTCAATGAGGAACAGGTTGGAAGTGCCATCATAAAATCAGGCCTTCCCAGAGAGGATATTTTCCTTACAACGAAGGTTTGGGTTGAGCATTATGGATATGAGGAAACCCAAAAATCTGTTCTGGAATCCATGCGGAAGCTGCAAACAGATTATCTTGATCTTGTTCTCCTTCATCAACCGTTTTCGGATTACTATGGAGCATACCGGGCATTGGAAGATCTCTATGATGAAGGGAAGTTGCGTGCTATTGGTGTTTCAAATTTTTATCCGGACAGACTGGTAGATATAGCGTCCTTCAGTCGTGTGAAGCCTATGATTAATCAAGTAGAAACCCACCCGTTTAACCAGCAGGTAGAAGCGAAAAAATGGATGGATAAGTATGGAATCCAACTGGAAGCCTGGGCGCCTTTTGGGGAAGGGCGAGGAGGTTTGTTTGAAAATCCTGCACTTGTCCAAATTGCGGAGAAGTACAAGAAAACAACGGCTCAGATTATTTTGCGCTGGCATATTCAGCGGGGGGTTGTCGTTATCCCAAAATCAACCCATAGAACACGTATGGAGGAAAACTTGAGTATTTTTGATTTTGAGTTGGAACAGGCAGACATGAATCGGATTTCCGAATTGGATAAAAAACAAAGTTCTTTCTTTTCTCACAGTGATCCGGCCATGGTTGAGTGGTTTGTTGAAATGGTTGAGGAAAGAAAGGAGAAACGATGACCGGCAAAGAAACCAGCAAATCTAGCAGCGACAGTCAATGGCCGTAATATGAGCATTTTCGAGCGGCTGGGACACGCTCAAGTAAGTACCTTAGTTTACGTTCATGTGATGGAAGAGAATGACCAGCGCAATGCAGATATTTTATCAGAGGCCTTTTTAAGAAACTTAATTTTTTGGGGGGGAATTAAATTAAAATTATAATTTTAGGGGTGCCTTAAAAAACAGAAAAGAAGCAACAAGAACACCGGATTTTTATGGCTGAAGCGGTAGAAATCGAAACTACGGCTCCGGGTTGTGAGGAGGTGGTGGAAAATTTCATGCCTCTATATCTTTATAAATGGAACGGTTTACTGAATAGTAGATGTATTCAACTCTTACTATCTGTAATTTTGAGCAAACATGCTAAAACTATAAAAGACAAATTGGGGGCCGATACAGAGAAGTATCGGCCCCCAATATCAGATTATAGGCAATATAGTGTATCCTCGCAAAACAAGTGCAGCCACTTTCAAGGATAACGCTCCACAACGATACAGTATAATCAAAGTGTGGCAAAAATTTGGTAAAAATTTTTATGTTTCCAGTTCATAGGAGATGGTGGGCTTGGCTTTCCCGCTTTTTGAACGATATGTTGCATAGATAAATGCACCGATGATCGTAACAATATTCAGCGCCACGATCGACCAGGTGCTGGTGCGAAGTTTGGCGTAGAATTGTACGATGGTTACGCAGATAGAGAGTAACAACAATGCGGAAAATGCCAGTTTTGGCATATGAAAGTTTGATTTTTCCCACTGTTCAGGAAACATTTTCGGCAGCTTAAAGCACATAATTGTGTTGAGAAGGGTGATGCAGTAACCAATGAGCAGTACAATAGTGGTAATCTGGCTGATGCTGAACCCGCCAAGGATAGGAAGAACTGTCACTACATAGTAAAGGATCAGGATCTTCCAAGGGGTGCGGTATTTGGGGTGGAGTTCGGCTAGACTCCTGGGAAACCATCCGTCTTCACACATCTGCATCAGCGGCTTTGTAATAGAAGCCAGCTTTCCGTTAAGTGTTGTGGCAATAGCAAACAGCGCACCGCCTACGATAAAGAAATAGTAGAGAGGCTTGGGGAAAATAGCAGAGGCAACCACCGTCAGGGACTTGCCAGCGACCTGCTCCATCGGCAGTACGCCGGCAGCCACAGTAGCCATTAAGCCATACAGCACGGCAACAGACAGAGTGGAGGCGATAAGAACAAAGGGAATATCCTTCTTGGGATTTTTGCATTCTGCGGAAACGCCGAAAATCAGATTGGCACCACCGGTGGCAAAACCCAACGTTGCAGCAGCACTGAGGACGCCGGGGATCCCATCCGTCATAAACTGACCGTCTGCATTGGAAAAATAATGTATTAGATCAACCCTGGGCAGACCGAACGCCACAAACAGCAGCAGGGCCAGCATCAGCACAAACACCAGCAGATTCTGTACTTTTGCCATAATATTGACGCCAAAGAAATTCAAAACGAAGAAAAAGGTTGCGATGCCGATTGCCACTGCTGTGTGATTCAGCCCTGGGAAAAGGGACAGAAAGTAATCTGCAAATGACAAAGCAAACATGGTTACAGAGATGTTCTTAAATACATAGATTACGGAGTAGGCTCCGGCAAAGCGCTCGCCGGCGAAAAGGCCAATTTGACTGTAATCCGCACCGCGAAAACGCATACAGCTGGATACAAAGATCATAGGAATCAGATTGCACAGGGTAAAGAAGGTAGACAGTAGGAATGCGATATTGGCTGAACGACCGGTCAATTCAATACCTGTTCCCATCTGGACCATGATGCCAGAACCGATAATACTACCGATTGCCAAGCCCATCAGTTCTTTGCGACCTAAAACACGCTTTAGATCTTTTGTGGAAGCGAGTTTGTCTGCCATATTTTCTTTCCTCCTAAAATATGAATTTTGTTATTAATTGTCAAAGGATGGAAGCATATCATGAGGAATTGGGGTATATGATCGCCCATTGCGGTCTTGCTGCAATTCTTGCTTTGCCTTTCGTAGCACATCCTGTCGGGTAGTCAGCAGATCATAGGCGGACCATGCCATTACCTGACCTGCGCGGATCATGCCCTTTGCAGCAGCTGTGCTACCATAGGCTGCACAGGCCTGCCAAGAGTGCCCATCCACCATTATCGGACAACAGGTAACCGTCAGGTTTACGGTAGGAGTAATCCATGAGACATCGCCAACGTCTGTGCTGCCGCCGACAGTAATAGATTTGTTTCCTTTGCGGATAGGGCGGCACAGCAGGTTATTCCAGAGCTCATCTTTTGCGACACCCAATGTTTTACAGCGTTCCTCCACCAGTGAGGGAGAGTATGTAGCAGATAATGCACGAAATAGTTCCAATTCTTCCGTTGTATATGTGGGCCAGGGGCAGTGAGCGAGATTTTCATATACCAAGTCACTGAGTGCGTTGTTTGGCAGTCGGTTATGGTAAATGCTCATAACCTTCTTTTCTACAGTAGTTCCGGTCATCATAGCAGCACCCTTCGCTACGTTTGCCAGCCGCTCTACAATTTCTTGCACCTGATGAATTTGCGGTGCACGTACCGCATATCGTACAGCGGCCTTGCCTGGGACCACATTGACGGCTCTGCCGCCGTTGGTAATGAAATAATGCAGCCGGGCAGTGGGAATGATGTGCTCCCGCAAATAGTTAGCACCAACGTTCATCAGTTCCACTGCGTCCAGGGCGCTACGCCCCATGTGGGGACTCATTGCAGCATGCGCTTCTATGCCTTGAAAATGGAATTCCATTAGTTCAAAAGCTGACGACTGTGTTAATGCAACGCTGTCTTCGCCGGACGGATGCCAGTTCATGCAGCAGTCCAGATCATCAAACAAGCCGTCCCGTGCCATAAATGTTTTCCCACCGAAGCTTTCCTCCGCTGGGCAGCCATAGTAGCGAATGGTCCCCGGGATCTTTTCCTCCCGCATGACATCCATCAACGCCGCGAATCCAGCCAGAGATCCGACACCCAGCAAGTGGTGGCCGCATGCATGGCCATATCCACCTTTTTCTGCAGGCTCTTGATAAGCACAGACCTTTTGACTCTGCCCGGGCAGCGCGTCTAATTCTCCCAAAAATCCAATAACAGGAAAACCCGAGCCGTATTGGGCCACTAGTGCGGTAGGCGCACAAGCTACTGGAAAAGAGACCTGGGCGCCCAAACGTTTGAGATACTCTGCCTGAATTTGTGATGTTCGTTTTTCGCGAAAGCCGCCCTCAGGATGTGCCCAGATGTCCAAAGCCATAGCTTCCAAGGCCTCTCTATGCTGCTCAATATAAAAATGAATGCGTTCCTTTCCCATTTCCTTATGCCTCACTCAGATATGGCTTCAAGTCTGAAGGGATGGGGATATAGTGTTTACCCTCTTTGTCCTTTTCCCACTCTTGGCGGGCCTGGGTGAGAACTTCCTTCCGGGTAGTCAGCAAATCATAGGCGGTCATTGCAAGCACTTCACCGGAGCGCAACATTCCTTTGGCGGCAAAGGTGGTCCCATAGCAGGAAGCGGCCTGCCAGGTATGTCCATTTACCATGACCGGACAGCAGGTTCCGGTCATATTCAGCGTGGGTGTGATCCAAGAAACATCGCCTACGTCGGAGCTACCTCCGGTTATTTTGGATTTGCTGCCCATACGCACAGGGTGGGGCAGTAAATTGTTGTGGACCTCTTCCATGGAGATGCCATAACTTGCAACAGTTTTTTCTACAGTTCCCGCTGGGTAAGCGGCAGCCATTGATGCGGCAAATGCCAATTCTTCTTCGTTCCATGGAGTGGGGGGCGCTTGGAGATAATTCTCATAGGCCAAATCAGCTAAAGCTGCGTTTGGCAGTCGGTTGTGATATACGCCTACCAGGACATACTCCATTTTGGTTCCTGTCATTAGTGCGGCGCCTCGTGCGATGTCAATAAGCCGACTGCGGATATCGTGCATCTGATCTACCTGCGGTGCTCGGATTGCATATTGAGAGGCGGCTTTGCCCGGAACGACATTAACGGCACGCCCACCGTCAGTGATGATATAGTGGATCCTGGCAGAAGGAATAATATGTTCTCTCAGGTAGTTTGCCCCGACATTCATCAACTCCACTGCGTCCAGAGCGCTGCGTCCCAAATGGGGGTTTGCTGCTGCATGGGCCTCAACACCGGTAAAGTGAAATTCCATTGTTGTCAAAGCAGTATTGTTTGCGTAGCCGACTCCATCTTCTCCGGAGGGATGCCAGCTGAGACAGCAGTCAAGATCATCAAAAACGCCAGCTCGTGCCATAAAGCTTTTTCCTGAATAGATTTCTTCGGCTGGGCAGCCATAGTAGCGGATGGTTCCTGGAAGCCCTTCCTCTCGCATTGTCAGCATTAGTCCGACAAAGGCGGCGATACTTCCGGTTCCCAGCAGATTATGTCCGCAGCCATGACCATATGCGTTTTCCTCCAGCGGCTCCCGATAATTGACCCCGGCTTTTTGACTCAATCCGGGCAGAGCGTCAAATTCTCCCAAAAAACCAATGATTGGCCGGCCTTCTCCATACTCTGCCATAAACGCTGTATCCAGCATATCGATGGGGGCGATAATTTTAGCCCCCATTTCACGCAAAAAATCTTTCTGCAAATTGCTGGCATACGTTTCGTGAAAGCCTGCTTCCGGATGTGCCCAGATGTCTAATGCCATGTTCTGCAATTGTGGCCGCAGAGCTTCAAGGTGTGTATGAATGTTTTCCTTGCTCACGCAGTACCTTCTCCTCTCTTTTGCGCATACGATAATGCGCCGTGTGTATGCCTATTCTACTTGCCGAAATAAGGGATGTCGCACCCTAAAACGAGATATTTTGTTTGATTTTCGGATATGTATCTGATTTTTTAACAAAATATCTCAAAAATAAACAGACAGGGCAAAAAAAACGGGATACCCTTATGCATATACAAAAAGGCAAATTACCTAATAAAAAAGCCGCCCCATTACAGGGGCGACTGAGCCAGGAATTGGCAAATCATATAATGCGCACAATCAAAGACCGCTATTGCTTTCTTACAAATTCTGTAGGAGATATACCTACTTCCTGCCGGAAAACAACGCTGAAATATTGGCTGTTTTTGTAGCCTACTAGTTCAGCCACCTCCCCAACGCGGGATTCTCCTCTGCTTAGAAGATCCTTGGCCACTTTTATACGATAGGCAGTGAGATAGCGCGAAAATCCTACCCCCACTTCCCGCTTAAAGATTTTGTTCAAGTATTCCGGATTTAGTCCTACTTGGGCAGCAGCATCCTGAATGGTAATGTCCAGCATATAATTCTGATAGATAAACTGGGTTACTTTTCGAATACGTAATGAATATCCAGATTCTACACTGCAGCAGGTATGATAAATAAATTGTTCAAGCAATTCCTGCAGCTCGCGAATAGAAACACATTCCCCAATTTTTAAGCGGATCGTCTCAGCATCTGCCGGGGAGCACATTTCGTGTTGAACCAAATCATCCAGCAGATGGCCAACCGCCTGAAGAAATACTTCCAGGTATTCAATGTCTTTTGTTCGGGAGAGAGAGTCACACTCTCGCTCTAAAAATTTAATGATTTGATCGTATTCGATTCCGGAAAAACTTTTACTTTGGTTGAGTGTGGTAGACCTTTCCTGGCTTGGGGATAGCTGTTCCAAAGCCAGGATATTTACGATTTGCCGACTGGAGCCAAATAGGGAGTAGCGAAAATGCTGCACCAGCGTAAGGTATGCTGCATAAATTTGAGAAAGCTCTGTCAGACAATCTTCCTGATAAAGTACGGTGGGGTGCTGGCCGCGATCTTCACATGCGTTCCAGATAACCTCCGCTACTCGGCGGATGATGCTGGCTTGACTACTTTTTCCAGGGAAGCTTTGCTCAAAACATAGCAAGGTCAATACAGAGGAACTTAAACATGGGATGGCAATTATTTGGCAATGATATTCTCGATGAAGTTGCTCCAGCACCCAGGGAGCGCAAACCAGTTGCCGCAGATAATTGTGAGCACCGACCACGTTTCCCGGGTTCCACGGGGTAAAGGGCAAGATTTTTTGCGGTTCACCAACCAGAATCATTCCCCAGCAGCCAGAGGGAATATCTGCCAGCTCTTTGGCCAGGGCTTCCGCTCTTTCCGGGTTTTCAGGTGCGCATAGAAATGCTTCCAGGCAACTGCGGCGATATAATCTTACCATGTTGGTTCGACGTAAAATCTTCTCCCTGATTGACAGCAGGCACTGCCCCAAAAGAGCAGCAGAAAGCTCTCTATACAGGAAAAATGCGGAAACATTTAGAGCAACTGCCTGTCGAGCAGTTTCAAAATCTGCTTCGGCAGCTAAGAACACTACATGTACATCCGGCATTTTTTCCCGGATATTCTGGGTAAGAAGGAGACCATCCATCATCGAAAGTTGAGGATCCGTAATCACCAAATCCGGCAATTGCCGCAAAAACAGGTTCCAGGCATCTTTTCCATTTTCCGCAGTACTGCAGATCTGGAATCCCAGGTCCTCCCAATTTAGCATTGACAAAAGGGCTTGCACCACGCTATGGTCCTCAATAGCCAGGAGAACCTTGAGGCAGTGTTCATTTTGTATGGATTTATTCACAATTGTCCCTCCCATATATTTGCGGACAAGCGTCTGTAGCTTGTGATTCCCTGTGGGTATTTTATGGCAGATATCACATTTACATTTAAAAAAGAATAGAAAGAGGAGAAAATGATGTTTCAGAAGCTGGTTGTTATAGAGCCGCTACATTTGTTGGCGGAGACAGAGAAATCTTTCGAAAAATATGCCCACCAAGTGGTGCGGTACAACACGGTCCCGGATTCTGATCAAGAAATTATTTCTCGCTTAGATAGTGCTGATGCGGTTTTAATTAATGTAACTACATCTATTACACGACGGGTTATTGAGGCATGTCCTTCTCTGCGTTATATCGGTATGTGCTGCACGTTGTATGAAGATGAGAGCTGCAGCGTTGATTTACAGGCAGCAAAAGAGAAGAGAATCAAAGTTACCGGTGTTAGCGGATATGGAGACTGTGGTGTACCTGAGTTTGTAGTCAGCGAATTGATTTCGCTGCTGCATGGCTTCCATGGAAAGCAATGGTCGTCGGAGCCTCTGGAACTTACAGATTTTCCGGTCGGTATTATTGGTGCTGGCATCACCGGTTCTCTTGTTGCCCGATATCTGCATTTTTTTGGCGCAACAGTAGTGTACCATAGTCGCACTGCAAAACCAACCTTAGAAAATATCGGAATACAAAAAGTTCCTTTGGAAACGTTGCTGCAATCCAGCTATGCAGTGTGTACATGCCTCAATAAGTTTACAACGCTCCTGGGCGATGAGGAGTTTCATTTGCTGGGAGAGCATAAGATTTTGTTCAACACCGGCCTTAGCCCGTCGTATCAACTTCCTGCAATCAAAAGGTGGCTCTCTTCAGGATGCAATTACCTGTTTTGTGACAGCCTCATGGCGTTGGGAGATAAGTCGCTATTGAACTTTCCGGGAGTGGTTTGCCCTGGGCGTTTTGCGGGGATGTCACATCAGTCAGTAGTGCGTTTGAGCAAAAAAGTTGAAGCCAATTTGTCATATGTAGCGGACAGTATCATATAAGATAGTTAAGATTTGATGTATACAAATTAAAGTTATATCGCTATTATATAACAAATTAACTGATCAGCAACTTGATTTATAAGTGTTGAACATTTGAAAGCGAAAGTGTAGTGAAAAACCATTATTAGGCTTTGTAGAGATAGATTATTTAGTAGTATACAATGTTAAATCAAGTCAATCGTACACTTAGTGTATAAATTTATTTTGATGGCTAGTTTTCGGGTTCAGGGTAACGGTGGTTTGTCTATACCTGAGTCCTGTCCATTAGCAAGATAGCTGCGTATTCTTAAACAAGTAACATTAGCAATGTGTGTCAAAGCACTTTTCAGGCGCCATTCAGACCCTGAAGCTAGAGCAGGAGTAGAGGTTTATCATTATGAAACAAAGGGAAAATACTAACAGTTTACCTGGGGCTGATACTGCATTGGATGGTCGTCACAAAATGTACTTATAACTACAAAACGCAAAACGTATATACGTTTTGCTATAAGAAGAAAAAACCGCTGGAATCCTACGATTCCAGCGGTTTTTGGTCCGAGTGTCAGTAAAGGATCTGTGAAAATGTCGTAATATCAATGGTTTGCGGGCAGTTAGCAAAAGGCTTTATCTTAAATTGTACGCTCCCACACTTTTACTTGCGTGACTACATCGAGCAGACGATCACCACCAACTATATACTCCAGAATTTCGTCGGCGGTATCACACCATTTCTCGGTCCGAGCGTTTATTTCCGCAGAGCCAGCCTGACAGATCATCATTTTAGTTGCTGTGCCTGCCGTGGGAGAAATGCGGCCAAAGCAACAATACATAATGCCGTTCCATTCGAATTGAATTTCTCCGCCGCGCCTCATACACCACTTAAAATCGCTGATTGTTTTGAATCGATCATCCTCAAATGTATTGGTTGGTACAACCGTCTTCATAGAATAGTGTCTCCTTTCACGGTCAAATGCTTTTCCAGAGCGTTCGACCTTGCTGAGGTGAGGTGCTAATTCATCCCAATAGACATCGTGCGTGTGAGGATTATCGTGAAATTTGGAGTTCCGTGATCAGAATAATGAGTCTCGGAATCAGCCTTTCCATCTGGGCCGATATGAGTCTCATACAAGTCTCCCTTTTTGGTAAAAGACTGTTTTACTTCACCCGGTTTACCAATAAATTTTTCATCGGCTGGTTTGGAGGGCTTTCATTTCCCACCGTATGCACTGTCGCTCCCTTGCCAATTAGGAACGGCTCTATTGTATCATGATTTGTATAGAAAGAGCCACCAATTTTGAAAGATTCCAAATCTTCTTTCTGAAATCCACGCTCGTAATTCATATACCCCCAAAAACTGCATTCGTAGCCCACATAGATGATATTGCCTTGCATTTCGGGAAACGGTGTATTGTAGCAAATGATTTTTTCCGGCTCAATGCGCCGCAACATCTCGTTGTAGCCAGCCTTAAACCTTTCTTTTTGGTCACAGCGGTTGTTGTGTTCGGATGCCATATAAGTAGGAGCAGCAACGACACTGTCTTCTTCAATCCCCTTAGAGCAGGAATCAAATGTGGATTCATCGCCGCAGTTGATGGCAGGAAGCTGATGACGCAAGACGAACTGGCAGTAATAGACGGAAGGAAATGTATCTTCATGCTGCGGAGCGTACGCCCGTTCTTTTCGGATAAGTATGACCTGACCAAGTATCCCGACTAAATACACTGCCGACGCCGGCAAGAAGTACCTCTTTGATATGGAACGCCTCTAGGGCGCGGCGGCAGAGTACGCGGTCGGCCATCTGCGGCAGCTCGTCGTCCGAGACCACGGCAGTGAAAAGGTCTTGTGTTTCACAAGCGGTACCGTCCTTCCATAACAAGCCTTGGCAACATTATTGCAGGTGCTGTCAGAACTCACCACTTTTTCTTGCACTTTATAGATGGAAGAAAATGTAAATAGCGGCTGCATTATGCCCGGCTTTCCGCCGGTCTCGCAGGGGGAGGCGGGATTCGGACGGGATATAATATTCTTGCGCGGCTAATGGACGCATGATATAATATCAAAAATCATAAAAAATCGCGTTTAATTGTGTGAACTAAAATTTTTATGTCAGGGGAGCAGGAATAAAATGGATAATCAATTGTTCAGACAAAAAAGCATCGACCGGGTGTCGTCTCCTGAGGCCCTCAATGACTATGTGAAGGTCTCTTCGCCCGGAGTATGGATCGTTCTGGCGGCGGTGGTTGTGCTGCTCATCGGCGCCTGCGTGTGGGGGGTGTTCGGCCGGCTGGAGACCACAGTACCTGCGCTGGTGGTGAGCGAGGCGGGGGAGACCGCCTGTGTTTATGACAGCAGCCTGTCGGCGGAGGTGCAGATCGGCATGAGCGTGCGTGCGGACGGGCAGGAGTTCGAGATAACCGGCGTTTCCACGCAGGAACAGGTGCTTGAGCAGGACGTGGGCGGCTTTGAGGCCGGGAGACATGTCTGTGTGTCCGAGCTGAACGGGAGCATGGCGGACGGCGTGTACGAGGCTGAGATAGTCATCGAGAGCATTGCGCCTGTGTCCTTCCTCTGGAATTGAGGTGGCCATGGGACAGAACATAAAGGTGAAGCAGCCCGTGAGCGAGGGCTATGTCAAGGTGCCGGTGATCATGCAGATGGAGGCGCTGGAGTGTGGGGCGGCTAGTTTGGCGATGGTGCTGGCGTACTATGGGAAATGGGTGCCGCTGGAGCAGGTGCGCGCGGACTGCGGCGTTTCCAGGGACGGCTCAAACGCGAAGAACGTGCTCAAGGCGGCGAGAAGTTACGGTTTGGTCGCCAAGGGATACCGTTATGAGCCGGACACGCTGAAGGAAAAGGGGAAATTCCCCTGCATCATACACTGGAATTTTAACCATTTCCTCGTGCTGGACGGGTTCAAGGGCAACAAGGCCATGCTGAACGACCCGGCCAAGGGCAGCTATGCCGTCTCGATGGAAGTTTTTGACAAATCGTTTACCGGCGTCTGCCTGATGTTCGAGCCGGGCGAGAGCTTCGAGCCGGGCGGCAAGCCGAAGTCGGTGCTGGAGTTCGCGGGCAGACGACTGAGCGGCGCGGGTTCTGCGGTGGTGTTCATGCTGCTCACGACCTTCATCGCGTCGGTCATAGGCATCATATATAATGTTTTCTCGCATATCTTCCTCGACCGGCTGCTGACGGGTGAGAATGCGGACTGGCTGGGAGGCTTTACTCTGGCGCTCATCCTTTTTGGCGCGGTGAGGCTGGTGGTCGAGTGGATCAAGGCCGTGTACAGCATGAGGATAAAAGGCAAGCTGGCCGTTGTGGGAAGCACCTCTTTCATGTGGAAGGTGCTGAGGCTGCCCATGGACTTTTTCTCTCAGCGCATGGCGGGCGACATCCAGCAGAGGCAGAATGCGAACGCCTCGATAGCGGGCACGATGGTGAACGTGTTTGCGCCGCTGGCGATAAACGCGGCGCTGATGCTGTTCTACCTTGTCGTGATGTTCAGGTACAGCGTTCTGCTGACGCTTATTGGCGTGGCGTCGATCGTGATAAATCTCTCGCTGTCGCGGCTCATCTCGAAGAAGCGCATCAACATCACGCGGGTGCAGATGCGAGATTCGGGCAAGCTGGCGGGCGCGACGGTCGCGGGCATAGAGATGATAGAGACGATAAAGTCCAGCGGCGCCGAGAACGGCTATTTCGAGAAATGGGCGGGCTATCAGGCAAGCGTGAACACGCAGAAGGTGCGCTATGAGAAGCTTGACAAGTATCTGGGTGCGCTGCCCTCGTTGGTATCGACGATAACCAACAGCGCGGTGATGATGGCTGGCGTGTGGCTGACCATACACGGCGAGTTCACGGCAGGCATGATCCTGGCATTCCAGGGGCTGCTTAGCAGCTTCAGCTCACCGGCCATGACGCTGGTGTCGGCTGGACAGACGATACAGGAGATGCGCACGCAGATGGAGCGTGTAGAGGACGTCATGCAGTACCCCGAGGACGTGGTGTACGACGCGGAGACGAAACTGGAGGACGACGTGGAGTACGACAAGCTCTCGGGCAGCGTAGTCATGCGGGACGTCACTTTCGGCTACTCAAGGCTGGGGGCACCGCTCATAGAGCACTTCGACCTCGAGCTGAAGCCGGGCAGCCGGGTGGCCTTCGTGGGCGGCTCGGGCTGCGGCAAGTCGACGCTCTCGAAGCTCATCTCAGGCCTCTACCAGCCGTGGAGCGGGGAGATACTGTTTGACGGCAAGCCGATAAGGGAGATAGACCGGAGCGTCTTCACGGGTTCGTTGGCTGTGGTGGATCAGGACATAATACTGTTCGAGGACACGATAGCAAACAACATAAAGATGTGGGACAGCTCGATAGAGGATTTCGAGATGATCCTTGCGGCGCGGGACGCGAGCCTGCACGCGGATATCATGCAGCGCGACGGCGGATACAATTATAAGATAGCCGAGGGCGGCAAGGATTTCTCGGGCGGGCAGCGGCAGCGCATGGAGATAGCGAGGGTGCTGGCGCAGGACCCGACGATAATCATTCTTGACGAGGCGACGAGCGCGCTGGATGCAAAGACGGAGTACGAGGTGGTGAAGTCCATAAAGGACAGGGGCATCACCTGCATAGTGGTGGCGCACCGCCTCTCGACGATAAGGGACTGCGACGAGATCATCGTGCTCGACCACGGCAAGGTGGTAGAGCGCGGTACGCACGAGGAGCTGTACGCGCTTGGCGGGGCCTATACGCGCCTCATCTCGAATGAATAAGGGGGTGCTGCAATGGGCTGGTTTGACGAACAAATAAGGCAGCGGAAGCTCAGGGATGACGAGGTCTTTGCAGATTGCTTTGCTGACATAGCGGGCGCTGTAGCGGGCCGGAAGTTTTCCGACGCGCTGCGGGGTGACCGTAGGGCGGCGAGCGATGCCATCAGCGACGTGCTGAGGTTCTACCACATAAAGTTGCGCGAGGCTCCGGAGAGCATCACAGACATAAACGAGCAGCTGGAATACCTCATGCGTCCCTACGGCGTGATGCGCCGGACGGTGAGGCTGGAGCGCGGCTGGTATAAGGACGCCATGGGCGCGATGCTCGGCGTGAGAAAAGACGATGGCAGCATCGTGGCGCTCATCCCGAGGGGGTTGAAGGGCTACAGCTTTTTTGACCGGGCGAGCGGGAAATACGTCAGGGTGAGCGGGAGAAACGAGGGGTTGTTTGAAGAGGAAGCTATCTGTTTCTACAAGCCTTTCCCGCTGACGAAGATGAACGTGGGCAGCCTGCTCAGGTACATGGCGGAATGCCTTCAGACGGCGGACCTGGTGCTGTTAGCGCTGGCGACGCTGGCGGTGACGCTGCTGGGCCTGCTGGGACCGAAGCTGAACAACATGGTGTTTTCTGATGTTGTGGACAGCGGGAGCACGCGCCTGGTGGTGGCGATGCTTGTGTTTCTGATTTGCGTTGCGATAAGTACGGCGCTCATGAACTCGGTGAAGGCGCTGCTGATGGCGAGGATAAGCACGAAGCTGGAGGTCTCGGTGCAGTCGGCTACCATCATGCGGGTGCTGAGCCTGCCGGCAAGCTTTTTCAAGGAGTACAGCTCAGGCGAGCTGCACCAGAGGACGCAGTACATAAATGCCATCTGCTCGCTGCTGGTGTCGGCGGTGCTCTCGACGGGCCTGACGTCGGTGTTTTCGCTGACGTATATCTCGCAGATATTCGTATACGCGCCGTCTCTGGTGGTACCGGCGCTGCTGGTGGTGCTGGCGACGCTGCTGCTTTCGCTTGGGACGACGCTGCTGCAGGCAAGGATAACGCGCAGGCAGATGCAGGCGGCGGTGAAGGAGAGCGGTGTGAGCTACGCGCTCATTTCGGGCATACAGAAGATAAAGCTCTCCGGTGCGGAGAAGCGGGCCTTCGCCCACTGGGGAAAGCTCTACGCCAAGTCGGCGGAGCTGAGCTATAACCCGCCGCTGTTTCTGAAGGTGAACTCCGTTATCAGCACGGGCATAAGCCTTGCGGGAACAATAGCCATGTATTACCTTGCGGTGAAGAACAATGTCAGCGTTGCGGATTACTACTCCTTCAACACGGCTTACGGCATGGTGACGGGGGCCTTCCTGTCCCTTGCCGGAATAGCGACGACGATGGCGCAGATAAAGCCGGTGCTCGAGATGATAAAGCCGGTGCTCGAGGCTGTGCCGGAGATAGCCGAGAACAAGCAGGTAATAACGCAGGTATCAGGCGGGGTTGAGCTGAACAACGTGTCTTTCAGGTATAACGAGAACATGCCATGGGTACTGGATGACCTGAGCCTCAAGATAAGGCCGGGGCAGTACGTTGCGATAGTTGGCAAGACAGGCTGCGGCAAGTCGACGCTCATGCGCCTGCTGCTGGGCTTTGAGAAGCCGCAGAAGGGCGCGGTGTACTACGATGGACGCGACCTCGACACGATAGACCTCAAGTCGCTGCGCCGGAAGATAGGCGTGGTGATGCAGAACGGCAAGCTGTTCCAGGGCGACATCTATTCCAACATAGTGATCTCGGCTCCCTGGCTGACGATGAACGACGCCTGGGAGGCAGCGGAGATGGCGGGCATAGCGGACGATATAAGAAGGATGCCGATGGGAATGCACACGCTGATATCTGAAGGTTCAGGCGGCGTCTCCGGCGGACAGCGGCAAAGGCTGATGATAGCGCGGGCAATAGCGCCGAGGCCGAGGATACTGATGCTGGACGAGGCGACGAGCGCGCTGGACAATCTGACGCAGAAGACGGTGTCTGATTCGCTAGAGGGCCTCAAGTGCACGAGGATAGTCATAGCACACCGGCTCTCGACGATACGGCAGTGTGACCGAATAATCGTGCTCGACAAGGGAAAGATCATCGAGGACGGGACATACGACGAGCTGCTGGCCGAGGGCGGCTTCTTCGCCGAGCTGGTGGCGAGGCAGAGGCTGGACGGGGCTCCGGCGGGAGTGTCGTAAAAATAATAGCTCTTATTGCTCCGAGTTTGTATAAAGTGTCAGGAGCAGAAGGAAATGGAGGTGCGAGATGACGGCGGACGGGTTTGAGAGCCTGCTTGAAGAGCTGTTTGGATATCAGCGATTCGAGGAAGAACCGGGCCTGGAGAAGCTCATAATGGATACGGCAGGACGGTATCCGAGGCAGCTTGGGGACGAGGAGCTGGAGTTTGTGAACGCGGCGGGCGAGACCGGGGCCGGCCCTGAACCGCCGTGGCTGCCGGAGGGTCTGGAAGATGACTGAATGGCAGAGGGAGCGCGTTTATTTGGAATACAGGGAGAAGGTCGCAGCCTATGTCGGGTCGCGTGTGAGCGATGTGCACACAGCGGAAGATCTGGTGTCGAGCGTGTTTTTAAAGGTGTACCAGAACCTCGACAGCTTTGATGAGAGCCGGGCCTCACTTTCGACCTGGATATATACGATAACGAAAAACACGGTGATAAATCATTTCAGGCTGCAAAAGCCGTCGTACGAGCTGGACGAGGGTATGGCCTCTCCCGCCGAAGGAGTGGAGGAGAAGCTGATAAACCGGGATATGCTCGAGCAGCTGGCCGGAGCACTGGGCAGGCTTGAGCAGCGTGAGCGGGACCTCATCATCCTGTACTACTACGAGCGGCGCAGCCTGAAGGAGATAGCGCAGGAAATGGGCATCTCCTATTCCGGAGCGAAGCTCATACACAAGCGTGCTCTGGGGAGCCTGCGGCTTATCATAGCGTGAGAATTTAAAAAAACTTTAGCCCTCCGCGCCCGGCGCTCGTATAAAGAAATGAAAACACTTGATCATGGGGGCGACGACAGATGGCGATGCTCGTCAGGGAACGACTGAATTTGCCGGCGGATGAGAGGGAGACGCTGTTTCTGCTCTCATGGACGGGCAGGGCCGAAGAGGGCCTGAAGGCCGAACTGGGCGAGGATGGTACGATGACCGAAAGGGCGGCTCTACTCTGCCTCGTGGGTCTGCTGAGCCGGCTGAGATACATATGCGAGGATGTTTTCAAGACTGAGAAAAATGCCCTCATAGTAGAGGAAAACCCGTTCATGGCCATTGACCCGGGGCTTGCGACGGCGGAGATGAAGGCGAAGGCGTCGGAGAAGCTGTTGCTCGAGCTGGAGCGCACGGGCGGCGAGCGTGTGTTTGAAAAGTATCCCCTGCTGCGCGGACTTCTGGACAGCCGAACGGAGAATTACATCCAGGTATACCGCGAGCTTTTTGAGAGGCTTCGCCGGGACCGGGCTGAGATATGCCGCCGCTTTTTCGCGGGGGAGGACTTCGGGCTTGTGACGGAGATAAAGGGTGATTCCGGAGACCTGCATTTCCACGGCCGAAGCACCTGCATCATTGTGACGGAGCGGGGGCGTTTCGTGTATAAGCCGCACGACTGCGGCATAGACGCGAGATTTCGGGAGCTGATCGGCCGCGGGTTTTCAGACATGATCCGCTCACCCGACTGCATAGAGGGCGAGGGCTACGGTTGGTGCGAGTACGTGGCGCCGTGCAAGGTCGGCTCCAAGGCCGGTGCCGCGCGTTTTTACCGGCGTTTTGGCGGTGCTTGCGCGCTGATGCAGGCCCTGGGCGGCAGCGACCTGCACTCGGAGAACTGGATATGCAGCGGGGAGTTCCCCGTGCTGGTAGATGTCGAGACGGCGCTCTCGCCGGTGCCGCGGATATACAATGATAAGAGCGTGTTCCCGGAGCTTGTGACGGAGGAGGAGAACTTCCTCTACGATGTGAACCACTCGCTGATGCCGAGCAGCCTGCTGCCGGCGAGGACAGGGGGCCGGGAGATGAGCGTGCTGCTGGACGACTCGGATTATACGAGCTGCGAGCCGGTGCTGAGCGGGAAAAAGCTCACGGTGAGGGGCTTCGAGGAGGAGTTCCTTAAGGGCTTTTCCGAGGGCTATGACAGATGCATCGAGCAAAGCGGCGAGCTGCTCCGGGGGCTGGAGAGCTTCTCGGGTGTCACGGTCAGAAAGCTCATGAGGAATACGGATAGCTACGCGAAGCTGCTGAAGAAGCTGTACAGCGCTGCGGCGCTGCGCTCAGGGGAGCGCCGGGCGGCGGCGGTGGAGCGGCTGGGGGACTTTTTCCGGCTGCACGGCGCTGAGCATATGCTCCCGATAGCCCGCTGGGAAGGAGAGTGCCTGCTCGAGGGGGATATCCCATACTTTAGCTCCATGGGCGGAGGGCACGCGCTTCTGGGCTGCGGCAATGTGGTCGTGGAGGATTTTTTCAGGCTGAGTGCGATCGAGAATGCCAGAGAGCGTATCGGAAGGCTCTCGGAGGCGGAGAAGCGCTTCGAGCTGGGCCTGCTGAGTCAGAGCATGAGCCGTGCGATGATACCGGTAGAGCCGATGAAGGAGCCGGAGCCGGAGCTGTCGGACTTCGAGCCCATGAGCCGTCAGACGGCTCTGGCCGAGGCGGAGGAGCTTTTCCGGGAGATAGAGGGCCTGATGCTAACAGGTCCGAGCGGGAAGCCTTCGTGGCTCATCGTCTCGGAGCGGGGCATGAACCTTGTGTCGATAAAGCCGACCTTCTTACAGGGAACCGCCGGAATGGGCACCTTCTTCGCGGCGATGTACGCCGCCAGCGGCGGGACCGCACAGAGAGCCGCGGAGCTGGCAGATATCTGCCTTGAGCAGCTCGAGGTCACGGCGGAGCAGCTTGGGGAGGCCAGATACATACCGGAGAAGGCGCTGCCGCTCGGGATATCTGATGGCTTCGCCGGAGCATTCCGGGCGCTGGATATCATGGAGAGCTGCCTGGGAACCGGCAGGGCGGGGGACCTCACGCGGAGGCTGCTTGAGCTGCTGGGGAAGGCGGATATCGAGAACGCGCATTGCATGGACGTCTACTCCGGTGCGGCGGGACTACTGCTGGAGCTGTGCCGGGCATACGAGCACACAGGCTCGGATGTGGTGCTGGTACAGATGGAAAGGACGGCGGAGCGGCTGATCCGGGGCAGAACGCTGGAATACAAGGGCATGCTGCTCTGGGACACGATGGATAAAAAGCGGCCGATAAGCGGGGCCGGGCATGGACTCGCGGGCATAGCGGCAGCGCTGTTGGGGGCCTGGAAGCTGCTCGGCGGCGCGAGATACCGGGAGGCGGCGCTGGCAGCGCTGGAGTTCGAGCACGGCATATACTCGGAGAAGCTCGGGACCTGGCCGGATCTGAGAACCTCGCCGGTGGCGTCGCAGGCGATGCACGGGCTTTGCTCGGGCGCGCCGGGCATGGGGCTGGCGATGCTGTTCTGCAGGGAGAGCGGTCTGGATTCCCCGGAGCTGGAGGAGGATATTGTCAGGGCGAGGCGCTGCTGCCTGACGAGCCGGCCGATCTACCGGGACCACCTCTGCTGCGGCAACAGCGCGGCGCTGGACTTTCTGCTCTCGCTGCCGGATTGCCGGGAGCACGCGGGCCGGCTGCTGGCCTTCATGAAATCGAGGAAGGATAGGGGCGGCAGATATCACTGCCTGCCGGAAAACTACAGACAGGTGCCGTGTCCCGACCTGTTTTTCGGCACTGCTGGCATAGGCTATGAGCTGCTCAGATACGCACAGCCGGATAAGCTTCACCAGATACTGTTCTGAGCTCCGGATAAAGGGAAGGCAAACATCTTTAAAATAAGACTTGGTGAAAGGAACTGATGAACATGACTATCGAGGCATTGTACAGCAAGGTCATAGGAAGCGAGGAGCTGAAGGCGGCGTTTGTGGCTGCGGTGAAGGAGAAGAAGATCGCGGAGTTCCTGAAGGAGCAGGGCTGCGAGGCGACGGAAGCGGAAGTCGCGGAGTTTCTGAAGTCAAAGCAGGGCGCCGAGGGCGAGATGGCGGACGAAGAACTGGACGCGGTAGCGGGCGGCGGATGCAACACTACCGAGACTTTTTTTTCCTGTATTACCGTGGGCGTTTACTGTGCGGTGGAAGCCATAAAGAGCGCGACGATGGATAAGCCTGAGGACGGCTGGGGCAATGACTGCCTCCTTTGCGAGCCGCAGTAGACAAATTGTGAGAAAATCTAAGGAGGAACCGTAATGAAAACACTGGAAGAACTGTACACTGAGGTCATGGGTAGCGAGGAGCTGAAGTCGGCCTTCGTCGCTGCGGGGAAGGAGAATAAGCTGGGCGAGTTTCTGAAGGCGCAGGGCTGCGAGGCGACGGAAGCGGAGGTCACGGAGTTTCTGAAGGCGAAGCAGAGCGCCGAGGGCCAGATACTCTGCAATGCATGATGAATCTGCGAAGCTATGAGTGCGGATCTTAGTTAAGACCGGAAAAGACAGCCGGAGGTTTTAGCAGCAGAAATAGGAGATAATAGGAAATGCGATATATTCTGAACAAAAACGTGGCGCTGCGCTCGTGGAAGCTGGTGCCGTACGCCTATTATGTGCGGGGGTATCAGTATGCGCAGAAGCTGAGCCGGGAACAGTTCGAGCTGCTGTCGCAGTGCGACGGGGAGCATGAGCTGGAAAATACGGGCCTGCTTGTGGCGCTGGAGCGTGCGGGCTTTGTTCACGAAGCGCAGGAGGGCGAGACCTGGAGCGAGTGGTCAAAGCCCAGGCGTTTTGACAACCGCTATTTCCCGAGTGTGAACTGGGCGATAACGGGCAAATGCAATTTCAACTGCAAGCACTGCTTCATGGCAGCGGACAACGCCCCGATGATGGGCGAGTTCAGCTGGGGGGAATGTGTCGCATTTCTGGACGAGTGCGAAAGGTGTGGCATACAAAGCGTGACGCTGACTGGCGGCGAGCCGATGCTGCACCCAAGGTTCAGGGACATCGTGCGCGAGATCGCGAGGCGCGGGATGTACCTCATCGAACTGAACACGAACGGCAGCTTTTTGTCAGCGGAGTTTCTCGACGAGCTGAAGGCGCTGGACATGGATACTGAGATAAAGATCAGCTTCGACGGGATCGGCCACCACGACTGGCTCCGGGGCGTTCCAAATGCGGAGGAGAAGGCGCTCCGGGCGATGAAGCTGGCGAAGGAGAAGGGCTTCCTTTGAGCGCAGATAACCGCTTCGGTAACGTTCCGCCGGATCAACAATCC
>OODG01000021.1_pt1 | contig 83170 bp, 67 predicted proteins | sample 1671621 | NCBI WGS metagenome assembly OODG01 (sample SAMN06348175, study PRJEB24527) | human gut metagenome | biome: human gut; feature: ankylosing spondylitis patient; material: feces | host: Homo sapiens | place: China | collected 2015-10 | reverse complement strand
GGGGAGAAACTTTACAAGACTGTTCCGCTGCCATCAACCACTTGATGAAATACAACGTGAAATCGACGCTCGATTATTCGGCGGAGAGCGAGCAGACCCCGGAGGGCATACAGGCGACTTTCGAGGAAACCTTGCGCTCGATAGATTTTGCGAAAGGAAATACGAATCTGGCCTATGCCGTATTCAAACCATCCACGATCACGACCGATGAGTTACTGGCCAAAGCTTCCGAGAAACGGGAAGAGCTTACGATAGACGATGTCCGGCATTTCCGCGAGTTCCGCGAGCGTTTTATGGCGCTTTGCCAACGGGCTTACGATAACGACGTACGTATTTTAGTGGATGCGGAGGATTATTGTTTCCAAGATGCCATTGATGCGTTGACCGATGAGGCGATGCGTAAGTTCAACAAGAAACGTGCGATCGTATTCGCTACCTTGCAAATGTATCGTCATGACCGGATGCCTTATCTGCGTCGTATCTACGATGACGCCGTGGCGAAAGGTTATATTGCGGGCGTGAAATTCGTGCGCGGGGCTTATATGGAAGCGGAGCGTGCCCGTGCGGCGGCGTTGGATTATCCCGATCCGATTTGTAAAGATAAGCAGGCCACGGACGAGAATTATGATGCGGCGGTCCGTTTCACCATGGATCATTTAGATCGTTTTGAGATGTTTATGGGAACTCATAATGAGGAGAGTAATTATAAGTTGGCGCAATTGATGGACGAGAAGGGGATCGCCCGCGATGACTCCCGTGTTTTCTTTGCGCAGCTATTGGGAATGAGTGATAATATTTCCTTCAATTTAGCCCATGCGGGATATAACGTAACCAAATACGTACCGTACGCCTCGGTAAGGGATGTACTGCCGTATTTGATCCGGCGTGCGGAAGAGAATACTTCTGTCGCGGGGCAGACCAGCCGCAACGATCACGCCGATGCAGGCGACCGTCAGACCCGTCTGCGCGTGCGTCACGAGCAGCACGACCGCCAGCAGGAATACGGCAGCGCTCGCGCCGAAGGCTCTGCGGTCCGTGATGGCGCTCGACGGCTCCGGGCAGACGACCGGCCCGCCGTTCGCGCGCTCCTCACGCAGCAGCTCCTTGCGGAAGCACAGCCAGAAATAGACGGCGACAGCCGCGAAGCAGACCGCGACGATCGCGCCGGTATTTTCGATGAAGTCAAAGAACGTATAGCCAAGCGAGGTGCCGATGATGATGTTCGGCGGGTCGCCGCACATGGTCGCCGCGCCGCCGAGGTTCGCGCAGAAGATCTCCGAGAGGATCATCGGCACGGGGTCGAACTTCATCGTCTGCGCCAGTTCGAGCGTGACGGTGGCGAGAAAGAGCACGACCGTGATGCTGTCGATGAACATCGAAAGCACCGCCGAAAGGCACATGAAGCAGATGAGCAGCGGCACCACATGGTAGTGAACGAGCTTTGCGAGCGACAGGCACAGCCAGCGGAAGAAGCCCGCCTTGCCAAGCCCCTCGACCATGATCATCATGCCCGCGATGAAGAGAATGGTGGACCAGTTGATGCCCGCCGTGCTCTCCTCGCTCGCCCCGTACCAGAAGGACAGCTCAAAAAACGAGCGAAGGTTGAGCGCTTCCCATATCGTTGCGGGCGAGTGCATACAAACGCCGAAGACGAGAATAAGTACCAGCGCTCCGCTGACGAGCGTAATGACATGGCGCTCGAACTGATCGAGGATGATCAGAAGGAACATCCCGAGAAAAATACAGATCGCAATGACCTGCGCAAGCATAGCAGTGACCCCCATTTCAAAAAGCAAGTGAGGGTATTATACGTCTGCCGCGCAGGTCCCGCAATCAAAAAAGCACAAGATTTTGCGTCAGAAAATTAAGAAAGCCGCTATATTTGCTAATATTCCGTTAAGAGCCCTGCCACCCGGAGGTGCCGCCCGACCGACATGCGGGCACTGGTCTTCCGTCTGCGGCGCTCGAAAAAGGCGGCAAGCGCCTGTCCTCTCGCGGCTCTTTCCTCATCTCGGGTAGCGCTGCGGGATCAGTCCCGCGCGCATGAGATAGTAAACAATGCTCGGCACGACGGCGAGCTGGAGCACGATGCCCGGCAGCGCCGTGACGAAGCTCGCGGCGATCCATGCCTGCATGGTATACTGTCCCGCCATGAAAAAGAGAGCCTTTGTCACACCGGAGACAAGGCGGCCGACCAGCATTGCGGCGACGAGCGAAAGGTAGAGGTCGGCATAGGTCTTCCCCGTGCGTACAAGGCGCAGCATCAGGCCGGTCGTCAGGCCGTAGGCCGCGCACTCGACCATCATGGCAGGCATCAGGGCCGCCGTCGGCATTCCGGTGAGAACGCTTGAAAGCATGGGGCCAAGCAGGCCGCAGACCGCGCCGTAGGGAGCGCCGCAGACCATGCCGCACAGCAGCACGGGAATGTGCATCGGCAGCATGATCTTGCCGCCGTTCGGGATGGAATGGAATGCCATTGGCAGGACAAGGCACAGCGCGATGTTCACGGCGGTGAGGACAAGGCGTTTGGTAGCGGTCATTTGCGTTGCTTTTTGCATGGATCGGATTCCCCTTATCTTTGGTATGCTTTTAGTTTACAACAGAAAACCTCTCCCTGCAAGCCCCACGGGGATAAAATTTGAAGGCGGCGGCACAGGGCTGTGCCGCCGCTTCCCCTTTTCCCCGTTATTCCGCGAGCCTTGCGTCAAAGGTCAGCGTGACCGTGATGGGCTGACCGTCCTGCACGGAGAGGAAGAAGCCCTCGCTGTAATAATACTCCCCCTCGATCCGCGCGTCGTAGCGCATATCGACATTCTTCCACGCGGCGGAATAGTCGGCATCGCCCGCCCAGCTGTTCGAGCCGATCTGCTTTACCACGCTGCGGATGTTGAAAAGGCTCGTGCCCTTTTGCGCCGCAGCAAGCGCGAGGTACGCCATGCGGGCATTCTCATCGCCCGTGCCGTAGATCGTTTCCGCCGTCTCGGTATATGCCCAATGCACGGCGCGGAGCGTTCCGTCCTCCACCGTGTAGGTGAACGGCGCGGGACCGTCGCCCCCGCCGAAGTAGACCACATTCTCGTATTGGTTCTCTGCCCACTCGCCGTTTTCGTCGAGCGACCAGCGCTCGCCATAGTCGAAAAAGTCGCGGTAGAAATTGACGTTCTCCGCAAATTCCGCCACCGTCAAGTCGCCGCGGTTCGGCGGCAGCACGGCGCTCAAGCCCATAGCAAGGGTCAGGGCAAGGCTCAGCGCGGTGATCGCCGCGTAGAGCAGCACCATCCTCCCTGTGCCGCGCTCGTCGAAGCGCTCGATGCTGCCGCTCTCCCAAGCCAGCTCCTCGCCGTTCATATAGCGGCGGTAGCTGCGGTAGTTGCACACAAGCTCCACGATGGAAATGCCGAGGCCCGCGCCGTAAAGCCAGACGGCGGCGGTGCGCTCAAGCGCCTCGCCGTAGCTGAGCCTCTCGCCGTCCGGCCGCGTGACGGTGATGCCCATGCACCATTTGCCCGCGGTCGCAGCAAAGCGTGAGAGCAGCAGCGGCTCGATGAGAACGAGCAGTCCCCATCCTGCCAGACCGCAAAGGAATATTTCTGCTTTGGAAATGTTCACAAGGTTATGGTGCAGCAGCATGAACTGCACAAACGAGACCAATATTCCCGTGAGCGTGAGGTCGATGGCACGGGCAAGGTAACGCCGCAACGGGTGCGGCTCGGCAACGTCCCGCTGCTTCGCCGCTGCGTCCGGCTCAAAGCCGTTGAGGTAGTCCTCCGGCCGTAAGGCGGAATAGCTTGTCACCTCGCGGGAGATGGCGTCGCACACGTTCCGCGCCGCCAGCAGGCGCTGACCCTCGCTCTCCAGCGCCGCGCTGCGCTCTCGCATGGCGGCGGCAAGCTCCAGCTCGCCGGATTGCAGCCGCCTGATCTCGTCGAGCGAGAAGCCGAGATTCCGCAGCAGCGCGATGCGCAGCAGCGTCTCCAGATCCTCCTCGCTGTAGTCGCGGTATTTGTTCTCCCGCCGCGCGGGAGCGAGCAGCCCCTCCTGCTCGTAGTAGCGGATGTTCGCGCGCGTCAGGCCGCTGCGCTCTTCGATCTCTTTGATGTTCATAGGCTCTCCTTCTGCGCTCTGCGCCGACCCTTCCCAATGCTATGATACCGCATTGTAAGGCATAAAGCAACTTGACAGTCAAGCCCTTTTTCCAAATTTTTCGGTCATATTCGAGCCTGTCTCCCGCTATGGATAGAGATAGACACAAAAATCTGGGAGATCGGAGGGCTTTTTATGACCCATTCCTTCTATCGGAGCTACGGCTTCCTTGCCGCGATGCTCGCCTGCATCGTGCTCGGCTGCGCCGTCGGCGCGGCCTGGCCCGGGGCTGTCTGCCTTGAGCCGCTCGGCACCGTGTTCATCAACATGATGTTCTGCCTCGTCGTGCCGCTGGTGTTCTGCTCGCTCGCGGGCAGCATCGCCAATACGCGCTCGCGGCGCAGGGCGGGGCGCATCCTCGGCGCGACGCTCGGCGTGTTCGTCGTCACGGGGCTGTTTGCGGCGCTCCTTATGCTTGTCATCGTGCGCGCCTTCCCGCCGGTGCTCTCGCCGTGGACGGACGCGGCGGCAGGCACGGTGGACACCCCCGCGCCGCTTGCGACGCTGCTCGTCAACTTCTTCACCGTCAACGATTTCTCTGCGCTGCTCTCGCGGCGGGCGATGCTGCCGCTGATCGTCTTTTCCCTGCTCTTCGGCTTCTCGGTCTCCGCCTGCGGCGGGCCGGATACCGTAACGGCGCGGGTGCTGGACGACGCGACGAAGTGCCTTTTGAAGATGGTCTCGCTCGTGAGCTGCTACGCCCCCATCGCCTTCTTCGGTTTCTTCGCCGCGATGGTCGCAAGCTACGGTGCGCAGATCACCGCGTCCTACGCCCGCGCGATGCTCGCGTACTACCCGCTCAGCTTTGTCTACGCGCTGCTTGCCTTCCCGCTTTTGGCCTACCTCGGCGGCGGGCGCGAGGGCGTGCGGCGGCTGCGGCGGCACATCCTGCGCCCCGCGGTGACCGCGCTCGGCACCTGCTCGTCCGTCGCCACCATCCCGGCGAATATGGAGGCCGCGGAGGACAGCGGCATCCCGCACGAGGTCGCGGATCTTGTGCTGCCGCTGGGCGCGACGATGCACATGGACGGCTCGTGCTTCAGCTGCGTGCTCAAGATCGCGTTCCTCTTCGGCGTGTTCGGCCTGCCGTTTGAGGGCGCGGGACTGTTTGCCGAGGTGCTGGCCGTGGCGGTCTTTTCCTCCGTCGCCATGAGCGGCATCCCGGGCGGCGGCTACATCGCCGAGTTCATCCTCTGCTCGCTCTTCTTCCCCGACCGGATGGCGGTTGCCTACCCCATCGCCGTCACCATCGGGAATCTGGTCGATCCGCCCGCCACGATGGTCAACGCTGCGGGCGACTACGCCGCTTCCTTCCTCGTCGCCCGCATCACCGAGGGCAGCGGCTGGCTGGAGCGCACGGACGGCGAGCGCGCTGCATAGCAGAAAAGCATCTGCCGCAAGGCAGATGCTTTCGTTTATTCGCTTGTGCCTCCCTCTTCGAGGTAGGGCGAATACATCATGATGGCGTCGTTGCGCACGACGGGCTTCTCGTCGAGCAGCACACCGTCCGCGTCGAAGCGCTGCTGCCAGAGCACGTTGTGGCGCGTGTAGCCGCCCCAATACTCCGCGCGCATCTCATGATCGCGCTCGACGATCTCATAGCGGCACTCCGGCGCGGTGGAGCAGCGCCACTCACCGATGAGGTCGTGCTCGCCGACGGCGACGAGGAGCTGATAATCGTCCGCCGTGTCGTTGCGGATCATCAGGTCGCCGTAGGGATAAAAGCAGGTCGCGCCGCTGCCGAAGGGCTGCGTGCGGTCCGAATCGGGAAAGACATCGTAGCCGTGGCGGTGGCGCTCGGTGACAGTCAACGGCGTGTGGAGCGTCATCCAGAAAATGAGGTTCGAAAGCTGGCACAGTCCCCCGCCGATGCCCGCAACGGCCCTGCCGTTGCGCAGCAGCATACCGGGCAGATAGCCCTTCCTCGCCGTCGGGCGGCCGATGAGATACCAGTAGCTGAAGGTCTGCCCCGGGCGGAGCACAATGCCGTTCACCCGCGCGGAGGCAAGGCGGAGATTTGTCACCTTGTTCTCCTGCATCCACATATCCACGTCCCGCAGCCTGCGCATCAGGGGCGTTTTGTGGCTCGCCGCGCTGTAAGGCAGGATCGCTTCACAGCGCTCGCGTGTGAAGGAGCTTCGCTCCTTGATCCACAGGAGCTTGCGCAGGGTCCCATAGTAGGCCCCGCCGAGAGCGAGGCGCAGGTCGGAGCGGGCAACGGGTTCCTTCATTGGTCATTCCTCCTTGCTTTTTCTCGTTTCTATTCGCGCGGTCCGGGCAGAAAGCGCTCTCCCTCGCGCCGCACGGTCATGGTGCCGGCGGACAGCTCGGTGAGCGCGGCGTCAAAGCCCGCCGCATTCTCCTGCGGCAGCAGGATGCGGACGCTCACCGCCGCGCCGAAGTCGGTGCCCTCCACCGTGCCGCCGTGGGCGGCGGCGAGCAGCTTCAGGCGCTCGAGCATCGGATAGGGGCAGTCCACCGTCACGGCAGACCACAGGCGCATCCTCGCCTTTCCCGCCGCGTCCAGCGCGTCCTTCGCGGACTTTGCGTAGGCGCGCGTCAGTCCGCCCGCGCCGAGCAGCACGCCGCCGAAATAGCGCGTCACGACGCAGACGACGTTCTCCACGCCCTCGCGCTGAAAGACGTTCAGCATCGGCTGACCGGCGGTGCCCTGCGGCTCGCCGTCGTCGCCGTAGCGCACGACGCCGCCCTCGTGCAGGACGTAGCTCCAACAGTTGTGGCGCGCGTCGTAGTATTTTTTCCGCATTTCGTCGAGAAAGGCGCGGGCCTCGGCCTCGGTCTCCACGCGGCGGACGTGGCCGAGAAAGCGCGAGCGCTTTTCGGTGAACTCCGCTTCCCCCGCGTCCACGGGAACATAGTAGCTCTGCGGTGCGCTCACTCCCAGTCCTCCTTCGGCTCGGTGTAGCCCTCGACGTAGTCCTTGACCCGGCCGAGCACGCGCGGCGTGCAGACCGCCACAATGTCGATGGTCTCGCCGTACTCCACGCTCTCGACCTTGGCCTCACGGTAGAGGCTGTCGAGCCAGCCGCCCTTGTCGTAGGGCAAATGGATGGTCACGCGGCGCGTGCCCTTGTCAAGCTCGGCGTCGATGGCGCGCAGCAGCTCGTCGAGCCCCTCGCCGGTCCTGGCGCTGAGGTTCACCGTGCGCTCGCCGTGCGGGCGGATATCGCCGTAGAACAGGTCGGACTTGTTGTACACGCGGATGCAGGGGATGCCCTCCGCGCCGAGGTCGTGGATGAGCTGATCCACCACCTCTGCCTGCGCGATCCACTCGGGGTTGGAAATGTCGATGACGTGCAGCAGAAGGTCGGCATACTCCAGCTCCTCAAGCGTCGCCTTGAAGGCGTCGATGAGCTGATGCGGCAGCTTGCGGATGAAGCCGACCGTGTCGGAGATGACGACATCGAGCGTGTCGGAGACGGTCAGCAGCCGGGTGGTGGTGTCGAGCGTATCGAACAGGCGGTTATTCGCCGGAATATCCGCGCCGGTGAGGGCGTTGAGCAGCGTCGATTTGCCCGCGTTCGTATAGCCGACGATGGCAACGACCGGGATCTCATTCTTCATCCGACGCTCGCGCTGCGTGCCGCGCACGCGGCGCACCTCGTCCAGATCCTCCTTGAGCTTGTCGATCTTGCGGTGGATGTGGCGGCGGTCGGTCTCGAGCTGCGTTTCACCGGGGCCCTTGGAGCCGATGGGCCCCTTGCCGCTCGTGCCCGCCTGGCGCTCCAGATGCGTCCACATACCGATCAGGCGCGGCAGCAGATATTGGTACTGCGCCAGCTCGACCTGCAAGCGGCCCTCCTTTGTTTTGGCACGCTGGGCAAAAATATCAAGGATCAGCCCGCTGCGGTCGAGCACCTGCACGCCCAGATCCTCCGTCAGCACACGCATCTGCGAGGGCGACAGGTCGTTGTCGAAGATCGCCATCGTCGCCTCGGTCGAGCCGATAAGCTCCTTGATCTCCGCCACCTTGCCCTCGCCGATGAAGCTGCGCGGATTCGGGGACGGAAGGTTTTGCAGCACGGTCGCAACGCTCACCGCGCCGGCGGTCTCGACGAGCGCGGCAAGCTCGTCCATGCTCTCCTCGTCCGCGCTGTCCGCCTTGAGCACCGGCGAGGAAAGACCGACAAGCACCACGCGGTCGCGCGGCTGCTCCACGGTTTTGAGTTTGTTTTCTTCCATAGGAATCACCTTTTCTGCGTTTCTTTCCTTCAGTATACGCAAGGGAACGAAAAATGTAAAGAAAAAGAGGTCTGCTTCCGCAGACCTCTTTCGCAGTTCTTACTTGTCCAGACCGAACTTCTTGTTGAACTTGGCAACGCGGCCGCCGGTATCGACCAGCTTCTGCTTGCCCGTGAAGTAGGGGTGACACTTTGAGCACACTTCCACCTTGATGTTCGCCTTGGTGGAACCTGTCTCAATCACATTACCGCAGGCGCAAGTAATAGTAGTCTGCTGATAATTGGGATGGATTCCTTCCTTCATTGCTCGTGTTCACCTCTTTCCGATCCGAGAGTGCTTTCGTCAAAAAGCCAAAAAGGATAATATCACGCTTTTCGCCAAATTGCAAGCACAAATTTTGTACTTTTCGATAAAATCATCAAGAGTTACCGCGGCGCGTACAATTTTCAGCGAAAAACGTTCCCCTCTGTATCGTAAATTTCCGTGCGGCGCACACGGACGAAGTCCGGCTTGAGCGCCGGAAGCTCGCGCTCGATCGCCTGTGCGAGATAGGCAGGGTTCAGCCCCGGGTTCTGCGCGGCGACCACGGCGTCAGCAAGGATGCTGCCGTCCTGCTCGGTGAGGGTTATTTCGCGGATCAGCGGCGCAATGTCGATCTGCGCAAGCTCCTTGTGCTTGGTGCGCTTTTCGATCATCAGCGTTTCGCGCGCGAACAGCGCGCGCAGCGCGTCCGCCGTGCCGGCGGGCACGCCGTTATCATAGAGCAGCTCCAGCCGTGCGCGCAGGAACGTGAACTCGCGCACGGGGCGCGTGACCGGATAGCACTCCCGCACGCGCAAGCCCGCGGGCAGACCCGTGTTGAGCTTTTCGGCGATGCCCGCGCCGTCGGTCTCCTCCACCGTTTCAAAGTCGAGCAGCTCGCAGTCGCTCGACTGCCCCACCGGCAGCGGCAGGACGATGGAGATGATGGGGTGCGGGTGAAAGCCGTTGGAGTGCTTGAGGTGCAGCTCCGCACGGGGAAACACGCGCTGGAATGTCCGCATCGTGTCGAGGTGCGAGATGTAGGAGGCCTGCGCCTCCTTGGTGAAAAGAAGTCTCAGCTTAGCCATCGCAGGGCCTCCCCAATAAGAGATTCGCGCCGCAGCCGTTGCAGTGTGTGCGGCAGTCCGGTGTGGTGACGGACTGGTAGCACCGCTCATGCTCGCGCCAGAGGTACTGCTCCGTCACGCCGCTCGAGATCATCGCCCAGGGCATCAGCTCGTCCTTTTCGCGCTTGCGGTTGGCGTAAAAGTGCGGGTCAAGACCGCACTCCTCGAAAGCCTCGAGCCAGCGGTCGAGGGAGAAATACTCCTCCCACGCGGAGAGGTGCTCGCCCTTGCGCCACGCCGTTTCGATCACCCTGCAAAGGCGCCGGTCGCCGCGGGAAATGACGGCCTCCATATAGCTCGTGTCGGAATCGTGCCAGTTGTAGGTGACGGATTTCGTCAGCATATTCTCGCGCAGCAGCTTCACGCGGCGCTCGTATTCCTCCTTGGGGATCTGCGGCTCCCACTGAAACGCCGTGTGCGCCTTGGGCACGAACCACGAGGTCGAGACCGTGATGCGCACGCCGCGGTTCTTATTGCTCGCGCTCTCGCGCCAGGCGTGCATGACGTGGGACGCGACCTCGGCAATGCCGAGCACGTCCTCGTCCGTCTCGGTCGGAAGTCCCAGCATGAAGTAGAGCTTGACCGCGCTGTAGCCGCCGGCGAAGGCGCGGCGGCAGGAGGCCAGCAGGTCCTCCTCGGTGAGATTCTTGTTGATGGCGTCGCGCAGGCGCTGCGTGCCGGCCTCGGGCGCAAAGGTCAGGCCGGTCTTTCTTCCCTTTTGCAGCCGCTCCATGAGCGCCATGGAGAAGTTGTCGGCGCGCAGGCTCGGGAGCGAAAGGTTCACATGGCGCTGCGCGCAGAACTCCTCCAGATCGTCGCAGAGCTCAACGAGCGGGCGGAAGTCCGAGGTCGAGAGCGAGGAGAGCGTCATCTCCTCGTAGCCGGAATCCTCGATGGCCTCCTTGGCGTATTCGACCAGCAGCTTTTCCGAGCGGTTGCGCACGGGGCGGTAGACATAGCCCGCCTGGCAGAAGCGGCAGCCGCGGATGCAACCGCGGAAAAGCTCGAGTGTGGTGCGGTCCTGCACGATCTCGGTGGAGGGCACGATGGTCTTGGCGGGATACCATGCCTTGTCCATGTCGCGCATGATGCGCTTGGTAACGACCTTCGGCGCGCCGCCCTTCGGCGTGATCGACTTCACCGTGCCGTCGGCGTTGTAGTCCACCTCGTAGAGACCGGGAGCATAAATGCCGTCCAGCTGCGCGGCGGCACGGAGAAACTGCTGCTTCGTCCAGCCCTCGCGCCGCGCCCTGCGGTGCAGCTCGATCAGCTCGGCGTTCATCTCCTCGCCCTCGCCGATCTCGGCAATGTCAATAAAATCCGCGATCGGCTCGCAGTTGAACATCGCCGTGCCGCCCGCGATGACGAGCGGGGTCAGCTCCGTGCGCTCGCTCGCGTGGAGCGGCACGCCCGCCAGATCGAGCATATTCAGCATGGCGGGAAACGCCATCTCGTAGCCGACGGAAAAGGCGATGATGTCGAAATCGCGGATGGGATCACCGGACTCGAGCGCATAGAGCGGCAGGCCGGCACGGCGCATCTCCTCCTCCATGTCGCCCCAGGGGGCGAAAACGCGCTCGCACCAGACGCCGTCCATGTTGTTCATAATGCCGTAGAGGATCCGCATACCGAGGTTCGACATACCGATCTCATAGGTGTCCGGGAAGCAGAAGGCCACGCGGGTATCCACCTGCGAGAGGTCCTTCATCACCGCGTTGTACTCGCCGCCCACATAGCGCGCCGGCTTCTGCACGCGGGGCAGGATGCGCTCCAATCGTTTGTCCACAGGCAAGCTCCTTTTCTATCAAGAGACATTGACCGTATTTTACACGCTTTTTGCGCCGCGCGCAAGCCCCAGTTGCCGCAGCGTTCCCCAAAGCAATCCGAACGAGGCGAAGGCAAAGAGCCATCCGCTGTGCAGTCCCAGCGAGAGCTTGAGCCCCAGCGCACAAAGCGCGAGCGAGCAGGCAAGGCTGACCGCCGCGGTGATACGCTCCCCCATGGCCGGCCCGAGGAAGAAGGACAGGGCAAGGCAGAGCGCCCGCGCGCCGTCGAGCGGAACGACCGGCAGGAGGTTGAAGGCCGCGAGCACAAGGTGCGCTCCGGCAAAGACAAAGCACCACTCCCGCCACGTCCGCAGGCCGAGGAGCGCGAGGAGAACGGCGCAGAAAAGGTTGACTGTCACCCCCGCGAGCGTGACGATCAGCTCGCGCCCATAGGAGAGCCGCGCGAGGGCTGGAGCGTCCAGCTCCGCGCCGAGCGCTGTAAGGCGAAAACGCTTGACGGATACGCCGTAGTAGCGCATGACGGCAAGATGTCCCAGCTCGTGCAGCGCCGCGGCGGTCAGGATCGCCGCAACGACCGTGAGCGGAGAAACGATGGCGGCGAGCAGCACGAGCAGCCAGAAGCTCGCGTTCACGCGCACAGCGGCGCTAAACGGTCTTTGCGGCATAAGCAATGGGATCGAGGTATTTTGAGCCGCTGAGCAGCTCGAAGTGCAGATGCGCGCCCGTGGCGTTGCCGGTCGCGCCGACCGCGCCGAGCGTGTCGCCGCGCAGAACGCTCTGCCCGGAGGAAACCGCTATTTTGCTGCAATGGGCGTAAAGCGTCTCATAGCCGTCCGCGTGGCGGACGGTCAGATATTTGCCGAGCACGGTGCTCTCCCCCACCACGCCGACCGTACCGTCGGCAAAGCAGACGAAGGGCGTGCCCTCGTCGGCGGCGAGGTCAAGGCCGGTATGAAAGGCCTCCGCGCCTGTGTTCGGGTCCTCGCGCCAGCCGAAGCCCGAGGTCAGCGCGCCGTCGAGCGGTGACACATAGGAAAAGGGCAGTGTCGGCTGCGCGTCGAGCACATAATCCGGCATGGGCTTGGCTGCGGCATCCTCCTCGTTTGTTCCGGCCGGCTGTGCGATCTCCGCCCCGCCGTCGACCTCCGCGGCGTCCTGCATACCGCTGCCGCCAAACACGGCGACGTAGGCATTGCCGAGGGACTCCGCGAATCGTTCGGGCGCGGCGACCGCGTGGCCGATGGCGGAGAACGCCTCGGTAAAGTCCGCGTCGCGCACGAGCCATTGGGCAAGCGTACCGCGGAAGGCCGAAAGATTCCCCGGCAGCACGAGCTTGAGCAGCACGAGCGAGACGAACAGCGCGCCGCAGACGGTCAGACGCAGAAGGCGAAGCTGCGACGCGCCGGAGGTCTGCTGTTCCCTGCGGCGGCTTCCTGCGGCGGTGCTTCGCTTTGTCCGCGCGGCGGCACGGCGTTTTCCCTGTGCGCGCGCCCAGCGGCGCAGACGCATTCTTACGGTCATAGGCTCTTCCTCCCTTGGCTTTCGTTTTGGGACAGTCTATGCCGCGGCATCGCCGCTTATGCCCGCACGCAGAAAAAGAGCCGCCCGCCGGCGGCTCTTGCAGTCATTTGACATAGTGGGCAAAGAAATTTTTCAAGATGCGCTGTCCGTCCCGGTGCGCGTCATTCTGCAGCTCCGGGTGGAACTGCGTGCCGAAGATGGGGTGCGACTCGTGCGCAAGCATCTGCACACGGCAATTTTCCCGGGAAGCGAGCAGGCGAAAGCCCCTCGGCACAGCGCTGAGCTGGCCGCGATGATGCTCAAAACAATGGAGCGTACCGCCCAGGCCGGCAGTCAGCGGATGCTGCGCGAGGACGGTCTGCGGCAGAAAGCCGAACTCCTCGTATCCCTCGCCCGGATAGACGAGCGGCGCACCGAAGGCGATGCCGATGAGCTGCAGGCCCGCGCAGATGCCGAAGAGCGGAGCCGTTGTTTCACGAATGAGCGCAAGCTCGTCGGCAAAGGTCTCGCGCAGACGCTCGCGGTCCCAGTCGGTGAAGCAGCCGGAGAGAAAGATGGCATCCGGCGCAGAGTCGAGCGTCCTGAGCTGTGTATAGTGCCGCACGGTGACCGTTCCGAACGCAGCGAGCTTCGCGGCGAGCGCGTCGATGTTATAAAGCGGGTCGGTAAGGCCGAGCTCTCCCGCGCGGGCGATCCGACCGCGGTCTTCGGGCGTCGGCTCGTTGTTGATGAGCAGCAGCTCTCTCATGTCAGTCCTCCAGAAGCGCACAGGACAGGTGCAGGATCGCCTCGAGCACGCCGCCGCCGACGGCGGTCGCCTTGTCCGAGACCGTATAGCAATTTTCCACATTGCCGCGCGGGTCCACGTCGCCGGACTTCATGCCCTTGCGGACGGGGATGCCGTCGGCGATCAGGCCGCGGAGCACGCCGTCGATGGTGCAGACCATCGGCTCGCCGGACACATAGCCCGCGACGTCGCCGGCCTTCACAAGGTCGCCGATCCTGTGCACGGAGCGAAACGCGCCGTCCGCAGGCGCACGGAGCACACGCTCGCCGGCAAAGCCGCCGATAAGCCCGGGGACGTTTGTGTTCGGAATGGCGCTGCCGGAGTATATGACGCGGCCGAGCGTGTGGCCGCGCATGGTCTCGATGACCGCGTGGCAGTCCTCCCCCGCCGTGAAGCCGGGGCCGACGCCGACGACGACCGGCGCGTCGGTGATCCTTGTGCCAAGGTTGCGCTTGGCAAGGATAGCGTCCACCAGCGCGTCGGGCGCGAGCGCTTCACGACAGGCGCAGCCGGGGTCGGCAAGCACGGGAACGATGCCCTGCGCGAGCAGGGCGCGCGCCTCGTCCGCGTTTGCAGCCAGATGGGCGGTCACATCCTCGACCGCCGTTTCGCCGTAGACGATGGCTTCGGAGAAGGCGACCGTGCGGCGGATGGCCGTCGGGCGCTCCAAATCGGTCAGCACGACTCGAATGCCGCTGCGCCAAAGGCGCAGCGCGATGCCGGTGGCGAGATCGCCCGCCCCGCGGATCAGCGCAAGCATAGATATACCCCCTTGTGCAGGCTCCCCGCCGTGACCGGACAGGTAAGCCGGTTCGCGAGCGCGGCGGCGTGGTCGTAGTCCTCCGCCGTCTCGACCTTATTGATGTAAACGCGGTCGCCGAGACCTTCGGCGAGAATGAGCGCTGCTTCCAGCTCCGGTGTAACAAGCGCGTTCTCACTGACACCGCACAGTGCGGCATAACGCTCGCTCCGATGGCAGACATCGCGGATGGGCTTGCCGAAGCCGTCCGCACCGACGACCAGCACGACGCGCTGGGCATTCGCCGGAATGACCGGCTCATGCGGCGCGTGCGCCTTGAGCGGCAGACGCCTGGAGCCGTCGGCCTCAACGAGCACATAGTCGGCAAGCCGCGCGAGCGCGTCAAAGGAGAGCGACGGCGGGCCGAGCTTTCCCTCGGTGGACGGCTCCCCGACGCAGACCGCGCCGTGCGCGCTGAGCGCTGCGGAGATCTCCGCTTCGCCCGCCCGCTCCAGCACCTCGTACTGCGTCGGGCGCATGATGTGGGTCGAGGTGCAGAGAAGGACCGTGCCCTTTTTCCGCAGCTCCTCCGTGAGCGTATAGAGCAGCGTCGTTTTTCCACCGCCGCCGATAAGCGCGGTGACGCCGCGACCGATATTCAGCAATGGCGCGATCTGCATAGCAATACTCCTTTACAGATGCTCCGCGCGGTGGCGGATCATCTCGGCCGCGACGCTGATGGCGATCTCCTTCGGCGTTTCAGCCAGGATCGGCAGACCGATGGGCGCGTGAACGCGGTCGATGTCCTGCTGCGAGAAGCCCGCCGCGGCGAGCCTTTCGCGCGTGAGCGCGACCTTCTTCCGGCTGCCGATGCAGCCGATGTAGGTCGCCGGCGTGCGAAGCACCTGCTCTAAGATCTCATAGTCCGCCTGATGGCCCGGCGTCATGACCACGGCATAGTCGTCGGCGGTCAGCGAGACCTTGTCAAAAATACGGTGGAAATCGCCGACGACGATCTCATGCGCCGTGGGGAAATGTGCGGGGCTTGCCAGCTCCGCGCGGTTATCGTACACCGTGACCTCAAAGCCGATATAGTGCAGCACCGGGGCGAGGGCGCGGCCGACATGGCCCGCGCCGAAGAGGTAGACGCGTCCCGCGCGGACGATGGGCTCGACAAAGGTGCTGCCGTCCCAGTAGGGTCGGGAGGTAAAGAAGCCCTCCGTGCCGTGGCGCAGCTCGTCCGCCGTAAGGAGGCGAAATTCGCGCAGCGTCTCGCCGTCGAGCACGAGGCAGAGCCAGACGTTTCTGCCGCTGCCGAGCGCGTCGCGCCAGGCGCGCAGCACTCCGATCTGCGCGGCGTTCTCAGGCGGAATATACTGGAACCAAACCGTCACGTCGCCGCCGCAGACCATGCCCGTGCTGTTCGCCGCCTCAGGGTGGAGCGCGAAGTCCCGCAGGGCGTTCCGCTTCCCCTTCAGCAGCTCGCGCGCGAGGAGAATGGACTGCCGCTCCACCGCGCCGCCGCCGACCGTGCCGAGCGCCGTGCCGTCGGCAAAGACCGCCATGTGTGCGCCCGCGCCGCGCGGGGAAGAGCCGTCGGCCTTCAGGATGCTGCAGAGCATCACACCCTCGCCGTGCGCCAAAGAGGAAAGCATTGTGTTTAAAATCTCTTTCATTGCGTTATCCTTTATAAAGAATGGTTTTTGGGTATTATAGCAACGATTCCCCGTCAATGCAAGCGTCTGCGTGCGGCGGCTTTGACAAAAGCAAAAATTTCCTGTAAAATGTGGGAACCTTTTCGGTTTTTCTGCGTCTATACATCCCGAAGTCACTTTTGTGACCGGCAAAATACATTTTTCAAGGAGAATCAACACGATGAAAAGAACACTTTCCCTTATGCTCGCGCTTGTCATGGCCGTTTCGCTGATGGCCTGCGGCAAAAAGGACGACGGCAAGAACAACGCCGACGCTCCCGCCGACTCCCTTGCCCTGCTCACCAAGGTTTGGGACAGCTACACCGACGACGAGAAGTTCCCCGCTGCCGGCGGCGACTATGAAACCAGCGTTGACGATGCCCCCGGCGCGTTCGACCCCTCCAACGCGGACAACCTTAACTTCCTGCTCACCGTGCCGACTGAGGACGCCTCTCTCATCGACGACGCCGCCTCCCTCATGCACATGATGAACGCCAACACCTTCACCTGCGGCGCGCTGCGCGTGAAGAACGGCGACGACGCGGCGAAGCTCGCCGAGGACCTGCGCGACGCCATCCAGAACAAGCAGTGGATGTGCGGCTTCCCCGACAAGCTGGTCATCGCCACGCTGGGCAATTATGTCGTCTCCGTCTACGGTGACGAGGAGCTGGTGAACACCTTCCGCGATAAGCTTCAGGCGGCGTATTCCGACGCTGCCATCGCCTATGACGAGATGATCGGCGAAGGTGAGTTCTCCGACGGCGAAGACACCGCCCTTGAAGCGCCTGTCGCCTAAGCGCGCAATAATACAGCAGCGCCCGAACCGCTTTGGTGCGGGCGCTGTCCATTTCAAATGAGGAGCCAACCGTATGCTGTTTTCCAGTATTCCCTTCCTTTTCTATTTCCTGCCCTGCGTGTTCGTGCTCTATTTCCTTGTACCGATGCGTTGGAAAAATACCGTGCTGCTGCTCGCAAGCCTGTTCTTCTACGCTTGGGGCGAGCCGAAATTCGTTGTTTTCATGCTCGCGTCCATCGTACAGGGCTATGTGCTTGCCCGTCTGGTGGAGAAATACCGGGCGGACCGCGGGCGCGCGAAGCTCTTTCTGACGCTCTCGCTCGTGTTCAGTCTGGGACTTCTGGGCTACTGCAAGTACGCGGACTTCTTCCTCTCCGGCTTTAACGCGCTCACGGGGCTGCATATTCCGCTGCTCCGCGTGGCGCTGCCCATCGGCATCAGCTTCTACACCTTTCAAATCCTCAGCTATGTGGTGGACGTCTACCGCGGTGACGTGAAGGCGCAGCGTAATTTCATCAACCTTGCCGCCTACGTCGCCATGTTCCCGCAGCTCATCGCGGGCCCCATTGTGCGCTATTCGGACATTGCTTCCCAGCTGGAGCATCGCACCCATTCCCTCGCGGACGTCGCCGCCGGCGCGCGGCGCTTCGTACTGGGGCTGGGCAAAAAGGTGCTGCTGGCGAACGTCTTTTATGAGCTTATCACGACGTTCAAGGCGAGCGACGACCGCTCCGTGCTCTTTTACTGGCTCTACGCCGCCGCCTGCGTGCTGAACATCTATTTCGATTTCTCCGGCTACAGCGACATGGCCATCGGCCTTGGGCGCATCTTCGGCTTCCGTTATCTTGAGAACTTCGACTATCCCTACATCTCCGCGAGCATCACGGAGTTCTGGCGGCGCTGGCACATGAGCCTTGGCTCATGGTTCCGCGACTATGTCTATATCCCGCTCGGCGGCAACCGCGTGAGCAAAACAAAGTGGCTGCGCAATATTCTGGTCGTCTGGCTGCTGACCGGTCTCTGGCACGGCGCGGCGTGGAACTTTGTGCTGTGGGGGCTATTCTTCGCCGTGTTCCTGACGGCGGAAAAGCTCTGGTACGGCAGGGCGCTTGCGAAAACGCGCGTTTTCAAGCACATCTATGTCCTGCTGCTCGTGGTCGTGAGCTTCGTGCTCTTCGACGCGAACAGCGTCGGCGAGGCTGCCGCGGCCATCGGCGGACTGTTCGGCGCGGCGGGCGTGAGCGCGGTCGACCCGATCAGCCGGTACTATCTCCGGAGCTTTGCCGTGGTGTTTCTCATCGGCATCGTCGGCGCGACGCCGCTGCCGAAGCGGGCCGTGGAGCAGCTTGGCTCGACCAGAGCCGGAGCAATGGCCGTCGATGTGCTCGAGCCGCTCGTGCTCGTCTCTGTGCTCGCGGTCTCGACCGGCTATCTTGTAGACGGCTCATTCAATCCGTTCCTGTATTTCCGCTTCTAAGGGGGTGCGAGGATGAACAAACGCATCAAAAATATCGTGACCGTCGTGCTCCTTGCCGCATTTCTTTTCGGCTTCGGGGCGTGGGCGGCGCTCAAGCCCGCCGACAGTCTCTCGCTCAGCGAGCGGCGCAGGCTCAAACAGCTTCCCGCCATCCGCATGGACGCCGTGCTCAGCGGCAAATTCATGTCCGACTTTGAGGGCTATGCGCTTGACCAGTTCCCTCTGCGCGACGAGTGGCGCACGCTCAAGGCGCTCAACCGGCTCTACGTCTACCGGCAGAAGGACAACAACGGCGTTTATATCAAGGACGGCTATGCCGCAAAGCTCGAATATCCGATGAACGAAAGCTCCATCGACCACGCCGCCGAGCGCTTCCGCTACCTCTACGAGAATTTCATGGCGGACGCAGGCGCAAGGGTCTACCTCTCCGTCATCCCCGACAAGAACTACTTTCTCGCGGAGACGAACGGCTATCCCGCCATCGACTACGAAGCCTTCGTCGAGGCCCTGCGGAAGCAGACGGACTTCGCGCAGTATATCGACCTCTTCGGTCAGCTGACACTGGACGATTACTACCGCACGGACTCCCACTGGCGGCAGGAAAGACTGCCAGCCGTGGCAGCATACCTCGCGCGTGAGATGGGCGTGACGCTCACGGACGAGTACACGGAGCAGGTGCTCGACCGCCCCTACTACGGCGTGTATTACGGCTACGCGGCGCTGCCCATGCAGCCCGACGAGCTGCGCTATCTCACGAGTGAAACGCTGGAGGACTGCACGGTCTACAACTACGAGACCGGCAAGGCCGGCGCGGTGTACGACATGGAAAAGGGCGCGGGGAACGACCCCTATGAGCTGTTTCTCTCCGGCTCGGTCTCCCTCCTGTCGATCGAAAATCCGAACGCCGAAACCGACCGCGAGCTGATCGTCTTCCGCGACTCCTTCGGCAGCTCTCTTGCTCCCCTGCTCGCCGAGGGCTACGCAAAGATCACGCTGGCGGATATCCGCTATCTTCCCTCCTCCCAGATGGGCAAGCTGCTGGACTTCACCGACGCGGACGTGCTGTTCCTCTACAGTGTGCCGGTGCTCAACAACAGCGATACGCTGAAATAAGGACGCAAAAAAGCGCCGCAGCCGCGGCGCTTTTTTCTCTGCCTTTTTTGTTCTCACTCGTTGATGGCGCTGAGCATTCCGAAGTATTTTTCGTGTTTTTCCTGATACTCGCGGTTGAACACCGGGTCGTTGCCCTGGTGCAGGCGGTGGATATACTCGTGATGGCTGTTCATGACCGAGGGATCGAACTGCGAGATGGTGTAGACGCCGAGGTTGGAGCACTGGTCGGCGATACGCTCGGCGTTGATGAGAATATCGAGGAACACAAGTCCCGCGTAGACCGTACACTGCCCGTCGCGCAGGCGGCGGATGTGGTTGGTGCGGAGCGTTGCCACCATATCGTCCACGACCTCCTCCACCGGCTCGATGCGGCGGGCGGTCTGCGCGTCCACGGCGGTGAAGCTGCGGTAGGCATAGTCCATGATCTCGCGCAGCGCCTCGCCGAGCACCTGCAGCTCCTGCTGCGCGGTCTCGGAAAATTCAATGCCCTTGCCGCGCAGCTCCTCGGCATTCTCCGTGAGATTCACGGCATAGTCGCCGATGCGCTCAAACTCGGAGAAGCATTGGATGTAGTAGTTCAGCAGGTCATTGCCGTGCCCCGGCGGGACATGGCTGGAGAGCTTGATGAGATAATTGTCCACGCTGTCGGCCAATGCATCGATGTGGTCCTCGTTGCGGTCGATCACGTCGATGGTATGCCGGTCGAAATGATGCAGAACGTCCAGCGCGCTCATCACGCCTGTGCGCGCAAGGCGCGCCATGGCGCTGATGGCGTCCGACGCGGCGGAGAGCGCCAGCGCGGGAGAGGCAAAGAATTTTTCATCGAGCTGGGATAGCTCGTGGTCGACGTTCTCGCCGATCTGCTGATCGTCCTTGACGAGGACACGGGAGAGCTTTTCAAACTGCCCGCACACCGGCAGGAGCAGAACCGCGGTGGAAAGGCGGAAGATCGTGTGGACGTTCGCGATGGCGCCGGAGGTCATCGTCTGCCCCCACAGGCCGTCGAGCGCGCCCGCATGGTGCAGGACGGTCAGCGCCGTGATGATGATAACGGAGGCGCAGAGGTTGAAGATAATGTGGACGACGCCCGTGCGCTTGGCGTCCGCCTTCGAGCCGATGGAGCAGACGATGGCGGTGGTCACGCAGTCGCCGATGTTCACGCCGATGATGATGGCGTAGACCGAGCCGAAGGTCAGTGCGCCCGTCATGGAAAGCGCCTGCAGGATGCCGATGGTCGCCGACGAGCTTTGAATGAGGAAGGCAACGCCCGTACCGGCGAGAAAGCCGAGCACCGGCGCGTCGGCAAGGCCGGAGAACATCTGTGCAAACGCGGGCGACTCACCCAGTGGGCTGACCGCTGCGGTCATGTTCAGAAGGCCGGTGAAGAGGATGCCGAAGCCCATCGTGATGCTGCCGATGGTGTCGCTGTGCGGCGTCTTGATGGCCATGATGAAGAGGATGCCCGCGATGGCCGCAAGGGGCGCGAGCGTGGAGGGCTTGAACAGATTGAGCCACGCGCCGCCGTCGGCGTTGAGGTCGAGCAGACGGATGATCTGACCCGTGATGGTCGTGCCGACGTTCGCGCCGAGGATGATGCCGATGGACTGGTGCAGCGTCAGCACGCCCGCGCCGACAAGGCCCGAGGTGAGCACGATGGTCGCCGTCGAGCTCTGAATGACCGCCGTGACCGCAAGGCCGAGCAGGAAGCCGACGAGCGGATTGTTCGTCACCTTCTCCATCGCCGCCTTGAGCGCGCCGGACGAGCCCTTCTTCAGGCCGTCGCCCATGAGCTGCATACCGTAGAGAAACAGCGCCAGCCCGCCGAAGAGGGAAATAAAGTTAAAAATCGTCATACCGTCACCAATCTTCTGTGTGTTCCCGATCCGTATTTTACAGTTCCCACGGCAGAGATGGCATACTGCGCCAAACTCCACCAAATATTATGGTAGCAGAAATTTACAGAATTGCAAGGATTTTCGCAGAAAAGTCCCATATAATTTCCGTCCATATCTTTCTGCTTGCAATTTGTCTTTCCTATGGTACAATAACGGAAGAAAATGCCACTGCATTTTGAGGAGGTTTTACCATGCTTGACAAGTCCAATCCCATCGGCGTGATGGACAGCGGCATCGGCGGACTGACCGTCGTGCGCGAGCTGCAGCGCATCCTGCCCGGTGAGGACATCATCTACTTCGGAGACAGCGCCAACTGCCCCTACGGCAACAAGACCGCAGATCAGATCTTTGAGCTGAGCTGCCATATGCTCCAGTTCCTCGGCTCCAACGGTGTGAAGTGCACCGCCGTGGCGTGCAACACCATCTCCACGATGGCCGAGCGCCTTCGTCCCTGCTTCGACTTCCGCATCATCAGCATCGTGGAGGAGGCCGCCAAGTACGTCATCCGCGAGAAGCTCTCCAGCGTCGGCCTGATCGGCACGGAATTCACCGTCGCCTCCGGCAAGTATGCCGAGCTCATCCATCAGGGCAACCCCGACTGCCATGTGGTCGGCAAGGGCTCTCCCCTGCTCGCGGCGCTCGTAGACCGCGGCGACTTCAACCAGCACGACATCAATCTTGAGATCACCACGCAGGTCGACAACATTCTCTCCCGCGAGAAGGTCAACGACCTGATCCTCGGCTGCACGCACTACCCCATCGTGGAGGAAAACTTCCACGAGTGCTATCCGCAGCTGCACCTCATCAACCCCGCGCTCGAGCAGGCGAATGCCGTCAAGGCGTACCTCGCCGAGCAGAATGCCCTGAACCCGCAGAAGAAGGGCACCTTCACCATCTGCACCAGCGGCGACCCGCAGGTGTACGTCAACGTCGGCAAGCGTCTCGGCCTCTTTGAGGCGAGCGAGCTGAAGGTCGTCCACATCTGAAAACAGCAAAAGGAAAGCGCAGCCGTTTGGCTGCGCTTTCTCTTTGCTTTTTACTTTTCGCGCTTGCGGAGATAGTATGCCGCCGCGGCGACGACCTCAACAGCATAGACGCCATAGAACACCATGTTGATGTGCTTTGCCTTCTGCTGTGCCAGCGACATCGCCTCCTGCGTGTAGACGGTGACGGGCAGATAGCCGTCTGCCTTTGGCCCTGTCCGCCAGAAAACGACCGAGCGGTTGCGCCAGATGAAGCAGCAGAGCACATTCCCGTTGTCGTCCTCAATGGTCGCGCCCTCGGTCTGCGAGCGATAGATCGGCGTGTCATTCTCGTAGTAGAGCGGGCTTTCGGCAACGGCGGTATCCGGCGCAGGCGCGGCGTCGCCATAATAGGTTGGCTCCACTGGCTTTCGCATATAACGCACGAACGAGTCAAAGTCCGTGAACTCCACGCCCTCGGCAAGCAGCCTTGTGTCGCCGAAGCCGACAAGCGCACGGTTGATAAAGGCGCTCAGCGCCAGCGCCGCGCAGAGCGTGAGCGCCGTAGTACGCAGGAGTCTGTTGTTTTTACGCTGCGCCTCCGTTTTCTCCTCCGGCGGGAGGAATCTCTTTTTCACCAGCCGCCGCTCGACGAGCCGCACAGCAAGTACGCCTGTGACAAGAGCGGTAAGCAGAACCAGCGCTGCCTGCCAAAAATCAAGTGAGATCCCGACGCCCGTGCGGCTGAGGGTAAAGCCGTTCACCGTGACCGGATGGAACGCCAGCAGCAGCGGCAGCGTGCAGGCAAAGAGCACCCATGCGGCCCCGTAGGTCCGCTCCGCGCCGCGGACGACCGCGCGGCGGAAGGCGTCCACATCCTCCCCCTCCTCGTCGTGTATGGCAAGGAGCGCGGCATTGAGCTGCACGGTCTCAACGGCGGCCGCCGCGACAAAGAACACCGCGCCGAGGAAGAAGCCGAGCAGCGCGCGGTCAAGGGCGCTGTTGAAGGCCATCGCGGCCAGAAAGCCCCCGAAGGAGCAGGCCAGCGCGATGCAGCAGCGCGAGCGAAAGCGCGAAAGGCTCGCCGCGAGCAGGTGCTTTTTCTGCTGCTCGCCCTTTGGCGTGGACTGCGCGCCCTGCTCCTCCCCCGCCGCGGCACGTTCGCCGCGCAGCAGCTCGTCGCAGGTCACGCCGAATACCTCCGCAATGACCGGAATAAGCGCAAGATCCGGCGCACCGTCGTCGCGTTCCCAGCGCGAAACGGATTTGTCCGACACGTTCAGCCGTTCCGCCAGCTCCTTCTGCGTCATGCCGTTCGCGCGGCGCAGGGCCGCGAGGAAGCTGCCCATTGTTTTCTTTTCCATAAAAGCGACCTCCTTTTGGTCTTTGGATGGCTCGATTCTACTGCCGCGTCAGAGAGAATGCCACCCAACGGAGCGGGACTGTCTCTCGCCGTGCGAGAATTTTACTCCTCCCCGGCCGATTTCGGCAGCTCCCAGCCGACGAGCAGCGGCCCGCGCCCCACGGTGATGCGCGCCGTCGGCGCGACGATGTGATTGCTCACACCGAGCGGGAAGCCGCAGTCGATCGTCCCATCCGTGAGCGGATATTGCAGCCCCTCAAGCGTGATGTGCTCGGCGCGGTCGCCCATGCTAAAGAGCGAAACAATGCCCCAGTCCACCTCACGTGTGAGCGTAAGCGTCTCATTTTCGATGGCGGTGTAGACGAAATTTTGGTCGTAGAGATAGCCCCGCGCCCGGTGGCGCAGGAGAAAGGCGAGCGATTGGAGGTTGGCGAGCGTGTGGTCGAGCCGCGCGCCGCCCGTCGCGCCATAGAGATAGAAGGTGTCGCAGCCGCGCCGGAGACCCTCGCGGAGCGCGAGCATAGTGTCGGTGTCGTCCTTTTCGACCGGCACGCGAATACAGTCGGGCGGCGCCTCGGAGGCGTCCATCGAGTCGAAGTCGCCGAGCACAACGTCCGGTCGGACGCCAAGGCGCTCGCACAGATGCAGTCCCGCGTCTGCGGCGATCTGAAGATCGCCCTCGCGCGGCGGCTCCCGCAGGCCGTAGAAGGTGCCCGCGGCGTAGATAAAGCAGCGTTTCATGGTTTTCCCTCCCCGGGATGGTTTATGGTCCTTATTGTAACGTAAGCCGCGCGCGATGGCAAGACGTAAAAATTGTGCAGATCGCCACTTGACAAACCCGTTCAAAAACCTATAATAAAACTCGACAATTCCAAGGGGCGCTGGCGCAAGCCGGCTGAGATCGGGGCGTAACGCCGTCCCAGTCCCTCGAACCTGATCCGGGTAATGCCGGCGTAGGAATGCGAAGGATATTGATGAGGTATGCCGCATTGCGATCGCCGCAATGCGGCATTTTTTTCATCGGACCATTGGGGTTGATCTTTTCAGAAAGCAGGAGAAAAACCATGACCCAAACCAAGACCCGCGCCCTCACCGAGGGCGCACTGATGGTAGCAGCCGCCACCGCGCTGAGCTATGTCAAGCTCCTCGAGCTGCCGCAGGGCGGCAGCGTGTGCATCGGTATGCTGCCGATCTTCCTCTACTGTGCCCGCTGGGGCTGCAAGGAGAGCTTTCTTGCCTCCTTCGCTTACGGCCTTCTGCAGCTCATTTTCGACGGCGCTTACGCTTGGGGCCCGACCTCGATGCTGCTCGACTATGTGCTCGCCTACGGCGTGCTGGGCGTGGCCTGCCTGTTCCGCAAGCAGAAGGGCGGCGTGTACATCGGCACGGTCGTCGGCTGCCTGTGCCGTTTCCTCGTCCACTTCATCAGCGGCATCACGATCTACCGCATCTATGAGCCGACGGAGCTGTTCAACACGACCTTTGCCAATCCCTATATCTACTCTGCTGCCTACAACGGCAGCTACATGGCGATCGACTTGGTGCTCTGCCTCGTCATCACCGCCCTGCTCTACCGCCCTCTATCCCGCTATTTTGCGCCGCAGGAAGCGGCCGCCGCGGCAAAGAAGAATCAGGGCCCTGAGCTCTAAGGCAGCACCGCGCAACTGCGTCTGCGCAGCGCTGCCCCAAAAAAGCAAAAGGGCGGGATCCCTCTCCCCGCCGACAGACTGTCGGGAGAGCCGTTCCAAACGGAACGGCTCTCCTGCTTTTTATAGACTTTTCAGCTCCACCGGTGTGCCGACGGAGCGGGCGATGGTGTAGATCTTCGCCACATCCTCGATATACTCGGCGTTGAGATACGCCTGCGCGAGGTCGCCGCCCACGGCGAGCACGCCGTGGTTTGCGAGCGTGCAGCCCCTGCGTCCCTCAAGCGCCGGGACCGCGTTCAATCCGACTTCTTTCGTGCCGGGTGTGGCATAGTCCGCGCAGCGGATGTCGCCGCCGAGGAACACCAGCGCCTCGATCAGCACGGCGGGGATGGTCTGGTGGTTCACGGCAAAGGCCGTGGCGTAGGGCGAATGGGTATGGAACACGGCGTTCACATCGGGACAGCCCTCATACACCGCCGCGTGCATCCGCCACTCGCTCGAGGGCTTCAGATGTCCCTCGACCACCGTGCCGTCGAGCCGCAGGACCACGATATCCTCCGCGCGCATCACGTCGTAGCGCACCGAGGTCGGTGTGATGAGTATGAGGTCTTCCTCGCGCAGATAGCAGCTCATATTCCCGCTCGTGCCGGAAAACAGTCCCTCATGAAAGGCCTGCAGGGAACGGTCCACGATCTCCTGCCGCAGCTCTGTGATCGTTTTCATCGTCTTCCCCTCCTCACACCACAAGGTTGTGCTCGTCGATGTGCCCGTCGGTGAAGTAGCGGTGCAGATCGTAGGGCGAATAGATGCCGAGGTCGGTCACCACGCCGGAGACCAGATGCGGCGGCGTGATATCGAAGGCGGGATAGTAGCCCTTCACGCCCTCCACCGCCGTGCGCACGCCCATTGCCTGCAGGGTGAAGTTCGGGTCACGCATCTCGATGTGCACCGTGTCCACGGTCGGATGCCCCTGATCGGGCGCGCCGGTGACAAAGTACGGGATGCCCATGTACTTGGCGACGATGGCGTTCTGGAACGTGCCGACCTTGTTGACCACATGGCCGTCGCAGCAGATAGCGTCAGCGGCGGTGGTGAACACGTCCACGCCCTCGCGCTGCATGACAAAGGCCGGCATATTGTCGGAGATGACCGTTACATCAAAGCCCATGTCGCGGCAGACCGTCGCGGTCAGGCGCGCACCCTGAAAATAGGGGCGCGTCTCGGGGCAGAAGAGGCGGATATGCTTCCCTCTCTCGCTGCATTCGCGCAGCATCATGCCGACGATCGTCTCGGCAAAGCAATGCGTCATCACCGTGCCGTTCTCGGGGAACAGATCGACAAGGTACTTACCGATCTTCGCCACGCGCTCGTAGCGGGTGTTGTTCAGCTCGACCGTTTTGTTCACGATGGCCTGCGCCGTGTCCTCGCCTGCGGCGAGGGCGCGTTCCGCCTCGGCAAGACAGAGGTCGCACAAAAGCGCCATGCGCTTGACCGTCGTGGGCCGCGCATGGGAAATGGTGTGCGCCGCCTTCCGCAGATATTCCATCTGCTCCGCGGCGGTCTTATCGCGGCACTCGTGCGCCGCGAGCGCCATGCCCATCGGCACGGCGGTGTACGGTCCCGCGCTCTGCGTCACCATGTCGGTGATGGCCTGCGCGACCTCCTGATGGGTATGGCAGGTGACAAATTCGACCCTCGCAGGATAGATACGTCGGTCAAGTATTTTTACTTTACCGTCCTCGTACCACGCGATGTTTTCATATTGCAGCATAAAGGCTAAATCGTGATCCGCTCTCTGCATCGTTCTCCTCCTTACGCATAAAGCCGCTTGACCGCCGCGCGGGCCTCGTAAAATACCTTCTCGCGGTCGAGCGTCTTGTATTCGCCGTTTTCATATAAGATCCTCCCGTCCACCATCGTCATGCAGACGTCGGACGAGTGGGCCGCGCAGGTCAGCAGCGCGGGGGTATCGAAGTTCGGATAGAGGTGGGGCTTGTCCAGATCGAGCGCAATAATATCCGCCTTCTTCCCCACCGCCAACACGCCGGTATCGCTGCGCCCCTGTAGTCTTGCACCGTTGACCGTTGCCATGTCCAGCACCTCGGCGGAGCTGACCTCCGTTGGGTCGTGGCGGTAGCCGCAGGGCATGATATCGGCCAGGTGCATTTCCTCGAACATATCCAGGTTGTTGTTGCTCGCCGCGCCGTCCGTGCCGAGGGCGAGGTTGATGCCCGCATCCATCAGCTTCCGCACCGGCGCGAAGCCGCTGCCGAGTTTGAGATTGCTTGTAGGATTATGGATAACATTCACGCCGTGGCGCTTCAGAATGGCAATATCCTCGTCGCTCACGGCGACGCAATGCGCCGCGGCGGTGGGACTGTCCAGCGTCCCCAGCTCCTCGAACCACGCGACAGGGGACTTGCCATAGCGCGCGATGCACTCATCCACCTCACGCTGCGTTTCGGAAAGATGAATGTGCATCCGCCCACCATGTGCTTTACAGAGCTCGCTGTAGGCGCGGACGATGTGCGGCTTGCAGGTATACTCCGCATGAATGGAAAAGTCGATGCGGATGCGCCCGTTTTCGGCGTTGTGGTACTTCTCAAACAGCTCCACCGACTGTGGGATCTGCGTGTTCTGCTCCACGGTCTGGTTTTCATCAAAGCACTGCACGCAGCGGCTGATGTTTGCCTTCATGCCCGCTTCCGCGACGGCAGCGACCGTCTCGGCGGGGAAAAAATACATATCGGAAAAGCTCGTCGTGCCGCTCGCCAGCATCTCGAGGATGGCAAGACGGCTGCCCGCCGCGATGTCCTCGGGCACCAACCGGTCCTCGATGGGAAAGACCTTGTCGAACAGCCACTCACGCAAAGGCAGGCCGCTGCCTACGCCGCGCAGCAGCACCATGGGCGAGTGATTGTGGCAGTTAATGAGGCCGGGCATGAGCAGCTTATGCTCCATGCTTTTGTGCTCCTCATACTCCCCCATCGGTTTTTCCGCGCCGATGTAGTCGATGGTATCGCCGCGCACCCCGAGGAAGCCGTGCAGCGTCGAGTACCCGCCGTCCTCCCCACGCAGCAGAAGATCGCAGTTTTCAAAAAGAATGCCCATAATAGTCTCCGTTTCGATTAGTGCATTGATTCTACCACGCATACACGGGAATTGCAAGGAATACGGCACGCACTTCACGCACCGCGTGAAAAATGACCGTTCTCCCGTCGGAGAGCGGTCATTTTTTCTGCTGCATCCGGTGCTCAGCGGGCTATCGGCAGCGCTTCCGCGTCCTGCGCTGCGCCGCCCTGCATCGCGCGGCGCGCGGAGGAAAGCATCAGCTTGATGCGATTGAGCTGATTGACCTCGCTCGCGCCGGGGTCGTAGTCCACGGCAACGATGTTCGCCCACGGGTACGACTTGCGCAGCGCCTTGATGACGCCCTTGCCGACCACATGGTTCGGCAGGCACGCGAACGGCTGGATGCAGACGATGTTCGGTGTGCCGGAGGTGAGCAGCTCCGCCATTTCGCCGGTGAGGAACCAACCCTCGCCGTACTGGTTGCCGATGGCGAGGAACGGCTCGGCGAGCTTGGCAACATCCTCGATGGGCATGGGGGCCTCAAAGCGGCGGCTTTTCTCCAGCGCCTCGAGCGCGGGCGCACGGAGACGGCGGAGCATCTCCACGCCGGCCTTGGCGACCACGGAATCCTTCCACGAGGTACCGAGGTTCTTATGGCGGAAGTCACGCCCGTAGATGCTGTAGTTGAAGAAGTCCAGCAGGTCAGGCACGACGGCCTCGGCCCCCTCGGCCTCAAGCAGCTCGACCAAATGGTTGTTCGCGAGCGGCATGTACTTCACCAGGATCTCGCCCACGATGCCGACACGCGGCTTACGCAGCGTCTCGGCGATGGGCAGCGCGTCAAAGTCCGCCACGATGCCGCGGCAGACGTCGGCATAGCGCCACTTCGTTTTGGGGTTCACGAGCGAATCGACGCAGATCTCCTTCCACTTCTGATGGATCGCCTCGGCGCTGCCCTTTTCCAGCTCATAGGGGCGCACATGGTACAGGCAGCGCATGAAGAGGTCGCCGTAGACCAGCGCGTGGACCGCGTCCATAATGAGGCCCTTGGAGAGCGTGAAGCCCTCGTTCTTCTCCATGCCGTTGAGATTGACGGAGACGACCGGAATGTGACCGTAGCCCGCCTTTTCCAGCGCGCGGCGGATGAAGCCGACGTAGTTGCTCGCGCGGCAGCAGCCGCCCGTCTGCGTCATCATGAGGGCAAGGTGATCGGTGTCGTAGCGGCCCGAGGTCACCGCCTCCATGAGCTGGCCGACCACCGTGATGGACGGGAAGCAGGCGTCGTTGTTGACGTACTTGAGCCCCATATCGATGGCCCTTCGGTCGTCGTTCTTGAGCAGCACCACGTTGTAGCCGTGCTTGGCGAACACCGGCTCGAGAACATCAAAGTGAATGGGGCTCATCTGTGGCGCGAGCAGCGTCCACTTCTCGTCGCGCATTTTTTTCGTGAAGGCCGCGCGGTGATAAGCCGCGCTCTGCGGGTGCGCGTAAATGCCCTTCTCGCGCCGGATGCTCATGGCGGCGAGCAGGCTGCGGATGCGGATACGCACCGCGCCGAGGTTGTTGACCTCGTCGATCTTGAGAACGGTGTAGAGCTTGTTGCTGCCCTCGAGAATTTCGGAGACCTGGTCAGTGGTCACCGCGTCAAGGCCGCAGCCGAACGAGTTGAGCTGAATCAGCTCGAGACCGTCGCACCGGCGCACGAATTCCGCCGCCGTGTAGAGGCGGGAGTGGTATACCCACTGGTCGTTCGCGCGCAGCGGGCGCTCGGGCGTGAAGTCGATGGGCAGGCTGTCCTCGGTCAGCACGTCAAGGCCGTAGGAGGCGATCAGCTCGGGGATGCCGTGGTTGATCTCAGGATCAAGATGGTAGGGCCGCCCCGCGAGAACGACGCCGCAGCGTCCCTCCTGCCGCATTTTTTTGAGCACCCGCGCGCCCTCGGCGCGAATATCCTCCTTGGCCCTTTGCTGCTCGGCCCAGGCAAGGGAAACCGCCTGCCGCGTTTCCTTCTCCGGTATTCCCCACTGCTCGCGGCAGAAGCGCGCCATGCGGTCGGCGACCGTCTTCTCGCTCGTGAAGGCAAGGAAGGGCTTGAGATACTCCACCTCGCCGTCGGCGGCCGCCTCCACGTTGTTCTTCAGATTCTCGGGGTAGGACACCACGATGGGGCAGTTGAAATGATTCTGCGCGTCCGGCGTTTCCTGATGCTCGAAGAACACGCAGGGATGGAAGATGGTATGCACGCCCTCGTCGATGAGCCACTGCACATGGCCGTGGGCGAGCTTCGCGGGATAGCACTCGGACTCGGACGGAATGGACTCCATGCCGCGCTCGTAGAGCCTGCGGTCGGAGAGCGGCGAGAGGATCACGCGGAAGCCGAGGGCCTTGAAAAATGTCGCCCAGAAGGGGTAGTTCTCGTACATATTCAGCACACGCGGGATGCCGAGCTCACCGCGCGGCGCAGCCTCGGCCGCAAGCGGCGGATAGCGGAACAGCCGCTCGCGCTTGTAGGCGAAAAGGTCCGCTCCCTTTTCGTGCGCGTCCGTATTGCCCGCGCCCTTCTCGCAGCGGTTGCCGGTGGTGTAGCGCCGCCCGCCGGGGAAGCGCGTGACCGTCAGCATACAGCGGTTGGAGCAGCCGCCGCAGTGCAGCGTCTGCGTCTTGTACTCCAGCGTTTCGATCTCCGTGAGCGGGAGCATCGCGGTCTCCTGCCCATGGTAGTGGCTGCGGGCGATCAGCGCCGCGCCGAACGCCCCCATGAGTCCCGAAATGTCGGGACAGACTGCCTCCGCGCCGGAGATCCTCTCAAACGCGCGCAGCACAGCCTTGTTGTAGAAGGTGCCGCCCTGCACGACAACGTGCGCGCCAAGCTCGCTCGGGTCGGCGAGCTTGATGACCTTATAGAGCGCGTTTTTGATGACGGAATAGGCAAGCCCCGCCGAAATATCCGGCACGCCCGCGCCCTCCTTCTGCGCCTGCTTGACGTTGGAGTTCATGAATACCGTGCAGCGTGTGCCGAGATCGACCGGGTGCGGCGCGAACAGTGCTTCCTTGGCAAAGCCCTCGGCGCTGTAACCGAGCGAGGCGGCAAAGTTCTCGATGAACGAGCCGCAGCCGGACGAGCACGCCTCGTTAAGCAGCACATTGTCCACGCTGCCGTTGTGCAGCTTGATGCACTTCATATCCTGCCCGCCGATGTCCAGCACGCAGTCCACCTGCGGATCAAAGAAGGCGGCGGCGGTGCAGTGAGCGATGGTCTCGACCTCGCCCTCGTCGAGCGAGAAGGCCGCCTTCAGCAGCGCCTCGCCGTAGCCGGTCGAGCACTCGCGCAGGATGTGCGCACTCTCCGGCAGCTCGCGCGCGAGCGCGGAGACGGCGCGCTTCGCCGTCTCAATGGGACTGCCCTGATTGTTCGCGTAGTACGACCACAGCAGCTCGCCGCGTTCGCCGATGAGCGCAAGCTTTGTCGTGGTCGAGCCGGCGTCCACACCGAGGAAGCAGCCGCCCGTATAGCTTGCCAGGTCTCCCTTCTCCACCACCGCCCGCGCGTGGCGCGCGCAGAAAGCGTCGTAGTCCCCCTGTGAGGCAAACAGCGCCGGCAGGCGGTGGAGCTCGAAGGCCATCTCCACGCCGCTCGTGAGCCGGTCAATGAGCGAGGCGATGGACAGCGCCTCACACGCCGTTTCGTCGAGCGCCGCACCCATCGCGGCGAAAAGGTGCGAGTTCGGCGGGTCGATGGCGGTCTCGTCCGTGAGCTTCAGTGTGCGAATGAACGCCGCCTTGAGCTGCGGCAGGAAGTGCAGCGGTCCGCCGAGGAACGCGACGTGGCCGCGAATCGGCTTGCCGCAGGCAAGGCCCGAGATGGTCTGGTTGACGACTGCCTGAAAGATGGATGCGGCAAGGTCCGCCTTGGTCGCCCCCTCGTTGATGAGGGGCTGGATATCCGTCTTGGCAAACACACCGCAGCGCGCGGCGATGGGATAGATCTGCTGATACTTCTCCGCCTCGCGGTCAAGGCCCGCGGCGTCGGTCTGCAAAAGCGCCGCCATCTGGTCAATGAACGAGCCGGTGCCGCCGGCGCAGACGCCGTTCATGCGCTCCTCAAGCGTCGTACCGAAGTAGATGATCTTCGCGTCCTCGCCGCCGAGCTCGATGGCCACGTCGGTCTGCGGAGCCTCGCGCCGCAGCGCGTCCGCGACAGCCACGACCTCCTGCACGAATGGGATGCCGAGCGCCTTGGCGAGATTGATGGCGCCCGAGCCGGTGATCTTCGCCCGCAGGGCACAGTCCCCCACCCGCTCGCGCGCCTCGCGCAGAAGCGCCGAAAGCGCCTCTTGCGTGTGCGCGCAATGCCGCCGGTACTCGCCGAAGAGCAGCTTTCCCTCCTCGTCCAGAAGGACGAGCTTCACGGTAGTGGAGCCAATGTCGATGCCTGCGCGATATGTATTCATGAAAGGACCTCTTTCTGCCGGAAAATTGTCTGTGCGAATGCAACGTATGAATCGGTAATCTCAGTATAGTTTTCTCAAAAGCAAAGTGAAAGTTAAGAAATAAGGACAGGAAGTTAAGAAACTGTAAAAAACGGCATTGCACGCCGCTCCTGCGGAATGCAATGCCGTTCTCGTTTTTTCTCTTTGCGCGTCTGCGTCAAAGCTCCAAAATGCGGCGGATCGCCTCGCCCACGCCGTTGTGGTCGTTATCCTCTGTGATCAGATCGCACTGCGCTTTGATATCCGCCTGTGCGTTGCCCATCGCAACGGACAGGCCCGCGTCATGCAGCATCGCGCGGTCGTTATCGGAGTCGCCGATGCCGACGGTCTGCTCCATCGGGATATGCAGATAGTTCGCAAGCGCCTTCAGGCCGCTGCCCTTCGTGACGCCCTGCGCCGTCATCTCCAATGTAGTCTCCTCCGGCATTGCAAAGGACAAGGGAAGTGTCCTGAGCTCCTCATAACACGCATGGCAATCCTCCGATGAGCGGAAGTAAATGTTCACCTTGCCGATGGATGTAAGATGCCGTGCCTCCTCAGCCATATCAGCGACCTTGCGCGTGATCCTCTCAAACATAGGCTGATAGATCCCCGCGTGAAAGTCCTTCATATGCGTTACATCGTCTGCGGCAACAATGGTCTCGTCGTCCGTGAGGATATGCGGCATCGCGCGATACCGTTTTGCAGTCTCCGCCAACGCAGCAGCCATTTCCGATTTGACCGGGCGGCGGTCGATGCAGCGTTTTTCCACGCGGTCATAGACAAGCGCGCCCGTGCTGCACACAGCGTAGCGCATCATCGGCACCATATCAAAATACAGCTTCAGCTCCGGCACGGCGCGGCCCGTGCAGTACACCACATGAATGCCGCGCTCGCTTGCCGCGCGGATATCGCGCACAGTGTCCGGGGCAATGGTCTTGTCCGATGTCAGGAGCGTTCCGTCCATATCCAACGCAATGATGCGGTAATTCTTTCTCTCCATGCATGACCCTTTCTTCAAATTCAGAAGGTCTCCCCTGCGCCTCCGCGGGAAGACCTTCCTTTTATCGTTTGAGATGCCCGGCAAGGGCGGTGATAAGCACGTCCTTGCCCTCGCCCTTCTCGGCGGAAAACGGCACGAGCACATCGTCCGGCCCGAGGTCAAGCGTCTCGCGGATGAGCGCGAGGTTCGGCTCGATCTCGCTCCTTTTGAGCTTGTCGAGCTTGTTCGCCACAACCACCATCGGGCAGCCGCTTCCCCGGAACCACTCGCGCATCGTCACGTCGTCCGCTGTCGGCTTGTGGCGGGCATCGACGATCAGCACGCCGAGGTCAATAAGCCCCGCGCTCTGGAAGTAGTTCTCCATCAGGCGGCCCCAGCGGTCGCGCTCGGCCTTGGAGACCTTCGCGTAGCCGTAGCCGGGCAGATCGACGAGGTAGAGCCTGCCGTCGATCTTGAAGTAGTTGATCTGCGTCGTTTTGCCGGGACTCGCGCCGACGCGGGCAAAATTTTTGCGGTTCACCACGCGGTTGATGACGCTCGATTTGCCGACGTTCGAGCGTCCCGCGAACGCGACCTGCGGCAGTCCGTCATGGACGAACTGCGCGGGCACGGTCGCGCTCAGGATAAATTCCGCCTTGTTGAAGTTGATCGCCATAAAGGGTCACTCCGCTTCTGTTGATTTTCAGACCCGCAGTGCGGGCAGCTTGCCGCCCTCCGCAGCGCCCGGCAGCACGGTGTCGAGCCGCACGGCGGGGGCCGCCTCGGGATAGACCAGCGCTTCGGCGAACACGGCGTCCACCGTCTCCACCGGCACAAAGCGCAGCTTTGCGCGCACGTTCGGATCGATCTCGTCGAGGTCCTTTTCGTTCTCCTTCGGAAGGATGACGGTGTGGATGCCGGCGCGCAGCGCGCCCATGGTCTTCTCCCGCAGCCCGCCGATGGGCATGACGCGCCCGCGCAGCGTGACCTCGCCGGTCATGGCGACGTCGTGGCGCACCGGGCGGCCCGTCAGCGCCGAGAGCAGTGCCGTCGTGATGGCAATGCCCGCGCTCGGCCCGTCCTTGGGAACCGCCCCCTCGGGGAAGTGGATGTGAATATCCTTCGTCTTATAGAAGTCCGTCGGAATGCCCAGCTCCGCCGCGCGCTGGCGCAGGCAGGACATAGCGGCCTTGCAGCTCTCCTGCATGACCTCGCCGAGGTTGCCGGTCAGCTCCAGCTTGCCGCTGCCGTCCATCACGCCGACCTCGACCGGAAGGATCTCGCCGCCGACCTGCGTCCACGCAAGACCGTTGACCACGCCGACCAGATCGGTCTTTGCCGCCTCGTCGCGCGTATAACGCGGCGTGCCGAGATAGCTTTCTACATTCTCTGCCGTAATGGAAATGCGCTTTACATCCGTGGTGGCAAAAGCCATTGCCGCCTTGCGGCAAAGTCTGCCGAGCTCACGCTCCAGACTGCGCACACCGCTCTCGCGCGTGTAGCGCGCGATGACCGTCCGCAGCGCCCCCTCGTCCACGCGCAGCGCGGCGGGCGCGATGCCGTTCGCTTTTTTCTGCTTGGGCAGCAGATAGTCCACAGCGATATGTAGCTTCTCCTCGTCCGTGTAGCTTGGGATCTCGATGACCTCCATACGGTCGAGCAGCGGACGCGGGATGGTCTCGGTCGTGTTGGCGGTCATGAGGAACATGACGCGGCTGAGGTCGACCGGAATTTCAAGATAGTGGTCGCGGAAGGCGCTGTTCTGCTCGCTGTCGAGTACCTCGAGCAGCGCCGACGCGGGATCGCCGCGCTGGTCGCTCGCGAGCTTATCCACCTCGTCGAGCACGAGCAGCGGATTCATCGAGCCGCTGCGGGAGATGGCCTCGATGATGCGGCCGGGCATCGCGCCGATGTAGGTCTTGCGGTGACCGCGGATGTCCGCCTCGTCCCGCACGCCGCCGAGCGACAGCCGCGCGACCTTGCGGTTCATCGCTTTGGCGATGCTCAGCGCGATGGACGTCTTGCCCACGCCCGGCGGGCCGACAAGGCAGATGATCTGCCCTCTGGCGTCGGGATTGAGCCTGCGCACGGCAATGAACTCCAGAATACGCTCCTTGACCTTCTCCAGGCCGTAGTGGTCGCGGTCAAGACGGCGGCGCGCCGTTTCCACGCTCACGCGCTCCTTTGTCTCCACGCCCCATGGCATATCGAGCACGGTGTCGAGATAGTTGCGCAGCACGCTGGCCTCCGCGCTGCCGAACGGCTGACGCGACAGGCGATCCACGTCCTTGAGGAGCTTTTTCTCCGTTTCCTCCGGCAGACGGCAGGCACAGATCCTCGTGCGGTATTCGTCGAACTCCGCGTCGCTGTCTCCCTCGCCCAGCTCATTCTGCAGCACCTTGACCTGCTCGCGCAGGATCATGTCCTTTTGGATCTGACCGACGCGCTCGCGCACCTTGCTTTCAATGTCCTGCTCCATCGCAATGACGCTGATCTCGCGCTTGAGGATCTCGTTCACACGGCGCAGACGCATCAGCGGGCGCAGCTCCTCAAGCACAGACTGCTTATCCTGATAGCGCAGATTGCTGTTCTGCGCGATGAAATCAGCGAGGAAGCCCGGGTCGGTCGCGTCCATGACCGTGGTGAAGATGCTCTCTGGCTGCTTGGGCAGCAGCTCGCTGTACTCGCCGAAGAGCGCGTAGGTCTGGCGCAGCATTGCCTCGGTACGTGTGCCGTGCCGCGGCGACTTTTCCTCGCCGATCAGCTCGACCTGCGCCTGCAGAAACGGCTCGCGCTGCCACAGGCGGCGCAGCCGCGCACGGCTGCCGCCCTCCATGACGACGCGCATCATGGAGTTCGACGCGCGCAGGATCTGAATGACGCGCGCGACGGTGCCGACCTCGTAGAGGTCCTTTTCCTCCGGCAGCTCAACGCCCAGCTCGCGCTGCGTGACAAGGAAGATCTCCTGCCCCGTCTCCATCGCGCGCTCCAGCGCGCGCACGGAGATCTCGCGCTCCACGTCAAAGCTCGCGGTCATGCGGGGGAAGACCGTGAGTCCGCGCAGCGCAAGGGCCGGGATGTTTTTGGTGATGGTTTCCATAGGGTCTCCTTACGTCAGGAGGCCGGCTCGACCGGCGGCAGCTCCGCCGGCTTCCCCTCCTGCAATGCTTCTTTTCTGTGTCCGAGCTGCGGCGGCTCCTTGCCGTCCACGCAGTCACGGGTGATGGTCACGCGGTCGATCGTGCGGTCAGACGGAATGTCATACATCACCTTGGTGAGCAGGCCCTCCATCACCGCGCGCAGGCCGCGCGCGCCGATCTTGCGCTCAATGGCCTTGTCGGCGATCTCCTCGAGCGCGTCGTGATCGAACACGAGCTCCGCACCGTCGTAGCTCAGGAGCTTCTGATACTGCTTGACCAAGGCGTTCTTCGGCTCGGTCAGGATGCGCACCAGATCATCGCGCCGCAGCTCGTCGAGCGCGGCGATGACCGGCAGACGGCCCACCAGCTCGGGGATAATGCCGAATTTAAGGATGTCGTGCGGCTGCACCTCGCGCAGGATCTTTGCGTGATCCTTTTCTTTTCTGCCCTCGATGACCGCGTCAAAGCCGATGCTCTTGCGGTCCAGACGGCTCTCGATGATCTTGTCCAGTCCCTCGAACGCGCCGCCGCAGATAAAGAGAATGTTGCGCGTGTCGATCTGAATGAACTCCTGGTGCGGATGCTTGCGTCCGCCCTGCGGCGGAACGTTCGCGACCGTGCCCTCGACGATCTTCAGCAGCGCCTGCTGCACGCCCTCGCCGGAGACGTCGCGCGTAATGGAGGTATTCTCGCTCTTGCGGGCGATCTTATCGATCTCGTCAACGTAGATGATGCCGCGCTCGGCGAGCTCCACGTCGTAATCCGCCGCCTGCAAAAGACGCAGGAGGATATTCTCCACATCGTCGCCGACGTAGCCCGCCTCGGTGAGCGTGGTCGCGTCCGCGATGGCGAACGGCACCTTGAGGATGCGGGCGAGCGTCTGGGCAAAGAGCGTCTTGCCGCTGCCGGTGGGACCGAGCAGCAGGATGTTGCTCTTTTGCAGCTCCACGTCGTCTCCGCCGCCGAAGAAGATGCGTTTATAGTGGTTGTAGACCGCCACGCTCAGCGCGACCTTGGCCTCGTCCTGTCCGATCACATACTGGTCGAGCACGGCGCGAATCTCGTGCGGGGTGGGGATCTCGTCGGGCGTATCGAACTCGTGCTGCTCGGCCTCATAGCCGTCCTCCACGATCTCCATGCACAGCCGCACGCACTCGTCGCAGATGCGCACACCGGCGGGGCCCTGGATCATGCGGTGCGTTTCCTTCTCCGACTTGCCGCAGAACGAGCAGCGGAGAAGCTGCTTCTTGCTTTTTTCTTCACTCATTCGTGTAATGACCTTTCCCTTTACAGGTATTGATTACCGCTTGTAGATGACCTTGTCGATCAGGCCGTACTCCTTGGCCTCCTCCGCCGTCATCCAGTTGTCGCGCTCGGAGTCCGACTTGATCTGCTCGGGCGTCTTGCCGGTGTTGTCGGCAAGGATCTTATTGATACGCTGCTTGATCTTGAGGAAGTGCTCCACGTCGATCTCCATATCGGTGACCTTGCCCTGCGTGCCGGCGGAGGGCTGATGGATCATGACCTCCGCGTTGGGCAGCGCGATGCGCTTGCCCTTCGCGCCGCAGGAGAGCAGGAACGCGCCCATGCTCGCCGCCATGCCGACGCAGATGGTGGAAACGTCGCACTTGATATACTGCATGGTGTCATAGATCGCCATGCCGGCGGTCACGCTGCCGCCGGGCGAGTTGATATAAAGCTGGATATCCTTCTCGGGGTCCTGCGCCTCAAGATAGAGGAGCTGGGCGACGACGAGGCTCGCGGTGGTGTCGTTGACCTCCTCGCCGAGGAAAATGATGCGGTCGTTGAGCAGGCGGGAGAAAATGTCATAGGACCGCTCGCCGCGGCTGGTCTGCTCGACAACATAAGGGACTAAGCTCATAGGGTTACCTCCTTGGTGTCCGTTCAAAATGTTCATACCCTGTTCAAATTTCCGGTATGTATGCAATCAACCACAAATGCTCCTCATTTGTGGTTGATTGGCTGTCTCTATTTATGCCTGTTTACTTTTTTCTGCTGAAGTATAACCGGTTTACGGCTCATTCAGCCTTCTCGGCGGCCTTCTTCGCAGTCTTCTTGGCAGGCTTCTTCTCTTCCTCGCCCTCGGTCTTTTCGGCCTTGGCGGTTTTCTCCGCCTTGGCGCTGTCAACGACCACGGCGATGGCCTTCTCGTTCAGAAGCTGATTGCGGACGGTGGGCGCGTCGAGATACTTCTTGAGCATATCAAGCTCCATACCGTACTGCTCGGCCATGGACTTGTACTTCTCCTCGATCTCCTCGTCGGTGACGTCGAGGTTCTCCGCCTTGATGATGGCGGCGATGGCAAGATCCATCTTAACCTGACGGACGGCGGGCTCGCGGCCGTCCTCCATGAACTTGGCCTCGTCCATGCCGGTCATCTTGCAGTACTGGTCGTAGGGGATGCCCTGCGCCTGCAGACGCTGCTTGAACTCGTCGAGGAAGCGGCGGCACTGCTCTTCGATCATGACCTCGGGGATATCGGCCTTGATGTCGCCGGCGACCTTCTCGAGCAGAGCGTTCTCAAAGGCAATCTTGGCGGACTGCTCACGCTCGGCCGTGATCTTGGCCTTGGTGTCGTCCTTGAGCTCCTTGAGCGTCTCAAACTCGGAAACGTCCTTCGCGAACTCGTCGTCGAGCGCCGGGGTCTGCTTTTCCTTGACCTCGTTGACCTTGACGTGGAACACGACCTGCTTGCCGGCGAGATCCTTGGTGTAGTTCTCGGGGAAGGTGATGTCGATGTCCTTCTCCTCACCGGCCTTCATGCCGATGATCTGATCCTCAAAGCCGGGAACGAAGCTGCCCGAGCCGATCTCCAGCTCGTGGTTCTCGCCCTTGCCGCCCTCGAAGGCAACGCCGTTGTCAAAGCCCTCGAAGTCGATGACGGCGGTATCGCCCTTCTTGACCTTGCGGTCGACGGAAACGAGGCGGGCCTCACGCTCGGCCATCTGGTTCAGGCGCTCCTTGACATCGTCCGCCGTGACCTTGACCTCTTCCTTCACAGCGCTCACGCCCTTGTACTGGCCCAGCTCGACCTCGGGATAGACCGCGACGGTCGCCTTGAAGGTGAAGCCGTCCTTGCCGATCTGATCGTCCACGATCTCGACCTCGGGGTAGCCTACCACATTGAGGCCGCTGGAGCCGATGGCCTGCGTATATGCATCGGGAAGCGCAGCGTCCACAGCGTCGCTGTAGAACACGCCCTCGCCGTAGAGCTTTTCAATCATTTTGCGGGGCGCCTTGCCGGGACGGAAGCCGGGCACGCTGATCTTATTGCGCATCTTGAGATACGCCTTCTGAACGGCGGCTTCAAACTCCTCGGCAGTCACTTCGACGGTGACGGCAACCTGGCTCTTTTCGAGCTTTTCAACAGACTTGACATTCATGTTTCTTTTTCCTCCGTATTAAGCAAATGATGCTCATTGCAAAGCGGTATTTTACCATAGGTTTTGGAAAATATCTACCCTTTTTTTATCATTTTTCCTTTAATCGCAGATTTTTTTTGGGACGAAGCCCAGATAATCCGCGGAAACGAGGGCATAGTCGGTCTCTCCGCGCCGTCCCTCAAAGGCGCGGCGGTGCGTGGGGCCGTGCAGATGTCCGTAATAGCAGCGCTCGGCGCGGTAGCGGTCGATGAGTTCGAGCAGCTCCGGACACCGGTAGCCCTGGTAGAGCGGCGGATAGTGCAGGAAGCAGAGGATGGGCCGCTCCCCCGCCGCCTTGAATGAGGCCTCCAGCCGCAGCGCCTCGCGCGCAAGCATCTTGCCCGTGTGCGTGCCGGCGGCGTCCTCCTCATAAAACCAGCCGCGCGTGCCGCAGAGGGCATAGTCCCCGTAGAAGAAGCAGTTGTTGAACAAAATGTCAATGCTTTCGATGCCGTGCGCTTCGAAAAATCTCTTCATTTTCGTGGCGGTGCCCCACCAGTAGTCATGGTTTCCCTTCAGAATGATCTTGCGCCCGGGCAGCGCGTCGATGAACTGAAAGTCCGGCAGCGACTCCTCAAGCGAAATGCCCCAGGAGAGGTCGCCCGCAAGCACCGTCACGTCGTCCGCCGTCAGGTGCGAAAAGGACTCACGCAGGCGCTCAACGTGGTTCGCCCACTTATCGCCGAAAATATCCATCGGCTTGCTCCCGCCGAGCGAGAGGTGCAGATCGCCGATCGTATAGAGCGCCATAGCCGCCCCCTTTCCTGCCGATCACTCAAATGCGTTCTCAATGTACTCGATGCGCGGCGGCGTTTCATCGTCGTAGACCTCCGCCACGTCAAAGCGGGCGCAGAGGTCGGGATCGTGCCGCGTCATGTAAAAGGCCGCCGTGGTGCGGATACGCCGCTGCTTGGCAGTGGTAACAAAATCGCGCGGCAGACCGAAGCGCCGGTCGCTGCGCAGCTTGACCTCCACAAAGCAGAGGATATCGCCCCGCCGGGCGATGAGGTCGATCTCGCCGAAGCGGCAGCGGAACTGCGAGGCAAGGATCTCATAGCCGTTCTCGCGCAGATACTCCGCGGCCATCGCTTCGCCGCGGTCGCCGGCTTCTCTGGTCGTGCTCATGGTCTCCCCGCCTCCCACTTTTTGAGAAAAGTCCTTCGGTGACAGGGGCAGGGGCCGTACTCGTCGAGCATGGCGTAGTGCAGCCGGGTTCCATAGCCCTTGTGCCTTGCAAATTGATACTGCGGATATTGCTTGTCCAGCACGTCGGTCACGAAGCGGTCGCGGCTGACCTTGGCTAAGATCGATGCCGCGGCGATGCTCATGCTCACGCCGTCGCCGCCGACGACCGTGCGGTGCGGCGTGGAGACGGCGTATTTCGTCCCATGGTCACGGTTGCCGTCGATGAGGGCAAAGTCCGCCTCGATGCCCAGGCCGTCGATGGCAAGCTGCATCGCCTTCATGCGGGCGTTCAAAATGTCGATCTCGTCGATCTCCCGCGCGTCCACGGACGCGACGCTGTAAGCGACCGCCCTTTCGCGGATGATGTCAAACAGCGCCTCGCGCTTTTTCTCGCTGAGCTTCTTCGAGTCATCCAGCCCCTCGATGACGCAGCCCTCCGGCAGGATCACCGCGGCGGCGTACACCGGTCCCATCAAAGGGCCCGCGCCCGCCTCGTCCACACCGCAGACATGGACATAGCCCGCCGCGCGGGCGGCGGCTTCCAGCTCATAGCTTGCGAGCGAAATATGCTTGCTCATGCGTTCTCCTCCGGCAATTCAAGTGTAAAGCGTCCCAGCTTGCCGGCACGGTATTCGTCGAGCAAAATGCGCGCCATGCGCTCGGTGTTCACCTCGCCGCCGGACATGAGGAAGCCGCGCTTACGGCCCGCCTTCTCCAGCAGCTCCCAGCCCGGCTCTCCCGGCTCGACGGCGATCTTGTAGCGCTCGGTCAGCGCGTCTGGATAATGCGCACCGAGGTACGCCATCAGGCGGGAGGCCAGATCCTCCATATCCATCACGTCGTCGCGGATGGCGCCGGTAAACCCGAGGCGCACGCCCACGTTCGGGTCCTCGAATTTCGGCCAGAGGATGCCGGGCGTGTCCAGAAGCTCCAGCGTTTTATCCACCGGAACCCACTGCTTGCCACGCGTCACGCCGGGGCGGTCCTCCGCCTTGGCGGTCTTTCGGCCGGACACCTTGTTGATGAAGGTCGATTTGCCGACGTTCGGGATGCCGAGCACCATCACACGCAGCACGCGCCCGACCTGCCCCTTTTCCTCATAGGCGCGCAGCTTGTCCGCAAGCAGCGCGCGCACGGCGGGCGCGAACTGCTTCACGCCCGCACCGGACTTGGCGTCGACCTCCAAAACCGCATAGCCCTGCGCGCGGAACCATGCCGCCCACTGCTTCGTCGCCTTCGGGTCGGCCTGATCGACGCGGTTGAGCACCACGATGCGCGGCTTGCCCGCCGTCAGATCGTCGAGGTCGGGATTGCGGCTCGCGCGCGGGATGCGCGCGTCGATGATCTCGCACACCGCGTCCATGCTGCCGATCTCGGAGGCGACCATGCGGCGCGTTTTTGTCATGTGTCCGGGGAACCAGCTCAGACTTTCCAGTTGCATGACCGTTTCCCCCTCACTTCATCTTCAAAGAACCGAGGCGGCTGAAATCGCGCTTGTCGGTCAGGCTATCCCTGCCCGGAAATACAAGGAGCACCGCCTTGCCGATGATGAGCCGCTCGTCCACCGCGCCGAGTCGTTCGTCGCGGCTGTCGCTGCTGCGGTTGCGGTTGTCGCCCATCAGAAACAGCTCGCCCTCGCCGAGCGTCAGCGGGAACTGCGTCCCCTCGTCGAGATAGGTCAGGTCATTGACATAATCCTCCTGCAGCAGCTCGCCGTCCACGAACACGCGCCCGAGCGTGAAGTCGATGTCCACGGTCTGCCCCTCGGTGGCGATAACGCGCTTGACGATGGGCTCGGCATCGAAACTCTCCTTGTACGCAATGACGATGTCGCCGTATTTGTAATCGCCGCACAGCCAGCCGCTGACCACGATCAGGCGGTCGCCGTCCTGCAGCGTCGGCACCATCGAATGGCCGTCAACGCCCATCAGGCGCACCACGAAGGTAAAGAGCAGCGTGATGACCAACACCGCGCCCACCAGCGAGCGCACCCATTCGTAGGTCTCGCGCCCGGCGACGCGCTCGGTGATCTCCTCTCCCTCGTCGGGATCAGTGGGCAGGATCTCGTTATCAAAATCGTTCATACTCGTTTCTCCATCGCTCAGGCGGCGCAGGGCCGCAGAATATTTCATGGTGTATGATACCACGCGCCACGCAAAAAAACAACAAAAATAAAAACGACGCGGTCACCCACGTCGTTTCTATTTTGCTTTTCTTACAGCTTCTCGCGGATCTTGGCAGCCTTACCAACGCGGTCACGCAGATAGTAGAGCTTCGCGCGGCGGACAAAACCGGTGCGCACGGTCTCGATCTTCTCGATCGAGGGAGAGTGCAGCGGGAAAACCTTCTCGACGCCGACGCCATAGGCCAGACGGCGGACGGTGATGGTCTCCTCGATGCCGCCGTGCTTCTTGGCGATCACGATGCCCTCGAAGACCTGGATACGCTCGCGGGAGCCTTCCTTGATCTTGACGTGGACGCGGACGGTGTCGCCGACGTTGGCAACGGGCTTCTCAGCCTTCATCTGCTGGCTTTCGAGTTCTTTGATGAGATCCATGGATATTTCCTCCTAATTTATAGGCGTTCGTGACCGCTTTTCCATGGCGCATCGGGGTGCTTTCACCCGCGCACGGCAGAGGACCGCCCTTTTCAAGCTCGGATAGAATATCACACCAAGCAGGAAAATGCAAGCACTTTTTGCATTTTTGCAAATTTTTTTCGTTTTTATAACTATAGTATGACCTGCTCGCTGCGGCGGAGGAAGTATAGGATCTTCTCCTTCACGGGCTTTCCAATCACCTGCGCGAGTGCGAGCGAGTACGCCTCGAGCTGCGGCCGGTAATGCTCCGCCCGCTCGGCGAGCGCGTCCGGCGCGACGCGGTCGGTCTTGAAATCGACCACGACCAGCGCGCCGTCCTCCTCAAAGAAGCAGTCCACCACGCCCTGCAAAAGGATCTCGTCTCCGGCGCTCGCCTCCGGCACAAAGCGCGCGGCGCTCTCAAGCAGCGAGAAGCGGTATTCCCGCCTGGCCCGCTCCCCTGCCGCGCGGATGCGCGCGCACAGTGGGCTTTGCAGAAACCGCGTCAGCGCGGCGGCGTCGACCGCCCGCGCCTGCTCGGGCGTGAGCAGGCGGCGCTCCTCCATGCTTTTGACTGCGGCGCGCACCGCACCTTCCTCCGCCGGCGTCGAGAAATCGAGAAACTGCAGCGCCGCGTGCATCGCGGTGCCCTGCTCGGCGGGCGTGAGCGCCGCCGCTCCCTTCAGAAATCTCGGCTTTGCGAGGCTACGCAGGCGCGGCGGCAGCGGCGCATTCTCCGCGATCTCCTCGTCAAGCGCGCGGCCCTTGAGCTGCGTCGCGGTCAGCTTGGCGCTGAGCGTCGTTTCCGGTTCGTAGGGATAGCGCCACTCCAGCGCCGCCGTGTCCAGCGGCAGCTCGGGGGCAGTCTCCTCCGTGCGCTCCTCTGCCGCGCGCTCGGCGGGCGCAAAGTCGTAGCCGTTGTGGACCTCCACGCGCCACGGCGCATCGCTTACCGTGACCGCCGCCGCGTCCGCGCCCGCCAGCTCACGCAGCGGCGCAGCCTCCGGACGGCACAAAAGCGGCAGCAGGATCCAGTCCGCCATGCACTTCTGCTCCTCCACCGTCTCCGGCCGCACGGGGCAGGAGGTCACGGCGCAGAGGTCGGCAAGATGCTTCGCCGCGCCCGCGCGGGCGCAGACCATGACGAGCTTTTCCTTCGCGCGCGTCATGGCGACGTACAGCACGCGCAGCTCCTCGGCCTTTGCCTCGCGGCGCAGCTGACGCTCAAGTGCGAGCCGCGCAGCCGTGGGGTATTTGATCGAGCGCTTCGTGTCCACGCAGACCGGCCCGAGGCCGTATTCCGGGTGGACGAGCACGGAGCTCTGGAAGTCCATGCGGCTGAATGGCCGCGCGAGGTCCGCAAGGATCACGACCGGAAATTCCAGTCCCTTGGACTTGTGGATGCTCATGATGCGCACGCCCTGCGCGGCGTGCGTGGTCTGCGGCACGGGCGGCTCGCCGGATTCCAGCTGCTCGCGCAGATGCCGGACAAAGGCGAAGAGCCCCCGCCCGCCGCCGTGCTCAAATTCCTCCGCCAGCGAGAAGAACGCACGAAGATTTTCTCGGCGTGCGGCTCCCCCCCGCATCGCGCCGAACACCGCCGGGATATGGCAGCGCTCATAGAGCGCCGCGACCAGCTCGGTGAGCGTGAGCGTCTGCGCGCTCTCGCGCAGCTCGCGCAGCAGCGCGAGGAACCGCACGGAGTCCTCACCCCCGTCCGCGGCGAGTGCTTCGTAAAAATCGCCGCCCGGCGTTTTCGCGCGCAGCTCGGCGAGACGGTCCGGCGTGAAGCCGAAAAGCGGCGAGCGCAGCACGGAGATGAGCGGCACGTCCTGACGCGGGTTGTCCAATATTTCGAGCAGCGCGAAGGTCACGGCGACCTCCATCGTTTCGTAAAAGCCGCCGTCGCTCTCGGCGGCACAGTGCAGCCCGCGGCTCTCCAGCGCGCGGCGATAGTCGGCAAGCCGTGTGCGGGGCGAGCGCATGAGGATGACGATGTCCTCCTCCCGCACCGCGCGCGGCTCGTGCGTTTTATCGTCCTGCACCGTGAAGCCGCCGGCGATGAGCCTTTGTATGTAGTCCGCGACGAAGCTCGCCTCGGCCCGGGCCGCGCGGAGCTTTTCCGTATCGCTCTCCTGCGCGGACATCTCCACAAAATGGAACTCCGTGCAGCAGTCGGGGTTCTCGGGATAGCTCGCCCCGACGTGCAGGGACTCGTCCTCGCCGTAGTCCAGCTCGCCCATTTCCCGGGAAAGGACGTTGCGGAACACGAAGTTCGCCGCGTCCAGCACCGTATCGCGCGAGCGGAAATTTTTGCTCAAAAGGAGCTTCGCGCTCTCGCCCTCCGCCGCGTCGGCGGCGTGCGGGTAGCGCAGATAGTGGTCGAGGAAAATGCGCGGGTCGGCAAGGCGGAAGCGATAGATGCTCTGCTTGACGTCACCGACGGTGAAAAGGTTTTTCCCTTCACGGGAAATGGCAGAGAAGATGCAGTTCTGCACCTCGTTCGTGTCCTGATATTCGTCCACCATGATCTCGCGGTAGCGCTGCGAGACTGTCCGCGCAAGGCCGGTGGGCTGTCCGTCCGCGCCGAGGAGCAGGTCGATGGCCTCATGCTCCTGGTCGGAGAAGTCCGCCGCGTTGCGGCGGCGCTTCTCCTCCTGATAAGCGCGGGAAAAATCCGCCGTCAGCTTTAAGAGCGCGAGCATGGCGGGCGCCATCGCGCGCAGGTCCTCCATTGCCTCGGCAGAGGTGACGGAAAACACCTCGTCAAAGCCCTTGGCGGTCTTTTTGCAGCCGTTCCACACGCCCTGCATTTTGGCCTTGAGCGCTTCGTCCCCGCATTTGCGCACCGCCGTCAGACGCGGGAAGTCCACGCGGCGCTTCGCCGCCGCATCCCAGTCCTCCTCCGCTGACGCGGCGAGGAGCGCGAATTGCTCCACCACGCCGAGAAAGAGCGGCGCGTACTTATCCGCAAGCGCGGCGTCCGACGTCATCTCCTCCGCCGCGCCGCGCAGCAGTGCGGCGCAGTGGAGCGCCTTGCGCCGCACCATAGAAAGCAGCAGCGTCCCGTAGACCGTATCTTCCACGCGCGGCGGCAGATCGTGCCAAAGCTGCTCCTGCGACGCGAGCCAGCGGTCCATGTACGGCTGCGCCTGCAGCTTTCCGTGCAGCTCGAGCACCAGCGCGCCGAGTGCGCGGTCGTCCCGCCCCGCGCCGAGGGTATCGGCCAGGAGCGACGCACCGTCGCCATCGCGCATGATTTCATAAAATTCGTCCAGCGTACGCGCGAGCACCCGCTCGCGCAGAAGCTGCGCCTCATTCTCGTCGAGCACGCGGAAATCGGGCCGCAGCGCGTGGCCGCGCGCGTCCTCGCGCAGCAGGTGGCAGTTCTCGCGCAGCAGAGCCGTGCAGAAGGCGTCCACCGTTTTGATGTCCGCGCGGTAAACGCGCAGCAGCTGCCGCTGCAGATGCGCGTTGAGCGGGTCCTCCTGCAGCTTTTCGCCGAGGACCTTGGCAATCTTGCCGCGCAGCTCCGCCGCCGCGGCGCGGGTGTAGGTGATGATGAGAAAGTCGTCAAGGTTCGCTTCGCCGCTCTCGACGTAGGAAAAAAGCCGCTCGACGAGCACCTTCGTCTTGCCGCTGCCCGCTGCGGCGGACACCAGCAGGCTCCGCCCGCGGTTCTCTACCGCCGCCTGCTGCTCGGCGGTCAGGATGTCAGCCATCGCGTTTTCCCCCTTCCCCGATCGTCCGGTCAACGTGCTCCCAGAGCTGCTCGGCTCCGGTCGCGCGGATGTATTCGATGCGGTCGCCGCCGCGGCCGTTTTCAAAGTGGCAGGCGGGCGCGAATTCGCAATAGGTGCAGGCGCTCTCCTGCTCGCTGCGCGCCCACGGGTCGGCGTCGATGTTGCCGCTCGCCAGCTCGCGCACCATGCGGCGCAGCTGCTCCTCAACGTATAAGCCCAGCTTGCCGAGCTGAGCGCTCGTGGCGATGCTGCCGGTGATCTCCGTCTCGCCGTCCTTGCTCTTTTTCACGCGCACTGGGAGATAGCACGGCTCTTCCAGCGCGCTGTGCTCCATCGCGCGCAGCACCGCGGGATCGTTCAGCACCATGCCGCTGCGCTGCAGCTCCTTGTGCATCGCGCGCTCGATCTCCTCCTCCGAGGCATTGCGCGGCAGATTCAGCAGCTTTTCCCGTGCGGGAAGATAGAGGACCCCCGCCGGCTCAATGGGACAGCCGCCGAAGAGCTTTCCCCCTTCGTCCCGCAGCGTAAAGAGATAGAGCAGCATTTGCAGGCCGAGCCCGTAGCGCAGCTCCGCGAGGTCAAAGCGCTTCGCGCCGGTCTTGTAGTCCACCACGCGCAGATACAGCTTACCGTCCTTGAGCCAGCCGTCCACACGGTCGACCTTGCCGACCACGCGCAGCTCCTCCCCTGCCTCGCGGATGGTCACGGCGGGAAGCTGTCCGTCCGCGCCGAAGCCCAGCTCAAAGGCCAGCGGCTCGAAATCGGAGTTGGAAAGCTCCTCCACCGTCGAATCCATGATGCGGTAGACCGACTCGCACAGCCGGCGGAAAAGATAGCGGAAGCGCGCGTTCTTCCCGTCAAGGTCGGGGAGATTTTTTTCAATGTATGCACCGATCGCCCGCCGCACAAGCGCGTGCAGCGCCGGACGCTCCAGCGTCTTGAGGCCGCCGCGCTCGCTCGCCGTGCGAAGCGTGTGCTCCATCACGTCGTGGACAAAGGTGCCGACCTGCGGCGCGTCGAAGCCCGCAGCTGTGCGCTCCTTCGCGCGCAGGCCGTACTGCATAAAGTAGGCGAAATGGCAGCTCCGCGCCTTGTCCATGCGCGAGGCGCTGAGCGTGATGCTGCGCCCGTAGAGCGTGTGGACGGCCTCACGCGAGAGCCTTCCGCGCGTATAGTGCGAAGCGTCGCGCATGGCGGCAAGCGCCTCGGCGCAGCCGCCGCGCCGCTCCAGATAACGCCACGCTTCCCCGCCGACGTGTTCGCCCGCATAGTCGAGCGCACCGCTCTCCATTGTAAGGCGGTATGCCTTGTCGGCATCCTCCGTTTCGACCTTTACCGACGGGCAAAGCGTCTGCACGCGCCTGACGACAAAGCTGGGGCGCAGCTCGGCACCCGCGTTATCAAAGCGCGGATAAGAGATGTAGAGCCGGTCGGTCGGCTGGGCGAGCGCGGCATAGAGATTCTGCAGCTCCAGCCGGAACTGCGCCATACCGTAGGGCGCAAGGCGCACGTCGAGCGCCTCGAGCGCCGCGCGGTCCTCGTCCTTCAAAATGCCGCCGCTGCCGCCCACAGCGGGCAGCACATGGTCGTTCGCACCCATCAAAAATAGCACGCGCACGGCGTGACGGTCGTTGCGCGTCATTTCAGCCAGACTCACCCGGTCAAGCGAGACCGGGATCGTGCCGACCGAATACTGCGTGAGCACAAGGCGCATGAGCCGCGCGAACTCCTCCGCGTCCAGCTCGGTACCGCCCAGCATCTCCACAAACTGGTCGAGCACGCCGCACAGAACGTTCCAAAGCTGCGCCAGCTCCTCCGCCCGCTGCGTTTCGCCGTGCTGCCAAAGCGTCTCCGTCTGCCGCTGCAGTTCCTCGGGCAGCGCGATCTCCGTCAGATAATTGTAAAGTGCTGTTACTTTACTCTCAACGTCTCCCGTGCCGCGCACGCCCTCATAGAGATGGCTCAGCGGCGCGCGTACCTTTTCCCGCGCGGCGTTCACCCGCACGAGCATTTCCTCATGCTCTGCGCGCCACGGCACGCCGTAGCCCTCGGGGTGCGCCGTCCACGGAACATCGCGCGTCCACATTGCGCCGCGAATGTCCCACTTGATGACGTAGTTTTCCAACAGGTCGCACTCCTCCGCCGAAAGTCCCGCGAGGCCGGTCTTGAGGCAGCGGAACACATCCTCGTACTCAAAGCCTCCGCTCACCGCGTCAAGCGCGCCGAGCAGCAGCGCGGGCACGCCGCGGCGCAGAATATCGCTGCGCCGCGCACAGTAGAGCGGGATGCCGCAGCGCGCGAATACGGTGCGCAGCACCGGCTCCGCGGCATCCATATCGCGCGAGGTGACCGTAATATCGCGGAAGCGGTAGCCCTCGCAGCGCACCAGACGCAGAATTTCCGCAGCGATCCGCTCCGCCTCGTCGTAAGCGGTGGAGGCTTCATACAACCGCAGCTGCTCCGTTGGCTCGTCCCAGCGGACATTGCCGCCGAAGAAATGCTTCTCCACATGACCGAGCGCATCGCGCGGCGCGCCGCCGCGCAGCACCTCCTCCGTGCAGGGAACGCCCGCGTCCCGCGCAAGAGCGTAAAGCTGCTCGCGCACGCGCAGGCCCTCGGCGAACAGCTCGCTGTCGCTGCCGTCGCCGAGCAGCGTCACGGTGACGCTTTTTGCCCGCTTGAGCAGAATGCGCAGGATGTTCCGCTCGCGGCCCGTGAAGTAGGAAAAGCCGTCGAGAAAAATGTCCTTATTGTCGGCGTAGCCGGAGGTCGCAAGGTTTTCCTCCAGCTTCTCCAGCCGGTCGCGCGCATCGCGCCCGCCCTCGTGGAGCTTGGCAAGATACGCGCCGTAGAGCAGCGCCACATCGCGCAGCCGCTCGCCGCTCTCGCCCGCGATGGCCTCGGCCTTTTCCGCCAGCACCTCCGGCGCGACGGCATAGGCCTGCAATTCTTCGATGAGCGCGAGCAGACTTTCCAGAAACGCCGCGCGCTGTGAGGGTCGGCGATAGACGCGCAGGCTCGGCGCAAGCGACACCAGCACACGCTGGAGCAGCAGGAGCTTTCCGCCGTTGTCGAGCGTCACCTCCGCCGCGCCGCCGGTGAGCGTCAGCACGCGCGAGGCCAGCAGCTTGAAGGTCAGCACCTCCGCGTGACGGCTCGCGGTCACACCGCACGCGCGGCACACGTCCACCTCCGCGACGTGCGAAGCGTGCTCCGGCACGAGCAGGATCTGCTGCGAGGAATCGCTCAGCGCGCGGATCTCCTCCAGCACCCGCGCGGACTTGCCCGTGCGGGCGCGGCCCAGCAGGATACGCAGCATGATACCGCCCCCCCTTTTCGTCGTTTTTTTCTATTTTACCATCATTCCCGCCGTTCGGCAACCGTGGATATTCCGCCGTGCCCTGAATTGAACGAGCATCAATATTTTTCTTGACAGGATGCCCGATGTGTGCTATCTTTTTAGTTCAAATTTGAACTGTTCAATTTTGCATTATTTGAAAAGGAGTCCTGCGTATGAACGCCGGTATGGAATTTGCCCATAAATTTGCCCGCGCCTATGCTGCCGCCTGCAAGCCGCTTTGCCGCGAGCTGAAGCTGCTGCAGACCGCCTTTGACATTCTGATGTTTCTCGCCAACAACCCCGGCTACCGGACGGCGGGCGACATCGTGGAGGTTCGGCGCATCAAGGCCAACCTCGTTTCGGTCAATGTTGATAAGCTCGTGCGCGAGGGCTATCTGCGGCGCGAGACGGTCGAGGGCGACCGTCGAAAGACGCTGCTCGTCTGCACCGAGCGGGCGCAGCCGGTCATTGAGCGGGGCCGCGCGGTGCAATCCGCTTTTTTTGAGCAGCTCTTTGCTCACACAGATGAAGAAATGCGCGCGAGCTTCTTCCGGACGCTCGCCGTTATGGACGCCGATCTCGACGCCATGTTAGAAAAGGAGCCTTAAAAATGGAATTTGTCATCACACTTCTCGTCACCTTTTTCGCCGGCATGGGCGCAGGTCTCGGCACCGGCTTTGCGGGCATGAGCGCCGCGGCGGTCATCAGCCCCATGCTCATCACCTTCCTCGGCATGGACCCCTATATGGCGGTCGGCATCGCGCTCTCGTCCGACGTGCTGGCAAGCGCCGTGTCTGCCTACACCTACGGCAAAAGCAAAAATCTCGACATCCGCAACGGCCTCATCATGATGGTGAGCGTGCTGGCCTTCACCGTGGTCGGCAGCTACGCCGCGAGCCTTGTCCCCTCGGCCACGATGGGCGGCTTCTCGGTCTTTATGACCTTCCTGCTCGGCGTGAAGTTCATCGTCCGTCCCGTCATGACGACCAAGGAGGCCATGGCCGGCGTGAGCGCGAAAAAGCGCGCCGTGCAGTCTATTCTCTGCGGCGTGCTCATCGGCTTTATCTGCGGCTTCATCGGCGCGGGCGGCGGCATGATGATGCTGCTCATCCTCACCTCCGTGCTCGGCTACGAGCTCAAGACCGCCGTGGGCACCAGCGTTTTCATCATGGCCTTCACAGCGCTCACCGGCGCGGTCTCGCACTTCGCCATCGGCGGCGCGCCGGACTGGACGGTGTTCGCGCTCTGCGTGCTCTTCACGCTCGTCTGGGCGCGCATTGCCGCCGTGTTCGCCAACAAGGCTTCGCCCAAAACGCTCAACCGCGCGACCGGCGTGGTGCTCGTCATCCTCGGCGTGGTCATCATGCTCTTCAACGTCCTGACATAAGAAAAAGCCGCCCGCAGGCGGCTCTTTCAGGAAAGCAGCTTTTCCAGCAGCTCGGCAAAGAATGAGCGCAGCACGACCTCGCCGCCCTCGCCCTCGGCGGTCAGCACACCGTCGCACAGCGGCTCGAACGCCGCGCCCCACCAGCTCATCAGAAAGCCCGGCTCCAGCGCACACCACACGAGCGCGCAGAGGAGGCCGACGGCAAGGGATATCTCGACATTCCGAAATTTCATAAGAAAAAACCGTCCGTTTCAAGTAATAGCTTGAGTATGGACGGTTTTTTCGTTTTTCAAACAAAAATCGTGCAGAAGGTTTGCAGTTCTGCGCTCCGCAGCGCGCCGCAGGCCGCGCGGCAGACGTCCTCCTCGCGGAACAGTCCGAACACGGCGCTGCCCGAGCCGGTCATCGCGGCACATTCCGCACCGCTGGCAAGCAAAGCGCGCTTGATGTCCTCGATGCGTGCGCGCTGTTCGTCCGGGAGTACCTGCTCAAAGACGTTTTTGACGCTCGCGCACAGCGCCGCCGCGTCGCCCGCCTCCAGCGCGGCGAGCATCGCCGCCGTGTCGGGTCGATCGGTCAGCGCCACGCGGTCCGACCGCTGAAAGAGCGCAGGCGTAGAGATGGGAAAGTCCGGCTTGCAGACCGCGGCATAGAGCCTCGGTGCGTTTTTCAGCACGGTCAGCCGCTCGCCCCGGCCCTCTGCCAGCTGCGTGCCGCCGCGGACACAGAACGGTACGTCGCTGCCGACACGCGCGCCGATCGTCTCAAGCCGCTCGTCCGTGAGCGTGGGTGCGATCAGATCGCGCAGCACGCACAGCACGGCGGCAGCATCCGCGCTGCCGCCCGCCATCCCGGCCTCGGACGGGATGCGCTTGGTGAGCGTGATGTCGATGCCGCCGTGATAGCCGAGCGCCTCGCAAAAGGCGTTCGCCGCCTTGACGGCAAGGTTGCGTTCGTCGCACGGAAGCTCTGCGCCCGCGACGCGGCAGGCGATGCCTGTGCCGTCGGTGAGCGTCACGGTCACATCGTCGCAGAGCGAAACGGTCTGCATGACCATCCGCAGCTCGTGATAGCCGTCCGGGCGCTTGCCTAAGATGTCCAGCGTCAGGTTGAGCTTGGCATAGGCGGGGACCGTTTGTGTTTTCATCTTCTCTTTTTCTTGTGCTGGATCTTTTTCTTCTCCGGCTCCGGCTCGTCGCCGAGCCACGCGCCGCAGTGCGGGCAATGCTTCGGGTTTCCGCGCCCAAGGCTCTCATGGCACTGCGGGCAGCGGTAGTACAGCCACCACACGAGGATGGACAGCAGCACCATCGCCAGACCCAGAAGCCCCAAAAACGTGCTGTCAAAGCCCCACACGCCGACGCCGGCGACGAACGCGCCGCCGAAGAGAAGAATGTCCTGCCATATTCTGGCTTTCTTATAGTTCATCGAATGATCCTCCTATTTGAAAAAGCGCCCGCCGAGGGGCGCTTTTTCGGTATATCGGTTATCGGATCTTGCGGGCCTCGACGTAGTAGCGCTTATCCTGCGCGTGACCCATCGAGAAGGTCTTGCGGGGCAGCACGCCGTCGGCCATGACGGTCTTAAAGAGCTGTTCCTTGCCCATCGCGGGCAGCAGGAAGCCCATGTTGCCCTCCTTGGAGCCAAGCTCGCGGGTGACCTCGTCGCCGTGGATGTAGTCCACCTCGCCGCCGAACTTCTTGAGGTACTCGTCAATGAACGCCTGGAGCGTACCGACGGCCAGCTGCACCTTGGGATCGGGAACGGTGATGAAATCGTCGTGACCGGCCCAGCAGACCTCGATGGTGTGGCCCTCGCCCTTGCCCTCGCGGGTGTTGGGATAGAACTTCTTGAACTCCTCCATGAACTTCTCATGGTCCACGCCGAAGAGGACGCGGTGGATCGGCTCGAACTGCAGTGCGTCGTCGTGGTTGTTGACGACCTCGACGAGCGCGTAGCGGGCGGGCAGGGCGAGATACTCCTCAGGGGTCTTGCCCTTCTTCTGCTCCTCGTAGCAGGCCTTGGCGGTGGCGAGGGAGTGGTTGCCGTCGCCGACCGCGAACAGCAGCGGAGCCACGCCGGACACGCCGTACTTACTCTTCATTGCCTCGTTGGTGGTCAGGCCCATCAGAGCGTCTGCCACGGCGTCGATCTGAGAAGCGGAGAGCTTGAAGCCCTTGATGTGGCCGCCGTTTTCCATGAGGTCGAAGTCGTAGACCATCTCCATGCCGTCGGCCGCGGCGGTCAGAGGCTCGATGACGGTCTTATCGGGATCGTCGATGAGCAGCATGACGTGGGGCAGCTCGATGGGCGCGTTGCGGCGCACGCGGGCGCGCGGGGGGATACGGTCGAGCACGGTGCCCTCGGTGGCGCGGATCAGGGCGCCGGAGCCGGGGGTGAAGTCGTACTGGTCGAGGTCGACCATGCCGATCAGGCCGTGGCGGATCTTGCCGTCGCTCTGGCCGCGCTCGATGTAGATAAGAGAATCCTTGAGCGTCTCAAAGATGTTCTCCTTGAGATACTTCTCCATGGAGGCGTTGATGTCGGCGATGAACTCGTCGACATTGGGGGCCTTCAGGTTGGCCTCGGGCAGGATGAGGCGCAGGGTGGACGGCGCATCGCCGACGGTCTTTTCCACGCGCTCCCAATACTCGGGCTCGGACGTGAACTGGTCGCAGGCGACGACGGCCCACTTCTCCATATCGACGTCCTTGTTGGGCAGCAGGATGTCAGCGGGATAGAAGCCGAGCTTACTGAATTTTTCGTTCATGGTGTTTCCTCCTGATGTTCGTTGTTGAAACGGGGCGGCGCCCCTTGCGTGCGGTAGATATCTTGTAGATTATACAATATTCCCCGCGCAAAAAGCAATCCATTGCGGCAAATTTTACCTGATTATTTTTCTGCTTTTGCTGAAAATTTTTAAGGGTGTATATTTTTTTGTCTTTTGCGGACAATATGCACAGCCAACCAAACACGATTAGGAGGGAGATCCATGGTCATCGACAAAGTGGCATTAACGCTCGCCGTCATCGGCGCGCTCAACTGGGGCAGCATCGGCCTGTTCGGCTTTGACCTCGTCGCGTTCCTCTGCGGCGGTCAGATGGGCACGGTCAGCCGCGTGATCTACACGCTCGTGGGCCTTGCCGGCGTATGGTGCATCACGATGCTTTTCCGCGAAACGGAGCCCATCGAGGGCGACGCGCACGCCTAACACGCATAAGAAGAAAAAGAGGGCGGCCGGCCCTCTTTTTCTTTACTTATTTTTGCGGTCCAGACGGCGGATCGTCTCCTCGTCCGGCGTGACATAGAGGGTGCGGTAAGTCTCATAGACCACCATGCCCGGTCTGGCGCCCGCAGGTTTTTTGACGTATTTGACGCTCGTGTAATCCACGGGCACATTGCTGCCGCCCTGCGCCTGTGAATAGTACGCCGCGAGCAGCGCGGCCTCATGCAGGCTCTCGTCGTCATACGCGCCGTCCTCGGTGCAGAGGATGACGTGGCTGCCGTGGATCTTCTGCGTATGGAGCCATAGGTCGCGCTTGTCCGCCTTGCGCGTGAGCGCGTCGTTCTGCACGTTGCTGCGGCCCACGAGGATACGCAGCCCGCTCGACGAGCGGAACTCGCGCGGCGCGATGGGCTTCTCGCGCCCCTTCTTTTCCTTTCCGCTGCGGCGGAGATAGCCGGTCTCCTGCAGCTCGCGGCGCAGCTCGGCGAACTCCGCCTCGGTCTGCGCCAGCGCGATCTCGCCCTGCACGCTCTCGAGGTAATCGCGCTCGCCGATGGCCTTGTCGATCTGCTCGCGCAGATGCTTTTCCGCGGTCTTGGCCTTGGTGTAGCGCTTGTAGTATTTCGCCGCGTTCTGCTGCGGCGTGAGCAGCGGGTCGAGCGGGATGTCGAGCTCCGCGCCGTTCTCATCGTAGTAATTTTGCGCCGTCAGCCGCGCCGCCCCGCGCTCCATGCGGTAGAGGTTCGCGGTGATGAGGTCGCCGTACAGCCGCAGCGTATCGCGGTCCTGCGAGGCGGCGTACTCCTTTTCGAGCATTCCGAGCTTGCGCACCACGCGGTCATGCGCGGAGGTCACCGTGCGCGTCAGCTCACGCCCGCAGCGCTGCGCGGCCTCCTGCCGGTCGCGCTCGGTGTAGAAGGCGTCGAGCAGCGCGGAGAAGGTTGGGAAGGTCGTCTGCACCGTCTCCGCGCCGTACTGCGTGATGGAACAATAGGTGAAATCCACCGGCTTTCCCTCGCGCGAGAGCATGGTCGGTGTAAAGCGATTTTCCCGCACAGCTTCCGCCAAGCGTTCCATTTCCACGGCAAGGCGCTCGCAGCCGTCCGCACAGTCGCAGAAGCGGGCGTCGGCTGCGCCGAAGGCGCGAAGCGCCAGCTCGCGCGCGATGAGCGGCGAGATGCCAAGATACCGGTCGAGCAGGAAGCGCTCGACGGTCTCCTCCGCTCCCCCGCCGCGGCGGGCCAGCTCGACCGCTCCCTCGGGATCAGTCAGCAGCGAGAGCTTGTCGAGCGGCGTCGGAAGCTGGTAGTATAGCCCCGGCAGCAGCGCCCGCGCACCGGAAACCTCAAACTCCACGCGGCGCATACAATCCAAAATGCGGTCGTCCTCGTCGAGCAGCAGGAGGTTTGAGCGGCGGCCCATCGCCTCGAGCACCAGCTTCTTCGTGCCGGACTCGCCCAACTCGTTCACGCTGCGGGCGGTGAACGTCACGATGCGCTCCAGTCCGCTCTGCTCGATCTCCGTGATGCGTCCGCCGACGAGGTGCTTGCGCAGCAGCATACAGAGCATCGGCGGCTCGGCGGGATTCTCGCGCAGGACCTCCGTGAGCTGCACGCGCGGCTGGTTCGGCCCCGCGTTGAGGAGCAGGCGCAGATTGCCGCGCAGGAGCAGCACGATCTGGTCGCGCGCGGGCTGCTGCACCTTGTCGATGCGCGCGCCGAGGAGCTGCCCCTTCAATTCGTTTGTCAATGCCCGCAGGCAGATCGCGTCAAGCGGCATCGTTCGCCTCCATCATCCGGTTAAACAGTTCGTTGATGCGCTCGTGCCGTCCCTGTAAATAGAGCCAGCCGAAGAGCGCCTCGAGCGCCGTGGCCTTCTGGTACTGCGCGCGGTCGGCGCTGTGCGGAATCGTGTGGACGTTGGCATTGCGCCCGCGGCGGAACACGTCGTGCTCCTCGTCCGTCAGCTCCCCGAAAATGGCGTCGGCCAGCTCCGCCTGCTTCGGTGCGCGGACAAGCTCCACCGTCGCGCGGTGCAGACCCTTGCCCGTCGCCTTGCCGTGCGCGCAGAGATAGGTGCGTACAAGCAGCTCGTATACCGCGTCGCCGAGGTGTGCCAGCCCGATGCTGCTGATGGCGCGGATGGCGTCGGCATCGAGCGTATAGGAAAAATAATCGGTCATAGCCTTCTCCTGTTTCAATATTGCCGCTATTATACCGCCCTTTTGCGCAAAACGCAACGGGTATCGCCTTAGTTTCGTGTGCTAATGCGCTGTTGTGATACTTTATAAGCAAATAAGGGGTTGACATTTTCTTTGTAAACTTGTACAATACATTATTATTGATTTTGGCAGATTCGCACACAACGATTTTCACGGAGGAAGATAGATATGGAAAGAATCAAGCCCCGGACCCTCTCAGGCTTCATGGAGCTGCTTCCCGCGCAGCAGCAGCAGATGGAGCGCGTGATGGACATTCTGCGCACGACCTATAGCCGCTACGGCTTCACCCCGCTCGATACCCCCATCATCGAGGCCAGCGAGATCCTGCTCGCCAAGGGCGGCGGCGAAACGGAAAAGCAGATCTACCGCTTCTCCAAGGGCGACAGCGACCTCTCCCTGCGCTTTGACCTGACCGTGCCGCTGGCGAAGTACGTCGCCCTGCACTACAACGAGCTCGCCTTCCCCTTCCGCCGCTTCCAGATCGGCAAGGTCTACCGCGGCGAGCGCGCGCAGCGCGGCCGCTTCCGCGAGTTCTATCAGGCGGATATCGACGTCATCGGCGACGGCGAGCTGGACATCATGAACGACGCCGAGATCCCCGCCATCATCTACGACGTCTTTTCGGCGATGGGCCTCAAGCGCTTCCAGATCCGCATCAACAACCGCCGCGTGCTCAACGGCTTCTACTCCATGCTCGGCCTGACCGAGCAGAGCGGCGAGATCATGCGCACGGTGGATAAGATCGAAAAGATCGGTCCCGACATGGTGCGCGCCATTCTCGTCGACGACATCAAGCTCACGGGCGAGCAGGCCGACGAGATCCTCAAGTTCATTGCCATCACCGGCACGAACGAAGAGGTTCTCGCCTCCCTCAAGGGCTACTGCGGCCGTGACGAGCTGTTCGACTGCGGCTATGAGGAGCTTTCCACCGTCATCAAATACCTCGGCGGCTTCGGTGTCGCGCAGGAGAATTTCAAGGTCGACCTGACCATCGCCCGCGGCCTCGACTACTATACCGGCACGGTCTACGAGACCGCTCTGCTCGACTATCCGCAGATCGGCTCGGTCTGCTCCGGCGGCCGTTACGACAACCTCGCCGAGTATTATACCGACCGCAAGCTGCCGGGCGTGGGCATCTCCATCGGCGTGACGCGCCTGTTCTATGTGCTCGGCGAGCAGGGTCTTCTCAACGACGCGCTCAACACCGCGCCCGCAGACGTGCTGCTTCTGCCAATGACGGAGGATCTGAGCTTTGCCGTCTCCCTCGCCACCCGACTGCGCGAGCGCGGCCTGCGCGCTCAGCTCTACACCGAGAACAAGAAGTTCAAGGCCAAGATGAACTACGCCGACAAGACGAAGATCCCCTACGTTCTCTTCCTCGGCGAGGACGAGGTCGCCTCCGGCGTCGTCACCTGCAAGGACATGGTCACCGGCGAGCAGACCAAGGGCGCACCGGACGAGATCATCGCCCGCATTTACGCCGCCATCCGCGAGAAGAACGCCCAGAAGGTCATCGTGGAAAAGTAACGTCCCGCGCGGCATCCCCTGCTGTTTGGGCAAAGTGCGCAATAGGTCCGATTTTCTCTCGTTTTTGGGAGTCAGGCACAGCCTGACTCCCTTTTATTCACAGATTTTTCACGTTTTCCATATTTCATTTTCGCATTGTCTGTGCTATATAATAAGTGTTGATTTTTCCGCCGCGGCGCACGGTGCGCCGGGCATATCACGATACAGGAGGTCCGTCTATGGCAAAGCCAACGGAACAAAGCGGCGAGAGCTTTATGCTCAAGCTCGCCCGCTTCATCGTCGATAAACGCAACCTTGTCTTTCTTGTCGTCATCATCGGGCTGATCTTCTCCGTCTTCTCCCGCAGCTGGGTGCAAGTGGAAAACGACCTGACCGCCTATCTCCCCGCCGATTCCGAGACCCGCCAGGCGCTCGACGTCATGGACGAGCAATTCACCACCTTCGGCACAGCGAGCGTGATGGTTGCCAATCTCCCGCTCGCCGACGCCTTCGATCTACAGGAGAAGCTGGAGGATGTCGAGGGCGTGCAGGGCGTGGCGTTCGACGAGACCGACGAGCACTACAACAACGTCAGCGCGCTCTTCTCCGTCACCTTTGACTACGACGAGGACGACGAGCGCTGTCTCGACGCGCTCGAGCGCGTCAAGGACTCGCTCGCCGGCTACGATCTCTATGTCTCCACCGACCTCGGCAACACGCAGGAGGAGACCATCGACCACGAGATCAGCGTCATTATGGTCTATGTCGCCATCGTCATTGTCACCGTGCTGCTCTTCACCTCCGAGACCTACGGCGAGGTGCCGGTCCTGATTTTGACCTTTGTGGTCGCGCTCGTGCTCAATCAGGGCACGAACTTCATGATGGGCAAGATCTCGTTCATCTCCAATTCCGTGACGAGCATCTTGCAGCTGGCGCTCTCCATCGACTACGCCATCATCTTTTGCAACCGCTTCAAGGAGGAGCATCGCTCCCTGCCCCTGCGCGAGGCGGTCATTGTGGCGCTGAGCAAGTCCATCCCCGAGATCGGCGCCAGCTCGCTCACGACCATCGGCGGTCTGGTTGCCATGCTCTTCATGCAGTTCAAGCTCGGCCCCGATATGGCGCTGTGCCTCATCAAATCCATTCTCTTCGCGCTGCTCTCGGCGTTCGTTGTCATGCCGGGCCTGCTGATGCTCTTCGGCCCGCTTATCGACAAGACCGGCCACCGCAGCTTTGTCCCCAAGATCTCCTTTGTCGGCAAGTTTGCCTACGCCACGCGCCATGTCATTCCCATTCTCTTTGTCGCGCTGGCTGTGATCGGCTGCCGCCTCTCGTCCGACTGTCCCTATGCCTACGGCTACGGGCTGATCTCCGCGCCCAAGCTCAACGAAACGCAGATCGCCGAGAATATGATCGACGACAATTTCAGCACAAAGAATCTCATGGCGCTCGTGGTTCCCGCGGGCGACTATGACAAGGAGCGCGCCATTCTCGACGAGCTTGAGCAGTACGACGAGGTCGACTCCACGCTGGGGCTTTCCAACGTCGAAGCCATGGGCGGCTATATGCTCACCGACAGGCTCACGCCCCGTCAGTTCTCCGAGCTGACCGACCTCGACTACGAGGTTGCCGAGTTCCTCTACGCCGCCTATGCCGCGAATCACGACAGCTACGGCAAGATCGTCGGCGGCCTGTCCACCTACTCCGTCCCGCTCATTGATATGTTCCTCTTTCTCTACGACGAGGTGCAGCAGGGCTATGTCACGCTGGACGACGAGCTGCAAAGCACGCTGGACGACGCCTACACGCAGATGACGAACGCCAAGCTCCAGCTTCAAAGCGAGCAGTACAGCCGTATGCTCATCTACTCCACGCTGCCGGTCAGCGGCGATGAGACCTACGCCTTCACCGACACCGTCACCGCGATCGCGCAGAAGTATTACCCCGGCGAAAAGGTCTATCTGGCGGGCGACTCCACCAACGAGTACGAATTTGAAAAGTCCTTCGCCGTGGATAATAAGGTCGTGAGCATCGTTTCGATCCTGATCGTCATGGCGGTGCTGCTTTTCACCTTCAACTCCGCCGGTATGCCGGTGCTGCTGATCCTGGTCATTCAGGGCTGCATCTGGATCAACTTCTCGTTCCCCACCATCACGGGCAAATACCTCTTCTTCCTTGGCTACCTGATCGTCAGCTCGATCCAGATGGGCGCGAACATCGACTACGCCATCGTCATCGCCAGCCGCTTCCAGGAGGCCAAGACCAAGATGCACCACCGCGATGCCATCATTGAAACGCTCAACTTCGCGTTCCCGACCATCATCACCTCCGGCTCGATCCTGTCGATCAGCGGCTTTCTGATCGGCCGCATGACCTCCGAGCCGGTCATTGCCGGCATCGGCGAAAGCCTCGGACGCGGCACGGTCATCTCCATCCTCATGGTCATGTTCGCCCTGCCGCAGATCTTGCTCATCGGCTCCAAGGTCATCGACCGGACCTCATTCGCCGTGCCGAACGTCATTCACCGCCACGCGGCGGACGGACGCATCCGGCTCGACGGCGTGGTGCGCGGCGAGATCCACGGCACGGTCAGCGGCGTGGTCCGCGCGATCGTGGACGGCGATGTGAACGTGACCGTCATTTCCGGCAGCATGGTCGAGGAAGGAGGTGCAGACGATGAAACCGAATAAGCGCTCTTCCCGCCTGCTCGCGCTCGCCCTGTCGCTCGTGCTGAGCCTTTCCCTGTCCCTGCCCGCGCTTGCCGCCGGGGAGGACGGCATCATCTACATCCACACGGCGAAGGACCTGTGCGCCCTTTCGGACAGCTGCGCCTATGACGCCTGGTCGCGCGGCAAGACGGTCCTTCTGACCGCCGACATCTCCCTGCGCGGCGTGGACTTCGAGCCCATCGCCAGCTTCAGCGGCACCTTCAACGGCGGCGGGCACACCATCAGCGGTCTGACGCTGACCAAGTCGCTCTCCCCCGCCGGTCTCTTCCTCACGCTTGAGCGCGGCGCCTTCGTCCACGCGCTCAAGGTCGAGGGGCAGGTCGCGCCGGGCGGCACGAAGGAATTTGTCGGCGGCATTGCCGGACGCAGCTACGGCACGATCGAGGAATGCTCGTTTTTCGGCGTTGTGAAGGGTGAGAGCGCCGTGGGCGGCATCGTCGGCCGCAACGAGGAGGGCGGTCTCATCGCCAACTGCACCGCGAGCGGCAGCGTCTCCGCCAATCGCTACACCGGCGGCATCGCCGGCTATAACCTCGGCACGCTGCGCGCGTGCATCAACTCCGCCAGCGTGAATACGGCAAATGTCGATCCCACGCTCAGCCTTGACGATCTGAGCATCGACCCCGCCTCCTCCCTCACCGACCTTGTTTCCGTCGGCGCAGCGGAAAGCCGGAACGCCACCTCGGATACCGGCGGCGTCGCCGGCTATTCCTCCGGCAGCCTGCTCTCCTGCATCAACCGCGGCGCGGTCGGCTACCCGCACTTCGGCTACAACGTTGGCGGCGGCGCGGGCCGCAGCGACGGCTTTATGGATTTCTGCTCCAACTACGGCATGATCTACGGCCGCAAGGATGTGGGCGGCATCGTCGGTCAGATGGAGCCCTATCTCCATCTCTCGCTGCGTGACGACCTGATCGCCAGGCTGCGCGCGGAGCTGGATAAGCTCAACGCTCTTGTTTCCTCCACGCTGGACGATGTGGACAGCACGAACGATCACATCTCCTCCCGACTCGATTCGGTCTCCGCCTATACCAATGCCGCAGTGGACGACGCCGATTCGCTCGCCGGTCAGACCACGGACTTCATCGACAAGAACATCGGCACGGTCAACGAGCTGGTCGACCGTGCGGACGACGTGATGGACGCTCTGCCCGACATTCTCAAGGCGCTCGAGGCGGCGGAGGACAGCATGGGCGACGCTGTCGACGCGCTCGAGCAGTGCAACAAGGACCTGACGATGAGCGCCGCCGACCGCGCTGAGCTCTCGCGGTTCAGCAATGATCTTCAGCAGCAGAGTAAAGCCCTCGCCGCTCTGACCGATGAGCTGCGCGGATATATTGAAAGCGACGACGTAAACAGCGCACTTGCCTGTCTGGTCAATGTGGCAGATGTTCTCTCTGCCATGGCATCGGATATGAGCGGCATCACCGGCCTTCTGACCGATTATCTCCAGACCGCTGTGCCCAAGGCCCACGAGGATATTCAACGCGCGCTGCGCGCGCTCGACGGCACCTCGGGCAGCCTTGGCAGTGCGCTGCGTCAGGCGCGCAAGCTTATCGAGGAGTTCAACGAGCGAGACGAACTCACCTTCTATCCCCTCGGCGAGGGCTATCAGAGCACGCTGGACAGCCTATTTTCCAACCTCCGCAGCACAATGAACGAGCTTGACGGGCTCAGCGACGAGGTCTCCGCCGACGGCACAACGCTCACCGCCGACCTGCGCGCGGTGAACGATCAGATGAACGTGGTCGTCAATCTGTGCCTAGACATCTTTGTGGATATGACCGATGCCGACGCCTCGGATATTTTTGAGGATACCTCCGACGAGAACATCGACGCTGTGACCTTCGGCAAGGTCCGCGGCTGCACGAACTACGGCGCCGTGGACGCCGACCTGAATGTCGGCGGCATCGCCGGCGCCATGGCCATTGAATACGAGCTGGACCCCGAGGGCGATCAAAAGGAGTCCTCCTCCGTGTTTGACCGCGTATACGAGACGAAGGCGGTCGTGCAGCACTGCGTCAACCGCGGCAGCATCAGCGGCAAAAAAGACTGCATCGGCGGCATCGTCGGCGAGATGGACCTTGGCATCGTGCTCTCCTGCGAAGCCTACGGCAGCGCAAGAAGCGAGACCGGCAGCTATGTCGGCGGCATCGCGGGACTGTCCTCCGCCGGCATCCGCTCCAGCTGGGCAAAGCTCACGCTTTCCGGCAAGAGCAGCGTGGGCGGCATCGTCGGCTCCGGCAGCGAGGACACCTCCTCGTCAGCCGCCGGCTCCGGCTGCACGGTGACAGATTGCCGCAGCCTCGTTGTCGTTGAGGACTGTGACCAGTTTTCCGGTGCGATCTCCGGGCGTGACCTCGGCGTCTTCCGCGGCAATTATTTCGTCTCCGACGTGCTGCGCGGCATCGACCGCCGCAGCCTATCCGGTCAGGCCGAGCCGATGGACTACGCCGCCTTCTGTGCGCTCGACAGCGTGCCCGAGGACTTTCTCAGCTTTACGCTGCGCTTTGTCTGCGACGGCAGAACGCTCAAAACGCTGCGCTTTGACTACGGCGACTCCTTCGATTTCTCCGTCTTCCCCAGTCTGACGGAACAAAGCGGGAGCTATCCGGTCTGGGATCGCACCGACCTGACCGACCTGCGCTTTGATACCGTCGTCACCGCCGAATACACCGCCTACCGCGCCTCCCTCCAGAGCGACACGCAGCGTGCGGATGGCCGCAGCGTTTTCTTCGTCGAGGGTGAATTTAACGAAACGGACTCACTCACCGCCGCCGCGCAGACGCCCGATCCCGGCGCGTTCCCGCAGCTTGCGGATAACCGCCGCACCGCGCTTAAAAATTATTTCTCCTTCCTCTCCGAGCGGACGCTGCCCGCCATGACCGTCTACCGCTCCGTTGCCGAGCAGTGGGAGCTTTCCTTCCCGCGCGACGCGCTGGCCGAGCACACGATCCGCTATCTCCCGCCCGAGGAGGTGAGCATGGATCACTGCGCTGTCTTTGTCCGCCAGTCCGACGGAAGCTGGCAGCCGGTCGAGACGACCTCAATGGGCAGCTACCTTCTCTTCACCGCGGAGGGTGAGAACGTGCAGCTCGCCGTGCTGACCACGGCGGCCGTCTGGTGGCTCTGGGCGATCTTTCTCGCGCTGATCGCCGCGGCGGTCTTCTTCATCGTCCGCGTCGTCCACCGCAAGCGCAGGAAAAAGACCGTGAAGTCAGGCAAAAAAGAAAACGGAGCAGCCGGCTAAGGCTGCTCTTTTTCTGCTTGTCATCGGGCGAAAACTGTGCTACACTATCGAAAGAGTATGAGTAAGGTGGGATTCAGGATGGAAAACAATACCTTTAAGGGTTCCCTGTTCGGCGGCTTCAACCGTGAGGACGTCATTGACTATATCAAAAAGACCTCGGCGGAGAGCGCCGCCCGCATCGAGTCGCTCGAGGGCGACATCGACAAGCTCTGCGCGCAGGAGCAGGAGCTGCGCACGCAGGTCAGCACCCTGCGCGGCGAAAACGACCACCTCACCCAAGAGCACAGCGACGCCGCGGCGGAGCGCGACACCCTGCGTGCCGCGCTGGATACAGCCAATGATGAGCTGACCGCGCTGCGTGCCGAGGCCGAAGCGCTGCGCGCGGAGAACGCTTCCCTGCGCGCGGAGAATGATAAGCTCCGCCCCATGGCCGAGCAGTATTCCACCATCAAGGAGCACCTTGCCGGCATTGAGCTCGACGCGCACCAGCGCGCCGAGGAGTATGAACGCAGCGTCCACGAGCGGCTTGCCGCCATGATCGGCGACTGCCGCGCCCATTGCGACAGCGTTCTCTCAACGCTCGGCAACACCTGCATCAATGTGACCGGCGAGCTTCGGCGCGCTGAAAACAGCATCTCCTCCCTGCCCGCTGCCTTCAACGCGCTGCGCGCGGGTCTGGAAAAGCTGGAAGAGGACAAGTAACATTATTGCGAAAAAGGGAGCTTTGCGCCGCAGCGCAAAGCTCCCTTTTTCATTTTCTGTTTTTACTTCATGCCCTTGAGCTTCACCAGCTCTTCAAGCAGCGCGACCGTCCCCTCGATGCCGAGAAGCGACGAGTCGATGCACAGGTCATAGCTCTTGGCTTCGCCCCAGTCCTTCGAGGAATAGTAGTTATAGTACGACGCGCGGGATTTATCCGTCTTCTTGATGCGCTCCTTCGCCTCCGCCTCGGAGATGTTGTTGCGCGCGGCCACACGCTTGATGCGGCTCTCGATCGGCGCGGAAACGAAGATGTTGATCACATCGTCACGGTCCTTGAGCGCGTAGTCCGCGCAGCGGCCGATGAGAACGCAGGGGCCCTTGTCCGCGAGCTTCTTGATGGTATCATAGGTCGCAAGATACACCTGCTGCTCGATGCTGCCCTTGGGCGTCACATGGTGCATGGTGAAGGAATACGGGTCCATCGCAATGGAATAGAGAAAGCTCTTGGGGCGCTCGTCGAAGCTATGGAACAGCTCCTCACAAAGGCCGCTTTCCTCCGCCGCCTTCTTGAGCAGCAGATCGTCATAGTAGACGATGCCGAGCTTGTTCGCCAGCGCCGTGCCGATCTCGCGGCCGCCGCTTCCGTACTGTCTTCCAACGGTAATGACCATAAGGACTCCTCCTTTATCGCAAAACAAAATGGTGCTATGGAAAGTATAGCACCATTTTGTTTTCGGTTCAATCCTTTTTTACGATGCGAGTCGTTCAGATCCTGCCAAGCTCGTGCAGCAGCTTCTCCGGCGTCATCGGCCAGGAGCGCATCCACACACCGCAGGCGTCGTGAATGGCGATGCCGATGGCGGGCGCCGCGCCGTTGCAGGCGATCTCGGAGATGGACTTCGCGCCGAAGGGACCGAAGTCGTCGTTGACGTCGATCAGCACGGACTTGAAATCCTCGGGCGCTTCGCCGATCATCGGCGCGCCGTAATCCGTCAGATTCGCGTTGATGCACTTGCCGTTCTCGTCCAGCTTCATATCCTCATAGAGGGTGTGGCCGATGGACTTCATCGCGGCGCCGTACATCTGGCACAGCGCGATCTCGGGATTGATGGGCGTGCCGGCATCCTGCAGGGCGTAGAACTTCTGCACCTTGATCTCGCCGGTCCTGACGTTGACCGCCACCTGCGCGAAGTGCGCGCCGTAGGGCACGGAGGATGCGGTGGTGACATAGCTGCCGTGCGCGACCATCTGGCCGCGGCCGTCGCCCGCGATCGCCGCGTGGGACAGCTCGCCGTAGGTGAGTGCCTTGCCGCTCGTCTTGGAATAGACCTCGCCGGGTGCGCGAACATCCAGATCCCCGACCTTTTCGTTCATCTGCAAAGCGGCCTCTGCCAAGATCTTCTCCTTGAGCTTTTTCGCCGCCAGCAGTGAAGCGTTGCCGCTGAAGAACGTGCCGGAGGAGGCGTAAGCGCCGGTATCAAACACGCAGGAGTCGGTATCGCCGGACACGACCGTGATCTTCTCCATCGGGAGCTTAAGGACCTCTTTCACCGCCTTGGCGGAGATGGTGTCAAGTCCCGTGCCCAAATCCGCGCCGCCGCTGTTGAGAATGACTGTTCCGTCCGTCTCCAGCTTGGCGATGGCCTCGGCATGGTCCAAGCCGGGCAGACCGCTGCCCTGCATGATCATGGCAAAGCCCTTGCCGATCTTCCAGTCGGGATCGTCGGAGACTTCCTTTTTGCCCCACTCGATCATGTCGCAGCCCTTGGCAATGGCCTCGTCCAGACCGCAGGAGCCGACGGGAACGACATTGCCCTCGCGGCCCTCGCCGAGACCCTTGAGGATCTCAAGCATATAGCCCTCGCTGACATGGTTCTTTTCCACCATCGTGCGGTAGTCCACGCCCAGCTTGTCCGCCAGCTCCGCCATCGCCATCATGATGCCGTAGGTGCCCTTCGGCGTACCGTAGCCCTGATACGCGCCTGCGGGCGGCGTGTTGGTGTAAAAGACCTTCAGATCATACGCCATGTTGTCCACGGCAAAGAGCGGCAGCGTCTTGGAGCAGCTGTTCATCGGAACGGTCAGGCAGTGGTTGCCGAACGGGCCAGTGTTGGCGCAGACCTCCATAAAGAGCGCGGTGATCGTGCCGTCCTTCTTGCCGCCCATCTTCACCTTCACGCGCATGGGGTGACGGGTGGAGTTGGCGTAGAACTCCTCGGCGCGGGTATTGCGGTAGTAGACGGGCTTGCCGGTGACCCATGCGGCGTAGCCGGTCAGATCCTCCACCAGAATGTCCTGCTTGCTGCCGTAGCCGCCGCCGACGCGCTCCTTGATGACGTGGATCTTATTTTCCGGAATGCCGCACACCCAGCTGACGATGCGGCGCACATGGTACGGCACCTGCGTGGCGCAGTTGAGCACCAGACGCCCGCCCTCGATGTGCGCATAGCAGACGTGCGGTTCGAGCGGCGTGTGCTGGATCTGGCTGGTCTGGTAGGTGCGCTCCACGATGGCGTCCGCCTCGGCGAAGCCCTTTTCCATATCGCCGATGCCGCCCTTGTTGGAGGCCGCGATGTTCTTATGGATGTCCGCGCCCAGTGGGAACTGGTAGACGACCTTGCCCTCGCGCTCGTCGCCCGCGAGCTTATTGTACTCCGCGAGGTCCGCGGGCGCGCCCGCGTTGTAGATGACCTCGCCGTTGTGGACGAGCGGCGCGCCCTCCGCCATGGCCTCCTCGACCGTGTAGACCGCGCCCTGCGGCTCATACTCGACCTTAATAAGCGCGGCGGCCTGATCGGCGATCTCCGGCGTGCGGGCGATGATGCCCGCGACGCGGTCGCCGACGTGGCGGACCTTCCTGTTGAAGAGCCGGCGGTCGTGCGGGGACGGCTCGGGATTGCCCTGACCGGCCTGCATATAGTGCGTCTCCGGCGTATTGTACGCGGTAAGGATGGCGGCGACGCCGGGCAGCTTTTCCGCCTCGCTCGTGTCGATGGACTTGATGTAGGCGCTGGCAAAGGGGCTGCGGAGGACGTGCAGGCACCAGGCGTTCTCGGGCACCTTGTCTTCGACAAACACCGGCTCGCCGGAGACCAGCGCCGCGCCGTCGATCTTGCCGCAGGGCTTACCGACGACCTCGAGGCTGGGGCGGAAGGACGGCGCGATCTCACTGCGGAATTCGCCGAAGTCGCGCAGCTCGGTCGCGAGCTTGACGGCGAGATAATAATGCTCATAGCCCGCGTCGCGGATAAAGATGCTCGTCAGCACATCCTTGATCTCTTCGCGGGTGGGGTTCGGCTTCTGCTCGAGTAGCCAGGTCAGAATGAGCGCGGCAGCGGGCGCGTTGTACGCGCTCTGCACGATGCCCGCGGCGACCATGGCCTTCTGCACATTGTTCAGCTCACGTCCGTTCAGCAGATCCTCGGCGGTGCGGATCTCCGCGCCCTCAGCCTGATAGAACAGGATGAAGTTCGCATACTTGAGCTTGCCGTTGAAGACGATGGTATCGCTGCCGGCAAAGCCCTCGGCGTCGTCGCTGTCGCGAACGCTGCGGTAACCGGCACGGTACAAAACATCACGCAGTCTTGCGGTGGGTTCGGCGCGGAGGGTCACCTCTTCGCCGTTGATCTTGCATTTCAGTTCCATCGCCCTTACCTCCCGAGTGTGAAAACAATGCCCGCCAGATACTTCTTATAGGCGGCGCTGCCGGTCAGGTCGTCGACATAGGTGACCTGCTCGGCAATGTCCGGCGTCGTGCCGTAGATAAGGCCGCTGCCCTGCACGCTCAGCGCGTAGATGCCGCCGCTCTCGGCGGCGATGAGCGTCGCGTGGCTCGACGAGGTGTTGCCGAAGCGCTTGACGGAGCCGGTACGGTCTTTATCGACCACGACATACTCGATCAGACGCTTGCAGTCGCTTTGCAGGTATTCGCCGACGGGCTTGTCCTGCTCGCCGTGCGGCGTGATGGATTTGAGCACCGCGTCCGCCGCAGTCAGCGCGGCGGCAAGATAGCTGTCGGAGCGGCGCAGGCCGAGGTTGCCGCCGACCGTCGCGCTGTTTCGCTTGGCAAAGGAGGCGCAGAAGCCGGCGGCCTCCCGGATGAATGCCGGAACGATCTCGCTCTCGATCACGTCCTGCAGGGTGCAGAGCGCACCGATATAGACCTTGCCGTCCTTCTCGGTGATGGTGTTGAAGTCGAAGCCGGTGATGTCAATGAGGTCCTTGCCCTCGGCGGCGCCGCCGAGGCGGAGGTCATCGGTGCCGCCGGCAAGATAGACCGCCGTGTCGGCGTGCTCCTTGCGGAGGTTCACAGCCTCCTGCGGGGTCCGGGGATGGTAGATCATGGCATTGCCTCCCTTTTATTCCTGAATATCCACGCGGCCGGGTGCATGGCCGGCTTCGAGCGCGTCGATGAAGAACGCGAGCATTCTGCGCGTGGTGTTTCTGCGGTATTCGGGCATGGCGTGCGGGCTGATGACCGTATTCCATGCGTCAAGGAATTCTTCCTTACAGGTGTGAAGCTCGCTGACCTTTTTGCCGATCAGCAGCTCCTCCGCCTTGCGGGAGCGGGCGACCTTGGGGCCCGCTGCGCCGGAGGACGCGCGGAAGTCGACCACCACGCCGTCGCGGACGGTGGCGGCGGCGGAAAGTGTCAGCTTGGAGATGGCGTTCGCGCGGCGCATACCGATCTTGCGGAAGAAAATGTGGGTGAAGTCCTGCTTGGGGATGATGACCTTCGTGATGATCTCGTCCTCGCGCAGCGCGGTCTTTTTGGTGGCAATGATGTAGTCGTCCACGAGCATACGGCGCTCGCCGTCCACGCTCGTGAGCACCACCTCCGCATCCATCAGAATAAGCGGCTGGGGCATATCGCCCTTGGGGGACGCGTTGCCGATGTTGCCGCCGATGGTCGCGCTGTTGCGCAGGGCGATCGCGCCCATGCGGGACGCGGCATCCTTCAAAAGCTCGGGCGCGATGGGCGAGCGGGCGATCTCCGCCGAGGTCGTGCACGCGCCGATCTCCACGCTGCCGTCCGGCAGCTCGCGGATGCCCTTGAGCTCCTTGAGATTGGTGATGATGAGCACGTCGCCCTTGAACGCGGGCGTCACGCCCGCGCCCATGCTGTTCGCGACCATCAGGTCGGAGCCGCCGGCGAGGACGGTCGCGCCGGTTTCCTTGCGGATACGCAGCGCCTCCTCAAGCGTTTCGGGAATGAAGCACTTTACCTGTTCCATAAGGCCGCTCCTTTCTTCGCCGCGAGTCGGATGCACTCGACGATCAGGTCATAGCCGGTGCAGCGGCAGATGTTGCCGCTGATGCCGACGCGGATCTCCTCCTCGGTGGGATCGGGATTCTTACTCAGCAGCACATAGGTTGCCATGACCATGCCGGGGATGCAGAAGCCGCACTGCACCGCGCCGCCCTCGGCGTAGGCGTCGATGATGCATTTGCCCTTTTCCGTGTCGCGGATGCCCTCGATGGTCAAAAGCTCGCAGCCGTTGACCGCGCCGACGGGGATGATGCAGCTCGTGACCAGCTCGCCGTTTTTGATGATGGAGCAGGCTCCGCACTCGCCCTCGCCGCAGCCTTCCTTGCTGCCGGTGAGGCCGTAGTCCTCACGCAGCACGTCGAGCAGTCTTCTCAGCGGGTCGCCCTGGTAGAGCTTCTGCTCGCCGTTCAATGTAAAACGAATCTCAGTGTACATGTTTCATAGCCTCCTCAATCGCTTCCGGCGGGATGGGAATGGATGTAAAGCGCGTGTTGAGCGCGCGCTCGACCGCGTCCACATAGGCCGCTGAAGCGCCGTTGAACACCAGCTCGCCCATGCCCTTGGCGCCGTAGGGGCCCCAGGGATAGGGATTTTCCTGAATGTGGTAGAACTGCTTCGGGAAATCCATCGAGGTGGGGATCACATAGTCGGACATACTCTTCTGCTTGAAGCGGCCGCCCTTGACCTCCAGCTTTTCCATCGAGCCGTAGCCGAGGGACTGGAGGATGCCGCCGTTGATCTGACCGTGGACGATCAGCTCGTCGATGGCCTTGCCGATCTCGTGAGAGGACCAGACGCCAAGCGTCTTGACCTCGTTCGTCAGCTTGTCCACCTCGACCTCAACGCAGGCAACGCCCCAGCCGTAGCCGAGGTAGGCGTCGCCGCGGAAGGTCGCCTGATCCCACGGGTAGCCGTCGGGATGCTCGTACTCGACCTCGGTGGTGAAGTCGCCCTCGCTCCAGCGCTCCTTCATCTCCTGCGCGGCGCGCTCGACAAGGCGGCCGACGACCATGGTGGAGCGGGAGGCTGCGGTCGGGCCGGAGTCCACGACCTTGGAGGTGTCGGGATCGAGATACTCGATCTGATCGATGCTCACGCCGAGCGTGGCAGCGCAGATCTTGCGCAGGCTCGTTTTGAAGCCCTGCCCCATTTCGGTGGAGCCGACCTGAATGCTCACGCGGTCGCCGGTCTTGACCAGCCGCGCGTGCGCCTTGATGATGGCCTGCTCGCCGTTGCCGGTGAACGCGCCGCCGTGGTTATAGAGCGCGATGCCGATGCCCCTGCCGCAGCCGGGCTTGTATTCCTTGGCCTTGCGCCAGTAATCGGACTCGCGGGTGATGACGTCCAGCATCTCGGGGAGCTTGACCTCCTCGATGATGTGGCCGTTGGTCGTGGTCTCGTCGCCCTTCTTGGCGAGGTACTGCATCTTGAATTCCAGCGGGTCCACGCCGAGGTGGTGCGCCAGATGGTCCAGATGCGTCTCGATGGCAAAGAGCGTCTGTGGCGCGCCGAAGCCGCGGAACGCGCAGGACGGGAACATATTGGTGCCGATGCCCTCGCCCTTGAGATAGGTATTGTCAAAGGTGTAGACGCCGTTGCCGTGGAACACGCCGCGCTGGAGCACGACGTAGGACGAGGAGAGGTACGCGCCGCAGTTATAGTAGATGTGACCGTACACACCGGCGATCTTTCCGTCCTTCACCGCGGTCTTGTAGATGCACTTGGACGGATGGCGCTTGACGGAGAACTGCGTGTCCTCCTCGCGGTCAAAGACCATCTTGATGGGCTTGCGGATCTTGTTCTCCGCCACCAGCAGAGCGCCGCAGAGCACGTCGGGGAAATGCTCCTTGCCGCCGAACGCGCCGCCGGTGGTGCACTGGCGGACGATGATATCGTCATAGGGAATGTCCAGCAGCCCCGCGATGGACTTGCGGATGTAGAACGGGCACTGGGCGGAGGCATAGAAGACGAACTTGCCGTCCTCCATATCCGCGATGGCGCTGTTGGTCTCCAGATGGACGTGCTCCTGATAGGGCGTTTCGATGGTCTCCTCAAAGACCTCGTCCGCCTCGGCGAACACCTCGTCCATCGGCCGGCCCTTTTCGCAGAACAGCTCGCACATGACGTTGCTGTTCTTCTCCGGGAACATGGGGCCGCCGACGCAGTGGATACCGTCGTCAATGGTGACGGCGGGCGTCTGCTCCTCGTAGTCGATTTTGATCTGCGCCTTGAGCCGCTTGAGAACGCTGCGGTCGGGGCCGACCACCAGGCCGATCGTCTCGCCGACGTAGAGGACATAGTCCTCGGCGAAGCAGCGCCAGTCCTTGGCGATCATCCACAGTTCGTTCTTGCCCTGTGCGGGAATATCCTTCGCGGAGATGAAATAGTACCCCTCCGGCAGCTCCGGCACATGAATGGCCTTGATCCTTCCGCGGGCGATGGTGGAGCGTACCATGTAGGCGTACTGCATATCGGGCAGCGTCATATCGCAGACGTAGACCGCCTCGCCCCTCGCCTTCTGCACCGCGTCCACACGGACGATGCGGTCGCCGATCTTCGTCGCCTGCATCGGCTTGCTGCTGTATCCTTCCGACATAAAAGACCTCCTTCAGCGTTCCCGCCTGCCGGGACGCTTCCTTCGGTAAATTTTGAACATTTTTAGGAATTCTTACAAAAGCAAGATATTCTAACAAGCTGTTTTCAGCGAATCAGCCCATTTTCTTGCTGTGATTTTAACACCAAACGCCCCGTTTGTACAGAGACGCCGTAGTCCTACTTTCAGAATAGCGCGTGTATTTTCCGGTTGCATTGGGGAGACTGCTTATGATAAAGTAACCATAACCGAGAAAGAGAGATGAACTCCATGAACCATCCGCCCAGGATCGGCTGCCTTATCATGGCGGCCGGAAACGCCAGCCGTTTCGGCTCCAACAAGCTCGCCGCCAAGGTGGACGGCAAAATGCTCATCGAGCACGCGCTCGAGACCGTCCCCCGCGAGGAATTTGCCCGCGTGACCGTCGTCACGCAGTACGACGAGGTCCTCGTGCTTGCCATGCGCTTCGGCTTTACCGTCCTTGTCAACCCCTTCCCCGAGTGGGGCGCGAGCCACACCGTCAGGCTCGGCACCGAGGCGATGGCAGACTGTGACGCCATTCTCTATCAGGTCGCCGACCAGCCGCTGCTGCGGCGCGAGAGCGTGCGTGCGGAGGTCGAATTTTTCCGCCGGCACCCTGACCGCATCGTCGCGATGGGACACGGCGGCGTGCGCGGCAATCCGTGCATCTTCCCCGCCCGTTTTTTCCCCGAGCTGATGGCGCTCGAGGGCGATCACGGCGGCAGCGCCGTCATTCGCCGTCACGAGGATGCGCTGGCGCTCTTTGAGATCTCCCCCGATGAGCTGCGCGACGTCGATACGCCGATGGCGCTCGCCGCGCTGCGCGACACCCTCGCGTGAGCTACGGCGCCGTCATTTCGCCGCGGAGGTCCTGCTCCATCAGCGTCTTGACGCGCTCCTTCTCATAGCCGCAGGAAAAGAGATAGTAGAGCTTGGCGACGGCGGCCTCGGTCGTCATGTCCAGCCCGCTGACCGCGCCCGCCCTTTTCAGGGCATTCGAGGTCTCGTAAGCGCCGAGCGCCACCGCTCCTTGCGGACATTGCGAGCAGACCGTCAGCACCGTGCCGTTGTGAAAGGCCTTTTCGATGATCGGCAGCAGCGCGCCCCCGTCCCCGGGAATGTTCCCCGCGCCGAAGGTCTCGATGACGATGCCGCGCAGCCGCTCGGTCATGATCTGCTCAAAGAGCGAGAACTGAATGCCCGGGAAGACCTTCAGCACCCCGATGGGAATATTCTCCAATAATTGCAGCTTCAAAGCGCCTTTCGGCTTCGGCAGGAGGGCGCTTTCGTTGTAGCGGATGGTAATGCCCGCATCGGCGAGGCTCGGGTAGTTCGGTGAAAGGAAGGCGATCAGCCCGTCGGCGGAGAACTTGGTCGCGCGGTTGCCGCGCAGGAGCTTCCCGCCGAAGTACAGGCAGACCTCATGCACCTCCTCCGCGCCCGCGATGAGCAGCGAGGTGATAAGATTGTCGCGCCCGTCGCTGCGGATCTCGCACATGGGGATCTGCGAGCCGGTAAGAATGACCGGCTTTGCCAGACCCTCAAGCATAAAGGAAAGCGCGGAGGCGGTATAGGCCATCGTGTCCGTGCCGTGGAGCACCACAAAGCCGTCGTAGGCGTCGTAATGGTCGGCAACGAGCTGCGCGATCTTGTTCCACTCATGCACCGTCATGTTGGAGGAGTCGAGCAGCGGGTCCATTTCGAGCATATCCCAACGGGGCATCTGCTCGGCGTACAGGTCGGGAATGGCTTCCATCGCGCGGCGGAACTGTCCGCTCTGCGGGGCGTAGCCGTTCTCCGTGCGCGTCATGCCGATGGTCCCGCCGGTGTAGATGATCAGAACATTTTTCATACGGCTTACCACCAATAGCGCGGCATCTTGGGCCGCTCATACGGCGTTTTCATCAGCGGAAGGCTGGTGCGCATCTCGCCGTCGAGCGCGAAGTACGCGCCCGCCACGGCGGGAGCCGTCGGAATGGTCGTGATCTCGCCGATGCCGATGGCGCCGAAGGCCATGTCCTGCCCCTCCTTCTCCACCAGAATGCTGTGGATGGGCGGTACCTGATCGGCGCGGAACAGGCCCAGCGTGCCGAACCTTGCGCTGGGGATGCAGTCGTAGAGCGGATAGTGCTCCGTCAGCGTGAAGCCGAGCGCCATGGTGACGCCGCCCTCGATCTGCCCCTCGCAGGAGAGCGGATTGATCGCCTTGCCGACGAAGTGCGCCGCGTCGATCTCGCGGATCGTGCCGTCGTCGTTGAGCACACACACATGGGTAGCGTAGCCGTAGGCGACGTGGCTGACGGGATTGGCAACGTCCTGCGCGCCCAGCGGGTCGGTCTTGGCGAGGTATTCGCCGTAGAACTCCTGCCCCTCGAGCGCTTTCCAGTCCACGCTCACCCCCTCAGGCAGCTCGGTGCCGACCGTTCCGCTGCTGTTGCCGCCGGGCAGCGATTCCATGCCCTGCCGGTGCGCGATGCCGGAATAATCGGACACCCTCACATCGGCGCCCGCCGCCGCGAGCAGCTTCTGACAGGCCCGCCGGCAGGCTTCGCCGGTCACGAGCGTCTGGCGCGAGCCGGAGGTCGTGCCGGAGTCCGGCGCGTTCACCGTGTTGGCGGCCTCGTAGACGATATCCTCGCGCTCACAGTGCAGCATGGTGCAGACGATCTGCGTCAGCACCGTGCCAAGCCCCTGTCCGATGCAGGACGCGCCGGAGCGGATATGGAGCTTACCGTCCTTGACCGCCACGATGCAGCGGCCCGTATCGGGAATGCCCACGCCGACGCCCGCGTTCTTCATCGCGCAGGCGATGCCGACGTTCTTATTCTGCTCGCAGATGTCCTTCACCGCCTCGAGCGTTTCCACAAGACCGGTGGACGGCGGCGCGATCTGCCCGTTCGGCAGCGTCTGCCCGGGGCGGATGGCGTTGCGGTAGCGGATCTCCCACGGGGAGATGCCCAGCTCGTGCGCCATCTTCGTGAGCGTCATTTCCATGGCGTAGCAGGTCTGCGTCACGCCGAAGCCGCGGAACGCGCCCGCGGGCGGATTGTTCGTATAGTACGCCTTTCCGGTGATCTCAAAATTCTCGTAGTGATAGGGGCCTGCCGCGTGCGTGCAGGCACGCTCGAGCACCGGGCCGCCGAGCGAGGCATACGCGCCGGTGTCGGCGACTACCTCGGCCTTGACGCCCTGAATGAGTCCGTCGCGATTGCAGCCCATGGTGATGGTCACCTTCATCGGGTGCCGCTTCGGGTGGACGAGCATACTTTCCTTTCGGCTCAGCTTCACCTTGACCGGACGGCCCGTGAGATAAGCGACGAGCGCCGCATGGTGCTGCACCGTCATATCCTCCTTGCCGCCGAAGCCTCCGCCGACGAGCATATTGGTCACATGGATCTTTTCCTTGGGAAGCCCCAGCAGACGGGAGACCTCCCGCGCCGTGTCGTAAGCGCCCTGATCGGTGGAGAGGATGGTCAGCCCGTCCTCGTCGGGATAGGCGACCGCGCACTCCGGCTCGAGGAAGGCGTGCTCCGTGTACGGCGTTTCGTAATGATACATCAGCACATAGTCCGCGTCGCGGATGGCCTGATCGGCGTTGCCGCGGCTGACGTGCTTTTCGCACAGCAGGTTGCCGGACTCATGCACGAGCGGCGCAAAGGGCTGGGAAGCATAGGTCGGGCTGAACACCGGCTTGAGCGGCTCGTAGTCGATCTCGACGAGCGCCTTTGCCTGCTCCAAAGCCTCCTTCGTCTCCGCCGCCACAAGGCAGATGGCGTCGCCGAGGTAGTGGGTGATCCTGCCGACGGGGATCATCGCGTCCCAGTCCTGCTGCAGATGGCCGACCTTGATCTCCCCCGGAATGTCCTCCGCGGTGTAGACGCCGACCACGCCGGGCAGGGCCTCCGCCTTTTCCTTATGGATGGCAAGCACCCGCGCGCGGGGGTATTTGCTGCGCACGGCGCCGGCATAGAGCATACCGTCCACATACAGATCATCCGGATACTTGCCGTAGCCCTGCACCTTTTCCGCCACGTCCACGCGCACAGCGCGTTCACCGACGCCATAGCCTGTCTTTTCCTCCTCCGGCAGCTTGCCGTTGCGGAAGATCTCCGCCGCGAGCAGAATGCCGTCAATGATCTTCACATAGCCCGTGCAGCGGCAGATGTTGTTGCGGATGGCGAACGCCGCCTCCTCGCGCGTCGGCGCGGGATTCGCGTCCAGCAGCGCCTTGGCGGAGATGACCATGCCCGGGATGCAGAAGCCGCACTGCACCGCGCCGGCCTTGCCGAAGGCGTAGGTATATACGTCCTTCTCCCAGTCGGAAAGGCCCTCGACCGTAAGGATGGTCTTTCCCTCCAGCTTGTCCGTCGAGGGAACGCAGGCCTTCGTCGCCTTGCCGTCGATGAGGACATGGCAGGTGCCGCACGCGCCCTCGCTGCATCCGTCCTTGACGGAGGTGAGGCGCAGCTCGTCGCGCAGGAAGCGGATGAGCTTTTGATTTTTCTCTGCCTGCACGGTCTGTCCGTTCACGGTAAATGTCGCCATAGCAGGGTCTCCCTTCCCAAACTTTTTGTTTGGACTGCTTATTATTTTTTATTTTCATTGTATCACATTCGTCCGAAATTGCAACAAAAAGACACGCGAGCGTGATACTATTTAGAAGATAGCGACGCTCCGTGCCGAAAGATTGAATTATATGTAAATCTTCTCCCTCCTCGCTTGACAAAAGCTGGCTTTTCCACTATGATTTCCGTATCCTTTCCACGGCTGTGACGAGGCGGGTTCGCCCCTCCGCGCAGCCGTCCCATTCTATATTGGAGGGACGCTTATGAAAGAAGTCAAACCCCCGAAAAAGCCTCTGATCTTCTACTACGCCGTCGCCATGCTCGCGGTATTTCTCTTCAATTTCCTCGCCATGCCGTGGCTCGCGCAGCACCAGATCAAGGAGGTGGACTACAACACCTTTGTCGAAATGGTCGAGCAGGACAAGGTCGGCAAGGTCGAAATTCAGGAGCAGGACAACCGCATTCTCTTTACCGATAAGGACGAGACTGTTATCTACAAGACCGCCATGGTGTCGGACGACGACCTCTCCGCCCGGCTTTTGGAGGCGGGCGTTTCCTTCAAGGGCGAGGAGATCGAGCAGACCTCGCTGCTTGTCGACATTCTCGGCTGGGTGCTTCCCATCCTGATCTTCCTTGCGCTCGGGCAGTATATGTCCAAGAAGATGGCGGATAAGCTCGGCGGCGGCAACTCGATGATGTTCGGCCTGGGTGGAAACAGCAACGTCAAGGTCTACGTCCAGTCCACCGAGGGCATCCACTTCTCCGATGTTGCGGGCGAGGACGAGGCCAAGGAAAACCTGCAGGAGGTCGTCAACTATCTGCACGACCCCAGCAAGTATCAGGAGATCGGCGCGTCCATGCCCAAGGGCATATTGCTCGTCGGCCCTCCGGGAACCGGCAAGACCATGCTCGCCAAGGCGGTCGCAGGCGAATCGAACGTTCCGTTCTTCTCCATCTCCGGCTCGGAGTTCGTGGAGATGTTCGTCGGCATGGGCGCGAGCAAGGTGCGCGACCTGTTCAAGCAGGCCAAGGAAAAGGCCCCCTGCATCGTCTTCATCGACGAGATCGACGCCATCGGCCAGAAGCGCAGCGGCGGCCAGTACGGCGGCAACGATGAGCGGGAGCAGACCCTGAACCAGCTGCTGACGGAGATGGACGGCTTCGACGATAACTCCGGCGTGATCATCCTGGCGGCCACCAACCGCCCGGAGTCCCTGGACCCCGCGCTGACCCGTCCCGGCCGGTTTGACCGCCGGGTGCCGGTGGAGCTGCCGGACCTGAAGGGCCGGGAGGAGATTCTGAAGGTCCACGCCCGGAAGATCAAGCTGGCGGAGAACGTGGACTTTTCCACCGTGGCCCGGATGGCCTCCGGCGCGTCCGGCGCGGAGCTGGCCAACATCGTCAACGAGGCCGCCCTGCGGGCGGTGCGGGACGGCCGGAAGCTGGTGACCCAGGCCGACCTGGAGGAGAGCATCGAGACCGTCATCGCCGGATATCAGAAGAAGAACGCCATCCTCACCGACAAAGAGAAGTGGATCGTATCCTATCACGAGATCGGCCACGCCCTGGTGGCGGCCCGCCAGACCCACTCCGCCCCGGTGCAGAAGATCACCATCATTCCCCGGACCTCCGGCGCCCTGGGCTACACCATGCAGGTGGAGGAGGGCAACCACTACCTCATGAGCCGGGAGGAGATCGAAAACAAGATCGCCACCTTCACCGGCGGCCGGGCCGCCGAGGAAGTGGTGTTCGGCTCCGTCACCACCGGCGCTTCCAACGACATTGAGCAGGCCACCAAGCTGGCCCGGGCCATGCTGACCCGGTACGGCATGAGCGACGAGTTCGGCATGGTGGCCCTGGAGACCGTCACCAACCAGTATCTGGGCGGCGACGCCTCCCTGGCCTGCTCGCCGGAGACCCAGACCAAAATCGACCGGCTGGTGGTGGAGCTGGTGGAGCGGCAGCACCAGAAGGCATTGCAGATCCTGCGGGACGACCGGCAGAAGCTGGATGAGCTGGCCAGGTTCCTGCACGAAAAGGAGACCATCACCGGCGAGGAGTTCATGAGCATCCTCAACGCGTGAACCTGAAAAAGAGAACGCCCTGCCGGGGGCGTTCTTTTTTTGCCCCCGGGCGCATACGGTGAAGAAAAAACGGGGAGGGGTTTGCCATGAAAAAGCTGCTGGGGGCACTGCCGGTGCTGGTGCTGCTGCTGACGCTGTGTCCGGCCTGGGGGGTGGAGCTGCCGGTGCAGGCGGAGGCGGCGCTGCTGATGGAGAAGGAGACGGGACAGGTGCTCTACGCCAAAAACGAGCACCAGGCCCTGGAACCGGCCAGCGTCACCAAGGTCATGACCCTGCTGCTGGTGATGGAAGCTATCGACCGGGGGACCCTGGCCTATGACGACGTGGTCACCGTCAGCGACTATGCCGCCTCCATGGGCGGCAGCCAGATCTTTCTGTCCCCCGGGGAGCAGATCACCGTGGAGGACCTGCTGAAGGGGGTGTGCGTGTCCAGCGGCAACGACGCCGCCGTGGCCCTGGCGGAAAAAATGGCGGGGGTCACGGAGCTGTTTGTGGAGCAGATGAACAACCGGGCCCGGGAGCTGGGGATGCAGGACACCCATTTCGTCAACTGCACGGGCCTTCCGGCGGAGGGCCACGTCACCAGCGCATGGGACATCGCCGTGATGTCCCGGGAGCTGATCGTGAACCACCCGGACATCCGGCGCTTTACCACCATCTGGATGGACACCCTTCGGGACGGACAGTTCCAGCTGTCCAACACCAACAAGCTCATCCGCTTTTATGAGGGGGCCACGGGGCTGAAAACCGGGTCCACGGACTCCGCCAGATACTGCATTTCCGCCACGGCGGAGCGGGAGGGCATGGAGCTGATCGCCGTGGTGCTGAAATCCCCCACCGGCCAGCAGCGGTTCGAGGACGCCAAGACCCTGCTGAACTACGGGTTCTCCACCTATGGCCTGGTCCATGCCGCCCCGGAGGAGCCGCTGCCGCCGGTACCGGTGACGTTGGGGACCCGGAGTGCGGTGCAGCCTATGGTGGACCCGGCGGAGGGCCTGCTGCTGGCGGAAAAGGCCCGGCTCCAGGGACTGGAGCAGACGGTGACTCTGCCGGAGTCGGCGGCGGCCCCGGTGCGTCAGGGGGACATTCTGGGGACCCTGACCGTCACCCAGAACGGCGAAACACTGCTGGAGGTGCCCATCCGGGCGGCGGAAGCCGTGGAAAAGCTCACCTTCGGGGAGATGTTCCTGCGCCTGGCCCGGACCATGTGCTTCTGCGGGTGATCCTTGGCGGAAACTGAACAGGAATGATATTGCGGCACAGGGGAAACGGCGATATAATAAAATCAGAGAGTGTATCATATTTTCTGCTCAAAATAAACTTAGGAGGGTAATAATGAAAAAATCTATTTCTGCTATGTTAATAATCGTGGCGATATTTTCTTTAATCACCACGGGATGTTCTGTTAGCAAGAACGAAATAACTGAAATTAAAACGGATTTCGGAATACTATTTCTTGCAGAGAGTCTTGAACTTGCGGACGGAGAGCATATATACACAAAAACGGAAATAGATGCTGATGATATATGTGATTCAGTCCATGTTGAAGTTATCATAAAGGATAATCAGGGCGTAGAACGTAGTGCTGGCACAGCGGTTTTTAAATTTTTTGTAAACAATAGGATAGGAAGCATAGATGGACAGTATGAACTCCTGTTTAACTGGGAGTCAACATTGCTTCTTACAAGAGTTAAAATTGACAATTATGTCTTGCGTAAGAATACAGTTACAGGAGCAATCATTCTAAAGGGATCACAGCCAGTTGAAACAAGGGGGACGGCATATGGGACAGCTCAAATCCGCCAATTTCAAGACGACTCTGGGATCAAAAAAATGTATATAAGAGCTGATTATATTACGGCCTATCCAATGAATAGTGACTACACACCGGGTTACTCAAATATGTTTACACAGAGAATAGTGGTGAATTGATATATGCAAAATATTCTTCGATATCTGACCCCGGAGATCCTGGCCTGGCAGAGCGGCAATATCCGGGAGGTCCGGCCCCTGGGCAGCGTTCTGTGTCTGCCGGACGGGCGGGAGTGGTATGCCTTCGGCTTTACCCGGGATGCGTATTACGGCAGTCTCAGCCTGCTGATGGCGTCCTCCCGGAGGGAGTGCGGAGAATGGGCGCGGGCCAACAGTCCGGCGGCTATCCGCTTCGGCACGCAGCGGTATCTTATTGATACGACCGCCTATAGGATGTTCAGCGGCAACGACGATCAGCTGTTCCGGCTGCCGCTGCTGCTGCGGGACCGTCCGCCCATGCCGGACTGGCTGAGAAGCACGCCGCTGCCCCGGCTCCTGATGGTGGACGCCCGGGTGGACCGGGCCCCGGAGCACATCCCCGGCGGTCCGGCGGAGCTGCTGCTGCGGGATGGGCGC
>OODG01000015.1_pt1 | contig 92187 bp, 128 predicted proteins | sample 1671621 | NCBI WGS metagenome assembly OODG01 (sample SAMN06348175, study PRJEB24527) | human gut metagenome | biome: human gut; feature: ankylosing spondylitis patient; material: feces | host: Homo sapiens | place: China | collected 2015-10 | reverse complement strand
TCGCGATAAGCCTTTGCCTCTGCGCGTGTCATGCGCTGTCACCTCCTGTGATTATCTCAAGCGCTTCGGAATCGGTGATTTGCTCTTCCGGCTCGTCAATTTCCACCCAATTTTCTGCACTGTCGTTGACTCCGAGGTGGACGGTTGTCGCGATAACATCACCTTTTTGCAGTGCCTTACCGTCGTCTGCCGTGAGTATATTACCATTAATTGTCATGCTGTTACCACCGTCCATCCTTTATTTGTTGCCACCGCAAGAATATCATCGGGTATGCCGACCGCCGTCGCGGGCGTTATCGCGAGTTTTATAGTTCTCGCAGTGCCTCCCGAAATATCAGGCAGGGAATTAAACATTTCTGTAACCGCCGCAACGGAAAGGTTTGTTTTGCTAAAGTTGATATTACCGGGAAACGCGGTCATATTTCCCGTTCCGCTAAAAACGACTTTGCGGAGCGACCTTAAGCTGACGTCGATTCCGTTAGCTGTGAACTCCGATATATCAACAACTAACTCTTCGAGTAAATCAGAAGCGATTATCTTTTTAACCTTTGGACAACCCGTCAAACGCCTAAGTCCTGAAACAACTTCAAGCATGCCGTACCCTGTTCCTGCGTTGCTGTTGCTGGGTGATACGCCCAACCCCTCAAGACCATATGCTCTGTCGAGAGCAGGAAAGCCTTCTATCAAATAGATGTATTTAATGCCGTAAAAATATAGGTCAGCGACGTAAGAGCTGCTGACGCTCACATTATATATCACATCTCGGATTATCGTCGGGCAGTAATAGCTGTAGGTGTTGTTAAATTTGATGTTGCGGTAAGGCGTTGTAAGAGTGATTCTGACAACTATTTGTTTTTTCCCGTTCGACAGCGATTTCGCCCAATCAAACCCATTAAAATCGTAGTCAAGCGTAATGGCTGCGTCAGTATTAATACCATTCCCCGCGATTGTCCTGCTTGCCTTTGAAACAAAAGCACCATTAACCACGATTCCCTCGTCCACGGTTGCAGAGGTAGCGCGAAACGTGAATTTTCCCTTGTTAGGATAATTCTCTTTCAGCTCGACAAGCAAATACATAGTATTTGGTTCGACCTTATCATAATCCGGCAACCTTAGCCACTCGGCGGGGCGTGTGCCGCCATAAACTTCGCGCGGGTCAGACTCCGGCGCAGAAGAGCCACCTGTTATAGTGTCAACTGCATCACCAAAGCCTTTGGCAGAATCCCATGCTATCTGGTCTGTACCACCTGTCTTGTTGCGGATGCGACCAGCTGTATAAGTCATAGCTGCGTCAAGCATAGCGGAGTCAACTACCTTATCATATGCCATTAGTAACTACCTCCTGTCCATGTCGGCAGAGCGGCGAGCGTGTCCGCTACTATTTCCTCTTTGTCTGCCGTCGTCCAGTAGTCTGTACCTTTGACAGGCGTTTTGCCGTCTTTGCCGTCCGCACCTTTATCACCTTCGAGTCCGACATCGGAGCCGTTGTATTGGAGTTTGCCGTTCGAGACAGAGAGCTTGTCGAGTGTGTCTTTGTTATCGTGGCTGTGAGATTTGGGAACAAGCTCGTCGAGTACCATCTCAACATTTTTGACATTCGGCAACTGCGTGTTGGTATAACTGACGTTTTCAGCGGTTGACGCCCCGCCGGTACCACCGCTACCAATAGCTATGCCGTCATAGGTCGGCTTGCCGTCTTTTGACTCAGCAAACTTATCCAAGACAGCCTTATTGCTGTGGCTGTGTTTAGCCGCCATCAGTTGTTCAACTTTTGTCGAGATATCTGTGGGGGTATTAGAAGCTACTTCAGTAGAATCCAGCAAGCTACTTCCAATATAAGCCTCTACTATTGGGGATTTAATAATGTTCTCTCCGTTGTTTCCTATAACCTGAATACCCATAACGGACTCTATTATAGGCATTAGTGTGATGTCCTGCGGAATGGCATAGTTAATTACGCCGTTACTTGCAATTACTGTGTTTGACGCGATTATCTTTCCGCAGGTACTAAACTCTATCTTGTAAGAGGTTGCGTCTTTGAGATCGGGCGATAAAGCAATTATAAGCTTGGTGGCTTTATGCTCGCCAATATATCCTATGTTTACTTTAACAGGACGCTGTAAATCTATATATACTTCTCTCAGATTAAGTCACCATCCTTACTTTTAATTATTAAAGTCAAGACGGGTGTCTTGACTACTTGTTCATTTGCAACGAGTAGAACGCTATCAGTTGCAACCCACTCCACCCCGTACTTAGCTTCTACGACATATGCTCCGTCATTAATCTTAAATTTGAGCGTCCATATATCATAATTTTCAAACTCGTCAACAGATAGAACCCTTGAGTCATTTTTCGCCAAAGTGATAGTTTGCGAGCCTACCACAAGTCTGATTTTCTCTGCTGACTTAGGGGCTTTTACTTTATACACACCCGTCGTCGCCGTCTTAGGGCTAACTCCGACGACCTGTACTTTCAGTCGTCCGCCAACAGCTAAACTTTTTGTAAGCAACACAGAACACACGCCGTCGGTTGCCGTCGCACCAACAGATGACTCTTTGTTGAAGGCGTCTTTAAAATGAATCGTGTAATTGAATTTCTCCCCGACCATAAAATCGGGGAGTTTTATTTTTAGGTCTGCACTATTGTTTTCGCCATCGTACCCCCACACCACTTCTTGCGTGTTGGGATATTCGGCGTTTATGTAGATTTCACGCAAATAGCATCAATCCTCTTCAATAAAGTCATAGATCGCGGCTATGTCGTCGGGGGAGAGCTCAACGTTATCAAGCTCCGACAAATAAATCTTTGTGTCGGGCGTAGTAGCCTCTATCCCACTAAGCTCTTTAATAGCAGCAGCACACTCATCCGTCTTATCTTCTTGGATTTTGTAGCCGTTACCACTTATGACGGGTTCGCCATTTTCGTCTTTTTCTCCGTACTGTTCAATTATCTGAGAGAGACGCTCTGTGTAAAAATTCGCGTCGTCCTTCAAGAAGTTAGACAGCTTTGAGATTTTGTATGCCGTTTTGGCGGGCATAGCACTATGACTTATTTTATTAAGAGCCGCACGGGCTCTGTAAGCATTTTCTATTGTCATTTATATAAGCTCCTTTTATTCGTGTTGGGTTATACACCTATAATCTTGCGCAGAACAAACTTTTGGGGTGTAGACTGTATGCCGCCAATAGTGGCGTTGGCAGTATTTAGCGAGATTCCCAAAACCTCGTTATCCCAAACATATATATATTTAAGTGCTACATATTTAAAGCTTGCACTTCCAGCAAGAAATACCGACACGCCATCTCCATTTCGATTTTTAACGTGTTCTTTAGGAATGAAAGTGTAATTCCAGCAATAATCTTCTGCTTTGTCTGTATACGCACTCCACACAAGAACAATCCCGTTAGGCATAGCTGAAACATTTTGGGCTAAGGAAGCTCTTTGGTCTCCGCCCATAAATGATCCAGAACTCGTCCAAAGCTCAGGGTACGAACCTATTTCTACCCCCTTAACATAAACACCCGATGTCGCTTTCAGAACCCCCGTTTTGATAGCGGGGTTAATCTCCCACAAGGCATTAATTTTATTATAATTAATTTTTCCTGTATTGGCTGTGGTTTCGCCTTCGCAAGTTACATTAAAACCGTTAGGGCAAGAAATTGTTACCCTTCCACCCTTTGCGGTTTTATTACTCGTAAATCCGAGAGATTGAATTACTATATTATTTGTCGCCTGTATACTTAAATAACCTGTACTCTGTAATAATAGATTATTAGCAAAATTACTATCGTCACTTGTTGCGCCGATTACTATTGTTTCCCCGGCTATAGCTACGCAAGTATCTCCGGAGGTATCTTCATAAAGGACAACTCTGCCATTAGTATCTGAACCATCTGTCTTGGTTAAATAAAGACCAACCTCTGTTTCTCCATCTGCCGTTTCACTCTTCAGCCACATGTCGTAGTTAGCGCCCTTAACTCTAACCGTACCCGTGAGCTGCGCGTCACCGGTATCAAGGTTAATATAAGTCTCGCCGTCTTTTGATTTAAGCAGACCCGCAGTTATTTCACCCGCAGAAGCTCTACGAACCTCAAGGTTGTTAACTGCGTACCAACCCGCAGTAACATTAGTCTTAGTAGAAGTGTCTTTGACAAATGTAGCTATGGCAATAGAGAAGTTTACCGGAGTAAGCGAAGTGCTCCCGAGACTTTTAGTGTCGATAGTGACGGTGCTGTTGAGCGTCGTATAGCCACCGTTTGAAAGCGGTACTTTATCGGAATATATGTTTTTCTTACTCTCTACGCCTTGGGCGTTACGCACGGTAACAACAAGAGCAATCTTAACATCCAACGAATTATTGTGATACGCTCGGCTATACACGTTACCTGTAATTCTGAATGAGTCGCCAATCTTACACGGATATAATTTGCTGATGTAAGTGAAATATGGCGAAGCGGTAGGGTAGGAGATAGGGGTAAGCCAACGCTCATTTATATACGGCTTGTGAGCTGCTTCAGCGGCATACTCGGCGGCGGATTTGAATCCGTACACATCAGCAGTTTCTTCGCTGAGGTTGACATAGTTTGTGTAGTCGCCGACCGCAATAGAGTCTATAGACAAACTGCCAGTAGCTACAATACTGCCATCCAAATACATCTGCCCGTCTTCAACACCGAACACCTTTTTGCCATTTGGGTCTTTTATAAGGATATCGCCGTTGTTAATCGTAAGTCCTTTATCATCTATAGTTACGCTGTAGTCTCCGTTTTCTTCAGATCCGCCAGCTATAATGAGGTTGTTACCGGCTATAATCTTACCTATAATGACATCTCCGGCTACGCCGTACTTGTAAACATCATTGCCGCTTTTATCTTTCCCGAGATACAGTTTGCCGACAGCTGTTTTAGCCGTCTCCCACCCATCGTCAGTGAAGACTATGCAATTGTTAACAATGCGGAGCTGTTCGCCGTCGTATATAGGATTACCCTGTGAATCCGTAAGAAAGATAGGGTTGCCGTCGGCGTCGAGAGCATCCATACCCTGCGCGTCCTTTTGTGTTTTACGCAAGCGACCGAGATAGCCGCCGTCGTCTATGATAACTTCTTGATTTTTAGCCGAGAGAGCTTTGTCTTTTGTAAGTATCAGAGCCTCGTCAATCCACTTGGAAGCATCGCTGACCTGCTTAGACATATCTTCGACTATGCCTGTGACGTACTGCAAGGTAGCCTTTGACTTTGATACATCGCCAAACACATCCTCAAACAACGACCTCGGGTCATACTGATTGTATTTGTTACCAAATGTTAGAGATATGGTTTTGGACTCAAAATCTATGTCTATAGTGAGCAAGTGCAGTTGCTCAAATTGGTCGTCGTCTACTTCTGCGGTCACTATACAGCCGCTCTCAAGTTGCGAAGTAAATGAGGCAAATTGCTGCGAAAAAATAAACGAACGAGTTGTGACTTCAAACTTTCTGTTGGGTGTTGAAATTTTAGAAAGCTGAGTTTTGGCTCGTTTCATAAGCTCAACACACCAGTCAAATATCTCATCCTGAGACATAATATCCGTCTTAGTGATATTGTCGTCGGTGTAGTCGGCTTGCTTTATATAGGCAGACAACTCGCGAAGAAGCTCGTCCGTAAATATGACTTTGCCGTTGACGTCTCTTGCGGTTGTAGACAAGCTACACGTCGCCTGAATGGCATCTATCTGAGCTTTAGTTGCGTCTGCTTGTGATTTTTGAGAATTATATAGCGTCTGCTTCTGCGCCTTAGTTATAGATAATTCTGCGATTTTGGCATTAACAGTCGCGAGAGCAACGGGCACAGCATCCGTAGTCGCGTCGTCGCCAACCGCGCCACTCTTTTTGAGCTGGCTAAGCAACGATGTCTTCTTTGAACTTATCGTGCCGGAAAGAATACAATCACGACAGGTGTAATAGATATCAATCTGAGTATTCAGCTTGTCTATATCCATCTGCGTTTCGCTCATAGCGAGATACTGGTTGTAATACTCTCTGTTGAGGGCTACATAACTTTCTTCCACAGAGGCAATTTTTGCTTCCCAGCGCGTAACCGCGTCCTGTAACTCAGGAGACATCCAATGTTTATGGTATGTGAAGTCGTAAATAACGGTTGTACCGATAGGGTTAACTCGGCGAATACTCATATTCTCGTCACCGGTAACACTTAACGCCGTGTAGAGGTCGTCGTAGTCCTGCGAAATATCAAGCCCTTCAATAATATTATTCCTTGCAAGATGAATACTTGTAAGGTGTTGGTCGGCGTAGGCAGCTCTATCATATACAGATATCTTGCGGTTAATTATGTCATAGCAGAACACACAATCGAACTTGTCCTGCAAGTCGTTCATAAAGAACTCGTATATGCTCGTAGACTCTGCGATCTCAAAATATCTACTGCGAGCCTTAACCTTGTCGTCTATATGGTCGAGAGACCACGACGGACATTTAGCTATAGCAAGGGTTAACACGCCGTCTTTGGTATCATTAGATATCAGCGGATAAACACCCGCCTTATAGAACGGCGCTTCAAGCTCCTCAAGCTCACGCTCAACGGACACACAGGATATCTCTTTTACTCGCCCCTCTTGGGAGAACGAGTCTTCAACACTGTCTATTATGAAATATCCAATATCCGAGGCGTATATATATCTTCCAGTTTCGAGGTCACTATAGGTATTACGCACCTTTTCGTCGATAAGCGGAAGAGTAAAGGCTAACTCAGAGAGAGAGCCAAAATTGAGGGTAGCATCTATATCTTTGGCATACGGCAACGCGCACACCGAATTGGTGAGTAAATTATCTGAAGCCACATAACTGCCGGGGTTGCACACCGTGAGCAGGGGAGTCTCGAAGCGTTTGAATTTGTCAAACCTTGCTATCACGTCATCCACCTCGCATTATTCCAAGTAAACTTTACCGACGACACACCGCCGGTAACAGAGATGATATTCTCGCCCGGAACAAGCCTCAAGAAATGCTGATTGATAAGCTTGTTGTAATACTCGGCATTGGCGTCATTCACAATCGTTCCTATAGCACAATCGGCGTACAACACAGCCTTTGCCGTTGCATCTTTAATCTGCATAGCACGGTTGTTATCGCTTTTGTTCGTTATAGTCACATCCGCTTTTGTGTTGCCGCAGGTGATAACAAGATATGGATAGACGTAATCCTGTATGTCCGTATCAACATTAAGCGTTATATCCGAGCTGAAAGAGGTGGCTGTGACCTCCACTTTTTCCTGTATAGCCATTGTGGATGAGCACATACAAGTACAACGCCAGCCGACAGTACCCTCGGCGTATTCAATTTTCTCAGGGTTACAGAATACGCACTCAAGATATTGTCTTTTTATTGTACCGTTCACATACTCGGCTTCTTTGTCGTCCTCGGGGTCTATATAGAGCTCTTTGAAGGTAGGGGAGTTGAAGAGCCAATTCTTTATAGCTCGCTCATGTACAGAGCAATACCCCTCTTCGCCGATTATCTCGACCTCGAACTCAAGCGGAGCGCTCTCGCGGGAGACTCCTGTAATATATCTTTTATTCTGCGCAGGAAAGAACGACGACGAGTATTCCACAGAACCCTCCGCCGAAGCAAGCCCGTCTGTATCAATTCGCAGAATTGAAAGATTATAACGCGACGAGTTAACTCCGTCATAAATGAACCTATTTCCTAACAGATAAATATTGACTCGCCCCTTTCTAAAATAATAAAATCCGCGTACAGTTTTGATTATTTGTACGCAGATTTTTGTATTGAAAAATATATTTGTTGTGGTATAATTGTTTATGAAAAATAAAGTTGGAGGAATAGTTGTGGCTAAAATATGCGGAGAGCACACTTGTTCTCAATGTGGAACTGTGATTGCTTGGGAGTATCATATTCCTAATAAATTATCAAGCGGTCAGTGTGAGATAGAAGATATTATTTTTTCTAAATACCACCCATTTAGAATTAACAGTATCTCGTCAAGCACAATCGCCCTACGAGTTACCTGCTCAAATTGCGGTCAGTCCGACGAATTTATTTGCAACTCTTACAATTCTCGCAACGCGAAATAAGTGATTTTAAGCATATCCAATCAAGCTTCTTAAGATGCTTACAGTAAAGATCGCCTGCGTATATTTTTATTGACAACATACGGTAAGGACAGATATATAAGAAGCAATCCTCCTCCGTAATATATTTTCTATTGCATAAAAACTCTTTCTGACATTTAGTCAGCTTTTGCCTACGTTTGTTCATTCCTTTTGTTCCTTTCGTTTTCAATCGGCGTCCTCAAATTCATCATAGTACATATCCCACACATAATCGTATGGGCGAACCTTTTTCGCATCAGCTCGTATGTCGTCGAGTGATAATGGAACACCGTCGCCTTTATCGCCATCCAATCTTTTATGGGCATTTTGCCAAGACGTTTCACGATAAAGCATTTCACTTAGCTTCCATGACTCCAAAGAGCCATATTCCTGAATAACATTATTGACTACATACTTAGCTGTATCTGAAATACGGGCATTGCCGTCGGTCAACCCGCAGTTAGACAAAAAGCCTTGAATCTCGCAACGCGCAGCTTCGCACCAAAGATTTTCGCCGAACATGGGGAGACCGGTAATAGCAATGGATTCTCTTTGCACAAAATATAAGAGCTTTTGAAGTTTTTCGTCTTCTATGTTGTTGTGCGAAACTCTTTTGTACTCTTTATGAATATACCGAGCTATATCAACAACCTTCTCCATTCTATCCGTCCTTTCATCGTCTTTCGACGGCAAAAAATATTTATAAAATATCTACTTGACATTATTTTCGAGCGTGATATAATCACCATATAGAAGATTATTTTGCTTTATACAAAACATTATACTGCTTAGGAGGAGAATTAATGAAAAGATGTTTATCTGTAATTTTAACTATCGCACTAATATTCATGTTCGCAGCTTGCACTAACCATAAAAATCAGCAAGAGGGAACAACGACTTCAAGTGACGTTTCTGAAGCTGGCTCACACGAGCAAGTAGGCAGATCAGCAGCCAATAAAAACAAAAACGACCAAAAGCCTAATGCTAACAACAACAATAATAACAGTGTTAATGCTAACAACAATAACGCCAACAATGTTAATGCTAATAATACCGCAGGGCAAAATCCGCCCGCGCAAGGCAAGCCGTCGTCTTCTGGACAGCAGTCAAACTCTTCTAACAGCAAAGAAAAAGATAAGCAATTTAGCGCCGGAAATAGCGCTTTTATCGACATAAACCAAGCTTCACAAGCCACAAGCCAGATAGCAAAAGCAATATATCAGGCTTGGTATTTTGCAATATACGAAGCAAAGGATTATGGCGATTATTATGAAACTCTTACCCATTATTGCAGAAGAACGGGCTTAGATTCGGTTGAAGTTACAGATGCAGTTGACACCATACTTTCAGACTTGGGTTATGAACCCGGTAACAACGACGACAGGTATATGATTCTTCAAATAAAAAGCGGAGCAGTCGATGTTGTTATAGGTGTCTATACAGCGAACGGGCGGCTTGATGAGATAGGCGACCTTTTGGAGTCTGCGCAGAAGAATATCTCAACACTCTCAAAAGAATATGCCGAGTACACCGATAGGGAGACTCTACGCTTGTACTACTCCGAAGCTTGGGCGTACTACAATTTCGTTTTGTCTCCCACCGGGTCTTTTTCCACTCTGGAAAATACTATAAACACATACGAAAATAATCTTCGTAAATACAACAATCAGCTTGCATTTACATATCTTTTCTAAAATTATTTTTTCATTTTCTTAAACTCATTAAGAATATCTGTAACGATTTGCTTGTGAGCTCTACGCAGCTCGCCAACCGTCTTCTCGTCAGCCGATCCATTAATAACAACGTCGCCGACTGTAATATTACACGGAGACGCTATAGACACGGATGACGCAGCAGACAGAGACTTAATCATTGAGCCGAGCACCTCACCGGGCTGATTAGCCCACTTGTAAAGAAACTCACTTGCCTTGGCGTTGAACACCTTGTCGCCGTCATTGAGGAACTTGTAGCGACCCTTGTCGGGGGAGCCGAGTATAAGCTCAAGACCCTTTTCGTCAATGTTGGCTATACCGCCTTTGGCATGGGGAGTACCCGTAGCGTAACCTTGAATATCAGACTTCCACACCCAACCGGTATACGCGCCGTTAACGCCTATGAGGACTTGGTTGCCCTTGACCTGATAAACGGTATACTTGCCTCCGGGGACATGAGATGCCATTTTTGCGTTGCCGCTTTGAGAAGAGAAGTGCGTTGCTGACTTCTTGATAGTCACCTTATCACCACGGTTGGGTCCAGACTTCCGACTTGTATTAGAAGAACCGCTGGACTTGCCCGCATTTTTAGCGATGGTTTGCGCCGCATCTTTTGCACTCGTTCTCTGGGTTGCCCTCTCGCGAGCTTCACGCTCGGCGGCGGTCTCATACTTACCCTTGTTGTAGCCCGTCATATTGTCGAGCTTCATGCCGTAGTTGTCGTCGAGTAGACTATTGTAACGGTTAAGAGCCTCGTATGCGGCTTCCCATTTTTCTGTGATTGAACGATCAATTCCGTCGCCGTAAGCCCGGTTGTACTCAATCATCTCCTGATATAGTTGAGCATTACCGTTCTGCAAGTCTTCGATGGCTTGCCGACGAAGCTCATAGGCGTTGTCAAGGTAGTCCTCGATAGCTTCTATTTGCTTCTCGTAATACTGCGTCTGCATCTCTTCGAGGTCGTCGTACATCTTTTCAGCCTTGTCGAGTTCCTCATCGCGCTCAAAGTCGTTTAAGTCTTTCTTAGCGTCGGAGAGACTCTCTTCAAGTTCGAGACGGCGCTTCTGCGCTTCAACGGAGTCGTCTGCTTCGAGTTCAAGCAATTCCGCCTGTATATCTGTAACCTTCTTACGCTTCTCGCGGCGCTCTTCCTCTTTGTCTATCTGGTCGTAGTGTTCCTTGAGGAGGTCGCGCTGTTTGTCGTAGAAATCTTTTACATTATCTTGACGCTCTTTGAGAACATCTTTCTCATTGTTCTTCTCCTGCTTAAGCATATCAATGCGAAGGTCGATAAGGTCTTCAAGGGCGTCCTGTGAGTCCTTAGCCTGTTGTTCCTCAAACTTGTGGATAGCCTCTTCATTTTCACGCCACTCTTCGGCGTACTTGGTCTTGTCGTTGAGGTATTTCTTGTAGTTCGCCGCGAGCCATGTGTAATACTCGCCCTCATCGATTTTACCCATTTCGAGCTCATGCTTCTTGAGGTCAACAGCTTCATTCCAGTCGTCGAGGCGTTTCTGCTTCTTCCACTTGTAGATTTCCTCTTCGTACTTACGCCACTCTTCAGCATACTTCTTTTGGTTGTTGAGTTGCCTTTTGTAGTTAGCTTCAAGCCAAGCGTAGTATTGCTCTTCGGTAATCTGATCCATTTCGAGCTGGTGCTTCTTAACAGCCAACATCTCGTTCCACGCTTTAAGGCGCGGGTCGCTGGAAGATGAAGAGGAAGAAGATGAGGAAGACGAGGACTTAGATTTAGAAGACCCACCGCTGTAGTAGGTGTCAAAGTCGCCGACGTTTTGAATACGTCCGACATTTGCCTTGTATTTTTCGAGCTGACTTATCTCCGACTGAAGATTCTTTACGTTATCAGCGTATTTGTTATTATAATCGGAAGAGCTCTTGCCAGCCTGTGCCAACATTTTGTTGACCTCTGACTCAAACATATTAGAGAAGTTAATAGTAGTGAACTTACCGGCTTTGATTTGAGCGAGAGCTTGCTTAAGGACATTAAGTACGGCGGCAAATTTAATGCTCGGTTTTATCGCGTCATCGAATATAGCCTGAGACAAAACCGCTAATGTGCCTCTGAATTTGTACATCGCTAACTGGCTTTGCTTTAAATTTATCTCTTCTTGAATACTCGTTTGAATGGCTTGGATTTGTGTCATAACCATTTTTTTGCGAGCATCAGTAGCTAAGTGTATCGCGCCAGTCTCATCAATTTCCAAAACCTCTGCATATTTAGAGTTCTTTTCAATAAGAGACAGATATGTTTGTAGCGATATTTCGCCCGTATTGTTTTGCTCTTCCATAGCCGCAGTTAAATCATCGTAAGTGGCTTTAACCGCAGTCATGGCGGTAGACAACTCTTTAGCTGAGTCTATATTGCCCGACACGCCGTCCAAACTCTTACCAAAAGAGGTTGACAAGTTATCGGCTGCTTTTGAATAGCTTTCCGAAACTCTCTCACTTTCATTAACGAACTCTTGGGCTATCTCACCAATTGAACCAAAGAACTCAAAAATTTGAGAAGAGTCTATACCGTCAATCTGGAAAACCGAAGACAGGAAGTCCTGTACTTCATCTGAAAGACTACCAAATTTATCTTCAAACTGAGAGCGGAACTCATCGCCCGTGAGAGATAAGAACTTATTTATAGACTCTTTTGCTTCATCGGAGGCGTCCTCCCAGTTGCCAAAAATTTTGCTGAGGTCTGCAAGGTCTTGCATCTCACTAACGGTTTGAGCGTATTCATCAGTAGCCGCCGTGGAGTTGCCAAAGCTTGCGGCAAGGGCATCTATACCACCCGCAAATTCAACAAAAGCATCGTACTCTTCTTTATCCGGGATAGCTTTATGCAAAGCTTTTTCAAAGTCTTCCATGCTCTTTGAGCTCTTGTCGTCACCCACATAGCGAGCGACTCGCTCAAGTTCAGATACTGCACTGTCGTTAACGGCAATACTTGAGAGCTTTGTATGAAGAGCCTCAGCCTTTTGGTCTGCATCGAGAAGCGCAAACTTCATTTTTTCAGCAAACTCAATCGCTTCAGGATTTTGATATTTTTCGACCTTTGTAACAGATTTTGAAAGAGAGGCTTCAAGATCTGCGATTTCTTTCTCAAGACGTGCTTTCTCCGAAGAGAGTGTCTCTAAATCATAACCTTGTTTATAGAGGTTGTTGTATTCCTCTTTTGCCTTATTGAGCTGCTTCAGGGTTGCTAAATCTTTATCATAGCTTGACTCGCCAAAAAGGCTGTATTCAGATTTAAAATAAGTTCGCCGTGCGCTATTTTCATCTTTATAATGGGTATACCAGCCCCACGCCTTTTCGTCGTCTTTGCGCGCCTGCTCTTCTTCGATTTCTTGCTTTTTCTGATAATACTCAAGCTGAAGTGACAACTCTTGGTTTTGCTTTTTAAGCTCTTCGGTTTCAGCCTTATCCGCCAGCGACGGATTCTTTATCGCTTCAAGCTCGACGAGGCGATCTTTTACTTTCTTTAACGCCTCTTCCTGATTGTTCAACTCTTCAGTTGTTTCCTTGTATTGAGTGCGAGACGCTTCAGCTTTTTCATCAAGCTTATCCTGCATATGGATAAGATAGTCAAATCCCTCAATTAGCTTCTGTATCGCAAACTGAGCAACAACAGTGACAAGCATACCTGCGGCGGCTTTGAAGATATTAAGACCGACGGCGGCGAGTTTTGATTTAATACCCGTAGCCTCTATTTGGGCGGCGGCGTTCTTCTGATATTTTACGAAACCATCCCATGTGGGCTCGCCGTCTTTGCAAGTGTCGATATACTCCTGAACGGATTTGCTCATTTTATCATAAACTTCAGGAGCTTGTTCGAGAGACGCTTTTTTATATTGATTGATGTCGCTCTTGTTTTTCTTTCCAGCATCAGTCTCTAAATCAACAGACTCGCTTATCATTGCAGCAAGTTCTTTTCGAGTCTCTTTAGCGCTATTTTTTACCTTACTTATCTCTTGACGCACAGCGGAACCCCAAGACGCAGCGTGAGTAATACCACTCTTAAATGTGCCATCCCAGTTAATACCGGCTGTCAGCTCTTGGTATTTTTTCTTTATATCATCGAGTTGGGCTCCAAAAATAGCTAAATCACCAAATGAAGTACCGCTGCCCTTAGTAGTGAATATCTTTCATATTATACTGCTTTGGGGATAAGCAAAATAATATTATAACAAAGGGAGTAGATACAAATGGCAAAAGTGTTTTTTTGCCCACATTGTGGAAATGATTTAAACCTGTCAAGCAGCTCCGACCTTATACAATATAAAAATGGTGTATGCCAATATTGTGGGTTTGTGGGAAGTTTTTTGGATGTTGGACTGAACTATGATGAGTTTATCGACCAGCTCGGAGATTATTTGACAAAAATAAATCAGGACGATACCTTTGAAAATATGTGGTACGCCCAAATAAAGATGTTCAAAATAGACCAAGATTCGCGCTTCGACAAAGAAGCGTCGCTTAAATCAATGAAGGACAAGGATAAAGAATTACTTGAAGCACACTTGCAGTTTATAGCCAAAAGAAACGCTGAAAAGCAACGCGAAGCCGCCGCAAAACTCCACTGTCCAACCTGCGGGTCAACTAACATTAAAAAACTCGACGTCGTTGACCGCGCAGTATCTGTGGGGTTCTTCGGTATCTTTTCTAATAAGATAAACAAGAGCTTTAAGTGCAAGGACTGCGGGTGTACTTGGTAATTAGCATTTGATGGCAAAAACTATAATAGCCGCCAGCAATATTGACGAACTAATTAATGATACTGGCGGCTATATTTTTTTTAATTATGTGTTTGAGTTATATTCACGGGATTTGCTTTCAAGAAATTTGAAATCGACGCACCGACACGAAACTTTATCATTCGGGTAATTAAGCTTTAATTGATAAAGCCGAAAAGCCTTTTTCTCAATACCTAATTCGTTAATCTTAGATATCTCTTTCTTCAATAAGTCTATGTATTTTCCTTTTTCGGCAGAGGATGGAAATGTCCGATACTGGTCGATATCGCCATAATCTAAAGTTTTAAGCATCGTTTTTGGCAAAGGGAACATATAGTTTAAGTTAACAACAGCAATCAACCGATCCGGAGCTCCTGAAGAGCCGCCCGGGAGGTAAATTTTTTGAAAATCTAAGGCGTCGCGCATACTATGATGACGAGACTTGGGGTGAGATACCTGTGTAACATACACCAGCTCATCCATCTCAAAGAGAGTACCAAAGAACGGCTTAAATTTAGTCTCGCCATAATCTGAGTGTGGGATTCTGGGCTCAAATCCTCGAAGGTAGTTCAAATAATCCTCGCTAATAATTACCCAATTTTGCATTTTCGCTCCTATAAAAAATGGTCACATTTTAAATGCGACCATTAATACGATTTTGGTAGGATTCGTAACCTCTATTAATACGATTTTGGTAGGATTCGTAACCTCTATTAATAGTATACATAAAAGGATCGAAAATGTCAACTCAAAAAAATAATAAATTTTAGCCAGTCGCGTCCTCTTATTTCCCTTGATTATTATTGTCTCTTTCACAAAAGGATAAGCCACGCAGATTTGCTGTAGAAATAAGACTTCCTGAATTAGAAACATTAGCTCTAACCTTGGCGTTTGCCGATTCTATAAGATTTTTGTCCCTGTTACGAACAGGTGTAGAACGTTTTAAAACACCACCCATAAGCCTTTTCAACCTTTCAAACAATTTTCTCCACCTCTATTATATAATGAAACAATGCAACAGCCAAGAATAATCGCGCCTTATACGAAATATTGTTCTCAATCTTTTATTAATCGTAGTCACATTAAACTCCTCTTTTTCCAAATAATTTTAGCCTACAACGACCGCCGCAAACCAGCTAATTATTATGTCTATAAGAAATATTGCCTTTGCGCTGATTCGCACTCGGTTGCTCTTCCCGAGAGGATATCTTATTATCTCTACAAGAAGAGAGCCGCCGAATACAGCAAAGACTATTATGGAGTATATTCCCATAGGTGTAGTACCGGCAATCTTCACTGTTGCGGCTATTAAGAAGACCACCACCAGCACCACTAATATTGATGCGGCGAAGGATAGGTATATCTTATCGTAGTGAGAAGGGGTCATTTCTTACATTCCTTTCGTTCTAAATAGCAAAACAGTGCCCTACAAAAAATAGGGCACTGTTTTATTATGCCTTTTATTGACTTTTGCTTTTGATAATAATATAATAGATGATAGTGGATCCACCGTTGTAATTGTTTAACGGTTTCACGGTTAAAAAGACGGTTGCTGATATCCCGCGAGGAGCGGAGTGCAGCAAGCATACCACCTCGTGGGGAGATCTTTTTTCTCAAGGAAGGTGATGTGTATAACTTTACTCTTTAATGTGATAGGGGCAGTGGCTTCTATTACAACAATAATTATGTTTGTGATATACGTATACGAACATCATATAGAGAAAAAGTAAGCCGTCTATAGCGAGTAGACGACTTACTAATTCGAGAATGTAAATTCTCACTTATAAAGTTGATACTACAGCAACCGTCTGGATGTACTACTGGGGAGATGTTTGTTCACAGCAAACGTCTCCTTAGTTATTATTATATCGATGTCTTCAAATTAAGTCAATAAGTTTAAAAAATTTTACATTTTTTGAAACAATATCTAAAAATTTTGAAGATGCACTTATCTTTTTTGTTAATCTTTATCTTTGTCTATCTTATGAACCACCACGGGACTTTCGTCGTCGTCAACACCAACGGCAATAGGTGATATCCATTTTAATATAAGCTTGCGAGTAGATGGTTCTTTCATAGAACCAGTCCAGAAATTATGCCAATGCCCGCGTCTGATATGAGGGCGGGGAGAAGCATGGGTTCCGGTGGACACCGAAGACTGTTTATACTGCACTCGCTTGTATTGCCTAAAAGACGCACCAACACGAACTCCGACATCCCACTTGCGAATCTCGCTATACTTATCCTTGATGCGGCTTGGCGATCTACGGGTTATTGTTTTCTGCTCAGGATTCTCTTCTATATCAGCATTTGACGCGCAGATATAAAGGACAACCTGTAACATCTTGCTCATAAACGAGACAAGAGTATCGGCAATATCCATATCCAACATAAACTTTTGAGCCTTGTCGTATTGCCCCGACTCGTAAAGATATTTATATCCCTCTTGACGAGTATATTCAAGATTGTCATAAAGGTTCTCTTGATTAAGATGTATCGGAAACGCATACGGCATATTGTTCTTATTTAGACACAAGAAGCGTAGCTCTCTGTCCTGTGTGTCCGTATCATACTCCATATGCACAAAGGCTCCAATGACCTTATCGTCGCCAAAGTAAAGATTATTGAACTGTATATAGAAACATTGATAGGGGAGGTGCGACAAAACTTCGCTCGGTATATCGAGACAATCTTCTTGTGCGAATAGCACCTCTTCCATCTCGGGGTCAAGGACAAATACTTCTTTGCTGAGTCTCCACGGCGCGAGAGCGGCGAGTGTAGCCCCAATACGCACCACGTCCGACTCGTTCTTAAAGTCAGTCTCGCTCTCCACAACAGCCTTTGCCGCCGCTATAGGCACATAGCAATCACTATCCCAACGCGGCAGACCGCCTTGTCCGTTATGTGAATGAATATCGGACAGCAAGTCCCACGCTTTAGGACATAACCCAGTTGCTTGCTTTAACAAGTCTAACGGCGGGTAGTCTTTGACCTTTCCCATTAATTACACCTCTGCTATATTTCTTAGATATATTATAGCAGAAGCCAAGAAATTTTCAATCATTTTTGCGCCCATCCCCAACGGCAGCGCGTACCGACCTACTGCGAACAACGAACAGGTTATCCGTTGATAATATAAGGGATTGTTCGCTCATCCCCGGAGTCGAGCACACCATATTGATCCGTAGACCAACCGACCATTGTGCTCTGTGAACATTCTCGTTGCTTTTACAACGAGCTTTGCTGCGGACTTTCCTATCTCAGCCTTATTACCGTACCGACTCGCTTTCACGGTCGCCGCCATAATATTACTACTATGGGTTGGTAGCCTTGCATACGGATTACCCCGTGCCACATTATCAAGCAGCAATGCGCTTCTTACACGCACCAGTATCAGTCGTTTTTCTTAACACTCTCTTGTCATTGTCGAGCAATGACTCGTTCAGCGTCACCGCCAGAGCGTTTCGTGGGTATATTCCTCCGATAATTGATAAGCCCACGTTTTTGATAGATGTAACAACGCCGACTATTGCAGGAAGCAACAGTTTGCACTTGGCGAGTGCATCCGCAAATTGGAGTGCGCCGTTTGTCAACTTTACAAAAGTAACAACGGCATTACTGTTAAGAAGATTTGTAGACAAAGACTCAAAAGAAGCCCTTGCTCTTGCGATATTTGCCTCAATACCCTGTGAGTAAGCATCGTACTTCTCCATAGCCGTTCCGGCGGAATCAGCACTTATACCCGCATACTCCATAGCCTTACCATAGTTCTCCATGAGGGTAAGGACGTTTTCTTTCTGTCTTGTAACACCAAGCGCGGTCGCAATGGCACTCTGCTCGACCTCAGTCAAAGACGACCACTTAGCCTGTACGTCATCAAGGACATCTGTGAAGTCTCTGAATTCACCTAAGTTATCACGAAGACGTATGCCAACTCTTGTCAATATGCGCTCGTAATCGTTTAGCGACTCGCCGTCGTCATCAACAAGCTTATTAAGCTTAACATTTGAGTAACGAGCGAACATGGTCTTAAACGCATTACCGATAGACGCCATGTCTTGCTGAGTAACTTCGCCAACAGCGGCAAGGTAGCCCAGAAGCGTGTCCATTTCAACACCGGCAAGACGCGCCGAGTTTGCAGTCTTACTCATACCTTCAGCAAGACCACCAACGCTGACGGCGGCAGCCATATCGACAGCAGACAGCTTATCTGCTATAGACATCGCGTCATTGATCTCAACCTTATAGCCCTTAATCGCCGAGGTAAGATACTGAGTCGCCTCCGCCGAATCAATCAGACCTATCTTGGAAAGAACGGTACTGGTTTTTATCAGTTCGTTTGTGTCTTCAAGAGAATAACCCTGTCTAAGCCAATCGTCGGCGGCGGCGGCTACTTCAGAAGTGACAGCACCAAGCTCCTGAGCCATTTCAGAATAACTCGCCACGAGCTCTTTAGTGCGATCACGGTTGTAACCTGTAACCATAGAAAGGTTGACAACAGCCGAGTCAAGCTTGACAACATTATCGTAGACCTCTTTAAGCTGTTGCACCGAAAAACCAGCTATAGCTGTTACTGCCTTTTGCTTAATATTTGTCTTTAATGCACTGCCAAGCTTATCAAAGACATTTGTTGTTTCGACGCCAGCCTTAATGGCATCGAGCTTTAAATCGTTGAATGTCTCCTGAAACTCTTTTGCGGTTATATTTCCGCTGTCCAAGGCGCTTTGGAGCCCCTTGAAACCACCCATAAGACCAGATTTTTCAAGCTTATCGCCATATTTGTCCATGTACTTGTAGAGTTGGTTATAAGCTCGTAAAAACTTGCCGGAGTCTTGGGTTATTGACTTGGTGATTTTCTTATTAGTGGACTGAACCTCTTTCTCTATACTATCTGTATCAAGTGAGAACTTGAGTTTCGTAACTCCGCTTTTATTAATCTCTTTGGCTATACTCTGGATGTCTTGCAGTATCTGTCGTCCGGATTCGCCGCTTATTTTGCCGCCACCAGATACGCCAAATTTTAACTCAATTACGTTTTTGTTATCGGACATAAATGCCTCCCTATATAAATAGCCGCACTCAAACGAGCGCGGCTACCTTTACAATATTCCGCTATCCATACCGCCCCACAAGCGGGGATAGTCTACTTTTACGCCCGGATGTTGCATCTCAAAGTCATTGATTGTATCGGAAATAAATGAGTTCGGGGAACGAACCCTTTTGTTGCTGATAGGCAATCCGCTATTTCGCCCTTCCCAAACACCGACCACAGAGTGAATCTTCGGATAACCCTGAGTTATCAGCCCGAATATGTCGTATACACCACTTCCAGTAGGAACACCACCAGCCCCAGTCAGCGAATCTCGTTTTAACAAATCACCCGGAAACGCAATGTCAACGACCCATTCACCCGAGTGTTTATCAATCTTTGATATACCGACGTGAATTTTACCTACGCCCATTTTGCGAGCATAAACTGAGGTCGCCTGATTATACGCATTAACAATCTTGTTGCGCAGCTCCTTAGCAAGCTCGGTCAGCTGATTCTTGTAGTCGGGGTATTTTTCTTTAACTATTTTTTCTCCGTTTTTGCTTGAGATAAACTGTTGAAGTTTTTGTATAATATATTCTTCAGAAATCACTTAGCATCACCATAAATAACACACACGGGTTCTGTTACGGCTCGTACCACTACAACAGGTTCACTGATAACTCTGATATAAACTACATCAAACATTTCAGCCTCCGTTATTCGCACTTATCTGCGGAATTGAACAATGTCGGCGAAACGCGAAGCTCGACTATGGGTGTTGCGGGGATTTTTTCGTCAGCCATAACAACTCGTGTGTCCATAAAGATAATACCTTCAGGCAGACGACCGGACTCTTCTGCCGTCAGCTCAATTGTGTATAAATCAGACTCTTCGTCATAACCGACATTATCCGGGTACTTTCGCGTGAAGAGAGTCTGACTATTCATATCTTTATCGAGCTTAAACAAGAAGTCTATGTGCTCGATATCAGAGTGGCTTATATTAAACTTAATAGGTATAGTGGGAGTAGTGAACCTCTTCACACAACCAACTCCTTACTTATTATTTCTTCTTCTCGTGGAAGTCGAGAATCCCGTCAACTATCTTGCCTTCATCTTTATTAGCGATAACCTCGCTCAGCTGCATAAGTTTTTCGAGATCAACTTTAGACAGCGAAGACTGATTGGCGTTTATGGTGTTGAGAAGTTCAGCGAGGGACTTTGCCGCAGAAGACCACGGGTCATATGCCACTCTAAGCTTCTCGTTATATGCAGCGAAGAAAGCCTTTTTCATTGCGCTATAGTTGACATATCTAACGCTCTTAACGATAAATTCTATAATATCATTTTCGTTAATAAGCTTCCACATCGACTCAACGCTGTTGCTGAGACCAAGTTCTTTGGCATTTGAAACCTGTAAGACAAGAAAGGTCTCAAGCACGAACTCAGCAAAGTGAGCGATAAGACCGCCGTTGTCGTCATAGCAGAACTCAAGGGCTGTACTGATTATCGTCTCAACATCAGAATAGGTCAGTTCGTCACGGATTTCCATCTCTATCTCTTTATTATCAACTTCAGCTTTATATTTCAGCATTATTTCTTTTTCTCCTTTATTTCCTCGATAACACCGCTGTCGCGCAGATAAGCAAGACCTATACAAATAGCTTCAGCGATATCATCTTTAGCGGTTATTCCATAGCATTTTGAAACATAGTCTATTGCTTGTACCTTGAGGGCTTCTCGGTTAACCTTGTTGCCCTGATTAAAGCCCAACACCTTACGCCATTGTGTCGGGGCATAGATTTTGAACGCTGTATTATGCCAATATGACATATCCATAATAGCGCCCTGAAGTCTGCTTAATGTGATTAGCGTCTTAATAGACGTCCTCAGTGAGACATCTTCAAAAATAATTATATCAGCCTTAGACTTCAAAAAGAGGAGATGTATCTTTCGACACATCTCCTCAAATCTATCCTCTGGCGAAACGGACTTGTCAGCCGTGAGTTTACCAAAGCTAACAAGATCGCCGTCGTCGAATATGGCGTAGCCGGTAATAATACTGGCTTGGTCTAACGCCAAAATTCTCATACGGTTACATACCCGCTTCCGTCGTACTTGATGGCGTTCGTCTGCACGAGCTCGCCCTTTGCATCAACATAGACTATGATTCCGCTATATTTATTGTAAGAAACGACCTGACACTTCCTCTTGCGGGGCAGAGCCTTTGACTTGCGCTTTGGAGTTTCCTTGTCAGCGACTTCTACAACCTCTACAACGTTTTCATTATCCATATTGATTATTCCTCCTCATCCTGCCAAATAAGGTCAAGAATGTTGTCGTCACTGTCTGCCATAAGGTCGCAGGTGATAGTGATAGTAGCGGGGTCGCCGCTGTTAGCACACGACAGAGAGAAGTTGGTCTGGGGAGAGCACTTGTACGCAACCATTCTGTAAGGAACAATCTCGTCGTTCTCGGTCTTCTCGTAAGTATCACCATAAACAGTGAACGCTCTCGGGAAAGTCGTGGACTTGATGTTTATCTTGCGCACCTTCTCGGTAAGCTCGGTCATGTAATAGACAATATAGCTATCGTTAGCCTTTGCATCAGTAACGGTAATCTCCTTGGTACTTGCGGTCGCCGTAGCAGTAAGCTCTGTACCGCAGTCATCGTCTGCCTTAAAGACATTGACAGTGCCGACGACAGGAGTGCCGGAAACGGTCAGCTTGCCCGCAGTTGCACACTTAACGACTTCACGCTTAAGGAACTTAGCGGTTGTCTCAAGGCTCGCGCCAGTAATCAGAGAATAGAGCTTAGCTGTCTTCATCTGAGTCTCGAACGCTATTGTGCCGCCGCGCTCGCCGTGGAATGTAACTCTCTTCGGGTGTCCCTTACCACCGTAGGCATAAACAGCCTCACCGCTCATCTCGGTCGTTGTCGTATTAGCAAAGTCGAGATTGAGGAAAGGCTTCCTGCTCTTATATTCAACGAATATAAGGTCACATACTTCTCTGTTAGCAAAAGTAGTATTGTTGTTCATATTAAACCTCTCTTATTTATTTGTTAAATCCTTGAACCACGCCGAAAGCTCTATGGAGTCCTTTCCCCATGCAGCCCAGCGCAGTCCTTCGACCGATTCATAAGTAATGACGTTGAGACGCCTGAACTGGTCGTAAAGTTGTAATATAGTTAAATCCCAGATATTCAGTAGGTTTAAAGAGGGATGCTTTGCGCATACGGCGGATATAATGTTCGGAAGTGTGTAGTCGTTAGACGGCTGTTCTTTTTTCTTAGCCTTATCGAACTCTTTCTTCCGCGCCTTACATCTTTCGTAAATGGCTTTAGCTTTTTTGTTTGAGAACTTTAATTCGCTCTTACTCTCTTTCTCCACACCAATTATCTGAGCAATTAAACTTTGTATATCTCCGAAATTTCCGTTGTTGATTTCGCCGACCACTTGCTTATCCCTATAAACCTTGAAACACAAGCTTTTGTCATCAAAAACAACCTCTTCTTCAATAAAAAAAAAGAGTGCCTCAAAAAAGGTCTCTCTTAACATCGGGTAGGTTATTAAGATGTAAAAGGTTGAAAGGTCGGGTATAAGCATAGGTATTTGCCCGTCAAGCTCGCTCGGGTCGAACATGATTACACTCACATATCCGAAGAACTTGTCGTAACCAAGCTGACGAATCTCCGACAATCGTGGCTGTCGTACATGACACACATTGCCGACGGCGATAGAACTGCCGGTAATTGAGTCCCACTGGGTCAGCTTCATTTAGTTACCCTCGCTCTATCTCGTGCATAATCGGGCACAGTATATGTCAGAAGACGAGCAGTAAAGCCTTCGGGTGCAGCCGCGAGCGTCGCTGAACTAAGTTGTAACCTGCCTATTCCAAACTCTGAACTGCCGTTTATCAGCAAGTCTATTTGACGGCATATGTTATCACGCCTATTTCCCTTAACGCCCGGAAATCTATCGCTGCCGAGCTTCATAAAGGATTTGTTGCAGACGACTTCTACGAGGAGCGTCATTCTCTTTATGCTTCCACTCGGAGCCTTAGTGACCTCTGTGTCAACAAGCACATAAGCACCAGCCTCTTGAACGCTCTCGTCTATCCAACCGTGGTCGTTAATGTGGTCTTCCCACTTTTCAGCATCGTCATCATCAGGGGCATATCTGCCGTTCGAGACGAGCTTCATAACCTCTGATGACTCCAAAATTTTGCTGATAACGAGATTGTTATAGTCTATAATTTCATCGAGGTGTGTATATCCTGCCATTAGCCAGTCACCTCGACTTTCTTATAAGCGGAGCGTTCTCCGCCGTCATTCAGTTCAACAGTCAGCTTTGTGCCAATGAGAGCATCATTAGCGTCAACGGAAATAATTAATGCGCCATCTTTAACGGAATACTGTATGCCGTATGCAGCCCCAGTCACAGACCACGACGGAACAGCCTCTTCATCAACTCCGCCTGAGTCCTTAAAGAACTGCGCAAGATATGTTCTATGCGCTCCAATTCGGAGTGTATCGCGTCCGGCAATCTTACAAAGAGTACCGGCAGTAGACGGCTCACTTGGAGCGATGTAATCACATATGCGCTCTTTAGCGTTGTCTCTCGAAGCGTCGTACTCAACACTTTCGACATTCATAATAAGAAGATGTCCGTTTTTGCCATAACTTCGGCTTATCGGGTCTTCTCCCGTATAAATGTAGCAAGTGAGAATTTCGTCGCCGTTAGCGTTGTAGTTAACACCACCGGCTATGCGCTTATCTATATAGAGCTTGGCTGTGTCTTCGTCGTATGGGAGATACACCTTGAACTGCTTGTGTAACGACTGAACCGTGTTGTTACCCTTAAGCGTTGTCGAATAAACGCCCGAATCCAAAACACCCCAACGCTCGATAATATCCGAAGTGCCGTTTTGGAATCTGAACAGATGGTTGCACAGCCACGCCGTCCCTGTTATATGGATCTCATTTACCACTCTCGTTTCAACGACGATGAAGCGTTCATCCATAATTTCAAGGATGTCCCCGACATAAAGATTCTCGTCGGGAAAAGAGATAACTTTTATTTTGTAAGCCACCTCAGTCCGGTCAACCAAAAAACGCTGCGGGGCTCCGTTACGAGTTGCGTTCGGCTGATATCCCGGATTACTTATAACCTTAACTTGAAAGTTGTCTTTAGCCTTTTGAATGATTCTATCTCGGTCTGATACGCCATTTATGCCGAGACGCGCATTGTAGTGAGACCAATCAAGCATTGCGCCCACCACCAATCTTGTTAAGAAGAGCTAAAGCCTTGAACACCTCACGCTTGCAAACCTCTTCTGAAACCTCATTTTCGTTGAGATAATTTAAAATATTCACAACGGTAATAAAGTCCATATTATCCGCAAGTTTATCAAAAGTCGTCAAAGCTCCCGTGGCTTCTATGGTAACGCTATTTATGTATTCCGATAAATGTATGTCCTCTCCTATGCCAAGCACATCATATTCTTTTAAAGGAATAATTTTATAAACATGTCCCGTAAAACGATTAACAAAAGTTTTAAGCTTTATAATAATCACCTACGCTTTCAGTGAGGCGATATTACCAGCATAATAGGTATACTCAGTCATTTTGCGGCGATATTCCTTATAAAGGGAGTTCCTAAATTCCGTCATCTCTCTTAAGAGATTGGCAGGAGAGAAGAATGAATAATCCTTGACAGACAAGGAATTGCTTAAGTTTGTGCTATCCAGAACCTTAGAACTGACCCAGTAATATGCGATACCGAGAGCAAGAATCTCGATTACTTCGTTATCCAAGTCAACCTTGTATTCTTTATAGTCGGTATCTATCTGAGAAAGGTCTATGCGACACATCTTCTCAAAGTCCGCTTGGGCGCTCATGAGATATTTTTCAAGTATATACTCGCGCTCGGATTCCGATAGCTTTAAGAAATCATAATCAGAGAACTTCAGAACAGCTCGTTCGTAAATCTCCGAAAACGGTGTTGCCATTAAATCACCTCTCGGACTTCATCAGATCACAACCGAGAGCCTCCTCGAAAGCTCTAATCTTCTTAAGAGAATCGAGAGTTCCATCCTCAATAAATGTGTTGAGCGCAACAACAAGGTTTTCTCTTGCTGTGGTGGTGAGAAGAGGGACCTTTGTTTCGATATCTTTTACGCTCCAACCACAGACCTTCTGGAAATCATCGGGATCGATAATATCCTTGTAATATCTGCCGACCGCAAGAGCGTTATACACATCCTCGGGCGTATGCTCGCCGTCGTCAACCGAATCGACAAGTATCTTGTTCTCGGTGAAGAATATTGCCGCCGACGCCTTTATCGAGCGAAGCAGACTCATCGAGACAGGCTGTATGTCGCCACAGAACCCCCAATCGATGGTTTCACCACTTCTTTTATCCACAAAGGTAAGACCGCCAAAGGTGTTCGACTTTACATATACGAGGGCGGAGTCATCTATTCTTGAGGATCTCTTTGGCGCAACGGGAGCAGTTTCAATCGTCTCATTTACTTTCGTCTGATTTTCTGCATTAGTTGTTTTAGCCTTAGTAGCTCCCTTCTTAGCGCCTGTAGTTGTTTTATTCTGCTGTGCCATTATTATCTTTTACACTCCTTTTATTCTTAGAAAGGGGAGAGCCACGCGGACTCTCCCCAAAAGTTTAAATTTGATTAAGCATTGATGTCATAAACGCCAATCTTGCTGTTAAGAACAAGACCAACGCCGACGGGCTGTATGTACACATACTCCTGAGTGAGGTCTGCGTTATCAGTAGCCTCTTTGACATTCATAATGCCAGTACCCTCGTTGACAATCTTAATCGGCTTGTCGTCGCCAGCTATGACAAACACCTTAGTGTTCGACAGAGCGAAGACATCTGTGCCGGGCTTGTGAGCCTGTTTCATGCGAAGCATCGGAGTACCCGAATACTTGCCATAATAACCGAAGTTATAGATGTCGTTCTTAGCGTCGTCAGAGACAACAGCGTCAGCGACCTTCTTGAGAGCGCCTCTTGTGCCGCAAATCTTTGCAGATGTGCCCGAAGCCGCCTCGACATGATCGATAATCTCGTCCATGTTAGCAGTGGTAAACGAACCGCTCTTAACATACTTGTCGCTAAGACCAGCGGTCGAAGCAGAGATATTGTTGAGGCAAGCCAGAGCATCGAGAGCGAGCTGATTTGTGAAAGCCTTACCAACCATATCGACAAACTCATTGAAGTCAACGCGACCAGACATAAGTCTAAGCACGTCCTCATAAACGCGAACAGCCTTAGCTGTAGTCTTAATAGTAACAGCCTCGCCCTCGGGGATTCTCTGACGACGAACGCCCTGAATACCAGCCGCTGCATCAGCGACGATAAGGTCGTTCTCACCCTTAGTAGTGAACTTAGCCTCGTCACCGTCTGCGATATTGCGATACTCGCACAGGCTCATAAGAACCGGGTCGTTCGCGATACCCTCATTGATTATTGCGGGAAGAAGAATCTCAACAAGGTCAAACACGGGCTTGCCGGGTCTGAAGTCGCGAGCGTTAAGCTTAGTGGAGCCACCGTTGAGCTCAATAAGAGCATTACGGATGGTCTCGGATGTCTCTGCGGCGGAATACTGTGCGTACTGCTTGCCCTTGATAGCGTCAAGTGCAACCTTAACTATGTTGTTATCCATTATTTTTTCACCTCTGTGTAATCTTTGATTCTTGGTTAAGCTATTTTGATGACGATCCAGTCGCCCTCAATAGCCTCGACAGTGCCAACCTTAGTGGAGCCCTCAGTAAGGGTTTTGACAACATTGCCCTTAGTGCCAGCCTGAAGCTCGACGATATCACCGACCACTATAGCGGCAGCAGCATCAAGAGCCTCTGCGGTAACAGAGAAATAGCCTCTGACAAGCTTATAGCCACGAAGAATGTCACCAGCCTTGTTCTCGAACTCGCCAAGAGTGTTGCTGGAAACGGTCTTATCAACCTCGGGAGAAGCAATAAGAACGATGTCGGACAGAGCGGTATTTGCGGCGGGAGTGCTACCAGTATGAACCTCGCGCTCGCCGGAAATAAGTGCGCCAACCTTAACGAAGTTGCCGTTATCAATTTCAGTATCTTTGCCACTGGGCTGATACTTGACGGAAACAAGGTCGCCGCCAAAAACAGTGCCAGTCAGATTATCAGTTCTAACTTTTGCGTGTACCATTGTATTAACCTCTTTCTTTTTACAAAAATAAAGCCCACCTTGTGCGGTGGGTAAATAAATTATTTACGAGAATATGTTCTGAAGAAATCATCTACATAACTTGTAGACTCTTGTGTGTTGGGCAGAAGCCCAGCTTTTACCGTCTTTGCAGAGCCATACTGACCGCGAATAGCAAAGCACTCTTTGCGCAGGTCGTCTGCGGAGAACTCATAAGCCTTAGCCTTGAGGTCGCGGAACGACTCAAATCTATTCAGATCGCTGAACTCTCCAAGAACCGCGTCACACTCAGCCCTATGAGCTTTGTCTTCAACATCTCTCTTGAAGTCGCGAAGCACAGTCACCTCAAGCTTCATAGCGTCGAGAGCCGCAACCTCTTCGTCTGTCAGCCATCTCGGCTGTATATGAACCCACTCGTCGCCGACGGTCACTTTACCGTTCGACTTGTCAAGAGTGTACGGGCACTTAAAATGGTCTTCATTACCGTCTTCATACGAATACTTTTCGATATAGACATAATTGTCATCGCAGTCCATCACCCAATAGCTATGAGCATCATCGCCGAGAGAGCGAACCGCTTCTCGCACGGCGTCAAGCTTTTGCATATAAGTCATTGAAAACTCTTCTGTAGGCTCCTCAACCTCGACAGGTTCTTCAGTTTCCACAAGGGGTTCTTGAGCCATAGCCTCAATTTCACCTCTTGCAACAAGGTCAACCTCGACAGCGGGAGCTTCTTCGATAGTAGTCTCCTGCTCAAGCTCCATATCTTTCTTGTCTTCCATAGCGTTACCTCCTTTCTTGCGCAGAGCAAAATAATTAGCGCATTGCTCTTTAAGTTTCAGCATTACATCATCAAAGTTGCTATTATCAAGCTCAAACTCTTCAGGTTTGTACACTTTGGATGAGATAAAGCAGGGTTCGGTATGCTCTTCGGGATTGTCTGACATACCGAGGAGGCAGAGTTTCAGGAAGTTAAAATCAAGTATTTCCTGATAATTGGAGTCCTCAGCTAAAGGTCTCGACTGCTTGACCTCTATCTCCATACTCTCCCCGAAATATACGTCGTCGGAATATATAGCCGACATAAGTTCGGGAACGTGCTCGGTATAGAGGATGCACTTACAGACCAGATAGGTTACTGACTCGCCGTACTCCTCTATCTCGCGGAACTCAAAACTGTCATTTACAACACAACCAACCACTTGGGTCAGCGGCTTAAAATTCCAGTTTTCATCTATCGTATAGTCATGACCGCCAATAAACACACCTGTACCGTCGTCTCTTTCAATAAGATGGGCGACAATGGGAAGATAGTTCAGACCGTACATCTCTTTCTCGATAGTCTCGCGTGAGATATAAGAGTAGTTTCGATTTTTGCCACACCCACAAACAGTACATTCCGCAAGCGTAAAATTCTCATTCAGCTTTTGGAGCGGAGTGATTTTTGAAAAGGTGTGAATTTGAGACACTTTTCCTTCCATGTTTCCTCCTTCCTTGAAAATGTAGTTTATTGCTGTATATGAACTTTGTATCGCTGAATTTGCTATGTACAATGTCCAACAGCTCGGGTGTAGCCTCAAACATCGCTATGTCGATGTCATTGATTTTTTCCCGAATATAACTAAACCCCGCGTCACTAAGAGCCTTAATGACTGCGGGGTCTGCTATCTTAATATAGTTCATTTGTTATTCTCCTTCGGACTACTGCTTATCGCGTGTCCTTGCGCCCTCATCAGACAGGTCGCTTTCATCCTCTGCGGGACGCCCTATCTCTTCGGACGAAGTTGTGTGTGAGCTCAGGAGCGGCTTAAGCTTATCAACGCCAATAATATCGTTTTCAATGCGATTAAGCCCAGACACCATAAGAGGAGTCAAGCCGAGAGCCGCAAAATACATACTGGGAGTTACGCCATATGTAGCCGCTTCCTTATATATACCAACGATATCCTTGCGATTGTAGATAGTAGTTGACAAGAACTGTACTTGGAACTTGATAGTTCCGCTGAGATATTTAAGATGTCTGTTGACAAGCCTCTGCGCGTTACCCAAGAATCCAAGCAACAGCTCTGAGTCGGTGGTTATAGCAAGGCTCATACCGCCCGATGTATCTGTTTTACCGCCGTGAAGAACGCTGTTTGAACCGCAGTTCTCCCAATACTGTTCGACCGAGCGGGTAACAATATCGACTGTGCTTATACCTCTGTCTTGATCGAAGTTGAAATCCTCGACCTTGAACGGGAGTACAGCCGCGCCAACCTGCGGAGGAAGCGCATTGCAGAGGTGAGTGTAATACTGCATTGCCAAATTCCAATCTATCGTCGGCGCTCCCTGACTATCAAGGTCGATTCTGCCGACAAGTACCTTATAATTAGCAAGCTCGGTAGCCGTCTCCTGCAACGCCTTATAGTTCTCTATATCCAACAGGTCGGGGAGACAACCAACATAAGGCGGTATGAACGCACCTTGGTCGCCGTCTGCGGTGCAGAACGGGAGACACCAAGATATCTCTTCGGGGACGAACTGTCTCTTAACGCCATCAGATTTATAGGCGTTCCACATCTTGGTAAACTCGGGTGGATAAAATCCAAGCTCGTCCTCTTTAATCTGAGACATATCAACTGTATAGAGATAAGTACCGTCAGCGATAGCCTCAACAGTGCAATAATCAGCGTTGATTTTTTGAATGAAGAACGAATCGCCAGACTCCCATGACACGCCAAAGAAGATTCCCTCGCGTACCGCACTCACGGCAGCCTTGGAAAGCTCGTTCTTCAGATTCCAAACCTCACACTTTTTAGCCGCAGCAAGATATTGCTTCTGAAGATTATTAGCTTTCATCTTAGACTCATCATATCCAAGAGGGTAAAGCACATAATCCCACAGCCACATATTTGCTTGATAGTTAATAAGGCGACGATACAGCGGCGAAGCATTGTAAAGATACATCGACGCATTGCGAAGACTCTTTGCGTTTGTTGACGGGTTTTTAAGCCACGTCAGAATATTTTCCTTTGTATAGGTGGAGTACGATTGACCTCGGCTCTGCTGTGAGGACGCAGGATTGCTTATATTCCTTTGAGCTATTTTCTGTGCATACAGAAGAGCTTTATGAAATTCCGCCTTTGCCGCTTCAAGATCGACTTTCCTTTGCTCTTCAGGCGAGAGCGGCGGAGCAGTTTCTTTCTTTTTTGCCACTTCGCGTCTCCTTTCTTATTTAATAATAGGTTTCTTGAACGCAAACACTTTACGCTCGGGTGGTTTGTTGCTGGGCTTAAGCTTTCTCTCAAGCTCTTGAACAACCCAATAGTTGTAGCCGACCGATGACACTCGGTCTTTTCTCATACCGGACTGCTCTTTGACTTTTATTAAAGTACCTGTAGGTGTGTACTTTAGGCTTATTATTTCGTTAATAAAAAGCGTTGTGTGAATATATGGAAGCAGAACTTTACGCTTTAGCTCAGCGTCGTCAAGTATGGCTTGAACAATACCTCTCGGAAGTTCGTAGAAGTCATTTTCGGAACTAAGGAGTTTAATCTTATTCTGTTTGAAGCCGTCACGCAACGCAAGATACATATCATTATTAAACTGACTTGTAGCCTGTATTGCCCAAATAACCTTTTTAGCCTCTCTATCTGTGCAACGAGCCGCGTACACATCGTCATTACAACAACTAAGTGGCGGGTAAGTGACATTGTACTCCGGGTCATATATGTCGCGCACGAGAGCGTCGTACACGCCTATACCAAGACCCTTAACATCGAGCGCTATATCAGTACAATGGAACTGCTCGTACAACCTGCGTATGCGCAGAGCGAGGTCGTTCGTATGAAGTCCCTCGTGATTCTCCGTATATATAAGGTTGCTGATATATCTGTTCTCCGAATTGGGTATAGCCCTATTAATCCATATAGACGCGGCGTCGTTATTTTGCTTCTTAGAAGCCAACAGCGCAACGTCGGCAGAGAGAACACGACGCTCATTAAATGCAAGCGGTGGTATCTTCTGTTTATAATTAGGTATAAGAGAGCTGATATAGTCGGGATATAGGGCTTGTTTTATCTGACGAGTTTTAGCTATATCATCGTAAGAGAACAGCGAGCCGTCCGTATCTCCGAACCACAAGCACTCCATCTCCATACCGAACGTCGTCTCTGACTGGTCGCCCTCGGAAAGCTCGTCCGCTATCTGATTCTTGTCAAGCAGGTGCTCTTTTATCGAAAGCTGATAGGGAAGCCCGCAGGTGAAATATTTGCGTTGATCATCACTCATATTCTTCGCGTATGCCTGAAGCTTGCCGAAAGACCAATGTGACTTATACCATGCAGACGAGAGATAAACTTCTTTGTTTCTCTCCGTTAAATGTGCATATTTGGGATTGTTAAGATATCCCGGACTTCTCGGAGCCGTCAAAAATCTTTTGAGAACCGTTTGCATAATAGTAAGCGGTATCATGCGAAACTCATCGCAGATATTAATATTAGCTCTGTTGTGTCGAGCTTCATCGTTTGCAGTTACGACGAATATACGGGATGTGTTCCTAAACACAATCTCCGCTTTGGACTGATTTATTGTTATGCCCTTCGGCTCTATCTCTAACTGAAGATTAGCGGAGTTGGGCATAAGAATCGTTTGTATTTTCGTTAAGACCTCGACGGACTGTCCACGGGTCTTAGACGCAATACAGATACCCGTACCGGGGTACAAAATACAACGCACACAGCAGAACACGGCGACTAAGAAGGTTTTTCCCTGACCTCTTGCTGCGATGTACATTGTATGGTCGTACCAGTTCATCATATACAAGATTATCTGCTGAAAAAGCTTAAGCTTAATATTAAGATAATCCAAGCAAAAACGGTGAGGATTAGCCCTATAGAACGAACACCATGCGTCCACGCCGTTCATAATTCGTTTAGCCTTATCGTTGGCTAACTCGCGATCGCTGAGCTTATTCCGTGTCGCCATAATCTTCACCGTCACTTATAATGGCGTCCAGCAGTGCGTCGTCGTCTCCTTCGTATTCAGGCATCTCAACACGATATTTTGCCATCTCTTCCTCATAAGCCGCACTGTATTTGTTCTGTACTCCCAACATCTTGCAAAGATGTCCCAAAAAATATACCGTTATATACTTGCGAATATTATCAACATCCTGCCATTCGGGGAGCGGCTCTGAAATGGGGCGTTCGTTCTCCCATTTCTTGATAAGAGTGCCAAAGGTATTTTGCTCAACCATAGCATTTTCGTTATTCTGACTTGGCTTTAAGTTTGCTGTGCCGAGGAGGTCTTGAAATACCTTAAGTGCCTCCACAAGCTTCATAGACCCCTTGCCTTGCTGAGCTTTTAGAATATTGAGCTGAGCGATGCACAGGTTTTTGAAGACCTCTTCCTGCGATTTAGTAGAACACTCATGCCGTGAAGTCCAGTCATCGTATTGCTCCTGAAGAAACTTAAGCTCTTCGGGTTCGAATCCGCCACCGAAGAACGCCAAGGTCTTCTGCTTTATTTTGATTTCGGAACTATTGTTCTTTAGATCTTCTACGTCATTAATGACAGTTTCCTCGTCGCGTATAGTATCGTCGTAAGTTTTACCTTGATAACAACGCAAGGACATTTTAGACACATATGAGCTCATGCGGCTGAACGACGCCGAACTCTTCTCAGTTGCATCGTATATCCTTTTCGAGAAATACCAGTCGAACTTCTGACATAGACGCTTCGTCGCCTCCATCTCTGAGCCAAGTTCGTCGGTATACAATTCAAACAGCTCCTCGACGCACGAGCGACACACGGGGATAAATCCGTCGTTGCCAACATGAATAGGGGATTGCGATCTATAAAAGTTACCAGTAAGTTTAGTATATTTTTTGCCGCACATGGTGCAGTAGAACTCGGTTCGACCGTTGGACGACGCGGGCTTTTTCTTTTTCTTAGAGGTCGATTTAGAGCGACCTATTGAGTTTTGAGCTATGTTACCCACATCCTTTACATATAAAAATAGCGCCCCTATACGGGACGCAAAAAGTTAAATTGGCGGCGCTTGCAGGATTTGAACCTACACTATCAGAGCCAAAATCTGATGTGCTGCCCTTACACCAAAGCGCTGTATTGCAGGACTCGGGCGGATATCGCTTGCATAATACCCGCCCAAAGTTCTGCTTAAGGAGGAATGAAATTTTGAAGCCGCTTGCAAGCAGCCGACAAAATGGAGTTGTCTAATTGAACCGCCCATATGGGCGGTATTTGTAAAACTAAGGAAACGTCGTAACGCTTCCTATACAAAGGCGAATGAGCCTTTTGATAACCTAAGTTAAAATCCAAGTCACGTCTTTTCGTCAGCCATCGTTTTACCGTCCGCAAACTTGTGCGCCCGATTCGTCCCGGAACGCCCGATACTTAACTTCTCGCGCTTGGATTTTTGGAGCATCCTGCGTGACTCGAACACGCAACCCGCTGCTTACAAGGCAGCCGCTCTACCATTGAGCCAAGGATGCATATACTCGGATTTGATATCGCTGGGACACATCATAGAGAGGTGCGGATAGTCTGACGTACCGAGCTTGTGGCGCAACCCCACACGTCCCCGCTGTACACACGGGATATTGGTTGCGGAGGCGGGACTTGAACCCACGACCTTTAGGGCATGAACCTAATGAGCTACCAACTGCTCCACTCCGCTATATAAAACAACAGCAAGCAAACCGTCTAACAATTGTCTAACACCATTATTATTTAGCGATTTTTCGCACCATGCGAACCGTTTATTAATTGCGTTATATAGGTAAAATCACGGCTTTACACTGCATGGAATCGAATGACACTGTTTGATATTCGCGTCACAACCACTGTTAACCGCAGGGTCGTTGGTTCGAGTCCAACAGGGGGAGCCATCTCAGAAGCCTTGAGCCTCAACGGGTTCAGGGCTTTTTCTTTTTCTAAAATAGCTCGAAATTCCCATGTGTCTAACGTTTTGTCTAACACGCCTGAGCTAAAGTTTCGCGAATAATTTCAGAGGTCATCTTTTTCCTCGACAAATCAAGGTGTCCATATATATTACAAGTCATCTTTATATCGGCGTGACCCATCCAATCTTGGACGTCCTTGAGTGAACAACCTTTGGCGAGAAGAAGGCTCGCACAACTATGTCTTAGATCGTGGAATCTTATATGCGGGAGATTATATTTTCTCAATAGGTCTCCGAATTTGTGCGATATATATGACGGGTCATACATTGCGCCATTCGCCCATTTGAAGATATAATCATTCTCCACATAGGTGTCTCCAAAGAACTCTCTGTTCTTCTGTTCCTCTTCTTTGAGCTGAAGCAGTAGCTCTCTAATTTCAGGAAACAGCGGAAACGACCGATAACTTGATTTGTTTTTGGTTTTGTCTTTCTCGACAACCTTGGTTGACATAGAGACCGTGTGGCGTATAAGGATAGTATTTGTGTCAAAATCAATGCTTTGCCACTGTAGACCCAAAACCTCACTGCGCCGCAGTCCATACATGACTGTAGTTTGGATGAGCGGATGCAAAGGTTCGTCCTTTATGGTCTCAAGCAGAGTGTTAATTTCACTGGCGTTATACCACTCATACTCCCGTCTCTCAAGTTTTGGGAGTCTCACGAGTTCACAAGGATTTGTACTTATCAGCCTGTGTCGCATAGCCTCCTTAAAGGCAAGCTGAAGAACATTCTTGTGCAGACGAAGGGTTTTAGGTGATAGACCGCCATTCCCATCTTTTCTGCCGTGGGTCGCCTTATAGTCAAAATATTGCTGTATATTGTCAAGGTTGGCATCCACTAATTTTATTTTGTGTTCCTCAAAATACGGTTGAACATGAGAATCAACTATAACCTTATAACCGTCCCAAGTTACAGTATCTATAAACGGCTTAGTCTCCGTGAGCCACTGGTCTAAGTAGTCCGAGATAAGTATATTGGGTTCATAAATCAGCTGAGCACTTTCATACTCGCTAATTATTGACCGCATAGCCGCCTCAGCTTTACGCAGATTATTCTTTACTTCATAACCTGTGTAAACCCACTTCTGCTTACGCTTTCCAGTGTTGTCTACGAAATTCAGAACGGCATAATATTTGCCGCGTTTTGCTTGCAAGCTTCCTGTCAATTAAATAATCTCCTTTCTGTAGTCCGCTTGCTGTTGTACGGTCATTTTAGCACAACAGCGCAAAATGTCAACTACCGGCAGAAAGAAAATTTTCAATACTCTTTTTAGTAATTAAGTAGCTTGTACCTATACGAACAGAGGGAATAGTACCGTTATGTATAAGGTCATACGCAGCCTTTCTTCCTATTCGCAACATTGTCTGCATTTCTTTAACAGTTACCACATCAGGATAATTGTCAAACAATCAAATCATTCCATTTCCTTTAAATTTTATCAATCAATCAGTAACCACGAGCACAATAGAAGGTCCACTCGCTACAATTTCATCATCTCTATATGGCTCTACTATTGTCGCCTCCACACCCTCGCGCTTTTTAAGTTCTTCCACGAGGTCTTTTGTGGATATCTCAGTAAGAGAATAACTCATTTAGCACACTCCTTTGCTTCGCACCATTTTGCCGATGTCGGCAATTTGGTTAATATAAGATTTTATCAGTGCCCTGCGGAAACTGTCTACTCCTCATCAGTGGAGCGACTTTCTATCCGCAGGGTCTTTTAGTTCCCGCCGCGAGTTCACGGCTTTGTAAACCCTACGACTCGTCTACCGCTTATGGTGCGGCGCATCCTCGTAGAGCGTAATCAGTAACTGCATAACCGCCATTATTACAGTTTGCAAAAAGAAGTAGATTTTCCATTTAAACTCCTGCACCCATAGTTAATGGTGAGATAGACTGTCCATCTCGCCACTTTAAGTCCCTACTTACGGCAAGGGATTTCCGCTTTTTTAAGTCCCAACTTACGGTATGGGATAACCGCTTTTTTAAGTCCTGCTTTTACGGCGCAGGATCTCCGCTTAGACATGGGTGACAGAAGTATCGTTATATCACGCCAAGGCTCGCGAGCAGCTGGATAATTGCCACAATAGCAATACCACCAGTGAGAGCAAAGACGTTTAAAAAGTTGTAGATCAATGCAATCAGCATAATATCTCTCCTTTACAGGTCGGCGTAGTCGGGCTCAGTGCTCGGGAAGAACGCTACGCCCGGCACGAACTTAATAACATCCGACGGCTCCGGCACACACATCTCTCCCGTTACCGGGTGTCGGTAAGGCTTCGGCTTACGCCTAACCTTCTGAAATGTACCAAAACCATATATTGACAGCTTATCTCCGTCGTTAACGACCTTGGAGATAGCGTTGCACACTGCATTAATGCAGAACTCTGAATCACCGAGGGTGAGAGAGTTATCTTTCGCCACAAGTCTTATAAGTTCCTTGCGATTCAAATTATCTTCCTTTCTTTCCTCAAAAGGCGACAAGCTTCGTCGCCGACTCAATGTTATAACCATCTTTATCGAGACACACATAAATACAACCCTGCTGCTGAGAGTTAACCAACGCGCCGTCACCATATCTCATTTTCTGTGTCTCACACGCCGCACCCTGCTCATACATAGTGGTGTTTCCGATTTTATACGAACCGAGTCTGTGCGTATGCGCCATTACAAGGCAGTTGAAATCATACCCTTCATTGCGGAACCACAGCACAGCTTTCTCCGCCGTCTTCATAGGTGAACTGCTAAAAGCCTTCGGGTGAACAAACATTACATGACCTATCTGCGAAAACCACTCGCCAGTATAAACGACTTCGATATCATCGAATGTCTCACGAAGCGGCTCAAACCACGTCTTAATATGATTGCGACGGTCGTAATGATAGAAGCCATCAACGAAGATGTAGTCCAGTGCCGTCTCGGGCATAAGCTCCTGAAGGTCTGAATCGAGGTGGTTGGCGAGATATGCTCCGAGGCGAAGCTCATGGTTGCCGTAGTTTGCGATGACCTTCTTCGGTTTTATGTAGTCAATAAGGTCTATAATGTACTGCCGACCCTCAACCAGTTCCTCGATACACGGTATGCGATACGACTTCGAGAATTTGGATATCGACTGACAATCAAATATATCTCCGTTGAGCTGTAGGATGTCTACACGCCCGACATACTTTGAAAATGTCTCTATAGGCTTTGCGAACGGGAAGTGCAGGTCTGATATAGACAGAACCCTCGTCGCCACGCCGCGCTCAGCTATCTCACGTTCATAGTTGCGACCGCGATTGAAAGCGGCAAATTCTTTTCGATAAGCGCTCTCGCCGAGCGTCTGACCGCTTTCTGTATTGAGCAACTCGGCTATCTGGTCGCAAGTGAGACCATAAATTTTCTTGTTATCGAAGAGCCGAACGAAGTAGTCAACATAGGACTCTCCGCTCTGCTTCTTAGCGAAGTCTTCCATCAGCGGCTCACCTCCACGGTTCGTGGCGAAGCTTCTTTAGGTAGCGCATCACCTTAAAGCCCTCGGTGCAGTAGTATGTTTTCTTTCGACTGGGAGCGTAGCGGTTCGTTACCGTTATATGCGTTCCGGGAAACTTCTTTCTAATCTTAAAAGCTTCCTCCTGCGAGATTTTAACTATATAAACCATTCCTTTTTATCAATTTGGAGCGAGTTTTCTTACCCCTCTCCTATTGTAACCGCACGGGACACCCCTAAAATTTGTCGCATAATACGGCTATTTTAAGGGGTCGTTTATCCCGTTTGGGTCGGATTTTAGCCTATTTTTTGTAAATTTTTGCGTGATTTGTTGTCAATTTACGCGAAATATTTATATCGAGTGTATCTCTTTCCATATAGCTCAACATCACCCTCGTCGTCTTCTGCGAGCAGTCCGATAGGTTCTGCACCCGCTTCGAGAACCTCGTAGAACGAGGTGTTGGGGTAGCCAAAGAGTATGTTAAATATCTTACGCTGAATCTGAGAATAACGAGATTCTTCTATCTGGCGCAGGAGGTAGACCATATCGCTCTTGGTGAACGACATATTGCCCACATATTCTACGCACTCCTGCCTAATATCGCAACACTGCATCTGTTTTACGGAAGATTCTATGTCCGAGGCATATACACTCTTTATCTCATTTGTCATGTCTGTTACGGCATTGATGACGCGGGTGACTTTCTCGTACTGTCTACGATGAACATCTATGCCATTACCCACAAGAGCGGAGAAGGGGAGGTACTCCTGCTTCTTTCCTATCTCTTCTCTCTGAGCCCTGTACGAATTAATACAAGTCTGCACATGATCCATGGTCGTCAAATGCTTCTTGTAATTCTTTCGCTTGCGGTCATAGTAACCTTTGCCGATATCCTTCGCCTTGAAGAAGTTGGGTTTAATGGCTCTTCCGTCATCGCCCTCAATCTTATATTTATCACGCAGTCGGCGAAGCTCCTTAGCATTATTGATATTGAACTCTTTCTTTGCTTTGTCGATTTCAATGCCGCTCATAATATTCAAGATACATACATCTTTATATATTTCCTTAATATCACTATAACTGCCACCACGATTGAGGACATCCCATATGCGGGTATTGAGCTCCTGACTGAGGTTGATGATATCGCCTATAAGATTGTTGCTCGTTTTAACATCAAGGTCAACCTGCTCGTCGTGAGTGTATCTGCGTTTTTTCTTAACGGACGAGACATCCGGAACCGCTATCAAAAACTTACCTTCGTTCTTAAGTGCAGCATTGATAAGGTGAAGATTATCCGTAACAAGCGAGGTATCTGAATCAAAATCGCAACCCGATAATTCGTTTAAGACATTTTCACCAATACTGTTTATACAGACTATCTCGTTCGTCAGATTAAAGTAGCGGTCGATCTCGCTACACTCCACATTCGTCGGAACCCACACATTGCTCATTGAGATATGGGGGCTGCGCGAACCTACGAGCCTCTGCCCGTACCCGAACCTCTTCGTATGTATGTTGCCAACACCCAGCACCGACACGCCGTCGAACTTGCCGATGCTCGCCTGTAACATCTCGATTGGATTGCCAAACAAGGTTTCGTAATTGCCCTCGACAAGCACATGACCGAGCCTAAGATTTTTTGTAAAAGACTTAAGAATATCTATCTTGAAGTCATGATAAAGCTTCGTCTGCGCAAATCTGTCATTGAGACCGAGAAGCTTGTATACAACATCATTCTTCGACTCAGCAGGGGAGATGTCGAATTCGTCTTCTATCGGATATTTGATATGGTAGCGCAGAACTGCGGGGTCTGTTCTGATAGCTGTCATATAGTCAAATGTCTCCTTGAGGAACGCCGCCGTCTCAGCCTTGTCCATCTGCAAGCTGTTGAGAAGCTGATAGTGCGTCTGCACCATACGCCCGTCAAAAAAGTGAGTCGGCTTATCATACTTAACAACGCCAAAAGTATTGTCGATGTGCTTCATCCAATCGTTTATCGTCCCGAACTTCAGATACTTGATGCTGCTCGGCGTGGTTACTATCTTTATATCTTCCACACGCTTCGCTTTAGTGTAGCCCTTTAGCTGGCTCACCTCTGTTATGCCGTGGTCGGCAAACCACTGCTGCAAGTTTGTATTGAAGCAACAGCATTTAAAGAAGAGGTTGCGGAGTAGTATCATGCCCTTATCGCTGTATTTGCCCATAGCTGATATATCTATAAGCCCCTGTCCGTCCCAGATAGAGTTGGTTATCTGCTCGTCTTTTTCTTCGGCGATTAGGTGGTCGCCATCTTCGCTGACAGACATAACCCTATCGAAGAATTTGCTCTCGTAGTCGTCTATCACGAGAATGTTCTCGGGGTTTATTTCCAGTATATCAATAATAGAGCTTGACGGCAGAGAGATATATGACTCAAGCGCAGCAAGGTCTACCTCTTCACCCTCGGCGACTTTCAGTCCACACATCTCCCACTTGTGCATACGAGCATACAGCTTCTCGTCAATAAAGAGACACTTGCCAACGCGAGAACTGCCGCTTGACCTCTTCCACCTGACATACCTTACTCCATTACACACAAAGCCGTCATTATACAGTGTCCTGCGCAGCTCCGCTGTGCTCTTCAGCGTCTTAGGTGTTTTGATAAGCGTGTATACGCCACCTTCAAAACCGAAGTATTTACCGAGCACCTCGTCAGATACCGGATATTCCACAGGCTGTCCAAGTATTATTCCCACCAGCTCGCCGTCTTTTATAGCCACGCAGTCATTGAAGTTAAGGTCTGAGTCTTTATATCCAAAGCGAATATACCTATTTCTACCGGCTTTATTAAACTCCGCCACCGAGTATTTAAAGGTTACATTTATTACACGCGAGGTATACTCTTTCTTTCTTCCGTAAAAGCTGAAGTTAGTGCGGCGGTACACTTTCTCATAAACCTCGCGCAGTTTTATCTGATCTAAACTGTAATCGAGTGTGTTGGCATATCGTCTATAATTGACCTTGCCGTCTTTATCCACCAACGAATAACCTGCGTCGGGGTATAGCTCATTTGTTATGTATATATCCTTAGCGTCGATACCCGGTATATATATTGTATTACCTATAGTTAATTCTCCTCATCCATATCCGTATTTATGGCTTGATTTCCATAGTCTATGTAATCGACTTCACCCCAGCTACCGTGGCAGGGGTAGTCGTTGTCGTCGTTGCCGCAGCGGTTAATCCACGGGCAACCCTCACAAAATCCTCTGTTCAACTTCTTTGTTTAATCCTTTCTTTAAAATGCCGTTCACACCTTTCCTTATATCAGCCATACTCATTTTCGTTCGAGTTTTGCTGTCTATATATTACAAACTTCGGTTTAAAGTGTCCCGGTAGGGTAGTTTATGCCCCGAGTTTCAATGTTTTATTTTTATGTATTTAGCTTAGCCTTCTCCACTCTTCTCCATGATGAATGGTGCAGGTCTTTCCGCAAGTCGGACAATCGTCAGCAATTACAACATGGTCGTCCTTAGACCACACCGCAACCCTCTTGCGTGAAGATATCCATTCTGTGTGGCAAGCGGAACACACGAAGCGCTCTTTATCGTTTACCATATCACTCTTCTTGGTTATGCGTCTGTGAGTGTAAGGCAGAGTTACTTCTAAAATAGAACCCACGATTGTACAAGACAGCAAAATAAAAAAGACCAACATTGCTACCATCCCGTCTGTCATTATTTGTTGACCTCCTTATTAATAATACCATCTATCGTCTGCGCGACCTTAACGAAGTCTTCTTCCTTATAGCCCTTCGAGTATTTATTGGTTAAGCACGAACCAACCGCCTTTAGAACATTGTCACTAACAAAGCTCTCTAAAGCGATGAGTTCTATATTGTGGGCTTGTCTTTCTTCTTCATCTCTTATGTACTTAAATACTTTTGATCCCATTCACTTAACCGCCTTTATTTATTTTGTACTGTTTGATTTTCTTTCTTTTAACTTGCAATAATTTGGTGTGTCTTTAAGCATGTTAACCATATTTTCTTTACTAATTTCACACGGCTGTGGAAACGGCATCCAGTGTGTTACACAAATAGGCTGTCCTTCATCCCAATCATTTAAAGTATCAAAACCATATTCTCCATTTGCAGCTGGAATATAACCACCGCACCCTACAAGCCCTTCACATACTTTGACACGCAGATCCGTCATTTTACCATGACTTTCATCTTCAAGTACCATAATCAAACAACTATCATTCGGAAATTCTGGCTTTTCATCAAATACACTAATCCATTTATCCATTAGTTCACCTCCCTCACGCGCATACCATAGGTGCGCCGATAAACCCCTTTTCTATAAGCTTCTTGTGGAAGAACTGCTTGCCCTGCGGTGTAAAGAGCACCCTTACCGATACGATATCCGACTTAGTGTACCAATCTTTTGTCTCGAACAAGCCCTCGTTGCTCTTCTTTGCGTAAGGACGAAGCTGTTTGGCTGGAGTGCGGTACAGGTACTTTTCATCTATCAGAAAGTTAACGAACTTACGCTCAGAGATACCAAGTTCTTTGGCGGTGTCTCGAAGCCCTGTACATTTATTAGGGCTAACAAACGTGTCATAGAAGTCCGCCTTCGGCTGAGCGACATCGAGCTTTGATTCCAACGCGTTCGTTTTGTCGCGCAGTTTAAGAAGCTCTTCTGCAAACGCAAACATAACATTGGGGTCTTTCTAGCATTTAGCAAGAAGCTCATCGGTCATGTAACCGCCTGTTTTACGAATGGCGGGAAGGATGTCCGCCGTAACCCAGCGTTTAAAAGCTTTAGCATTAGGGAGCTTGCTCGAAATGATGAGACTGTAAAGACCTGATTCATTGATAATTGCTGTTTTCGTCTGTCCTATAGGCACATTCCCGTTTTGGGAATCTGCTATATCCATCATCAAAAAGGTTTTATCCTCACTGTCTACATGGGTTAAGATTGCCTTACTCGAATTACTGTACCCCAGCACATCAGCCACATCTTTTCCCACAAACCACGGTTCGCCGTCAATAGTTATGGTGCGGATTTCTCCAAATTCCTCATTGTTAAATACTGTCAGTTCATTCATTTCATTTTCTCCTTTGTTTATAATGTTAAAATTTGCAAATGGGGGTAACTTTTCGTTACACCACCTCTATCATTACGAGACTATCGGACATTTTTGTCCAATAGGTCTGCCTCACTTCTCTGCTCTGTACTTCGCTAACGCCGCCACTGCTTTTTCTCTTTGTTCCTCAGAGACGCTTCGAGCGGCGTTCTTTCTTATAGTAACTGCGGAAGGGATAGCCTTTAGAATCATCCCGCACACAGTGCCGTCGTCATAAACCGTCTGCTCTACAGGCGTCCAACCCTTACGCAGCGCGGCATTGAAGTCTTTCGGAACGGTGCTGTCCATCACCCAGCCGTCACCACTTCTATATATGTGCGTCTCTCGCTCACTCACAGATATCTTACTCGTAATCGTCTTCGTCTTTATCGCCATTCTGAATCCTCTCCATCCAATCTTTTAAAAGTGTCCTCATTCTTCTACTCGGCACATACAGCCATATCTCTTCCCCGCGTCTTATAGCTGATCTCCATATCCACTGCAACATAGTTGAAAGAGCGTACATATCTTGGTCTACCTCTACACCAAATTTCTCATACACACGCCTCTCCGCGACATTCATAAACAGGTTAACGGCGTAGGCGAGATACCTCTTGTTGATATATGAGTTAGTAGCCCTCTCGTTGAAGACGACGTAACTCTTGGTGTAGCCTTTGCCCTTAACCTTGTTACAGGCGCTCTTATAGGTTCCCCACATACGCTCGTCCGCGGGTGAGTTCTTCCATATATGCTTGTAGCAGTTGGCTATATGATTCTTAACAGCCTTGAGCTCGCCATCCTCACCAGCCTTGCGTCTCTGATACCAATTCATAGACAGCGCATGGGGCGGGTCGCCTATACGGTTGAGCTTTGGCGACTCTATTATATGTATAAGGTCTTTGATGTGTTTGGTGTACTCCGGCACATAATCGGTATTATCCGAAAAGCGGTAGACCCCGTCCTTTAGCGACACACCTATATATGTATAGGGAATTTTATTGGCTTTCACAAAATAGCAAAGGCTCTGCCCGCCGAACAGATAGGTCAGTATAAACACCTCATCAAACGAAGTAAGCAGTTCGGGTGACAGCGCCCAATAATAAAGCTTCTCCTTTGACCCATTGTTGAGGCTTATAATGCTATGAGAGCGAAGCATCTTCATTTCTTCGGAGAACTTGCCTTCGTCATACCATTTACCCGTCGGCAGATATACACCATTGTCATTCGTCAAAAATCCTGTAGCCTTGAGCATTTTTACGTCAATAGGCTTCAATTGGCTTTCAACAAGAACCTCTAAGCTCTCATCTATGATGAGGGTATACCCGAGTTCCTTTATCTTAGCCAAGGTCTCTCGGGAGTAGCTCTTGAAAGCCACATGAGTAGTGGTAATATTGCGCCCCTTTTCAACGAGAGCCGCCGTGTGCTCAGTTTTTCTAAAATGGTATTCCCCCAGCTTGTTGCTCGGTTCAACGAAGTGCAGCTCTGGGCACCCCTCTTTGATACGATTGCTCTCCGCCAGATACGGCGTTACATAAATAAATTTCTTTTCCTTGTGTTCGTTCATATAGGTAATGGCAGCTTCAGTTTTACCAGCACCCATAATCGCGTCGCATACTTTAATACTAATAGTGTTTTCCTCCTTTGAGTTTTGTCGTTTTCTTTAATTGGAAACCAAAAGGTTCCGAGCTATCTCACACCCCTTGTGTATCAAGGCATCTGAGCACCCCCTTGTTATAAAAACAATATATGTTATGTGAAGGTCACAAGTCCACTAACGTGTCCTTGCTCGCCACATAATTCCGTCTACGGAGTAGGCGGGAGGCTACGCTATACCACCTCGGGAGAAGTTCTCTTCGCAAGCTTCGCTAACTTCTCTTCGGAGATACCGCTGACGCCTCCCTCAAACATCTCCGTAGGCGGGTGGAAGGCTTCGCCTTATTTCTAAAGGAAGACTGCATCCTCGGTTCGCTCCATCTTGAGGCGAACTCAGCAAGCCTTTAACTGCGCTGCGCTCCGTTTCCGTTCGCCTTATTAGTGTCGCTCACCTCGGATTTGCCTTGAAACGGCTTACGCCGTAGCCTGTACCACCATGTTATGTATATACCTTACACCCGAGGTTAGCTGATTTACCAAAATCTGAAGGTTAAATTTATGAATAAATTATTAACAGAAGTAGAGGGTAGAAGCTTGGCGCGTAGCGATAAACATAAATAAAAAAACGCGCCCTTCGGCGCGTAAGACGATCGTACATATATAGAACTTGTAGAAGCTTTCTTCGAAGACGTCAGCCTGTACATACCAACCCTGATGAGTCTATAGGCTTATACCACGGACGAAAGACCGCTCGTAAGGTAGACTTTAGGGATTTTAGCCTGTACCACATCTTTATCTCGGATGCTCGTAGGGGTAACTTTGTGCGTAGAGCGGGCTTTTACCAGTTTTTTTAAAATTTTAAAAAGCACCAATCTACCTGACCCGTAGAAGATACCCTCCACTATGGGCGGGATTTGTGTAGTTCTGAGGGTCTATTTTGACGACGTGTGAGTGGGGTTGATTGACTAAGCGGTTTTTCGCGATTATTTTTCTACTATAGGTTTAAAATAGCCCCCTTGCGGGGGATAATCCATAAAGGCATATTTTATGGATTATTATACCTATATAGTCGAGGTATACAAGCTATGATATTTTAGTGTTATATAAGCATTATTTTTTGTTGTATTTACAACGACAACGCCGTCTACACGTCAACGTCAACACTGCATAATATCACCGTCAACACGTCAATTATGTCTATAAAGCAAAATAAAAAAATACCTATACACCAAAAGATAAATTCCGATGTGTATAGGTATTATATTATATATTATATAGGTAGGTATATATGCCTATAATGCGCGTACCGTCTCACCGTCGGCGGGAGCGTCGCACGGCGTAGCCGTGCCCCGAAGACTTGCGCAAGCGTTATATGCTATTATAGAATATTATATATCGTTGTCGGTACTGCTGCCGTTCGGCGGCAAGCGTAGAACGCCGCGTACATAGTCGGCGGATATCCCACGGGCGCGGGCTATGCACTCAACGGCGGCGTTAATGTCGGCGGCGGCGTTAGGCGGCGCGGGGCGGTTGAGCAGAGTATCTATAGATATATTTAAATAATCGCATATACGGGCGAGCGTGATATAGGACGGCGCGCCGCCGTGCGTCATTTTAGTTAAAGCGGCGTGATTGATGTTTAATTCTTGCAACATAGTTTTCACCGTGATATTTTGTCTCGTGCATTCTTTTTTAATCTTTTCTGCAATAATAGTGGGGTCATAATTGTTAGTATTGCACAAGTTAATCAGCTCCGTTGCGTAGATTTATTGTGTATATGTTACAAAGATGTGTAAAATCTCTAAAAAGTTCATTATTTTTCTTTTTCGAGTATAACAATGCACTTTTTGGTGCTATACTATGGGCGTACTCGAGAGAGACCCACGGACAAGCCGCCGACGATGAGCCGCTGAGCCACGCGGACAAGGCGCGCGGGGTATCTTGTAAAGTACAGTCATCCGAATATACACCATTATATAATAGGGGGGGGTAAAAGTCAAGCGCGGTCAATCGGCTTATTTTATAGGCGGAATGATACGCGACAAACGGAATACATAAATATTATTGTATGCCCTTGCAATACTTTGATGTTGCTATCACGCTATGACGGCTTTATAGCTATCAGCCCGGGGCGGCGCGTGCCGTGACGCGCTTATCGTATGCGATAATATTGTAAAATATCGGTAACGGCGGCGGGACACTCTCAACCGTTACCATGCCGCATAGGGGCGCTATGCGGGGCGAATAAAGGCATTTTATCACAAGTCCGTAAAAGGTCAAAGAAATAACTGCCATTTAAGCGGGTGCATTATCTGTTTAAATACTTTGATTTTGTTGTGCTAAGGTGGAGAGTCCGGGGACGGTTGAAAGCCGTCCGAACCTTTTGAGTTCCTTTTGCCGTTGGTGTTTGATATATACGCGATAAGTATATCGGCAATAAGAAAAAAATAAACCGTGCATTAATGCTATATTGATATTTTAGCTTTACACCGCCCGCGCTATTTCTCAGGAAATACGAACAACGGACGGTAATTTTTATTCTTAGGAATAAATATTTATTGTAAAGCGGGGATATTAATGTTTCATTATTGGAAAATGCACGGCGACGGGCAACAATTGATACGTTGGTACAATAGGACATTTTAACACATTTCGAGCGCGTGAGCTGTTATATGTTCACGCGTTTTTTAATATGCTAAAATGCATATAAAAATTTTAAATAAGGACGGTAAAAAATCATGAAAAAGACAACAGAAAAGAAAGCATTACGGAATATTGCGGATATCAGAGCAGATCTTGAAACACGCGCCAACGCCTACAACGCGGCAATAAATGCCGATGATACAAAGGCGGCAGAGCTCGAAAAGCTCGACAATGAAACATCAGAGCTTGAAAAAGAGTACACCCGCGCCGCGTTTCATGCAACGGCTCTTGAACTGCTCGATAGCCCCGCGCCCATGCTTGCGGCGGCAACAGCTCTAACTTTCGAGACGCTGAAACACAAAGACAAAGAGGATGAAAACGGCATAAAGTCGCGCGAACTCGTCACGGCTGAACGCCCGCTTGACTTTGTCGCGCTTGAATCATTCTTTGTCGAGCGCGGAAAGAAATTCGGCGCGGAATCTGCGTGGATTTACAAAGTCGCGGCTTTTAATCGTTTGCTCTGCATGAGAACGGCGCAAAGTATCGGCGCGGATGTGAAAACAGTCGCGGAGAAGTTCGCTACACCTACACAAGCCCGCGATATCAATCTCGGCAAAACGCCGACAAGCAACACGCAACTGCTCAAGCAGTTACAGATGATAATTGACTCTATGCTTTATGTAGAGGGCGAAAAGGGCAATGTCTATAAAGCAAATTCGCACGATGTCGGTTATCTGTTGTCCCTCTACGCAAAGAAAGGGCACGGCGTTCTGAGTGTTGCGGCGGCTCGCCCGAAGTATCTTGAAAAGCTTATCGCTGAAATACTTCACCGCATAGTTACCGAAAAGTCCTATAATATCGAGTTCAAGGAAAAGAAAGACCGCGCAAGCGGCAAGATAGATCCTAAACCCGCCGGGGCTGTTGAATCCGCGAGAAAATCCGCGAAAAAATCGAGTGCAAAGGCTCAGACAAAGGCAAAGGCAACAAAAGCGGCATAAAAAAATTTACGCTCAAAAGTGAAATTAAATCAAAACTAAAAATCTAAATTAGAAGGGAAATTTAAAATGAAAACTAAAACAAAAATATATGCAATAATCGCAACCATCATGACCGCTTGTTATGCCGTACTGATTGCCCTGAGCGCGTGGAATCTCGGCGTACAGATGAAAATCAATGCGCTCAAAAGCGACGGCAGGAATGTTATGTACACCGACGCCGCCGCCTTCGCGGAGGTTTGCGATGAAATCGACCATCTAAAAACTCTAAAAGCGTGGAATTAAATCTAAAACAGAAAGGAATTGAAAATCATGGTAAACACTATACAGAATGATTATGACATGCAGGCAAATGAGTTTTCAGAACGAAACGGAATTGAAATCAAAATCACTTTTAAGGAGCGAAATTCAAATCCGATGTGGGAGGAAAATTATTTGCGAAACTGCTATTCGGTTTATATCCGAAACACAAACAGCGGAGCGGTTATGCGCGTGACATTTTGGGATTCCATATATAACACAATACACAACATCACGCCGACTTGCTACGACATTCTCGCGTGTTTGACGAAGTATGACCCCGGTGACTATGAGGATTTTTGTTCGGAATTTGGGTATGAAACCGAAACCGAAAACGAATTCGGCAGACTAACACAAAATCCGAACGCTTATAAGATTTGGAAGGCGTGTTGTCACGAATGGGAAGGAGTAAAGCGCGTATTCGGAGAAGATGAAATACTCGAAGAATTGCGCGAAATAAACTAAAGAAAATCACTTCGGAAATTGGTAATGAAATTATATTCCCGAAGTGTTTCTATTCTCAAAACATACTCTAAATACTACAAAATCGAAACGAAAATGAAAGGAGCGAACATTTTACTATGTCATACGAAAAGTTTGTAAAGGGAGTGATATGGAAAGTCGGATTTGAAACGAAAATCCGTTTTGAAAACGACGGCGAAAAGTATACGGCATACATAACGGGCGGAATTATTATCTACGGAAATAGCATATCCGCTCTTGTATTGGTGCGCTGGGGCGACGGTCATTCGGCGCGAATAAAATTAGAGGAGAAAAGGAAATCATGAGCTATAGTACCTATGGGGTCGAAGTCGAAAAGAAAAACGGTTTGGTAATCGGAAAGCATTTCGACAATCTCGATGATGCTATGTGTGTAGCCGAACGGGCTGTGTATGAGCGCGGCTGCGTGTGGTCGTGCGTATATATGCCTAACGGCGATATCTATGTTGAGTATGAGATGTAAATCGAATACAGCGTTAGCTAATATGAAGTATAGCTTTAGCTAATACGAAAAATGTAGCGTAAAATTTTAAAAGATTTTGGTAAATAATCGAGGTCGTGATATAAGATAGAGCCGCCGTGAAAGGGAAACCAAACTCGGCAACTAAATTTAAAATCAGAAAGGAAATGAATTATGAAAATTGAGAATAGAGTTGAAGACCATATAAATTTTGACGAGATTCGCTGTGGCGATATGTTTCGTGGCGATGACGGTTGTTATTATATGAAACTACTTGGTACAAGTTGCTATGCCGCTGTTAATCTTGCTACTGGGATAGTATCAAAATTTGATGATGCCGAACTCGTAACCCCGGTGCCTAACGCAAAAATAGTAATTTAAAATCAGAAAGGAAATGAAAAAATGACGAATGGCAGGGCGTATGCCGTTATTGCAAAGCACACATTTGTAGCGTATAGGAAATATGAGGGCGATAGACAGATAATTGTTTTTGCTACAAATATCGACGAGGCAGAGTACATAGCAAAAAAGGTGTTTGATACAAGCTCTGTATTTGTTAAGCGAATAAGTCCAACAGCAAATCCGCAAGCGTTTACAGCAAATCCGCAGATGTTTGAAATATAGTGATAATTTAAAATCAGAAAGGAGATCAAAATGAAAATCGAAATCAAAACCGGGAACGCTGCTTTTCATGACTGTGACGCGGAAAATGAATATGCCGACTACTACACCACGGCGGCTGAGCTTGACCGAATTTTCGGGCAAATAAGCAGAGCTGTAGCCGAAGGGCGAACAGACGGCAAGGTGATAGACAGCAACGGAAACATATGCGGAGAGTGGAAGATTTGAAATGAAAATGATTTTTGTTGTGGTTGTCACTGCCGAAAACGGAAAGTATTTCGCCTTCGCCGACACGATAGCGACGGGTAATAACTTAATCGCCATACTTAAAAGATACAACGCTGATATATGCCATTTATGCGAAAGCCGTATAGAGGCGGAGAAACTGGCGCGAAAATGGAATGAGGCGTATAGACAAAACGGTACAAACTTATTTTAAATCAGAAAGGGAATCAAAATGGAATTGAGATTTGCAATCACAACTGTAATTGAAATTGCCTTCGTCGTCGCGTTTTTGTATGCGCTGTGGCACGAGGGTAAAATTATAGCTTTCGAGGAACGGATGGAAGATGCCGTAGCTCGATGGCTTGCAAAGAAAATCATAAACAGAAGGAGGAGGGCTGCGGTTGACAGAAGAAGACAGAATGAAAAGGTTCGTTAAGCACAAAATCAAAGTCCTAAAGGAATTGGGCGTGAGTTTGACAACCGAAGATGAAAAGCGTTTGGCGACGGCTTCCAGTTATATCGCTGTAGATAATATGGCGAGAACGATGATTCAGAAATTAAATTGAAATTCAGGAGGAAAATGAAATGAGATTTCAGGTTGGAGATCGAGTAAGAGCTATCCGAAATATATATGGTTTTGAGATTAAATTCCTTCGCGGAACGATAGCCACAATATCCGGAAACAATATAGGGGTGGCTTTTGATTCTTATGTACCGGGCGCACATAGTCTTGACGGACTATGTGAATATGGTTTGGGTTTGTGGGTTGGTGAAGATGATTTGGAGCTTATTGGTAAATCAACACCCGAACCGACGCTCAAGAAATGCAACGAGCGAGAAACATTAACTTTTGCGACGCCGGAGCAGATTGTTGAGATTGTGAGCAAAACGGAAACTGGTTCTACTTTTACAATCAATGGGCTTAAGGCAGTTGTTATTGAACGGAACAATGGATTGGCTTGGTGTATTTCGGAGCCGATTCGGTGGAATAATGAATCGTTTGACTCGTTCTTGGCACAGTATCATTCTATCATGGTGGACTATGATTGGAGTATGGAGGATTTTGGAGATGATAAGGAATATCTTTCGCAAAGAGGAAAAGCGTTTCCGATATCTCTTGATGATTGGCGAAAACATTGGGACAAGATGGGTAGTTTCAAGATAGTGAATTCTATTTATAATCCTATTCGTCTCTCGACTGGATTAAAAAATACGCCATTTGTTGTGCGAGATATTCATTCGCGTCGAGTCGACGCGGGCTTGTTTAGCGGTAATCTTAATGTATGGAATGACACAACTTGCGTTAAGTTTGCTATCAAGAAGGAAATCTAAATGGAAAACAGTTTCAAGGTTGGCGATAGAGTTAGGTGTATAAAGGACGTTGAAAATTATCCATCGGGAGGAAAGCTTGGAACGATCTGTAATGTGTGTAGTTCGTATATAGGCGTGGCTTTCGATGAAGAGATTTCAGGACATACTTGTAACGGGATTTGCGCAGACGGACATGGTCTTTGGTGTTTTGCAAGCGAGCTTATCCCCGCAGTCTTCAAGAAAGCGTCAGAAAGAGAATACATAACAGAAATATAATTTAAAAATCAGGAGGAATTTAAAATGTATTTTGAAAATGAAAATAAAAAGTTTATGGAAGAACATAATAGCTTTACGGCAGAGGTTGATTATTACACAAAGCAGGTCAAGAAGATTTTCGATACTATCGGTATAGACCATGATTACACGATAAGCGGGATAAGAACCAATGTTAGCGCGTGGCTCAATGAGAAGGAACCGGTATTTGAACTTCTGCGGAAGCATCCTATGTGGAATGAAAAAGCAAAAGCGATTGTGTTTCTTAGAGATGAAATACGCTCGGCAGACATGGGTAAATTCAGATATGACCTTGAAGAACTTGAGTCATACATCGATAAAAAGATAAGCGAACATGGCATTAATCATAGCTCTATAGTAACCTCTGCTCTTCTCGCAATTTCAGAAAATGTAACGAAAGAGATTAGCGAAGAAGAGGCTGAAAAGATAAACAAGATCGGTTACTACAAGGAAATTCGTTCCGGAATGAAACGAAGCCGTGTTATCAATAACATATTTAAAGAATACCCCGTTGGCGACGATTACAAATTCGACGCAACGGGGCTTGTTGACCCTCACGAAAACGGTGACAGAAATTATGACAGCTACAACAAGAGATTTGCTGTTGTTGCCGATGACACGAATCCGCTCAAGATTAAGCGCATAACAGTTTTAAGTGCGAATATTTGTGATTTCCTTCTGATGTCAAACGGAAATTCGTGGAGCAGTTGTCACTTTATTAACAGCAACGGTGCATATCAGGGATGTTATAAGGCGGGAACGCTGAGTTATGCTAACGACGGCACGAGTATGATTTTCTATACACTCCCCGAATCTTATACGGGCGACGAGTGGTTTATGGAAGAGAAAATTACTCGCCAGCTCTTCTTTTACCAGAACGGTCTACTTCTACAGTCCCGTCTGTACCCGAAGGGCGGAGATTCAACCAGCGAAAATTATCGCGATTATAGGGCTGTTGTTCAGGATATTATGTCAACTTGTCTTGAAGTACCGAATCTGTGGAAGAAAGTAGATTGCGATTGGGATGAGCTTATAACAACCCACGACAATAGTTTTCACTACCGTGATTATTATGAGTTTCCCGATGAATGTGTTTTTACATACAATAAGGAAATGGAATCGAAAATCAATTCAGGTTTGTATATCGGTGGAGATTCCTATTGTGTCGATTGCGGCGACTTGATGAACACTTATGATGACAAAGAAAGTGAGTTACAGTGTATTGACTGTTGCGAGGGAAATCATTGTTATCGCTGTGGTTGCTCAGTGGGCGATGAAGACAATCTGCACGAAATAGACGGAGAACTCTATTGTGAGGACTGTTGCTTCTGGTGTGAGGTTCATGAGCAGTGGGAGATCAGGTATGGCTATAGGAGCGACGACTTCGAGCGAGATGTTTATATAGATGGGGAGTCTTACACGATGTGCGACGATGCTTTTGATGATAATGTGGTGTATTGCGAGAGGTGCGGCGAGTATGAGTGGAAAGACGAAGCTCATTTTGTGGATGACACTTGTATGTGTAGAAACTGCTATGAAGAATATATGAAAGAGAAAAACGAGGAGGAAAACGAAAATGAAGTTGCTTAACATATTTAAGTTCCCGCAGGACAAGCTCAAGGCGGCGTTGGTTTGTCATCTTAGGGACAAGGGGTATTCGCCGATAGTGAGAGACGGGTTCGTGTACGCCGAGGGTGAAATCCCAGTTCTGCTTGTTGCTCATATGGACACGGTACATAAGCATACACCGGATATCATTTGTATGTCCGATGATAAAAGCATAATGATGTCTCCGTTCGGAATAGGTGGAGACGACAGATGCGGAGTTACGATGATTCTTGAGGTTATCAAAGAACTGCGGTGTCATGTGCTCTTTACGGAGGATGAGGAAATCGGCGGCGTGGGTGCGGGAAAGTTTTGCGCGAGTGGAATAAAACCAAAAATCAATTTCATAATCGAATTTGACCGAGCGCATGAAAGGGACGCGGTTTATTATGAGCTTGATAACGAGGTGTTTGCTGAAACGGTAGAAAAATACGGATTTAAGCGAGACTACGGTTCTTATTCGGACATAGTGGATATAGCGCCGGTACTCGGGTGTGCCGCCGTTAATTTGTCGTGTGGATATTATAACGCTCACACTCAGCACGAATTTGTTTCTATCCCGCAAATGTACGCACAGGTTGAGAGAGCAAAGAAGCTTATAGCAAATGAGTGTAACAATTTCTTCGAATGGAAGGAGCTCGTATACGATAGAAGTTGGGATAGCGGAAATTGGTGCTACGGCGGATGGTACGATAATTATGACTACTATGACAGCAAAAACAAATCCAAATCTAAGAGTAAAGCCAAGCCTGTGTCCAAGGAAGTGTCACTTATACCAGACGACGCATACCTTCAATCGTCAGACGGTGACTGGATTGATGTCGGAGAGGAGATAGATGATTTCTTCGTGGATGATTCGGGAACGGTATATGTATACGACTCCGAATACTTAATGGTAATTCCATTATTTGAATATGTGGCGATAAGCGCAAATGGAGTGCCTTGTAAAATGGATCCGGACAACAGTTTTGTGGTTGAGGTTGAAGGATAAAAGGAAAGGAGAGTTAAAATGAATAACGGTTTAACAATCAAAGATGCGACTGAACGCTGGGTTCACGAAATGAACGCTATACCTACCGGCATGATTGAAAAGATGATGGAAGCAGATATAGATGATTGGAGAGAAGTTACATTGCCGAGCGTCGGCGATCAGGTATATGCAAATAGCTATGGGTTGGGCGAGGTCGCAGAAGTAACATCAACTGAAGACGGTGTTGTGCTTGTGGTTGATTTAGATGTGCCACGGAGTGAACAGGTGGAAATTCCTGCGGATGAGGTTGAGATTGAGCGTCTCGAATTACTCCCGATGTGGGGTACAATGTGGTCGTTTGGCGACTCCGCAGATGATTGGTGGCTTGAAGAGGACGACGGAATCGAAATCATGTCGGAGTGCGGGTTTAGAATTTACGAATCTGACGAGTTCGGATATTTCTTTGGCATAGACGGAGCGGGTTACAGTTTCTACGATGCACACTGGATTCCGCTCTATAAGGCAAGAGGGCTTCAATGGCACGACCCAGTAGCGGAGCAGGAATACCAAATGTTAAGCAAAGGGTATAAGAAAGAAAAATTGGGCGCGAATACATACTGGATGGACAAAAATAATAATGTAATTGAAGAAGTAATCAAAGACTATTTTAACTTTTCTTACAAGGAGGAATTTTAAAATGGGATGGACAAGTTATCATGCGTCGTTCTATAAGAACGGCAAAATAGATAGAAAAGCAGAGTGCGACAGCATAATGAATTGCGATATGGTAGGTAACAAGGGGAGATATGAAGTGCTCAAATCTGCTATGGTGGGCTCTACTTACTATGCCGCTGTAAAGAAAACCATTTTCAAAACGGGAACTAAGCCCGAAAAGGAAAGCGTTTTTGGAGTGGTAATGCTCACGTCCGTTAACAACAAAGACTATTATAACTTTTCTTACAAGGATATAGATGAGAGCGCTGGTCCCGGTTACTATGATTGTCCGAAAGGAATACTTGATTTGCTTACCCCTACGGAGTATGAGTGGGCAGAGAAATGGCGAGAGCGCTGCTATGAGAATATAAAAAGAAAAAAGAGTCCAGACGCACTCAGCAATCTGCCAATCGGAAGTGAAATCAAATTTACTCTGTGGGACGGTACTGAAAAACGGTTGGTAAAGCATCCGGCTGCGTATCAGTTTAGTCGTCCGTTTTGGATGAACTTAAATGAATATACATATGTGTCGGTAAACAGAATCCCTAAGAACTACGAAGTAATAAGAAGAGGCGCGTAACCATGTTTGATTATCGATAATATTAATTCAAAAAGGAGAATTAAAATGCCAAATTGGGTAACAAATCGAATTGTGTTTCACGGAGATCAGGAGAATATAGACAGGGTTCTTCAGTACATAAAAGGAAATGGGTCTAAAATCGACTTCAACAAAATTATTCCAATGCCCGACAACATTTATCGCGGTGATTTAGGCAAGAGGGAGAGGGAGCTGTACGGCTCAAATAATTGGTATGATTGGAGTGTGGCGAATTGGGGCACGAAATGGAACGCGCAACACTCCTTGCTCAACAACAAGAATACACTGTGGTTTGATACGGCGTGGACCTGCCCTATACCCGTACTCAATAAGCTTGCAGAGATTTGCTGTGTAAACGATGTTAGGTTTGAAGGGGAATGGGCTGATGAGGATTGCGGTTGTAATGTTGGTGTGTTTTGGAGCGACAACTGTGTAGACGAAAACTGTGATTTTTATTATAAACCCATAGACGACGAGACAGACGAAGCATATGACATATATACCAAACTTAAAGGCGAAAACTATTGCTTGGATAAGGATGAACGCGGGCACTGGATTAAGTATAGCTGCGACGACTGCCCTAATAGTGACAAATGTTAAATACATAACAGAAAGGAATTGAATTTGAAAATGAAAACATATAAAGGATTCGACAAGGATTTAAAGTGCAGAGGTTTCCAATACGAAATAGGAAAAGAGTACGAAGAGGAAGAGGCAAAAGCTTGTGAAAAAGGATTTCACGCTTGCAAAAATCCTTTAGAAGTATTCAGCTATTATCCGCCGTGCGATGGAAATCGATACTGCGAGGTGGAACAGGACGGAGAGCTTTCCGAACATAACGCTGACTCCAAAGTTGCCTCGACCAAAATAAAAATCGGCGTCGAACTTGGACTCAAGGGACTTATACAAGCAGGAGTATCATTTATTCTCGACCGTGTAAATTGGAAAGATGACGCGGCAACGAATACGGGCAACTATTCAGCGGCAACGAATACGGGCAACCAGTCAGCGGCAACGAATACGGGCAACCAGTCAGCGGCAACGAATACGGGCAACTATTCAGCGGCAACGAATACGGGCAACTATTCAGCGGCTGAAGTCTCAAACGGCGATTCTGTCGCAATAGCAACGGGTTATCAGTCTAAGGCAAAGGCAGGATTCGGCTCTGCTATCGTCATTGCGGAGCGCGGCGGTTGGAACGGCGAGACATATCCGCTAATTAGCATTAAGGCGGCAATGGTGGACGGAGAAAAAATTAAAGCTGATACTTGGTACACCCTTGAAAACGGCGAGTTTGTCGAATGTGATTAACAGAGAGGAATTGAATTTGGAATGGAATTGAAATTTGATTTAGGAATGCAGGTCATGACGCAGGGTATAGCAAATATACTCGGTGACGGTAAAATTTGCGAGGAATTGCTCGACGCTTTCGGACGATACACAAAGTGCGATTGGGGTGATATCCCCGAAGAGGACAAGGCTTTAAACGACGAGGCGGTTCGGGTAGGCGATGGACGGACGCTCGCCGCATATAACACAAGTAAGGGCGAGATTTGGATAATCACAGACTTCGGCGACGAGGGTAATGTGACGACCATGCTGTTGCCGGAGGAGTATTGAAATGATATTAGACACACTGAGGTGCTCTGATGTGGTTATGGGTGACAGTATGCTCATAGTAGATTTTATTTAAGAAAGGAAAACGAAATGGAATATCTTGTGAGATTCAACTATTCAGGACGAGTTACCTATGAGATTGAAGCAGACGACGAAGAGACGGCGAAGAGAGAAGCTGCTAATAGGTGGTTGGTTTGGGTATCGGCAGACGCGGTGGGGCACGATCCCGAGGTTGCGTGTGCGGGTATTGAGGATGACACTATGACGGTTGAACGGCTAATAGACGGTGATGTAGCGGAGGTAAATGAAAAATGAGTAATGAAACAAAGGCTTTACTCATAGATGGCGATACCGTAAATAAGGCATTAAAATCAATAGGGGTTGCTGCGGCTAACGCTGCTAATACAAATCGTACCCTTGCCGATATACTTAAAGATGTCAATCATCGTTTCGAAGAGCAATTTAATATTGATATAGAAACAAGAAAAGAAAAAGAGAAAGAGCTTGATGAGATGAGAGCTTCGGGCAAGTTTGTTTCTGTTATGGTTTTTGACCAGACAAATAAGCAGAGAAATTATCAGTATGTCGGTGAAACTTACTCGGGAGAGACGGTAGTTGGCAGTATCGTTTATGATGAGGGGACTTACATTTATGACCCCAAATATTATATCTATACTTTAGCCCACCTTAATACTTCTACGGGCGGCGAAGTAGACGACCATAATATGCGTAGAGTTGAGGTGCGCCCTGATTCTATTCGTCCGCACACACAGATTGAAAAAATTAAGGAAGAGCTGCGAAGGGGTCACTGTGTAGAGCTTGTTCGGAACCTCTCGGATAGCTTTTCTGATAAGTCAATATGTACTATTGCGAGTGAAAAAGAAATTCCTTATAAGCTTTGGTTTAGAAAGAAAACTAAAATGAAGAGATTTGGAGGCAAACGAAAATGAATGACGTAGCGGGAAATTATATTAGGCTCATAGACACGGCTGATTCTGTTGATAAGATTTCAGAGATTACAAATCGAGCCGCGTGGGATGTTAGCATTACCAATCAAGAGTATTGCGAAATATATGATTATGCGGTTAATAAAGTTAGAGATTGGAGGTAAATGAAATGAATTTTGAAACATATGAAAAATGTAGAACCATAGAAGCAATAGATAGAGTGTTAGACTTTATGGAAACAGATGAGTTCCGAAAAGCCAGAGAAGCCACCGAGAACTGGTATGGTGATGTGTACGAGTGTAAGGCGACGCTTGATGATATAAAAACGCTTCTTAAGGATGAGATAGAATAAGAAAGGAAAACAAAAATGTATAAACTTGACTTTTACACAGCAATATCTGACAGAAACGACCCTAAGACCCTTAATCACTTTGAGCGGGTCAGCGGTTATGGACAGGTAGTAAGAACTCCACGAGGAAGAGAAATCGAATTTGGTTTTGATAAGCGGAGTGACGGATGGTATGTAACCGATGTTGCTTCCGGTATGAGGATTCCTAAAAAATATGACACAAGGATGAAAGCGCTCGCCGCTCTTAACGCAGAGCTGCTTAGTAAGGTTGATAAGGCAGTAGAGAGTAATACATACAAAGCTGTAGTGAAAGCTCTTAGCAAATTTAAAACAAATTCGGAGGTAGCGTGATATGACGGTGTATGAAGTGTTGAAAACATATTGCAAAAACTGCGTACACAACGGTAATTGTTGGAAGCCGTGTGCGGCGGCGACATCGGCGGTAATGAGCGACGAAAAGGTGAAAGCAAAGACGGTGGTGAGTTTATGATACTGAACACGACATATTGCAGACGAGCTTTTACTGGCGTGTATTGTGAACATATGGACGGAAATGTGTGTGTTAGACAATCCGGCGAGTGTGAGTTTCAGTACGGAGCGGGTAGACGACGAGAAAATGAAGTCCAGAAGGAATTGGATTCTGATTTAAAAAACGAAAACAAAAGGAGAATGTAAATGAATATCAAAGTAAAAATCTGTGATAAAGCTATCGAGCTTATTGACCTGCTGGCTAATATGCCGCTCGCTGATGATGAATTTGTTGATGAGATAATAGACGGTATTCGGTACAACGAGCCGTACCGAATAGAAGTAATTAGAGATGAGGTACAGAATGGCTGAAGAAATATAGGATATCCGCAATTAGAGGTTAAAAATTAAAAACAAAAGGAGGTATGAGCCATGAAAATTATAAAAGCATTAAAAATGCGAATCTATCCAAACAAAGAACAGGCTTTAAAAATTGACAAAACCATTGGCTCATGCCGATATGTTTACAACCACATGCTTGCTCGTAATAATAAGATATATGCACGTCGTAATGAACACTTATCGTATTATGACATGCAGAACCTTTTACCGCACATGAAGGAATATCTTCCGTGGCTGAAGGAGTCGGATTCACAGGCTTTGAAGTATGCCTGCCGTCAGGTCAATAAAGCCTTTGATGGGTTCTTTAAGAAGAGAACCAATTTTCCAAAGTTCCACAGCAAACGAACAAGCAGACAGTCCTACACGACTACAAATAAAGCCTATATTGACTACAATCCTGATGAAAGAAAGGTAAGACTGCCATTCCTTGGATGGATGTGCTGCTCAGACAATCGTATTCTAAAAGACTGCACTTTCAAGCAGGCTACGGTATCAAAAAAGAATGGCAGGTATTATGTTTCTATTACGTACAGCATTGAAAAAAATGTAGTTCCTGTGCCTGTGAGTGAAAACCAAGCTCTAGGTCTGGACTACAAATCAGATGGACTGTATGTAGATAGCGAAAGTAATGCACCTGATACGCCGCACTGGTTTCGACTGGCTCAAAGCAAGCTGAAGAAAGAGCAGCGAAAGCTTAGAAACAAAGTTGGCTCTAAAAAGGGAGAGCCAAAGTCTCATAACTATTCAAAGCAGCTTCAAAAGGTTCAAAACCTTTATGAACATATTGCCAATCAACGTTTGGACTATCTTCATAAAGAGAGTACAAGACTAGCAGATCAGTATGATGCTATTCTGATTGAAGACTTGAACATGAAGGCTATTGCCAACAAAGGCTTCGGCAACGGCAAAGCCACTCTTGATAACGGATGGGGCATGTTTGTAACCATGCTTGACTATAAGCTGAAAGAACGTGGCAAATGCCTACAAAAAGTAGACAAATGGTATCCATCCTCACAGACCTGCAGTGTCTGTGGATGTATGAATGAAGATGTAAAAGATTTGAGTATTCGAAAATGGATATGTCCACACTGTGGTGCAGAGCATGATCGAGATATCAATGCTGCTATCAATATCAAGCAGGAAGGCCTGCGGTTACTAGAAGTAATTTAAGAAATGTAGTAAAAATAAATGTACTGTACGGTGAGGCACATCGGAACAGGCGAAAGCCGAACGCATGTGGAGACAGGAACTTCGGGCATACAGCTTTTATAGTGTATGCAGATGTCTGTCGAGGAAGCATGAACCACAGGACAAGGTTGAAAATCAGTTCTAGCTGGCACTGGTGAAAGCAGTGTTTTCAACCTCAGATTGCGGATAGCCGAAATCGTTGAGGTGTATGATAGCATCTGAGCTATCGTAAGTAAAAAATAATATGGGAGAGGAAGATTAAAATAATTAAGAGAGGAGAAATCTACTTGGTTTCGCTGGACGGAGTGGGGTCTGAACAACGGAACACAAGACCTGCGATTATAGTGCAAAACGATGTGGGAAATGCCCACTCGCCGACGACGGTTATCGTACCTTTATCGACAAAAATAAAACCGTCTATGGCGACGACGCACGTCAAAATAACAAGTGAGCAGGGCGTAAGAGATGAATCAGAAGCGTTATGTGAACAACTGAGAGTGGTAGACAAATCGAGATTAGGAAGGAGAGTGGGTAAAATCACCGACGAATCAGTTATGACGGATATAACAAGAAAAATAAAAGTAGTGTGCGGCTGTTAATTGGAGGGAAAAATGGAACATCAAACAGTAGTGGCAAAAACGAAAAATGGAAATGAGTTTGTGGCTTGTTCCGGTATCGGAAGCAAGCTCTGCTCAATACATAGCTGCGAGTCGTGTCCTAAGATGAAATCAATTCGGGACAGCGCAAATAAGCTTGGATATGCTGGAAAAGGAAATGACTTTGCAGAGCTATTAAATTATCTATTCGATAAGGAGTGTGAACAGTTTGGAAATTATGCTGTTGTGGAGGTGTGTATGTCAGATTGACTCAATTCAAAGTAAAAGAGTTCAAGAGAATTTTACGGGATAACGGCTATAAGGAGGTGAGGTGTTGCGGTAGCCATCAAACTTGGAGCAATGGTGCAAGCAAAATTACTTTGCCGACGGTTAAGCTGAGTCCTGTTATAGCGGCTCGACTCATAAAGGAAAATGATTTGAGTGTCCGATAAAAGTGACAACTTACAACTGGAAAAAATTCCCTGTTGACAAGAGAATTTTTTAGGACTATAATAAAAAATGTAAACGGAACAAATGTTCGACTAAAGTTCGATTAATGAAAGGAGAAATTTGTAAAATGGGATTTTTGGGTTCATTTCTTGGTCTGATTGGTGCTTCGGCGGTGTTTGTTGGAGCCGATGTTAAAGAGCGTTGGGACGAAATAGATAGAGAGCGGCAGCGCATTGCGGCAAATCCCGCACCGCCTCCGGAGATGAGGGGAAATTTAAGAGATAAATATGAATCTGAATGGCACAGAGGCGATAACACTCATTTCCCGGAAGAATATCTTCCTGCTCTTGAGAGCGATCCAGAGGTACTTTACTGGTGGATTGAGCTTCTTGCAGAGCGTGAGATAAGGCGTCAGGGTTATCGCGGTTATCCTATCAGTATTCAGGGCAATTTCAATCGAGTGTATAATGCTTGGAAGGAGCGTCAGAATTGGGTCAGATAACCAGTGTCGATGTTAATAAAGACATACTTATTGATAGTCTGAAAGCCCAGAACGCAAGACTAAAAAAGCTCCTCCGCGAAACAGCAGAAGAGCGAGACAGATATAAATCCTTGTGGGAAACAAATCGGATTCAAAATGAATTTTCAGAAAAGGAGCGAAAAGCAAATCGGCGATTAGAACAAGAGAAAAAGCAAGAGCGGCTGTTGTCCGGTGTAAAATCGGATGGCGTTCCGGTAGCTCATGCGGCGGATTCGATTCGTTCCTATGATGAAATGTGTGTTGTACTGGATAAGCTCAAAAACACAGGACGAATGGGAATACGAAACTGGGCTATGTTCCGTTGCGGCATTTGCTTCGGTCTTAGAGCAAGCGACCTCGTTAAATTAAAATGGGGTTGGATCATGGACGACGACGGCGAGTTCAGAGACCGTATACCCGTAGTCGAGAGCAAGACATCTAAAATCAATCGGTGTTTCATTTCAGATGCGATAAAGGAAACGCTTACAGAATATCGCAAGTGGCTCGGCGGACGCAACTGTTCTCCCGATGATTACATCTTCTCGAAGAACAACGGCGGGAGACTACAGGAGCAAAGCTATTCACGATATCTCAAAAGCGCGGGAAAGGAAGCGGGGTTGCCGATACACATCTCGTCTCACACCATGAGGAAATCATTTGCCAATATAGTGCTGTGTTGTCATGACGGCGGTGCGAATGATTATGCTATGAGAGACTTACAGGGTATGCTCGGACATTCAGATGTAAGAATTACGATGAGCTACCTCAAAGACACAATCCTCAGATACGACGAAGCGAGAAAGGCGGTGTCAGATTTCGTCCTCGGAAAGACAGATATAAACGAGCTGGTTACTTCAAAACAGGTCTCCAATAATGAAATTTACGAGCTTTGCAAAGAAATGTTTGAAAAACAAGTTGCGTAAATTATTTTCATAGTTTTTGGTAAATCAACAAAGTGAGGTGATATACTTGACTCGTAAGAACAAGAGAGCACTCGCGAGAGCTGCTCGATACATAAACGATAGGGTCGAATTTGCAAACGACATCTTAGATGACGAAGAGGATCGACTCGATGGTTGGGCGGAGAATCTGAAAGGTTCTCAAAAACACATGGACGCAGAAGACTTTGTTGAAGATATCCGTGAACAGTTTGATATAATAACTGATGCGGTAGAAGAAATACGGTCTTTGTGCGGAATAGAAGACTAAAAAAAAGAAGACTCCCCACGAAAGGGTAAAAGCGTTTGGCGACGGCTTCCCAATTCGATGAGGAGGAACGACATTCGTATGCTCTTATACTAAACACTGGCGTGTTTTTATAGGGGCATAGTCCTGCCATTGTCATTATAACACAAGGGCGGTTGAATGTCAACGAGAAAATAGGAGGAACTTATTGTGCAGAAACCTAAAATTGTTTACATTGCCGTTGACGACGACGATTATGAGCTTCCGTTTGCTATGGGCGACACAATGCGAGAGCTCGCCGAAGAGATTGGCGTCTCTACTTGGGATATATGGAACTGCGTCAAGAATCGGGGACGCAGTACAGCGCCTTTTAATCATACATATCGTGTCGAGAAAGTTAGACTTGCCTCTGATATAGAGGACATACTCGACTTTGGCACGGACAGAGACATTTACAACATAACAATTAATGCCTATGTATAAGTCAAATTCAAAAATAATAAAAGGTCTTTCGTTTGCTCTGGTGCTGAGCATAGGAGCGTTTCTTATGGTCGGTAATGCCTTGCCGGTAGAAGCTCCGAGCGCAGAGGTAGTTGAAATCGAAACTGAAAACGAATCGGTTTTGGATTTGAAAACGGAAATTGAATCCGAAACAGAAATCGCCTCTACCACAGAGCAACAAAGACCCGCCGATTCAAAGACAAAATACGACGAAATAATTGCTGAGATTGCCGAGAAGTACGGTGTCTCGGCGGCTCTTATCAAAGCAGTTATCAAAACGGAAAGCAATTTCAATCCGACTTTGATTAGCGCAACCAACGACTACGGTTTGATGCAAATCAACGCTTGTAATGTATCGTGGCTTACAGACGAGTTAGGTGTCACAGATTTATTCGATCCAGCACAGAACATCGAAAGCGGCGTGTACATCCTTAGCGGGTATCTGAAGCGCTATTCACTTGCAGATGCGCTGATGGCTTACAACTGCGGCGAGGGTGGAGCAAAACGCCTATGGAAACAGGGTATTCACTCTACTCACTACACGAAAAGGGTATTGAAAAACTTGGATGAATTTGGAGGACTTTATGAATAGACATAAATGTTTTGCAGACAGAGGAAGCTGCTGCGCTGTGCTTACAGAAAAGCTGTGCGAATATGGTGGGTGTCGGTTCTACAAGACCGAACAGCAACTCTACAACGAAAGGCAGTTTGTAGACAGATACATACAGAAAAAATACGGAGTTAGCCGTAGGGAATATGTGAGAAGCAAATATGGCAGTGAGCTTTTAAGGTATAGGAGGAGAAGAAATGAGGAAGTCTAAGCTTCTCACTCTAATAGCTCACGAGGTTGTGCCTCGGAAATGTGTAAACAACATGGAGTTTGTCGGCTATGTTGCTCGGTGCAGTCAGTGTGGCGAACCAATAGCAATCTACTATAAACTCGACGACGAGCTGAGGGTTTCGATTTTGCCGAGATTCAAAAGATATAAGGAACAGATAGAAAACAAATTAAGGAAAGGAAATGATTTATCGAGTGGAAAATAAAATGACATTATTTACGAACGAAGAGCTTGGAAATGTTAGGGCTTTGGAGATCGACGGCGAGCCGTATTTCGTCGGCAAGGATGTCGCCGAGATACTCGGATATAGTAATCCGCGAAAAGCAATCGGCGACCACGTAGACGATGAAGATAAAACCGATGGGGTAACGATTCGTGACTCCATCGGTAGGGAGCAAAAACCCATAATCATCAACGAGTCAGGTCTTTACAGCCTTATCCTCTCAAGCAAACTCCCGAAAGCCAAAGAGTTCAAGCGCTGGGTAACGGCGGAAGTGCTTCCAGCAATCCGCAAAACAGGCGGCTATGTAAACGATACGAAACAGTTCGTCGATTACTACTTTGCGGACTGCAATACATATGGGCGAGAAGCTATTACGCTTATGCTTAACGAAACAAAACGAATGGCAAATCAGTTAAAAGCTCAGGCTCCGAAGGTGCTGTTCGCTGAGGCTGTAGAAGGCTCGAAGACATCTATTCCAGTCGGCGACCTTGCGAAGCTTATAAAGCAGAACGGCGTCGATATTGGACAGAATCGTCTCTTCTCGTGGCTGAGAATGAATGACTATCTGATAAAGTCGGGCGACAGAAAGAATATGCCGACGCAGAAGTCTATGGACTTAGGTCTGTTCGAGGTTAAGATATCGACTTTCTACAGACCCGATGGCACGGTAGATATCGCGAAGACGCCGAAAGTCACAGGTAGGGGTCAGACTTATCTTATTAACAAATTCTTGTCGAGTTTGAAGGGGGCGTAAATTTAACCCAAAAGGAATTGGGTTTTGAAAGGTTAACCATGATAGACAGGTTTTATGATTTTGATTATAACAGATAATATCCTACAAATAGATGGTAGGGAACGACTGTCACTCGTCCGTGCCATGTGGGTTTTCCTTCTTTTTTTGCAGGTCTTTATAAGTTCGATTATAACTGATAAGATCTTGCAAATTGAAGTGATCAACTCATAAGTTGACATATGTATTACTCCTTCCTTAGAGACTTGCGAGGTGCGAATAGCTGCGCTCGCTGTACCCCTATAAGTAATACTATTATGGTTGACCTTTTAAAGCCCAATTCCTTGTTTGATAAAATTAAAAGGAGCGTGAACCAGTATAAAGAAAATCCTTATAGGCGGTAGCCCTTGTACAAAATGGAGTATCGCTCAGAAAAACGGAAGAGAAGTTTTGCCTAAAGGTGTCGGCTGGGAGCTGTTCGAGAACTATCGGATAGCGAAAGAAAAATTCCAGCCCGACATCTTTTTATATGAGAATAACAAGTCGGCGGCTCAACCCATAAAAGACGCGATTTACTCTGCTCTTGGTGGGGGCAAAGACTCATCAGTTCGGCTTACACACATAGACAGTGCGTTGGTTTCGGCGCAACATCGTCAGAGGTTTTATGTTACGAATTTTGGTGATATAGAACAACCAGAAGATAGAGGAATTTTACTTTGCGATGTACTTGAAAGCGGAAAAGATTTGTCTTGCCGCGAAAAGGCGTATACGCTTACAGCCAGCTATGGCGGAGCGGTAGCGTGGAACACCTTGGAAAGAAATCAACGAACTATGGTTGCAGAGCCAGTATATGTAGAATTTGCGGTTGGCGAATCAATTCAAAAAATGATTCCTGCTGTTGTTGATAGATTTGGTTATTTACCTGAAAAATTTAATGCATACAACCGTACTGAAATAAAAGATAAATCTCCGACACTTACAACGGGAAGTATGGTTACAAGCAGTTGTGCCACTACGATTTTGACGCCGATACGCATAGGAACTATAGAAAGCAATGTAAAGAATAAGTCGCACGACAGCAAACAATATCGTGTATATAGTCCCGACGGAAAAGCAACTACGCTTTGTGGACAAGGCGGCGGAGTCGGCGCAAAAACTGGATTGTATGCCTGTCCCATAAACGAAATTGACGGCAAGCCGATATACACGGTTAAGAATGGATTAATAACCATCAAGGACAAACAATACCCGATTAAGCTCGCCGATGGCCATTACCTTATACGAAAGCTTACACCGTTAGAATGTGAGAGACTGCAAACTCTTCCGGGCGGTTATACGAGCGGAGTTAGTGATACTCAGCGATATCGTGCTATCGGCAATGGGTGGACGGCAGAGGTTATTATACATATTTTAAATCATGCTCTTAAAGATATCCCGAGAGACCAAGAGCTTGTAGTCTTGTCACTTTACGACGGAATAGCAACAGGTAGGTACTGTCTGGATAAGATGGGCTTTACGAATGTCAAGTATTATGCTTATGAAATAGACCCATATCCGATAAAGATAGCGATGTCAAACTATCCCGATATCATCCAGTGTGGCGATGCCTTTCGGGTTAGGGATGATGATTGGAAAATTCCGGACTAAAAGGAATCGGGTTTTGATTTGAAAAATGAAAATGAAAAGGGGAGATGAAATGGCTCAGGATTGGAGCGGCGATGCAAACTCTGTGTACAAAATTATCGGGGCGTCTAACCACTCAAACGAAAACAGGGCAGACGACGACTACTACGCGACTGACCCGAAGGCGGTAGAGGAGTTGCTGAAACGAGAGAAATTCTCTCACTATGTGTGGGAGCCGGCTTGTGGTGGAGGACACATATCAAAAGTATTGGAGGCTCACGGTTACGACGTTCTGTCGAGTGATATTGTGGATAGGGGTTATCCGAATACATATGTGGCGAACTTTTTGAGAACCAAATCTCATCCCACGAAATATATACCACGCGACATTATCACGAACCCGCCGTACAAATATGCTAAGGAATTTATAGAGAAAGCCTTAAAGTTATCTATGGATTCAACTAAAATAGCTATGTTCCTCAAGGTCACATTTCTTGAGGGCAAGGCAAGACGGGAATTGTTTGATAAAGCTCCACCGAAATATGTGTATGTATTCTCCGGTAGAGTGAACTGTGCTAAGAACGGCGACTTTAGTAAAGCTGAGTCGAGCGCCGTGGCGTATGCGTGGTTTGTTTGGGAAAAGGGGTTCAAGGGCAAACCGAAAATTAGATGGATTTAAACCAAGGAGGAGTATTGGTTAAATGAAAATGGATAAGGTTGCGGGGTCGGGAAATGACGAATTCTACACACCCGCATATGCGATTAGACCAATCCTTAAATATGTAGAGGGGGGAGCAAAAGTCTGGTGTCCCTTTGATACAGCAGACAGTTTGTTTGTAAAAGAGCTTAGGGCACACGGCTGTGAAGTGATACCGACTCATATCGATAACGGACAAGACTTCTTTAGTATAGAGATTCCCAAGTGTGACTATATAATTTCCAACCCGCCGTACTCGCGCAAAGGAGATGTATTAGAGAGATTATTTGAGACGGGTAAGCCGTTTGCTATGCTCGTTGGGGTAGTCGGCTTGTTTGAAAGTCAAAAGAGATTTGATATGTTTAAACAAAATGAGTTCGAGATAATGTATCTCAATAGGCGTGTTTCGTATTTTAAATCATATGACGACGAAAAGCCTTCGCTAAACCCGCCGTTTTCGAGCGTTTATGTGTGTCATGGGATGTTGCCGAAAACTATTGTATTTGAGGAAATAAGCAAGGCAGGATAAAAATAAATTAAATTTAAACCAAGGAGGAAATTAAATGATATTTAATATTGTAATGATAGTTATAGCTGCGGTTCTCACGGCTGTAGGTGTGATTTTAGCTTACAAAGAGATAGAATACGGAGACGACATTCCGGTGGCAATTCCTATAGTAAGTTTTGTGTTGGCGATATGTCTGTTCGTACTCTCAGCTTCAGCGGCTATTGTGCCGACCGGATATACGGGAGTGAGAACGACGCTCGGTCAGATAAGCGACCAGCCTGTACATAGTGGTTTCAACTGGAAAGCGCCCATTGTTCAGAGCATAAAGCTCGTAAATAACAAACAGCAGGACGCGCAGTTCGGCGGCGACAAAATCTGGTCGGAGACTAAAAGCAGAACAGCAATTTACTACGCAGACGTGACCGTTACTTATCAGATTAACCCCGACAGGTCGGCGTGGATCTACGCTAATGTCTCGGACTACAAGAACTCTCTGGTGTCCGAAAACATAGTTGCTTCGGCTATTAAATCCAGTAGCAAAGTGCTTAGCGATACCGACGCGACGAACCGCTCGATAGTTGAACCGCTGATAATGAAAAATCTTCAGGCTTCTATAGACGAGAAGTACGGCGAGGATGTTGTTGCGATACTCAAAGTGACGGTAAACGACATTGACTTTGACGAGTCATATCAGGCGGCGATAGCATCAAAACAACAGGCTCAGCTTGCGGCAGAACAGCAGGAAATCGAAAATAAAAAGGCTGTGGATAAGGCAAAGGCAGACGCAGAGGCGAAGCTTATAAAATCTAAGGCTGAAGCTGAAGCAAATGACACTCTTGAGAAGTCCCTGACGGATAAGATTCTTAAAGAAAAATACATAGAGAAGTGGGACGGAAAGCTCCCGAGTGTGATGACCGGCGACGATGGAAGTTCGATAATGATTCAAAAGTAAGGAGGGAATGAATGAGGGTATTACTGTTGTTGCGCGGTAGTGCTGGGTGTGGTAAGTCAACATGGATTGAACAAAATGGACTTGAACCCTATACACTATCCGCCGACGAGATAAGGTTGATGTACGCTTCGCCCGCTTTAAATGTTTGTGGCGAAGAGTGTATAAGTCAGTTAAATGACACTAAGGTCTGGAAGACACTCTTTCAGATTCTTGAGTCTCGAATGGAGCGAGGAGAGTTCACCGTTATTGACGCGACGAACTCCAAAACTTCCGAGATGAAGCGCTATGCGGAACTTTGTAACCGTTATCGCTATAGGATTTATTGTGTAGACTTCACCGACATTCCTATTGAGGAAACCAAAAGGCGAAATAAAATGCGACCTATAGTTAAACAGGTTCCTGAAACAGTAATCGATAATATGTATGCTCGTTTCGCTACTCAGAAAATTCCGTCGGGGATAACCGTTATAAAACCGGATGAACTTTCAAGGGTGTGGTTCAAACCTATGGATGTTTCGGAATACGATGCGGTTCACTTTGTTGGAGATGTTCATGGCTGCTATACGGCACTCAAAGAAGCAATCAGGGATGTAACTGAGAAACCTAATGAGCTGTTTGTGTTCTGCGGAGACTATACTGACAGAGGAATTGAAAATGCAGAGGTAGTAAAGGAGCTTCTTCGCATCTATAAAGAACCGAATGTATATCTCATAGAGGGAAATCATGAGAAACATATGTGGGTTTGGGCTAATGACGGAACTACCGGGTCAAAAGAGTTTGAGATGCATACAAGAGCTCAGCTTGAAAGCGCTTCTTTTACTAAAAAGGATGTTCGCAAACTTTACAGAAGTTTCGGGCAGTGCGCCTATTATATATATCGTGGCAAAACTATATTGGCTACACACGGTGGTCTTAGTACGTTGCCTAACAATCTCACGCTGGTGGCTACCGACCAAATGATTAAAGGCTCTGGGAATTATAGCGACGCCGATGTTGTTGATCAGTCTTTCTGTGAAAATACTGACGCTTATCAGGTGCATGGGCACAGAAATCTTAAAGGAAATCCCATTCAGGCTTGCAGAGCCTTCAATCTTGAGGGGAATGTTGAGTTTGGAGGCTCTATAAGAGTTGTTAGTTTTGTTGGCAATGAGATAAAGGTGAGCGAGTTTAAAAACAATATATATTTACCGACTGAAGAGAGAATTGATTATACTGCAAAGATAAAAAAGAACGAGTCTGTTGCAGATGCTATTCTGGCTCTGAGAGGTAATAAGCAGGTAGTCGAGAAGCAGTTCGGTGATATCTCGTCTTTTAACTTCTCAAAACAGGCTTTCTTTGACAAGATATGGGATGAGCAGACGATTAGGGCACGAGGTTTGTATATCAACATTCCCAAAGGAAAAATAGTCGCAAGAGGCTATACAAAGTTCTTTAATGTAAACGAGCGACCGGAGACAAAATTTGATATGTTACAGCACAAGCTTAAGTTTCCTGTAACTGCGTATGTTAAAGAAAACGGGTTTCTCGGGTTAGTTTCATATAACGAGATAGATGATTCGCTGTTTGTTACAACGAAATCTAATCCGGATGGTAATTATGCATCGTGGCTTAAAGAGATGATAGATAAGAAAATCCCTGTTGATACACAGCAGAAAATGAAAGAATTTTCAAGGGAGAACAATGTAACATTTGTGTTTGAGTGTATTGATATGCAGAGAGATCCACACATAATTGATTATCCGGAAAATCATCTTTTCTTGCTTGATATTGTTTACAACGAGTTGAAGTTCAAAAAGTTCAGTTATGACGAGCTTATAAGTGTTGCAGACAAGTTCGGGCTCGAACACAAAGAGCGAGCTGTCGTAATTAACGATTGGCAGACATTCTTCGATTGGTATTACACGGTCACAGCACCTGATTATCTGTATAACAACAGGCATATAGAGGGATTTGTCGTCGAAGATGCCGACGGTTATATGGTTAAGCTTAAACTTGCTTACTATAATCTCTGGAAATACCTTCGCGGCATTTCCTACAAGGTTCTTAGACGCGGACATCTTGATGGCAAGGAAACTTCGTCTCTTACAACGCCATTAATGAATCAGTATTATGCGTGGCTTAAACGAATTTACGCAGAAACAGAGGATAAAGAGTCAATACCGCGTGATATCTGCTCGCTTAGAAAACTATTCTACGCATCGGACGAAGGAAGAAATTTTACAAAGGAGGGGAACGATAATGATTGACGCATTTCTTTTTAACATTCTTAATCTGATTGGTCTTTATGGTAAAGCAATTCTTGTGTTCATCGAGAAAATACTTGGACTGTAAAATCCAAATAAATAAAAATGAAAAGGGGTAAAACAAATGGGATTTCAGAAAGCAAAAAGAGAACAGATTTGGCTTAAGGTGCTACTCGCGGGTCCAAGTGGAAGCGGTAAGACTTTTTCGGCGCTGAGACTGGCGAAGGGCATAGCCGCCGCTGCGGGTGGTAGAGTCGCCGCAATCGACACGGAGAATGGTCGTATAAGATATTACGCAAATGAGTTCGACTTCGACGACCTTCAGCTTCAGGCTCCGTATACTCCCGAGAAATACATTCAGGCTATTGACGATGCGGTTGACGGCGGATATAAGGCTCTTGTTATCGACAGCATAACTCATGAGTGGGATTACTGTGTTGATTATCACGACAAGATGCCGGGCAATTCTTATACCAACTGGGGTAAGGTAACTCCGAGACATGACGCCTTTATGGAAAAGGTTCTTCAGTCTCCTATACATATTATATCCACCGTTAGAGGCAAGGACACTTATGTTCTTGAGGATAGAAACGGAAAACAGGTTCCTAAGAAAGTCGGTATGGGCTACAAGCAGAGAGATAACACGGAGTACAACTACACTCTAACCTTTAATATCGCGCAGGACACCCACATAGCGGAAGCTCAGAAAGATAATACACACCTCTTCGAGGGCAGATACGATGTGCTGACCGAGCGCGACGGCAAGGCTCTGTTTGACTGGGCAAACGCTGGCGACGCCCCCGCTCCGAAGCCGGTTAATAAATCCGCCGCAGAGGAAGAGCCGGTTGCAGATGTTCCTGTGGCTGAGAAGTCTAAGATAGAAATGGCTATAGACAGCATTAACAAACTCGCTAAAGAACTTGCAGACAGCGGTGTGGCGAAGAAAACAATTTCAGATATAATCAAGTCGGTTTCGGGTAGTGCAAACTATAATAAGATAACTGACTTTGAGGTAGCGACAGATGTTTATAAGGAGCTTGTAGCCCTTAAAAATAAGGAGGATTAATTATTTATGGTAGAGAATAATGTAACAATCATCGGTAGACTTACGGGCGACGTAGAAATAAGAACCGCCGGTAACACAGACAACAGAGTGGCGAATTTCACTGTAGCTATCAATCGTCCCAAGAGAAAGGACGCAGAAGACGAAGCAGATTTCATCCGTGTTAGGGCGTGGAACTCAACCGCCGACTTTATCGAAAAGTATTTCGGCAAGGGTTCTAAGATAGGTGTCAGAGGTTCCATTCGTACAGACTCGTATAAAAACAAGGACGGCGAGAACAGAAGCGTGACATATGTCCTTGCTGATGAGATCTGCTTTATCGAGTCTAAGTCAACTTCCAACGGCGGCTCTGAGCCGAAAGCAAAGGTGAGCACAAAGAAAGCAAATGTTGATGTCACTACTGACGACGATGATCTGCCGTTCTGATGAGACATATGGAAAAATACAGCTTTTCTAAGTTGTCTTCTTTCCATCAGTGTCCGCTGCAATATTGGTATACATATATAGCTCGTGAGCAGGGAGAAAATAATGCTTTCGCACAGTACGGAAGTTTCGTTCACTCCCTGCTCGAACACTGGGGCAAAGATGAACTTGCCGAGTATGAGTTGCTGGGTGAATATGAAGATAAGTTTTTCGACCACGTAACTCAGGAATTTCCACCCAACAAATACACCGACTTGAGTAAGAAATATTACGACGACGGCGTACAGTTTTTGTCAAACTTCGAGGGCGTGGATGCGAAAGAGATACTCGGTGTAGAAGAACACTTCGAGGAGCCAATTGCGGCGGCGGACGGAAGAGATAGCTTCATCATTCAGGGCTTTATAGACCTTATATACATAGACTCGGCGGGACGGTTGGTAGTTCACGACTGGAAATCAAAAGCAAAATTTAAAAACCCCGCCGAGCAGAAGAAGTATGCGAGACAGTTATACATATATTCAATTTATGTCAAGCTGAGATATGGTAAGTTTCCCGATCTACTGAGATTCCATATGTTCCGTAACAGCAAAGATGTGGATATCAAGTTCAACATTGACGACTATTACGAAGCAATAAACTGGATGCAGGAGACGGTAAAGAAAATCCGGGATTGCGGTGAGTTTGAAAGCCGACCGGATGATTTTTATTGCCAATATCTGTGCGACATGAGACTAAAATGCTGTGGGGAGACGGCGACAAAGTAGCATAAAGTAAAGGAGGTTGATGATTTATACAGGTATTAAAAAGCGATATTCAAAGAGCGAAAGAGAAATTAGGGGATAGAAATGCTGAGATTATGGTTGAGTTGCTCGGTATTACGAACTGGAACCCCTCAAGAAGAGTCGGGTGTTGCCCGAACCCCGAACACATAGACAAGAATCCGTCGTGCTCGTATAACCCCAAGACTTATTCTTTTCATTGCTTTGCGTGTGGCTTTACCTGTGACATCATAGATGCCTATATCACATCCAAGAAGTGTACTTTTCTTGAAGCGTGTGAGATGCTTTTTGATGAGGCGGGTATACAGTATTCATTCGCAGAGCGCGGAACAAAAGACAGGGCATACAAATACCCCAAACCCAAGTATGCCGACAACAAAGAAGAGGTGTACAAGTATTGGCGGAAGAGAAAAATATCACCTGAAACAATAGATTATCTGAATATACAACAGGACGAAAAAGGAAACACCTTGTTCCAGTATTTCGACCTGAATGACGTGCTCGTAATGTGTAAAGTCCGCAAGTCACGCGCAGTGCCTCACGGTGAACTTAAGATATGGTATCTCGAAAACAGCGATTGCTGTAATGTCCTTTACAACATCAATAAAATAAATACCACTCAGCCGTTGATAATATGTACCGGCGAAGGCGACTGTGCCGCACTCATTGAGTGCGGTTTTTACAACTCCGTAAGCATTAACGGCGGCGACCAGAATACGAAGTGGATTGAAGAGTGCTGGGATTTTCTGCAAGAGTTCGAAGAAATCATCCTCGTCCACGACAACGACAGAAGCGGCGAGGAATACATAAAGAAAGTTGCTCCGAGGTTGGGCGAATATCGTGTCAAGGTTGCGGAAATCCCATTGTCTCACACCAATACAGACGGTGAGAAAGTTCGCATAAAAGACATAAACGAACTGCTGTTCTTTGAGGGAAAAGAGGCGGTCAGAGATGTAATCAATAACGCGAAAGAGTCTGAGATTCCCGCGATAGTCGATTACACCGAAGTAAAGAGATTTGATATGTCGGATGTTGAAGGGTTTACAACGGGTTTTGAAGATTTGGACGCTGCGCTCGGCAAGAACTATATGGGTTCTACAACGCTCATAACCGGAATAGCTTCTGCGGGTAAAAGCTCTCTGATATCGACGCTTGTATGCCGATCTATAGAGCAGGGTTATCCTTGTTTTATATACAGCGGAGAGCTTTCAAATCCGTCGTTGAAAAACTGGATTGACTTTGTTCACGCAGGACAGCGGGGACTTGAAGAAGTGCAAGGCGAACACGGCAAGTATTACAGAATCAAGTCTGATGTGTACAGAAAAATCAATTCCTATTATCGCGGACAGCTTTACTTCTACAAAGATTCGTTCTCGCATAAGACCGAAGACCTCCTCGCGACGGCGGAGAGTGCGGTAAGAAGGCTTGGAGTAAAAACGGTATTCTTCGACAATCTCACATCTGTGGATCTGTCGTGCGACGATAACTCAAAGTGGACTAAGCAGGAAGATTTTATAAGACAAATCATTGACTTTGCAAAACGATGGAATGTAGCTTGCTTTGTGGTTATTCACCCGAAGAAAATGGAGCAGGTACGCAAGATGAGCATCTTTGACCTACAGGGCGTCGCTGCTGCTGCCAACCTTGCACAGCGTGTTATATCGCTATACCGAGTATCACCTAAAGATAAAAAGGGTGTTGTTGGCAGAAACGGCAAGTTCATTACGCCGCCCATGAAAGGCAGTGTTGTCCTTGAAGTTCTCAAAGACCGATATGGTAGTGCGAACAACAAGGAATTTGCTCTGTACTACGACAACCCGAGTAAGAGATTCTACACAACGCCGCAGAATCTTGCCCATGCTTATGGGTGGGAAGTCGCCGACGGCGTGACAAGTGCGGAGTTGCCTTATGGCACTCCTGCTTATGACGAAGATATGGACGAGGAGGTGTTTGGTTGACAGACAACTTAGTAATTTATCATCTACATAGTGATAACAGTCTGCTGGATAGTTGCACGGGCTACAAGCTGTATATCGACAGAGCCGCTGAACTTGGACAACCAGCTATAGCGTTCAGCGAACACGGAAAACCACTCAACTGGGTCAAGAAAAAGATGTATTGCGATGAAAAAGGAATTAAATACATTCACGGCGTTGAGATATACCTCACTGAAAGCCTTAATGAAAAGGTCAGAGATAACTACCATACGGTGCTTATAGCTCGAAACGAACAGGGCGTGAAAGAACTCAACCTTGCAGTGTCGAAATCATGCGATAAAGACCACTTTTATTATGTAAATAGATTGAGTTTTGACGAGTTTCTGAAGCTGTCCAACAACATTATCACGACGAGCGCGTGTCTTGCAAGTCCTCTAAATAAGCTTCCCGTAGACCATCCGATGTACGAGAGTCTTGTTAAGCGATATGACTTCCTTGAGATACAGGCGCATGACTGTCAGGAGCAGAGAGACTTTAATGTGCATTTGGCGGAGCTTGCGAAGAAGTACAGTAAGCCGCTGATAGCAGGAACCGATACTCACTCGCTTGACAAATATAAAGCTGAGTGCCGCAAGATATTGCTTAAATATAAAAACAAGTCCTACGGCGACGAAGATACATACGACCTCACATATAAGTCCCGTGAAGAGTTGGACGCTGCATTTGCAAGGCAGGGCGTTCTACCTTCCGAGCTTTACAGACAGGCTATGGACAACACGCTTGTAATGGCTGATATGGTAGAGCCGTTCGAGCTTGATACATCTATTAAATACCCGATACTGTACGGGTCGGCTGAAGAGGATAGCCGAATAGAAGCTGAGCGTGTTGACCGAATGTTCAAAGAGAAGCTTGAGACGGGGGTTATACCGCCCGAACAGGAAGAAGCGTTCAGAACCGCACTGGCTGAAGAAAGAAAAATCTTTGAGAAAGTCGGCATGAATGGCTTTATGCTTTGCGAGAGTGAATTGATATGCTGGTGCAAGGAGCATGGCATTGCCATAGGTCCCGGACGAGGTTCAGTTAGTGGATCGAGAACTGCCTTTGTGACAGATATCACTGACTGCAACCCCGAACAGTGGCATACGGCGTTTGCGAGATTCTGCCATGAAGACAGAGTTGAACCGGCTGATATTGATACCGACTGCATAGATAAGGATAGACCCAAAATCTTCCAGTACATAATTGATAGATTTGGGGCGGAGAAAACGGCGCGAGTAGCTGCCTTTGGAACGCTTCAGGCAAAGGCGACCATTAAAGGAATCGGAAATGCGCTGGCTAAGTATTGGGAAGAGAAAAAGAGCGGAGAACAGTTCAAACCGTCCGATAAGTTTTCGCCGGACAACCCGTATTCATTGAAAAACATTGACGGGGTTGTTGAAGAGTTCCTGATGGATGAAGACTTGGCGAAGAAGAATCATCCCGATATTTTCTTTTATTATGACGGGCTTTTGAACACAAAGATATCTCAGTCAATTCATCCTGCGGGTATAGTTATCAGTCCGATAACACTGACGGACAATTATGGTGTTTTTGATAAAGACGGAGAGCGTTGCGCTTTTATCGATATGGAAGAGCTTCATGCCGTCGGAGCAGTTAAATTTGATTTTCTGATACTTAAAAACATTGGAATTATAAACGATGCTTGTAAAATGGCTGGTATTCCGTACCCCCATATGAGCGAAATGAACTTTGACGATCAAAGGGTTTGGAACGATATGCTGAGAAGTCCTATAGCACTGTTCCAGTTTGAAAGCAGCTTCGCCTATAGCCTAATGAAGAGATTCAAACCTAAATCAATATTTGAACTCACGTTGGTTAATGCGGCTCTGCGACCCGGTGGAGCTTCGTACAGAGACAAGCTTGTTGGGCGCATACCGAACAAAAACCCCAGTGAAGAAATAGATACTCTTTTAAAAAATAACCTCGGGTATTTGGTCTATCAAGAGGATGTCATGAATTTCCTTACGCAAATATGCGGTATGTCCGGAGGCGAGAGCGACCGAATAAGAAAGATGATAACCAAAAAGAAAGTTGATGAGATAGAAGCCATAACCCCGAAAATTCTGGACGGGTATTGCAATCACTCGGATAAGCCCAGAGCGGAAGCCGAAGAAGAAGCAATGGAGTTCATGAAAGTTATTAAAGATGCGGGGTCTTATGCGTTCAATTTCAACCACTCTGTGAGTTATAGCTTGGTATCATATCTCTGTGCATATCTTCGTTGCTATTATCCTTGCGAGTTCATCACAGCATATCTTAACAACGCCGCTAATGAAGATGATGTTATTAATGGCACTACGCTTGCCGCCGAATATGGATTTAAGGTAACACCTCCTCGTTTCGGCGCGTCGAGAGATGTCTTCTATTTTAACAAGGAGAAAAAAGAAATAGCAAAGGGGTTGACGAGTGTTAAGTATATGTCCGCTGCTCTTGCAAATGAGCTGTATGACATATACGACGAGGTAAAAGGAAAATCGTTTATGGAAGTTCTCAAAGCTCTCTCGAAGACCTCTATTGACACGCGACAGCTCGACATCCTAATTAAAATTGGCTACTTTGAAGAGTTTGGAAATATGGGAGAGCTGCTGAAGCTTGTACAGGTATACTCGTTCTTTAAGAACGGAACTGCAAAATCTGTTAGCAAGTCCAAGGTTGTAGGTTTCCTTACGGATATCATCTCAGATTATGCGACGGATAAAGGTGTCAAGGGGAACGAGCTTAAGTCCTATACAATAACTGACATGGACGGGCTTTTAGCTGCCTGTGAAGAGCAAATCAGAAAATCAGATGTTCCGGACTTAACCCTTAAAGTCAAAATACAGAATAGTATCGAGTATCTTGGCTATGTTGGTATTCAGACCGGACTGCCCGAAGACCGTCGTAAACTTCTAATAACAGAAGTATTCCCTATGCGTGGACAGAACGGTGTGCCGTGGGGATATAAAGTGAATACGCAGAGTCTGGGTACAGGTAAGCAGTCGTCGTTGACGATACCGGCGAGAATATATGCCGAGAATCAGGTAGCGAAGGGTGATATCGTGTATGCCGACAACTGCTACAAGAATCCGAAAGGATATTGGTATCTTAATTCCTATAGAAAGATGTGAGGTGCAAAATGAAGCCACAATCCAAGAGAGATAAAAGAGCTCAGATTCTTTACGATGAATTACAGTATTGGGGTTTAATTAGTTATGAGTCGGATATGAGAGCTGTAAAAGCTATTGCTAATGAGTTGCCTCAAAGAATGTTAGTAAGGGTCATTTCAAAATTAAGAAGGATGCGCGGCGCTTCGTGAGGTGTTGAATCGAGTTTATCGAAACACAGATGATTGCGAAATGCGTCTTGTTCATAATGCGGGCGAGGGTTGGATAATGGATACTGAGAAGCCAGTTAAGGTAGTGCTAAATGATGCGGCTATAGTCGTAGATACGCATGAACCTATTGATGTAAGTGCGGCGACATTAACAGAGATGGTTGAGTCGGTTAAGGCAGTTAATGATAAATTTTATGAGATTGCTTATAAAGACGGTAATCTTGAAATGAAAGAAATAAAATGATGGTTGCGCGCAACTGTAGGAAAGGAGATTAGGTAGCATGATGATTTATGTGATACCTAAAGACGATGATAAACCTATTAAAATCGTTTTTGAGGGTGGGAAAGGGTCTAATCCCATAATAGAGGATGATCGGGTATATTTTATTGATGAGCACCCAAGTCCTGAAGAAGTTGGAAAAGCGTTTAGAACATTATATGAAAGATTAATGTCTATAGAAGAAGTTTTCGAGAAGCAGATACCAAAGAAGCCTTATTTTGGTGAAGCCTTGGGCTTTAAAGGCTTCTTCGGGTACTTATGTCCGATATGCCATAATTGGCTTTTATATCCCGACGAAATACCTAATTCGCGCGATTCATTCTGTTCTTTTTGTGGGCAGAAGATTGACTGGTCGGAGGTAGCCGAATGAGTGATTATATTGACCGTGCTGCACTCGGGATAGGCTTGTGTAACCGAGATGTTTTTGAGAACAAAGGTTATGCGGACGGCTGGAATGCCGCTGTTAAAATTTTAAAAGAAGCTCCCGTTGCTGATGTACAAGAGATTAAACACGGCGAGTGGATTGAGGACGGCTATTACGATATTCCTTGCGTGTGTTCGTGCTGTGGAGCGGAAGCGCAATATACAAGCACCTTTAAAGAAACATTTGACTATGATTGGGAAGAAAACTTATGCCCTACAGGGTACGAAGAAATAAGAGAATATATTAGAACGCCGTTTTGTTCTAATTGCGGCGCAAAAATGGACGGAGGTGCGAAATGAAGTGCGAAAAATGCGGGCATGAATTTGAAAAGCTCAATGTTCAGACATTTGCGAGAGATGGAAGCGACTACGAAGACAAGTGCGAAGCTGAAGTTTGCGGTGACGAAGCGGTAGTGGTCGAAACCTCTAAAAATTGGTGTGGCTACGAACTGACGGAAGAAGAAATGCTTGACACAATCACCTGTCCACACTGCGGAAAGTTTCCGTTTGAGAGCGCGGAACTCTATGTATACGACATCATACAGGTTGTGATGTTTAGAAAGGACGGAGGTAATAACAATGCGTGAGATACTATTTAGAGGTAAAGATTTTTCAGGAGTCATAAATCATCGTTGGTGCTTTGGCAGTTTGGACACAACTGAGGACGACAGAGCAATAATTATATATCCCGATAGGTTTGGAAACAGATGTCAAATTTTTGTTAATCCTGAAACCGTAGGACAGTACACAGGTCTTAAAGATAAGAATGGCACAAAGATTTTTGAAGGCGATATAATTTTGTTGAGAGGCGATGAAGAGCCTTATCAAGTCGTTTTTGATGAATCCTGTTTTCAAGTTTATAGCGACAGTGTTCGCTATGCTATGGATAACTTTTACGACTACGAAATAGAGGTCATCGGCAATATCTACGATAATAAGTTGGAGGATTTTTAAAATGGACTATAGCGATTGTTTAGGGTATCAGCTTGGATTTTGTCGGTTTAGGTGTACCAAACCTGAAAGCTGTGATAATTTCAAAAGCAAATCGAAGTTAATCGTGTTGCCGTGTAGCGTTGGAGACACAGTTTGGTATATCACAGGAATAGGACGCAATCTAATTAAGCCGGCAAAAATAGAAGAAATTATTATAGGCAAAGACGGTATAAAATACTTATATGTGCAGGGTGATAGTTGCAGTTTTGAAGACTCGTTTGATATTTTTTATACTACCGAAGAAGAGGCACAAAGAGCTCTTAAAGGAGACAACAAGGAGGCAAAAGATAATGGCTGATGCAGATAGATGTGTCTGTTGTGGAGAAATAGTCCCCGAAGGTCGGCAAATATGCCCGCAATGCGAGATTGAACTACAGTCTAAACCAGACGTAGGAGCAGTCTTAGGTATTGAAGAGAAAATAGACGAGAATTTAATAAATGAAGATTGGATAAAATTTTATAAAGCACATCCTATTGAACTTTATGAGCTATGTGGATTTCGCTTTACTTTTACTCAAAAAATAATTCTGCGTACCATGTGCCTTTATGAGAGAACAAAAGATAGGAGAAGATTAAAATGAATTGTCTAATATGTGGTAAAGAAGTGCTATTAGACCTTACTCAAAAAGTAATATGGACTTCATGGGGCGAGGAAGTTTGTTGTGCAAGTCACTCCAAAGAGCAATGCACTCTGATGGATTTTATTTAGAGGACGGTGACTCCGAGTAGTTTATTAAGGAGATGTTTAAGTGACAAAAGAATTTAATGAGTGTGTCGGGTGTCCGCCTGAACTTGGGTGTATCGGTGACTCGTGTCCACATAGGCGTGTTACTCGATACTTCTGCGACAAGTGCGGTGAAGAGGAGAGACTTTATTATGTGGATGGCGACGAGCTGTGTGCAGAGTGTGTGCTGGAAGCTTTAGAGATAGTGGAGGGGTCAGATGATTAAACTCGAAAACTGTGAAGTGATGGGTTGGGAAGCTGCGATTCGCGAACTCTATAAAGGAAAAGGTGTCCGCTGGGTTTATCCTAACTTTTATGAAGCCTATATCTCTACCCACGGCAAGTTTCTCTCTTGTGGTACATATCCGACCGAGGAACAAGCAAGAGAAGCGGTTGCGATTACCAAGATTAAGTTGTTTGAAGCAAGTGTAATTGCTCACGGTGATAATCCTTCCGATGTCGTGGAAAGCGTGGAAAAGAGATATTTTGCTTCTCCAAGTGGTAACATTTACAACCAACACGGAGATTTGATGGTTGGTGCAGTAGACCGTTGTGGTTATCGGCACACTATCTTGAATAGAAAAAATCGTAATGTTCATCGTGTGATTGCTGAAACTTTTATTCCAAATCCAGACAATTTACCTTGTGTAAATCACAAAGACGGAAACAAACTTAATAATTCAGTTGATAACCTTGAATGGTGTACTCATTCGGAAAACACATTGCACGCATATCGTGAAGGCTTAGAGAAAAAGCAGACTGGTGAAGAACATCATAATCATAAATTAACTTGGGCTAATGTTCATTATATTCGAGATGTTTATGAAAAAGGGAGCCGGATTTATGGAAGCGCGGCTTTAGGACGATTATTCGGGGTAGATAAAAGCACTGTGTCTGCGATAGTTCATAATGAGACTTGGAGGGAACAAAATGATAAAAATTGAAAATGAGTCTGTGTCAAGTATATCCAGAGCCATATATTCAGCGCGAAATGCTATGAACTCATGGGATAAGTCGGATTCCGATTTAGAGAAAGATATCGTCGGTTCTAACGACCTCGCCCTCGCAAAACGTCTTTGTAGCGCGGGTACAGACCATCGCAAGTTTATGAGAATGATTACGGTGTATGTGGATATAACAGCACCGTTGTATCTGCTAAAAGAGCTCGATCAATATAAGGTGGGTACAGTCTCAAACTCCTGCTCGACTATGCACAAAATCCACGCAAAAGAGTTTACACTTGACGACTTCTCACACGAGCATTTGGACGACGACTGGAATGATAGAAAAAATCTCGTGGCTTACAATGACGAGTATTTTAATACACCTCTTTGTGTTATGGAATGGATTATTGAAGTCTTAAACAATTACCGTGACTTGTATCTCGAAACTAAAGATAAGAAGTATTGGTATGAGATGATACAGCTTTTGCCGAGCAGCTACAATCAGCGTCGAACTTACTTACTAAATTACGAGGTACTTGCCAACATATGCAAGTCTCGCCGCAATCATAAACTCGACGAGTGGGTTGAGTTTTGTGCGTGGATTAAAACACTCCCATACTCAGAGCTGATAACAGGGGAGCCTAAAGACAAGGGTAGCTCTGAAGACGAGAACGAGGACGAGGAGGACTAATATGGACGCAGTAGATTACCTTAAGACAAAAGAGCGAATGTGCGGAAAGTCATCTGGTTGCTCCATGTGTCCGTTTGCTATGGGCGAACCCTTTGGCTGTGAGACCGTTGAATCTCAGCACCCCGAAGAGGCTGTAGAGATGGTTGAGAAGTGGGGTGTGGAACATCCGGTAGAAACATACATAAGTGACTTCCTCAAGAAGTTCCCGAACGCGATATTGGACGACAAAGGCTATCCCCCTGAGTGCGTGAGATACCTTTACGGCAACGACCATACTCCACTCGGCGACCGTGGGTGCGTTGGTGTTTCTTGCTCGGATTGTTGGAATAGACCTATAAAGAAAGAGAAGTGTAGATATTATAAGGTTGAACACGGAGCAAAAGTGTGCATCGGTCAAAAGGGTGAGCCGTCGTGTAAGTGTGGCGGCGACGTGAATTGCTGTGAGAGAGACTAAAAGGAGAAGATAAATGGGTTATTACTTTAACAGAGAAGATATTTTAAATGGCGCAAAAGACTGCGTTTGCAGGAGCAGGGAGGCGGAATACAGCTCGCCTGAGAACAGCTTTACCGCGATAGCAAATTTGTGGACGAGCTATCTCGATGCGGCATTCCCGGACGAAAAGGTTTTGCTGACCTGTAAAGATGTCGCCGCTATGATGGTGCTTTTTAAAATGGCAAGGGTGGCGACCGGTAGAGGCAAGGCTGATAACTGGATAGACGCGGCGGGGTATGCGGCGTGTGGTGGTGAGACCGAGAAGATAATTCGACCCGACACAGAAGCCTCGAAGGACACTGACTGTGTGGTGGTTGTGTGAGAAAGAAAAAGCTAAAACGGGAGCTAAATTCTCTACGCACCGACCTCGAAGCCGCTAAGAGCAATGCTGATTTTTGGAAGGGATATGCAGAGTTCAGTCAAGAAAAATTAGAAGATAACAAACAACTCCGCGAGGAGAACTTAAGACTAAACAGGCTGCTCGCAGAGGTGACAAGTGACCTTAACGCACTTCGCCGAAGTAGTGGATTCGCTCATGCTTACTGCGCTTACGATGAGTGGTTAGACAAAGAATACTGTGACCGTTGCAGAGAGAACGGATATAACGATTGGAAATGGAGAGGAGTTTTAAAAAATGAAGAGAATCATTGGCGAGATATTTGACTGGATTACAGCAATAGATGAGGCGATAGAAATAACTGCCAAAGATGAGGCTCATAGCGACCACAAGGGTGACGAGCCACAGATACATACGTGTCCCGCAGACTGCAAGGGAGCACCCGGTGCCAACTGGCACTCAATAGAAACTGTCGGCGACCTGCCCGAGTACAGTGGCAAATTTATCGTGACGATTGAGGAGCTTTTTTATTCAATCAATTGTATACACTCGAGACCCCGCAACGAGAGAGCGACCGTTACAGCGTGGTACGACGCCGACTCGATGACTTGGGAGATTGACGGCGTGGACGAACCTATAGACGCAGTTGAGGGTGGAAGTGTTGACGGTGTGCTCACCTTTGTGATGGCGTGGCAGATACTTCCTGAGCCTTACGAGGAGGACTGATGGGATGATTAATATTCTTAGAAATGGAGCAAGCAAAACACTTGAGTTTAAGTGTTCGACCTGCGGGTGCGTTTTCGAAGCAGACATAAATAGCTATGTTCTGACGGGAGAGGAGATTGTTCGTGAGTCATACGATGGGGCGCACAAAGTTGTTGTGTATGCACCTTATACAATGTCAAAATGCCCGTGCTGCGGACGAGTAGCATACGAGGCTTAACTTATATATACGGAGGTTTACAAAACATGAAAGTAATACTTTATACGACGCATTGCCCTAAATGCAATGTGCTGACGACCAAACTGAAATCGAAGGGAGTGGACTACGAAGAAATTACCGATGTGGATGTTATGAGAGACAAGGGTTTTATGTCAACTCCTATGCTTGAGGTTGACGGAAAGACAATGACTTTCGTCGAAGCAATTAAATGGGTTAACGAGGTGGTGTGATATATGAAGTTCAATATAGATAGTCTCGATAGAAGTTTTGTAATTGAATATAATCGTCTGCAAAATGCTTACCCAGAGAGGCTGAGCGAGCTCAATGGGTTTGGAGATAAACAGCTCAACTATACCGATTTCATCGACAATTTTGTTGATAAGCAAACCATAGCAGACGCGAGTATAGATGGTAACGCGAATGTTGCACACAAGGATATTGTTTCGCTCATAAACGAAATGTCGAAGCCCCATTCAAAACTTTTGGCGTTCAACAAGATATTTCATGAGTTGACTAAGAAGTATGGACACGAGGATGCCACTGAGTGGCTGAAGGGCGAGTGGGACGGACACTTTTATCTGCACGACGCTCATAGCTCGTCTTGGGTTCCGTATTGCTTCGCTTATGATATAGACGAACTGGTGAAGCGCGGACTCTATTTCATAGATAACTTTAATGCGGCTCCGCCTCAGCACCTCAATACATATACTGATTTTGTCAGCGAATTTGTGTCGTGGACGTGCAATAGGTCTTCAGGCGCGGTTGGGCTTCCGAGTTTTCTCGTTTATTCGTATTACTTCTGGAAGAAAGATTGCGACGAAGGTTACTTTGTAAAGTCTCCCGAATATTACAGAGACCAGTCTTTTCAGGAGATAATCTATCGACTTAATCAGCCCTATCTGAGGGGCGGAATCCAGTCGGCTTTTACCAACTTCTCAATATTTGATAAGCCATATCTTGAAGCGCTCTTCGGCGGTAAAGAGTTCCCCGACGGCACATTCATTATAGATTATATCGACGAGATTAAAGAATATCAGAAGGCGTTTATGAAAGTGCTTTCAGATACAAGAAGAGAGAACCTTATGACATTTCCGGTTGTTTCGTTCGCTCTTCTTAGACAGAACGGCAAGTTCGTAGATGAGGATTTTGCAAAGTGGTGTTGCCGTCATAACATGAAGTGGGCGGATAGTAACATTTTCGTATCAGAGGATGTTACAAGCTTGAGTAACTGCTGTCGTCTGAAAAGCAACATAAAGGAGCTTGGCTACTTCAACAGCATCGGCGGGTCGGCGCTTGAGGTTGGATCTATTAAGGTAAATACAATAAACCTCGCCCGTCTTGCCTACGAGACAACATCAGAGGAAGAGTATCTTGAAGCTCTTAAGGGTCGAGTAATTACCTGTGCAAAAACTCTTGATGTTATTAGAGATATCATGAAACGAAACACAGAAAAGGGGCTGCTTCCCAATTACGCGCTCGGTATTATCAACATGAAGTCGCAGTACAACACCGTTGGTATTATCGGTGTGTATGAAGCGTTGCAGAAGTTTGGCTACACCTATCACGACGAGTTCGGTAATACATATTATAAAGACGAGGGCATAGAGTTCGCCAAGAAGATACTCGCGACAATCACCGAGATTAAAGACGAGTTCGTCAAGGATAAGGACTACATGATGAACATCGAACAGGTTCCCGGAGAGAGAGCTGCGGCTGTTCTTATGGAAAAAGACAAGCTATTCTTTCCCGATGAGAAATACGACCTTCCTCTGTACGGCAACCAGTGGATTCCGCTCGGCATAAAGACAACCATAGCTGAAAAGGTTAGAGTGAGTGCTATTCTTGACAAGGCTTGTTCAGGCGGCAGTATAGTGCATATTAACATCAGTTCTCCATTCAACAGTTTCGATGAAGCTTGGTATATGATGAATTATGTGGCAGATGCGGGTGTTAACTACTTTGCCTTTAATCTTCGTATATCGGCTTGTGACAACAATCATGGATTCTTTGGAGATACTTGTCCCGAGTGTGGACACCCCGTTGAGACGACATATCAGCGTATAGTCGGTTTCCTTACGCCTACTAAGACCTACTCTGAGGCTCGTAAGAAAGAGTTTGCTATGCGTGACTGGTTTGACCTTAACAATATAGGAGAACTTTAATGCGAGTAAAAGCAATCGAAGTAGAGGCGTTTGGGGACTATAAATATCCTGCAATGCTTATAGGTGCTAACGGTTGCGACTGGAAATGCGAGAGAGATTGCGGGGAGAAGCTGTGTCAAAACTCTTCCCTTGCAACTTCTCCCACTATCGAGGTTGCTCCGCATAGACTGTTTGAGCTTTATCAGTCGAGCACTGTGACGAAAGCAGTTGTGTTTGGCGGGTTGGAGCCCATACTTCAAATAGAAGAGATTCTTGAAGTTATTGATTATTTTCGTCAGCGCACAGACGACCCTATCATAATTTACACGGGGTATATACCCGATGAAATTGAGTCTAAACTAAACGAGCTCAGACGATACAAAAACATTATCGTAAAGTTCGGGCGGTTTATCCCAAACCAAGAGCCCCACAGAGACGATGTTCTTGGGGTGATGTTAGCAAGTAACAACCAGTATGCGAAAAAGATAAGCTAAGGAGGTAATATGGAAGATAGACTTACAATTAAGTTTGAATTAAAGACCCAGAAAGGGTATCAATCTACAAAGTCTATATCTACTCAACCACCTAATAAAGGCTCAAATGTTCAGCCGGCAAAAAACGATAATATCTTCCTTGTGCAGTGTGGTTATTCGAGACGAGACAATATTTTTATGGAGTCTCTTACAGACGACGAGCTTGAGGCGGTAGCTTACTTTCTTGAGGATTATAGACTGGCTAAGAAGAATAAGGAGAAGAATAATGAAGAAGATTAAAATAAAGTATCATGACGCGAATATGGAGCGTCTTCAGAAAATATCACAGGGCGACTGGATAGATCTCAGGGCTGCTGAAACTGTAGAACTTAAGAGGGGAGAGTTTAAGATTATATCCCTCGGCGTATCTATGAAGCTTCCCGACGGTTACGAGGCTCATGTTGTACCGAGAAGCAGTACATACAAGAACTTCAAGGTCATACAGGCTAACAGCATGGGAATTATAGATAACAGCTACAGCGGTGACAACGATGTGTGGATGTTCCCTGCGATAGCTCTTGAAGATACAAAAATTGAAAAGGGTGACAGAATATGCCAGTTTCGCATAGTGAAATCTATGCCTAAAGTGCGTCTCGACGAAGTAGACCATCTCGATGACCAGTCCAGAGGCGGGTTCGGTTCTACGGGAGTGAAGTAATGAAGAATAACAAGCTTTTGTTTTATGTCTTGTCGTTCACTTGGGGTTTTGCCTATGACGCTTGTCGGCGTGGTTGCCGCCGCAGTTATGCTGTTGCTCTTCAGGAAGCCGGAGCTGTGTGGCTATTGTATAAGGTTTAGGATTGGCAACGGCTGGGGTGGTGTGTCGCTTGGACTAACGATAATTACAGACAACCAGTCAGAGAGCGAGATTACATACCACGAACACGGTCATGCAATTCAGAACACGCTCTATGGTTTCTTTATGCCGGTTTTCGTATGTATTCCCTCGATGATACGATATTGGCACAGAGAATACCTTGTGCGGATAAAAGGGTATAGATATAGCTCTTTACCCGCTTACGACGACGCATGGTATGAGGGACAGGCGACCAGATGGGGCACAGAATTTATGGCAAATCTCGGACGGTAATTTTAGCCTACAAGTTAACTCGTGAGATATTTAAACTTCAAGTTTATAATCTAAAAACAGTAAAAAGTGAGCTAAAATAAAGAATAACGGTTGACTTCCTTTATTAATGTGGTATAATTCCAGTAGAGAACCTCTCGGTTCCTATACACCTATTTAAGAGCGGTTTTGCTTAAGCAAAACCGCTCTTGTCCTATAAAAGGTATTGACAATATATTTCTATAAGTTATAATTAGCCTGTAGATAAAACAAACGGTAAGGAGGAGCTTTATGACTTTAGAGAAGTATTTCGAAAAGACCGGCAAAATTTATGGCGTTTCAAGTAAGTTTGATTTCGGTAAGTGGCATCACCGATTAGCCGAGTTTGACAGCTTAGAAGAAGCTTATAAGTGGCTTAACACTGAAGAGGGCGACTTCCGCACAAGAGAGATTGGGTCAAAGACTCACATTGCTAAGATTGCCGGTATAACCCCTCAAAAGTTAGACGAAGAACTAAAGCCTTATTTTATGAGATAATTTAGGTAAAAAAAACGGGTAGGGAGAAATCCCTACCCGTTTTTTTACTTAGCCTTCTTCGTTCTCGTTTGCGTCTTCGTCGGGCTTTACTTCACTCTGTTCTTTAGCATTGCCCTGAGCATGAAGAAACTCGTCCGCCGCCTGAGCTGCCGCAGTGAAGCTGTTATTCTTCCAGTAGCTGACGACGCCAGTTACGATGGCGAGCACGACACTGACTATTGCGTACAGCTGATTCTCATCAAAACTGATGCCCGCAACGCCAAATGCGCCGAGTGTGAGGTTGACAAGAGAGCCTACCATAAGAATAAGGCGAACCCAAGTACCAACCGATACATTACTAAGATTCTCAATAATGTCTTTGAATTTTTGCATAATCTTACCTCCCAAATATAAATGCGATAAAGGCTGTCATAGCAGCACCGATAAGAGCAGACACAATGGTCTCCCAACGCTTGCTGGGGCGGTCTTTTAAATCGTCTATTGCTTGCTGAAGCTTTCCGAGGGTTTCAATAACCGTGTTAAGCTTAGAAGTAACAACGCCCTGAGTTTTATCTATATCGTCAACCTCTTTATCAAGAGTGGTGTACTCTTTTTCAAGCACCTCGACGCGCCTTTTGAGGTTCTTTATCTCTGTCTCTAAGGCGTCCATACTGATTGCCATTACGATACCTCCTTAAGATATTTAACGGCAACCCATGACATGATATCCGAAAGCAGAGCCTCCTTCACGCCACTGTTTGTTTGAATTTTTGAGACCTTGTGTTTTGTGGGCGCGAGCTGAGCTTTAGGCACAGCCTTACCTCTCGTATTAGAGAGTCCGCCGTAAACTGCCCCAGTCTTAATTGTTACTGTGGAGCCTACGCCTATTTTTTTTGACGCACTCTTAACCAACGAAAGGTCTGCCGCGTACACCCATGAGTTAATCTCCTTAAGCAAAACTTTGTTTCCACTCACAGACTTAACTGTGTGTTTACGGAGCTTAACCCATACAGGAATACTCTGTCCTGTGGCATACTTCTTGCCCGTAATCTTAACGATATCTCCCGCCTTTATGGCAGAAGCGGGCTGGGTAGGAGTGGATGGCGTTGTCGGCGTAACAGCTGGCGCACTCGCTGTTGTCTTCTTAAGTTTATATACAGAAGCAACCGCGTCGGCTATTGCAATACCGCACTGTTTCTGCCCAGATGCGTTCTCAACGTGTTTACGATCAGAGGTTGTATCAATAAAAACGGTCTCGACGAGGAGGCTCTGACATTTGACCTCTCTAACGAAACCAAAGTAGTTTGTGTTATTTTGTACCTTAACTTTTGCGCCACGATTCGGGATGCCGAACTTTGTAGCAATACTCTTACTAATCGCACCGGCTATTGTCTTACCGGCGTTGTTGCCTACTTTATAGTAAACCTCAGAGCCCGTGCCGTGTGCGGCGTTAAGATGTATCTCCATAGCAAGGTCATACTTGCCAGCGTTTATAGTCTTAATACGACTATAAAGACTCTTGTCTGCGTCGTAATTTATCAGCGTTACATTACAGCCGTACTCACGAAGGGCTGCCGCCGCGTACTTACCGATTTCTCGACCTATCTTAAATTCTTGAAAACCGCCGCCACACGCTCCGCTGTCGTAGCCGCCCCTTTCATTTTTACCGTGTCCGATAGACATAGCTATGTTCATGTTTAATCCTCTCTTTCTATGCCGTCTCAAAATTATTTATCTTTAGGCGCGAATATCTTTCCGTAGACAATAGGTGATTTAACAATAAATTTATCGTTCCCCGCTAAAACCTGTATGGCTATCTCACCGTCTTTCTTTGTTAAAATAGAAGGAACGATATATGATAAAAACTCGTCATCTACTTTAATATCGCTAACACTTTTTACAGTGTCGCCCACAAGAAAATCTATAGAATAAAAGCTCGCACCTTGTAAATCTGGTGTAAGTTGAAAAATAAGCTTAGTCGCCTCATTTTCTCCGACATAACCCATATTAAAGCGAGAGCTTCTCCATAAATCAATTATTACTTCTCGCATTAGCTCAATTCCTCAAAATATACTCCGACGAGCTGCGACGGCAGATAGTGCAGTATAGTACCTTGACCGTTGCTGTCGTCGCGTATGCACTTGTATATCTTGCCGCCGTCGGCATAATATAGGTCTTTATAGTACCGCATACCCTCAGCGGCGGTTATCGGATTTTCAAGCGTTCCGTCCTCGCCGACCGTGATTCTTTCCCAATGCGCGGCGACATTTTCCGGCTGCCATGTCGGGTTAGCCGATATAGCGTTATAGCACC